>Ga0209092_10000067_pt1 | contig 83635 bp, 54 predicted proteins | sample FraStrMetagenome_FD_187446 | JGI IMG/M metagenome (GOLD analysis project Ga0209092, IMG submission 187446) | Marine eukaryotic phytoplankton communities from Arctic Ocean - Fram Strait ARC3M Metagenome (SPAdes) (version 2) | ecosystem: Environmental > Aquatic > Marine > Oceanic | place: Fram... | reverse complement strand
TTGTTGAATGGAATATGTCTTTTTCACAAGACATGATTGATGACATGCTGTCCGAAAAAAGTTCTACCGGTTTACTTCTTTTTTTCATCTTTTGTAATGATATACTTAATATCCACAGGTGCGAGACCACAGCTAATATTGCCATCAACTCCGCTCTGTGGATGTGCACTTGATGAGTGGCGATTTACATATTGCAAATCAGCCGATAATCCTGCAGATCTAATGACATCACCTCGAGCTGGAGGTGAAGATAGAAAGCGAAAAGTACAAATGATATTGTACGATCTATATGATTAAGTTCAAAGGAGAATAAACCACATGTGTGATTGAACTCCTTGGTTTATGGAAGACTAAGTTTGTTAAAACATCTGAACTTCCAGGATATATATATTTTATTTTTTGGCTAAGTTGACGTTCGTAAAATGTGAAGACAAATGAGAATAATTCGACCATTATATATCATTTGAGGGGAGTGTTTTGATATGGCAGTTAAATGCAGCTGATTGCTATTATATGTTTGAGATATATCACAGTTATGGAGCTAATATGGAGCTAGTATGTACATAGTGTGTATACGAGGAAAAATTGAAGTCGTATAATAGTGATAGATTGATAATGCTTATAATTCATGTTATCTTACGAAATACTAAAACATTATTATTCAGTTCACAATATTCGATTGTCATTGTTCATCTTTTATATGAACAATGGTATATTTTACTTCTGAACGGTATAAATGAAAAAAATTGTCAGACTCAGCGACTCTATTACTGGCAATAAAGGAGAGACCTGAACTAATCGAAGTGAAGGATCAACTGGAAAGAAACGATATCTGTTGTTTATAGAATAAATGTTTGCTGAAGGAGCAATTAAAACAAAACATCATACAGAAACAAAAGTGTAATTTCGTTTGTTTGTTGGTGAAAAAATCCAAATTTCCTTCGAAACATAATATGATCTCCGCAAACGCCAAGAAATACGGTTCGATTATCTCTAATGAAGTGTTCACAAACTTGGAAAGCAGTGGGGATATAGCAAAATGTCGTTCTGATCGAATGATAAGTGTATTGTGTAGGCAATACTTCAAATGGATCGATTCATTCGAGAAGGGCAATTTTACTTTAATACCAGGCTTATCTTGATTTTAATTGTAGTGTATAGAAACAATTAAGGTCTATCTGAATAGCCTGATGGATGTATAAAAAGGGTTGTACAAATCTGAATAAAAAAATGATTGTAATGTCAGAGATTGTAATGATAAAGTAATCAGTAAAAAGATGATCTTACCGTATAGTAAGGATTTATACGTGAAATGAAGTTGGGGTAGTCAATGTGATGAACAAGAAGACAATGAAAATAAGACTAAAAGGGTGCATATGGTAAGGGTGCTATAGGAGGGGAAGTGAATATGCGGAGGCATGGGCGTAGTGGAAATGGGAGTGAACGCGAAAAAGATGACAAGGATGAGGGTACTTCGGAGTGCAATAATAAAGTTTGATTCTTAAACCTGAACAATGCAAATATTGTCCATGTAACTCACTTCCTCTTAAAGTCAATCGAAGGGATGGATTTCGGGTACTTGCTCATTAATATTTTTGTGCACAGATAACCTTCTTCTTTCCGATACAGAGAAAGCCTCTTGATCAATCAACCCTATATTGTCCAAAAGTTAATTTATCATATGTGTTAAGAGGTAGTTATGTGATCACCATTAAATCGAGCAAGTTGGTTTTTTAGTTTACGATATGAATCAAAACTAGCTTTGTGATTCTAAACTTTATACCATCAAAAGAAACAAAATATCTTAAAGTAAAGGCAGACGATACAGAAGAAAATTCATTCTTTCTGCTGCCGCAGTCTCTTTTTGATTTTATTGACAAAAACAAAAGCAATAACGCCTTTTTGCAGCATCAAGATCATTTGTTGAAAATTAACTCTTCTAAAATCGTCCATTTCATCAGCATTCGGCATTTATAATCCACCGGCTATTCTATCGCAACTTTAGGAATCGTAAAAATGCAAATGTTGCTTAAGGCAAAACCTTGCTTTTTGAGTGTATTTTATGAAGATTGTCGAATTCACACATCATTGATTTTTTGTAGAAACACTTTGGAACAAACCATACGTAAATGATATTGCACAAACGGCTATCTCATACTTTTGAGAAGAAATCAATCCATTTTCTATTCCATTCCAATGAACTCTGTTGATATCTCCTATTGGATATAGGTCCAGAACGTCAAACATAATAGTTAAGATTAACGATGCGAGAGCCATCACACCCGGAAGCCATTTATCGTCTGCTTTCCATATTTGCAATTGGTTTGTCCCGATTACAGCAATGAAGGATAGTACTGTAAATATGGTACAGAAACAATAATCTTTAGAAATAAATAAACTGGTCAAAAATACTAGACCAAACGCATCATCATTGTATTTTTCGAAGGATTCATTGTCGCTTTCCTCATTTGTTGAAACCCTATCTTTTCGAATGATCAATGATTTTTTATGTCCCCATTCAAAACTTTTAAAAAGACTATTGGTAGCAGATGTAGGGATATTTTTATGAGGTGATGTAGAGTATTGTTGTGAAATGTGTTGGAACATTGGATCATTTCCTTTGGGAACTCGCGAAAGATATAATGAGGAGGTTACACGATTATCACTGTGAAATTGAAATAGTGATTGTAGCTGAAATGCATTGGTTGGATCTAGCCCAAACATGTAGAGAGTATGAAATGAAAGGAAAGTCAATTTTGATGCTTTTCTCATTTTGGAATTGAAGGAGAACAGCAACAGCAGTAAGGAGTGTTGGAAAAGGTCAAAATACGTCAATTATGATTTTTTTTCAAAGAATTGGCGAAAACACAAAATTGATGAAAAATAATGATGGACCCAAAAAGGTAAGATTTGAATCTACGTTTGTTTGTTTGTTCTGATATTGGCTTAACGAGTGTTCTAATTAATTCCATTTCGTACAGAGTCTGCGTACGTAGATTCAAATGCTCCAAGGGCAAACGGGAGGTAAAGCATGCACCTCAATCAAAAGCCCTAAGGGGCCCCAGTCATTTGAGCACAGATCCATCTCTCATGAGTCGTAATTTCGTCTCTCGGTTCGTATTGAGTGAAGTAGTTGCAGTATATTGTCCGCGTACAATTGCCTAAAATACAATCAGAGCTCATTAGAAGACCGGGCATTGTTAAACGATAAAGTAACAATTCAAGTGAATGAGATGCAATTCTCATTCTTTGAAGATAACCGTTAATATAATCAAGTTTATAACTCCATTATAATTGCGACGATGGGAATTCACAAGCAAAATTGAAGTCAAGCCATAAAATAAAGATGTGATGCTTTGTTTTGTATGATTCCTTTCAAATTATTTTAATCGTGATATTCGTTGACTTTACTTCCAAGATTCGATACAAAAAATTGTTATATTAGTTCAGATCTGAAAATGGAATAAAGACTCCTTTCAGTATTTTTGTGAACAGAATGTGTTTTTGCTTGTGAAGGTGAGGTTAAACTTTCATGAAGTGATGACTTTGACTCTGTTTCTGTTTATTCATTCTGTTATAGCATTATTCTTGAAGGGGATTAATGTTAAGATGGAGATCGTGCTTTTGAATACCTCAAGGTTGGGTATTAAAGGAAGAATCATGACTCAGTGAATGATAATTCGAATGAATAATATTTGCAGCTACTTTTGAGGCTATTTTTGTGTCTCTTGGGGAAGTTCAACACACTTTTCGACGCAACAAAAGTATATGTGTATTATTGTTGAAGGAACATATTTGAGCATCTTTAACAAGGGCAATGCATATAAAATAAAATATCTCAGGATCACACTCAGGATGTATGGACTAATGAATATCACTCTTTCAATGGAAGAATGAATACTTTGTTATTAAAATCGTGTTTTGAATTGAGAAAATACAACCTAACTAGACATGGGACAAAATTTATTACGTCTTGATTTTAATATTGAAAGAACAAGCACTCATAGTTTTTCCATCTGCTAAGAAATCACAACTCACAACAGCTGCAATTCCCAAGTTGCTCAAAGCCCCACGAATCAATCCACACGGAAAAGCTAACATTTTAATCGCTGCTACTCTTGCTCGTTCATCTTCGCTTGGAAAGCGTTTGAGCCACTTCAATTCATTATCTTTCAAGACAAATATCCCACGATGATTGGTTTGAAGTTTATCGACTTGTTTCCGAAAGAGGGACATCCAGAATTCCTTGCATAGGAATTTGACAGCTTCCAAGTGATGTGATGCTGCAGATTTATTCATAGCCGTTGCATTTGTATTACTATTTCCAGCAGTATTGACAGCTTCAGAAGAGGTAGATGTTAGATAGGAGGGTTGTGAATGTGTTGTAGAAAGAGGTTTGGTTTGCGTTAATCGTTCACAGAGACGATATCCTACACCAAATCCAAGTCGTTCTATTTTAGCTGCCGCTCTTTCTGCAGAAAGAATGGCTTGATCCGATTTATCAGACGATTTAGTTTCGGATTGTGTCGATTCGGCTTCAATCCAGTGCAATATTTCAGACAGGAGGTATTCGAAAAGACATTCAGATACATTGTTATGTGGAGGATTTGATTTCTTGGTGGCAGAGGAAGTTGAAGGGTTGCCGGCGTTTGCTTCATTGACATAAGAAGGGGACGTGACATTACTAACAACAGTGCTAGAACTCATTATAATATTGGTCGATTTTCTTCTTTTTGGTTCTTATTCAGGTTCTATTTATCAATGATTGTTCAGCAGATTCATATAAAACTATCAAGCAAGTTGCTGTTATTGTTGTTGTTGTTGTTATTGTTGTATTTGTATTTGTCGAAATCTGATCCTTGACTCCTCTCTTAACAGATGACTTTTATTGAACGTGATGCATATTTCGCAATGACTATTTTTTATCTAAGTATGCAGATATCTTTCATCTATATATTTAACAAGATTACGTCATATCCTAAAACATTTAGGAACCGTAACAAATTCCAAGATTTTTGTTTTTGAACTTTTTTTGCAAAAAAAAAATGACACAAATTAGTACTTATTTGAGAAATTCCACATCACAATGAGCCGCAAGTATGTTCTCAAAACAATCCTAACTTCCACTCCACCCATACTTCTCTCAAGCTATCTCAATATGCAAGGAAATGTTTATGCGTTTCCCATTACTATCGTCTCCATTCTGCTTTTGGGGATGTGGCTATTCTTTCAATTAGATGCCAACATTGCACTTTTTCTAGCCGAACTTTACGTCCAAGGCAAACCCTCTCTCCTTTCTAAAAGCTTCCATAATAAAACTGTCTTAATTGCTGGAGCCTCAGATGGTATAGGTGCTGAAATGGCTCGTCAACTGAGTTCCAAAACGAATTCCAAACTAGTGTTGATGGCTAGAACAAAATCCAAGTTGGAAAAAGTACAAAATGAATGTGAAAGATTGGCCAAACAAAGTTTATCGGGAGCTTCCATTAGTATTCTTTTGGGAGATGTGACAAAGGGCGAAGAAGCCATGTCTAGTCTTATGAAAAAAACTCTTATTGATTGTAAAACAGATCATTTTGATATTCTTATCATGAGTGCTGGAAGAGCCTATGAAAGAACCATTGAAAAAACAGATATGGAATTAATCCGATCTACATTTGAATTGAACGTCATGGGAGCCATTTCCACCGTCAAAGCCTTTTTATCACATACTTCATCTAAGGATTCCAAGCAAATAATTTTGATATCCTCCTTGGTAGGGAAAATGCCTACGGCTTTATGTGCCGGATACTCCGCCAGCAAAGCTGCCGTGAATCTCTTTTTCGATACATTACGAGCAGAAAGGGCCGATGTTCGTGTAACGACTGTCTGCCCGGGCCCTGTTGCCACAAACATCTTCGCTGCAAGTGCTCAGGCAATGGGGGAAGCCTTAGATAACGATACCATAAAAGCCATGGAGGGTATGATGAGCGTAGAACGAGCGGTTACGTTAATGTTGGCAGGATGTGTCGCTTTACCTGTTTGTTTATTTTTTGAATTATGGATTTGTCCTCAGCCTCTCTTGTTGTTTACATACATGAATCAGTTTTGCCCGGGACTTATTAAACATTTTGCGAGTGCTAGAATGAAGAATAGAAGGAAGTGGTAGAAAATATAAAAGAAACTCGAAAGAAAGTAGTATTTTACTTTTTAAAATCATCCTACTGGCGTGTTTATTACTTGAATCACAAAAGATCATGCCCTATATCAGTCGTCACATCATTACTTTAGACTTATTGCTCGAGATCAACAAATGGAATTATTTATCAGCATATATATATCTATTTGAACAAATCATTGTTCATATTTCAATTGGTAATTTAGTGAAATTTATTAGTTTGACGATCATGTTAATCCTAAAACAGATAACCCTCATTTATCGCATTTATCTCAAACTATCCTCTAAACTCTCTCCTAACAATTCCTCCCCTAATCGGATGCATTCTCGTGCCAAGTTCGCAATTTCCTCATCACTTTCTTCCAAGAGCTCTGACAGAACAGGAAGACACTCTGGTAATAACACCATATATTCTTCGCCCAACAATTGTAGAAGGGATAAGAGACAATTAATACCAGCTTTCCTTACTTCAGCACGGGTTTCATTCCCGCAGGCATCCATGATGGCATAATTCAATGGTTTCCACAGTTGATCATTACCACCGGCAGTAGCCAATGCTGTCAAGGATGCTACGACACTACCCTTATCCGTGGTCAAATCACCTTGTACAAGTTTTTGGAATGCGGTTGTTGATTTGTTGGCGTCGTCTTCTCCAAAGGCGAGCTCTACCGGAAATTGTGTAGGTACCTTGGCTTGAAGGAGCTTTGTCAAAGGAGTAAGGATCATATTGTATCGTTGGTTGTCATCAGATCGAATCCAATTTCCACCTTCATGCGCATCTGCTTTCAAGGCACTTTCTACGCATAATAGAACTGACTGAAGAGGACGCAACATGTCCAAATTTCCCAATTTTTCTTCATATCCAGATTCTAATCTACGACGCTTGGATCCTTTAGGGGAAGCCACTAGTTTTGAAACAGCGAATTCCTACAAAAAATAAGCAACAAAGTATGCATGACAGTTAGCCTCCAGTGTTTACCGCGCTGATATCATTGATCCGTGATTGATAGGAAACACACTTACCAACTCTTGTACAACATCAATAAAAACACTACTCATGCAAGGAAGAAAGATTCCTTTCAATTCCAAACTCAATGAAGATGCCAATTTCCAAAATGCAAATCTGCGCGCAATTGTTGTGGGAGTAGGATCCTCAGTTTCATTCAACTCGCCTCTCCATTCCCTCAACCTGGCAAATAGTGGTCTTAGTTGCGCTTCTGACAATTTCATCACCAAATCAAGAATACATTGGTTGGAAGTGGATATCAGAGTCAACTGATCTTTACCGTATGCCACCTTACGATCATAAATGGATGTTATGGCCCCAACAATAACATTTATCAAGGGGGATAAATCAGATCGTGAGGCGTTACGAATGGAAGCGATCAATGTATTCAAAAGAGATGTGACTTCATTTAAGAAACTATCCGAATTCGTGGCACAGAGGGTTCTCGAAATACATTTACAAATTGAGGGTACAAGTGATCTAATTGGTATCTTAGTTGCCATTGACACCTGTAACTCTTCCGCTAAAATTTCTACCGTGTCTGCTTCATCATTTTGGATATTTTTTCTCAGAGATGAAGAAGGTAAATGATATGGAGAGAAAATGACATTTAGAAAAGGAGATAAAAATGTAGGTAAAGCATCCAACGTCATAGAAAGACTATGCAAAATAGATCTTTGCAGTAATTTTTGAGTCATAAGAATTTCGTCATCCTCTTTCATATCTTCATCAGCTGCCACCTGCTTTTTTTGGTATCCGTTAATATGCGAAAACGCATCTAACAGCGGCTGCAATATTTTACGCAATAGAGAAACACAACGTTGCTTCATTATTGACACAAGAGTTCCAGCGCACAGAGCAGCATTGCTAAGTAATTGCCCATCAACTATATTGAAGTCTTCTTTATTAGCAGTAATTTTGCTTGAAGTCTTAGTTATGAGTATATGTACTACTTGTAAAGCTGGAACAAATACTGACTTCATTCTACTCCAATTTCTTAATAATGGGTTCTTGGAGGAAACGAAAGATTGAGATATTGTTTCAATCGCAATCAAAGCTGTTTGTTGAGTTATAGCATTTCGACGCGACATGGGCTCATCAATTCTGTCCTTCATATGGTTAACTTCAGAGTTTGAAGATTTTACAAGTTCTACAAGGTCAGGGATAGTTTCAAGAAACAAAGATGTTTCTGCAGCATCTGTCACATTACTTGCTCTATCTGAAAGGAGAAGTAAAGTATGCTTATGAAAGTTTTGATTAATATCGCTGTCTTTTAGTAATGCTGTAGAACAAGCTAAAAATTCGGGAAGGGGTAACACTTTTTGCAAATGTCCCAATGTATCTTGTGAGGCCGAGTGAATCGCTTCCCAAAATTCTTTACTTGATTCTGAAATATCAGAGAGATGCTGCATTGATTCGGTTTGGACAAGCATGAGTTGTTGCCACAGGTATAGATATATTTCGGAGTCTAGTCCTACATTACCCTGGACTGCTTTCTGAATAGAAGGACTTCCAATTCCTTTTTTTGCTACAGATAGTAACTTGGTCGTTAGCCACATGAGTGACCGCTGCGCATTTTTCAAAATCCCAGAGGTCGAGATGTTCAACTTTTCTATGGGGATTGATTCAAGCACCTCTCCACGGTTAAGGGATGGGCCGTGAAGAGTCATTGTTACCAAATCAATTTCATCAGTAACTAAACTAATGGAAGCATCCCTATATGCATTTTCTACTCGTATGTCATCCTCTTCACTTTGTGCAGCTAATATCATCACAAATTTCCCCACATATCTAAGCATTTGAAGTAATGCTGCAATCATATTTGATGGCTTCATTTTCTGAATCAAATTCAAAGCGAAATCGATTTCGTCAACTTTGCTTTCATTACCATTTTGATTAGTTTCAATTTTACTTGACACACAGGAATGATAAGCTTCACTAGCGAGGAAACAGGCTACCAAAGAGCACGTTCCTCCTTTCTCGTTTACAAGTAGTAAAGCATCAGCCATACTTCTGTATAGATTCAAAATGCGTTCTCTTGAAAAACCAGCTGAAAAATTACATGAAGAAATAAAACGGGAAAAAAGATGGATAATTTTTAAACCATTTGTGCTTGCATGTGCACAAAAAGCAGGAACTATAACAGAGAGAGCTTCATCTGCGGACTTCACCTGTCTATCAGGAGATGAAGTAATAATCGCATCCATCATTGCTGGAACTAGCGAATCAACAACATCTGAGGGAGCTATATCGCATAAACGAGCAAGCAAGTTAAGTGCAACCGTTCTCGCCCGATCAGATATCAATGGCATTATTATATCTCCATTTGGAAGCTGCTGACCATCCTCTGATTGAATCAATGTAATTAGTAAGGTCACATGAGACTTGAGGGTTTTTGTTTTTATCCCTTGAGATTCGCCTTTCGGTGATTCAAATGCGTCAAAGAGAGAAAGCAATGTCTGCATTAAACAAAGACACGTGAAGTCAAATGCGCCATCTTCTAATGCCTTATCTTGATCAGTTGTCATTGTAGCAAGAGATGTAATTTCATTGAAAATTAACGAAATGAGTTTCCATGGAGATTCTTTTCCTTTTACTATTCTTGAACACTTATTTTTAATGCATTCTGCAAGTAGAGTCAAAATTAGTAAATTCTTGGGAGAACCCGACGGAGATCCTTCATCTGACTGAAAAAATTTCCAAAGCGATGTAAAGTCATCGTAATCCAAAGGTAGATTCATCAGAGCTATCCCTGCAGCATCGTTGCCCTTGGCCTTTATTGAAAGCAAATATTTTGGAATTGATTTTTGCATTTTCTTGGTTAATTTAGTAAAAACTGAGTTTCCCCAAGAGGTTGAAATTACTAATTCAATAACTCTTTTCTGGAAAAAATTGTAAAAAATATGTGCGGAAGAATCATTTGACAAATAGTTTTCCACACAATTTGCCATATTTTTGGGATAAGGGTCAATGTAATTGGCACCATCAATAGCGCTAATCGAATATGATCTTCTCCTACCACCGACCTTTGATGGACTAGTCATTATGACAATGTTGGAAGCATTAACGGCTTCAGTAGTGTTCTCATCAATAATAATTCCCTTTAACATTCTCGCAACACTGTCAAGTAAAGATTGAATTGCTGGATTTATATGCTCTGCTCGATTTTCAATATGGTTCAATTCATTGCCTAGAGAACAGTAAGATTCACTAATGTCTTTTCCAGCGAAGTCCCATCGTTCTGTTAAAGGAAATACTGTATTCTCCATCAAGTCTATTGTTGACAAAAATGAAGTCGCTGCAATGCATCCACCAATTGCATCACCAATAGGGAGCCATTGTTCATAATTGTTAGGAGTACTGTCGATATTACCAATAGCCTTAGAAGTTGCAAGATAATAGCAATGTTGAAGAAGTGATTGTCGGAGAATTGACGGTGAAGTTGAGTCTTTGATCGCTCTACGCAAAAGACGAGGAACGGCACTTGCTCCATCCATTATGAGGTCACTCCGGAATGACCAACTAACTCCTTTCTCTGATGCAAGATGACATAAGGCAGAAACTGCAACCAAATCTTTTGTTGATGAATATTTTTCATCAACAGTTAATGAGAATTCGGCAAGGAATTCTAAAGATGATTCCCTGACAGTACGATCCGCATTTTGCAATAAAGTGATTGCAGGAATAACTCCTTGCATAAGGGTAAAAGGAGAAAACGTTTCACTATTCAATTTCGCAGTGAGTATTGCGAGCAAGCGACTTCTCGCAACATTTGCAGTATCTGCTCGAAGGGCCCCTTCCATTAGAATTGCAACACTGGAGCAGGAGCTACTTGTGATCATAGAAAGGAGATGGTGAATTATTGATGTTCCAAATAATTTGTATGTAGATTCTGAATCCATTGATGCTATATACATAATAAGTGTTTGAATTTGTGCCATATCTTCCAAAGACCTGGAATCAAATAAAATGCTTGAACATGTCTTCAAGCTTAACGCACTCAATTCGATTATATCACCGTGACATTGGTTATTTGTGTTAGAAAATGTGCGCAAAACGGAAGACGAAGCAGTCATTATTGAAAAAATTCTTTCATGCTGTGCGTCATTCAAATTTTGATATCCTCTCTTCTTGCCTAGAAAACTGAAGTATGATTTGAGTGTTTCTAATACGTATTTCGACCTTATGGAATCGTAGATTGTATCTTGGTTTCTATCGGAACATTTACTTTCTGAGGCTATGCTTTTATCAAGTAAACTCTGACATATCTGATTTGTAGCTAGAGCTGCTTTCGCCTGTTCTACAACATAATTCTCATTAGAGGGTATTGAGAGTAACAGTAAAAGCGAAGACGCTGCGCTCTCTTGGATTTTTTCATTACGAGTATCAAAGTGTGATATGATGCTCTGTAAAAGATTATCACAGTGGGCATGTTTATAGAAACGTCTCTTTTTTTCTGCATTGCTGACAATGTATGTACAAAGAGAAAGAATGAAAATTAATATAGGTGTTGTGTCTTTTCCATTTCTTTTCTTCTTTCTTCTAGTTGATTCCCTACTAGGATCCTCTATTAAACCCCACTTATGTAGCGCTGCAAGTACTTCTTCAACTGTTGGATTTATCTCTTTTAAAGAATCATTCTTCCGAAGATTCTCCATCGTGTTAGATGCGGAAATAGCAACTCTTGCGTCGTCATCAAGACAAATTCGGCGTAATAGAAGCGCAAATAGCGATTCTTGATCTCTACTCCTTTTTTTGTCTTCATTTGCTCTAGCCTCATCAGCCAATTTCTGAATCGCACTGAGACGTACTTCTGGGAGTGGGTGTTCCAGTGCGATTCGGGGAGGTAGGAGATAGTCTGTATCTATGAAACCTTTGCTTTCTTTGGCATCAAGATCTCCTTTCTCAATTGTAGAAGTTGACAGAAGAGACGTAAGAAAGATCTTCTCAGTGTCTTCTTTTTTCATGATTTTTTTTACAGCATTTGCAATTCCAGCATCGAATCCTGATTGTGCCACCAATCTAATCAAATTCATTGCAGCTTGGCAGTTACTTTTGAAATCTCCATTTGACTTTTGACGCTTCTTTTGATTCTTTTTGCTACGACTTACAAAAAATGAAATAATACTGAACGTGATCTGTGATGCAAGTGAAGCTGACTTTTTCGACATCTCCAATTTCTTGTTCCGATTGCCTCGCCAGGAAGATTTTAAAGCAGGGTCTTCAGTCTATTGGCATAATTACCAAGTTTGTTAGCTAGTGTAATCAACAGTATTCAGTATTGCTTCACATATAACTTTTGCTATTGTCCATAACTTACCAACAACTGTAATATCTTTAGTCCTTCATTTTTTTCGTCTTTGCCAGTTTCTTGACTAGAGAATTCTAACATCGCAATGCCCATAGATGCAACGGAAAACAGAAATGATGAAATATCAACGCCTCTATCCTTCTTCACGCATCCCAAAGCAGGCGCTAGAAACGGAATATGAACAACCTTTTGAAATGTTGAATATGGCATCGCACATCCATAGTTCAGAAATGATTTTACAACATCTGAAGTCATTTGTACTCCTTTTTTCTTTTTCATGCTTCCTTTCAATTTCTCAACGAATTCATTTGAAGGCGGGTCTTGTCCCATAATCATTATGAGCACAACAACAGCATCAGTTATAGAATCTAAAGAATCTACACTTAGCTGTGAAGATTTTTTATCATTTGTAATTCCTGCAACGATTGTGTTTAGAACAACTTCTTTAGTGGTATCGCTTAAAACGGAGTTTTGGGACAGAGTTGTGCATAATATGTATCCCCAAGCTCGATAATCCGAGCATTGACATAATGATACGGATGAGTTTCTATCTTCATCAGGGCCACAAGAAGCCAAGATAAAAGGGAGCATAGTACGAAGGGTAGATTCCAGAACAGTGGAATGTTCTTTACATTGTAGAGTAAGTGTTTCGACTAGTAAAGCTGCAGTAAACGAAATAACATGTGCAATTCCTTTGGAGCATTTATATTCATTTTCATCGTCGAATACATCTATTTCCATATCATTTGAAGTATCCTGAAACTCATCAGTTTCACCGTTATTATCCTTAACTGAAACTGCAAGCTTTGCCATATTTTGTGCAAGTAAACAGCATTGCAGAATCAATGCATCATTTTTGGCGCAATGTTTCGCAAATGTGGAACGTGTAGGAGGAGGACTATCTTTAACAGCATATGGTCGCAAAAAAATCCAAGATTGATTCGATATTTCAGTTACATTTACAAGTTGCAAAATGCGATTATACAACGAGACTGCATTTCCTGATTTGTCAAGAATTATGAATTCATCGTGATGGGCCCACAAGCAAATCAATAATGCGTGCGCTGTATTTTCTCGAGCATGTACATCGTATCGACGAATGAGGTATTCCAAGATGTGTAAGGAAGCAATAGATGTAGATTGTAGTGAATGGTTGTCATTGGTTGCACTACTCTGAGAAGAAAATGTTGTAGATAAAAGTGTCAAAAGAGATAAAATGTTTTTATCCACCTTTGAATTCATGTCTGGAGTTGCTAAACCTCTTTCAAATGTGATGGACCTTTCCGAAAACAATTGTTTTACATATTGAAAATTAGTAAAACGTGAATCTCCAGTCATCTTACTCAATTGATGTAATGCTATGTAACCATTTTCACGTATGGTGGTTAGTGGAACATCGGACGTTTGCTAAACAAGTAAATAGTTATAATATGAACATCAATTTCGAGAAAGTTAGTTTCTGAATCAAAACTACAATGTAAAATAACTCGCACCAATTGCAATGACGAACCTTTTGGTTTGCAAATAAAACTGATGGAAAGTCTTTGGAACTAGTCCCTCTCAAAGAATGACCATGCCTCGCTGAATGACTAATTCCTCTTCCTACTGCATCATCAGCTCTGCGAGATGCTGTTATGGTTGTGCCTGATGAAGCACGAGAGGAACTATTGATATGGGCGAGCTGGGCGGATAGTCCAGACATCGACATCTTGGGGACTTTTTACTACAGAGGAATAGGATAAGGAAAGTAGAAAAATGGATCTTTTTTGTCAATTGTTCTGAATTTACTTCAATTGAATTTCCAGACCATCCCAATCTGTATTTTTTCCAGTCCTTTTCTGTGATTTTCAAAGAAAACAATCTCTGAAGATTAATTTCTCAAATAAAAATGAGTGGATGTAGCAAATAAATTTGGATGTTTTTGAGCAATCCATATATATTGTATACGTTGACTTTATACGCTATTTTTAATTACTTCAGCCAATCAATACTTTTTTCACGACGAAAAAACCTATAAAATGTTCATAGTTTTAGGGAGCCGTTCCGATGTTTATAGTCCGGCCCCTTCCGTGTACTTCATGTTTTGTAGTTTGATTTCCTTATATATAGCATGACTCCTTGCTACTTCTGCCAAAAAAAAGAGGAATGTCTCTGCAAGATTTCAATATCGTTGTTTGTACATTACCTACTTTGATTGAATGAGCAACGTCCTAAACTTTATGGAACAATCCTAATCAATTTCGCATAAGAGCTACAACAAGAATTCTTAGAAACAATGTCATCATCCTCTACTCGCCTAGCTATAGGAGACTTCGTGTCAGTCGAACGCAATGATAAGCCAAATCAGCCTCTAAAGGGAGTCATAGCCTTCATGGGACCTGTTAGTTTTGCTGAAGGATCAGATTGGGTAGGGGTTCGTCTCACAGGTGATTCAGTAGGAGAAGGACGGAATGATGGATCTGTGAAAGGTAAACGGTATTTTGAAGATTGTGGTGAAAATGGAGGTGCATTTGTTAGAAAGAGTTCTATTTCAAAACGGCAACCCACGCGATTGGAAGAACTGAGACTAAGAAGGGAACGCAAAGCTAAGGGTACTCCTGCTGGAAGTAGTAGCACCAGCTCTACGAGGAAAAGTCTCGGTGGACTCAGCAAAACTTCTTTAAGTACCCCGTCTAAATCTTCATCCCCTTCAAAACCAAAATCACAGCTACAAACTCCCTCCTCTAAATCTTCATCTGAAAAAATAGAATCAACAGCTAAACCAGTAGAATCTGAAGGGGTTTCGCGAGTTAAGAAGCAGATGGAACAATTGCGAAAAAATAGAGCTTCCGTTGGGGGTAATGGGAGCTCTACATCGACGGTGACCGCTGAAAAAGATAAAGAAATAAAAAATCTCAAAGAACAAAATGATGCCTTGACTGAACAAACTGAGGACTTAGAATCGCAAAAAGAGGCACTTCAGCAGGAATTACATGATCTACGTATGCAGCTTGCTTCCCCTACAAAAGCTACAAGGCAAACTGACGATGATACGACAGATGCTTTCACCGGTGAACCTCAAACCGAAGGAGAAGATTCAAAGTCTACATCTGAAGTTGATAAAGAAACGATTATTGCCCTTCAAACTGAAAGTGATCAACTTAAGACCCAATTACAAACTACAACCACACAGCTTACAGAAACGCGATCTAAGATAGCAAGCATGGAACAAAAGTCACAAAACCAACAAAATGAAATAACATCTCTCATTAACGACTTAAATCAAACCAAAACTCAACTTTCCACCGCAGAACATGAATTACATACAATTTCCTCCCAAAATTCAACTCATCAATCTTCTGCTCAATCGCAATTGAAAGAACGGGCCAAACTTCAAGCAGAAGTAGCTTCCTTGAAACGTACATTGAAGGAAATGGAAGAAGAAAAAGTTAACGTTGAATCTATGATGGAGGAATTAACTCTGGATTTAGAACAAGTCAAAGAAGAAAAGGAAACCTTAGAGGATACATTACAGGAAAAGAATCTTGAGACTGAAACCCAAATGATTGATATGGAGGATTTAAAGATTCAGTTGGAGGAAGTTGGTGTTCAATTAGATCAAGCTAGAGCACAACTTGAAGAACATGAACTGCAAGGAACAATAAAGTCATCAGGTGGACGTGACGACGGAGCAGATAGCGAAAGTACACCAACCGAAAGTAAAGCTCAATCAGCCGATACTGATGATGTGGTTCGAGCCCTTTCAGTTCAAAATGCTAGGTTGCGTGAAGCACTTCTTCGTCTTAGGGAGCAATCAACCTATGAGAAAATGGAACTATCCAAACAGCTACGAACTGCAGAAAAGGAATCATCTCAGCTCTCTACGCTCCAAGGAAACCATGAAAAATTGCAGACAGATTCTGCGCAGAAGGAGAAAGATATTCGAGAGCTTAAAGAAATGGTTGATGAAGCTCACGCCTATGAGGGATTGATGGAGGAAATGAGCGATAAGAACATTTTGCTTGAGGATGCAAACGTTGCGTTGCAAGCCACTATTCAAAGCCTAGAGGAAGCAAGCGAGATTGCTGCTGAAATGGAAGAAGTTCAAGCTGAAGAGAATAAGACCTTAATGGCAGATTTGGAAGACCGGGATGCCAAATTGAGAAATTTACAGGAAGCAATCAAAATGTGAGTTTTTTTCGTTTGATATCTATTTATCGTGTCGAATTCATTTCATTCTATATTCATCATGTTAACGCATTTATCTGATCTAACTCACTATGTTAATAAAAAGGCAACGGCGCCGCGAGGATGATTTCCAACGAACAGTCCTGAAATATAAAACATCTGTTGAAAAACTTCAAACTGAAAAATCAGCACTTCTTGCACTTAACCAAGGTGGTGAAAATGAAAATTCCAAACTTATTGCTTCTTCACAAAAAGCGTTGGCTCAGGCTGCACAGCTAGTTTCTGATGCAGCACAAATGCGTAAAAAAGAATCATTGACTATGTTCGACAAACTAGAACGAAATTTGAGTGCTCAATATGCTGAAAGATTGCAGCATTTTGTTCCCAAAACGGTCGTTCATAAAGAAGTTCTCGCAATAAAGGGAGAGCTATTATTGAGTAAGGTGGCAGAAAAGGCTTCACTGAGCTTGCAAGGCGTAGGATCGTTATTCCAAAAATCAGTTGCAAAGGCTCGATCAGACTTGGGAACTGATATGATGAAGGTTGACCAAACGGATGCACAAGAAGAAAAAAGCATCGATAAACCAATTATGATTTCGGAATCAGCTTCACAAGAAATCCCCACTATTTTGCATGAATTAAAATTCGCAAATGCATCGATTTGTGCTGGGGCTGAAGCACTTCGTCTACTTTGTCTGGGACAATGGCCAGGTATACTAACGCAAGAATTATCTGCTCAGCTTGGAGCAGCCGTACTTCCCACGTTCTCGAATGTTGAGAATTCTCTTTCTTTCCAACTTCAGATGTTAAAAGAGGAGGGCAATCTTTCTCCTCATCGGACTAACTTAGCTACACTTGAAGAAAGCACAGGCAGTCTTCGCACACCTCTCTCAGCTGTTACTCCCCTTGCTCAGGATTGGATTCCACCTGCTTGGGATATTTTTCAAAATGTTACAAGCGCCAAGTATTCATCGATGTGCGCAGCTGCAATAGTCGCTTGCATTATAAGTCCCACAGCAGAAGCTGGTGAAAATTTCGTATCAGATTTTGACTCAGATTCTCCAGTGGCTGAATTGTTGAATAAATTAGAAATTGTACTATCAGAAAGTTCCAAGATATGTCAGCGGCTAACAGACTTGTCATTGGCTGAGGAAAATATCTTGAATGACATTTCTCCCTTTGCGAAGGAGTGGAAATTATCTTCTGATAAAATCATGGAGGCGTTCAAAGCTACTTTTAATGTCACACAGGTTTCATTAGAAAACATTAGAAACTCCGAAATCCAAGTTGAAAATGCTTTGCAATGCGTAACTAAATTATCCACACTTTTACGCTCTCATAAATTAGTTGGGAAAGAGTTAGGAGAGGGAGGTAATGCCATGTACCACCCCTTTTCTCCTGAGGCTGAAAATAGCTGGAATGGCATTATCCAGTTAATTGTAAAAGACTGCAAGTTCCCCGAAACAAATGCTGGTGACGACGAAGAAATCTTAGAAAGAATGAATTACAATGCAAGAAGCAGCGCAATTTACAAGAGACTTGAACTTGCTCTTGAAAATGATTCTAAATTAGCTCTTGCCTTAGTTCAAGTGTCTACATTAGAAAAGGTAAGTATGGAACAATATTTTCTTTTCCGACATTCTTTTTAGATTACTGAATTTGCTTTCCTCATATATTAATATTATTCCAATGCAGAGCCTTGCATCCAGGTCGAAAGAGATTCATATGCAAAATGCTAGAATGGTAGAACTCGAAAAACTTCTTGCACATAATCCTTATCAAAGTCCTACAAAATCATTTCAAAAGGACAAGGGAAAGAAAATTGAAACCATGTCGGACTTTGCGTCATCAGAGGAATTTAATGCGATGAAGAAAGAAAACACCATGGTAAGACATTTCTTTCCTTTTATTTTTATATATTCGAGCACAATTTCATATGCATTTCTTACATAAAATTTGACGTCTTTGTTATAGCTTATGGAAGCAATGGATGTCCTAAACAAACAAGTCCAGGAATATGAAGATGAAGTACGGGCGCTAAAGAATTCAAGTAAATTTAAATCACCTCAAAAGGGAATGTTGCGCTCAACATTAGGATCTACCTTTGGTTCACCCAATCCATCAGAAATTGGATCTAATATCCCTGATTCTATGCTAATATCTTCGACATCATCGCAGGCCAAACTCATATCGTTAGAAGCTGCTATATTCCGCCCTGCGTTGCATGCTGCTCGTGTAGAAACAAATGTTTGGAAGGCAAAACTAGTGAGATCATCTCTAAGCCAATTGGAACCACTCAATGTACCCAAACAATTTGGCCTACCATCTTCCTCAGCTCAACCACAAGACGGAGAGAATCCTTTAAGAATCAATGATAATTCAAACTCAGATCAACAACCACCACAAGAAAAAATGTCACGATGTTTCAATGAGTTATCAGCAGCAAATGCTAGCGCCCGTCTAGACATTGCTTCTTTGAAGGTAGTTGATTTAACTGCAAAGACTAGATCGAGAGCCTCTCTTCGCGCGCAGAAATTGAAAAATAAGGAATTGATGGAACGTCTTAACAAAGCATCCACCGAAGCTCGTGATTGTTTGACAAGGTTTGGTGACGGTGTGGGATCTAATGGAATTTTATCTCACAATTTAACACTAGGTCCGGATAAAGGAAAGCTGTTGGGAAAAGTTGTTGTTCCATCTGGTGATAATGGTCAAAACAGGGTAGTGCCCATGATGGTTACAAAGAGTGAATTAAATAGGTTACACACCATTTTAGTCTAGACCTGGCTATTGTTGAGCTTTTGAAAATTGTGAAACTGTTGGTAAAAAAGTGTATAAGAACAACTATTATAAACTAACTATATAGCAATTTTAAGTGCGATACTATTTAGCAAATATCCAAAATTCGGTTGTTTATCTATTCACATCATCAAAAATGAGTGCGATATGCTCCAACTTCAATATGTTCCATAACTTTTTCCTGCGAAATCCAGACATTCATAGCGTATTTGACAAAATGATCATCGTTAGATAATGGACGAGCCTCATGTAGAGCATCTTCCAAAACATTTCCAGTATGTTCATCTATATTTCTCCACAATATTCCATCCCCCATTCGTGGTACAACAGAGATATCTAGATTATTAAAGTAAGTATATCCACCACCATTGTCATAAGCTACACCATTACTATCATAACATGAGGGAATATCACTCAAATATAACAGGAAAGTCCACGGACGTTGCTCTGTATCTTCGCCGTAATAGCTCCCGTGATCATGATGCTGTTTATAAAATTCGCCTGATTCATACTTTAGCAATTGAAAAGGTTCGACGTGTTCCTCCTTCACATCTAACAAAGCCGCCACATGTTGTGTCACATTCCATGCCAATTCAACCTCTTCTTTCAGACGAGCAGAACGCACTTTATCTGGATATGTGCTTAGTATGTCCATATGTTCTAAATAAAGTTGAGGCCAAATAAAAGGGCATGAACGGCTTGTGCGAGTATTTTTTACTGTAGTCGATCCTTGACCGTGTAAATTATGAGTTTGTGGAGAAGATGTCCATCCTTTACGAGAATCACAAACGTTGATTAACTTTTGTATCATATCAGGGGATAAAAAGTGCTGGACATACGCCAGCTCAATAGAGTCTCCTCCAGGTATTAGTCCTACAGATGGGGTAGGAAAGGATGGATCTGGTGACAGCTTTGTATTCAAGATTTTGAATGGTTCCAAGTTGTCAAGAATTTCAGATTTGCCATTACGGATTATTTGCGGTGGAAATTGGTCTTCATGGCGAAAGTCTGTAGCTTGGCTGAGACTTGTCTGAAAATTGAATAAACATGTGACTATGCCGATAAGAAAGAACTGTTCCAAGTTTATTAGAAGCCTGATCATGGTGAGATACTTTTTGTGATGTTGTTGTGTTCTCAATTGGTCCCAGGTCCACATACTAGAGAGAATACAGTAACCCTAGCTGCCTACATCATATCGTTCTAATAAAAATGTAGTCTTGCAATCAACACCAGTTTAGTTACGTAGAAGCATCGTTCTCCATACTAATATTTTGTACTCTTGACATGACGTATACAATATGGGTACAGTGTACATTAAGTACATAATTAATACCATAAACAACAAATGTTGACGTGCAGGTTCTTAAATCGAACGGATTTCATTTATTCCATCACTTCCATTTGCTTCTCCGAAACATCAACCAGCATGCTCTCATGCTAATGATCATAAAAAAAAAAGAAAAATGGAAAATAATCATGCAATTTGCCCATTAGCAACGTCAAATAATTTTGCCTCAGAAAAAAGAAATAGAATCCGCAAACGTCCTGTGCACTTTGGTAACCCTGCGTTCGCAACATACACTGGATACGTGTTTACTCTTCCCGATGAAAATGATGATGATAATGAAATATATAACAGAGAGAACAACTACATAGATTATGATTTTCATTATGATAAAAACCATAATCAATCTAAGTTCTGTGAGAATGTCGTTGCTATAGTCGGGGTCCCTCCAGAACAGGTACCAGAAGATTTATGGAATTTTGTTGGAGCTCATATTAGCTACATTCGTCATGTTCGAATATTAACGTTACCGCCAACATCCAATAAGAAAGAAGGCGAATCAATACAATTGCAGAAAAAAATTGATAAGACGCTATCTTCTTCTCTGGGATCAAAATTTGAAGCCATGAATATAAACGAGAAAACATCTTGTGACATAAATGAGAGTAATGGAAACAAGCAAAGCAATACATTTAATCCTCAAAACACTATGACGTCTGATTCATCAACAATCTCCACAACATCATCGTCAAGATCATATTTAGTTCTATTTGAGCTCGATTGTAAAGAGTCTGTAGATGAATTCATTGCAGATCTAAATGGAAAACCATTTACATTTTTAAAAGCAGATATCGTCTGTAAAGCTTTTCGTGTCGTTCCTCCATTGATTGCAGAAAATGGGTCTTCATTGATGAATCCTTTCTTTTCCTCCAAAGGATCAAGGACCTCATCCGATATATTAGACACAACTACATCTAGTTCCAAAACTATTCATAAAAAACTAAATCATTCCAAAAACTCCCATAAAAAACAAGGTGGTGATGAAAAGTCTGATGGCATTCTAAAATCTGAAACATCTGAAACATCTGAAACACAAAACTGTGCAGTTTGTTTAGATTTATTACATGGATTTCATGAGGATACTAAATTACCACTCAATTCATCTAATTTGCGTTCCAACCAACTATCAAATCATCAACCAATACTCACAACAGTTTGCAATCATTCTTTTCACGTGGAATGTCTCTTAAGATGGCAAGATTCGCCATGTCCAGTTTGCCGATATGACCATTCTGGTATGAACGAATCTTTATCTCAATGCCATGTTTGTGGAACTACTGAAAATATCTATGTTTGCCTCATTTGTGGAGTGGTGTCCTGTGGGGGTCCTCAATGTAATAATACATCATCCGATTCCTCCGATTTGAATATTGCAACTCCAACACAAGGATTGGGAAGTTCCCATGCCCGTGACCATTATAACTCTACTTTACATGCATATGCATTTCAAACCGAAACACAGTATGTCTGGGATTTTGCAGGTGATGGATATGTCCATCGATTGGTGTCGACTGTCTCAGGACAACCCACGTCTATCCCACAACAAGAAGAACAAATTGAAGAACGTCGCAATCGTGAAAACAATCCTCCCGGTCTACAGCCCACGAAAATGGTCGAAATATATGATCCTCGCAATAACAATACGAGAGGAGATCGTTCTTTAACACCTAGTTATGTTCCTGATGCTCGAGAAGGCGAAGTAATGCATCGTAAATTAGAAAGTTTTGCCAGTGAGTATTATACACTTCTAAAAGATCAACTGGACCAACAACGTCAATTTTATGAGGAGCGTCTAAAAGAGATAAAAAGACGTGCAATGAAGAAGCATTTGAGTGAAAATGAACCCAGATATATGGGAGAGACAACATCAGATTTGATTTGGGCATTGAAACAGGAACGAAATCAACTTGAGCAACGATTTATGAGCATGAAAACAAAATATAAGAAGGTCAGCCAAGACGTTGAGTTCTTAATGCATATGAACGAAGGGTTGGAAGAAAACAAGCCTGCTATGAAACGAGAGATTCAAATGGTCCAAAGAGAGAGACAGGATGCTAAAGATATGGTTTTGAAATATTTACCAGCTCTGGAGGCAAAAGTAAAAATGCTGATGATACAGTTGGAAACACGAATGAGTGATGTAGGAAAGAAGAATGATAGCAATGGTACCGGTATTGCTAGCACTGTAAATTCAAATTCTAGTTTGAAGGGCAAGAAGCCATCTACGAAACGGAGATGATTTTTAACATTGCAAGGTTGCAGCAGTGATTGACTCAATTGTTTAGGCATCATTTCAAATGTTCAAATTCATCTATTTTTATGTATTTTTTCTGGTTTTTTGAATATAATTTATTCATTTTAAATTGTTGAATTATTTATTACGAAAATCATCACTTTATTGTTTTTGAGTTTTACTACGTCACAAACTAATTATCCCAACAAATAGATGAAGAATGATGATGACTTTTTGGAAGTCAATTTAGTAGTAGTCTGAAAAAGTTACACAAAATAATTCGACAAAGAAAACGGGCACCTATGTTTGGGTTCAATATACCACCCCCCTGTATCTTTTTAGTAATAGCATCACTGAATGCCCTCCATCTAGCTTATGCTTTTACTTTTGAACCGTCTAGTAGTGTAACTAGACCGACTCCATCACCAATTCGTACTAGCAATCATATTTGTTGCTGTACACCAGCACCTAGTATCATCCAGAAAAAGAAATTAAATCAGCAAATACAAACAATTCTTTTTGCATCATCCATAGAAAATGTTGTGAATGATGATGACAATGAACTTTATCTTCAAGCAAAGGACGACTCTGATTCTTATGAAAAAGAAGAGGAAGTCGATATTGCTATTGTTGGTGCAGGAATTGGTGGATTATGTGCTGGTGCCATTCTGAATACCCTATATGACAAAAAAGTCGCTATTTATGAGTCACACTATCTTCCAGGTGTGTAAGATGTTATACAATGATGTGTGATTCATTTCTTTGATACAAACAATCAAAGAGATCGTTTGTACTTTGGCTCATGACACCTCATATCCATATCTTTCTCTTTGCATAATAAAGGTGGATGTGCTCATGCATTTGACAGAGTAGCGAAGGTCCCGAGCACTGATGAAAAACAGATTTTCACATTCGATTCAGGGCCAACCATTGTCTTAGGCTGTAGTCAAAAACCATACAATCCGCTTCGCCAGATTTTAAATGCTGTGGGAATGGATCATCATGTAGAATGGATAAGATATGATGGTTGGGGTATGGTGGAATATCCTTGCGATAAAGAGAAAGAATTACGATGGAAAGTACCTTTGGGTCCGAATGTTTTCGAAGAGGGTCCGTTAACTACCTTTGGAGGAGAAGAAGCTTTAAAAGAATTTCTGTATTTAAGTGAAATAACACGTGATCTAGTTGCCGGTCCAGTAGAAATACCAGCGATGGCAGGACGTAGTGATTCATTTGCTCTTTTGCCATTATTGCGTTACTTGAAGCCTTTGCTTGGATTGATTGAAAAAGGTGAGTTAGTGACGGGAACCTTTGCCCCTTTTATGGATGGACCGATTTATACAGTGAAAAACCAGTGGTTTAGAGATTGGTTAGATGCTTTGGCATTCTCGCTATCAGGATTACCAGCAAATAGAACAGCTGCATCGGCTATGGCTTATGTTTTGTTCGATATGCATCGTGAAGGTGCTGCACTAGACTATCCAAAAGGTAAGAAGTGAAATAACAGAGAGCTTAATTACCCGACTCCATCGAAATACTCTAAATACAAAACTTGACTATATATTTACCATGAAAATTCTCCTAGGAGGTCTTGGTAAAGTCATTGATGCTCTTGTAAAAGGGGTCGAAAAAGGGGGAGTCTCCAAAGTTAATTTGCGATCACAAGTCAAATCCATAGATACTACAGCAGATGGCAAGAAAGTACTGGGGCTAACACTAGCAAACGGAAAGAAAATAAAGGCAAAGGAGGGCGTTATCTGCAATGCTCCCGTGAGTCGAACTTATATGTAGATATTTTTCGCTATTATTTTTAATACATTCTCTAATGAAGCTTACAATCGGCGCACAATATCATGATTTGAAAACCGTTTCTAAGATGTGGTCAATACGAGAATTGATGGGAAATAAGAAAAGCTTGGATTTGATGAACAATTTGCTTCCTGTCAACCCAAATCCTACTTCTCGTCAGTCATGGCAAGTCGCCAAAAATGAATCAAGTAGAATAGTAGCGAAAAGACCAATTTGCGATGAAAGTGATGCAATGGAAGAATCCTTACTGACAAAAATTGACACTGCCGAGATGACTGGATCATTTTTGCACCTACATTTAGCGCTGGATGCAAAAGATTTGGATTTGGATACTATGGAGGCCCACTACACAGTCATGGCGCGAGGTTTAAGTGGAGATATAAATTACGAAGAAAATGATGGACCCTGTGGGGAATTAAATATGATAGCTGTGTCAAACCCTTGTGTTATTGATCGAACTCTTGCACCTGAGGGATATATTGTAGTTCATGCATATGGTGCTGGTAATGAGCCATATGATATTTGGGCAAACCTAACACGAACATCAAAAGACTACAAAGAGTTAAAAGAAAAAAGGGCATCAATATTATGGAAGGCTGTTGAATCCATTATACCAGATGCACGGGAGAGGGTTGTCGCAGACTTGGTAGGATCTCCAATTACTCATGAGCGTTTTCTGAGACGACCTAAGGGTACATACGGGGCAGCCACTGAGGATTATTTGAAAGATGGAAGCACACCGATTGAGGGTCTGGTATTATGCGGAGATGGTATTTTTCCAGGAATCGGTGTACCTGCGGTTGCTTATAGCGGTGCTAGTGCAGCTAACGCTATGGTTGACCCATTCAAGCATTGGAAATGTCTGGATTATCTTAAAAGTAAGGAACTTATTTGATTTTGGCATCGGATTACGAGGTAATATTGGTATATGAATATGATAAACGTTAGATAGGAAGACATACGATTTCGCAACCAGCGGTGAAATGTTTTGAAAAAGTTTATTCTAAAGGTCGCCAAAATTGTAAAGGAGTAAAAATCATCGACATTTTTAAAAGCCTTTTCCAATACAGCAGTAGATGCAATTCAACTTTGGGCATATTTATCACCATTTATTGCGTAAACTTGGTGTGTGCAATGATCGAATTCAAAACAAGTCTAATGAATTCTTGAAACATAATGTGTAATAATTTGTTATGAAAATTCCTGGCTCCAGCTGGATTGCCAAAAATGTGACCTCTGTCTCTAGAGTTTTTTAATAGGAGATGGTTACCACTTAATGGTGATATACTATCTTAATTTTATCAAAACGAATTAAGTGGTAATAAATTCTCCTTCATGTGTATATGGTTTTTAAAATATACAAAAAAATTTTCACGAAACGCCTCATCTAATTAATTACTTTTATAATTGGTATCTTTACGTAAGTTGTTAGATATTTAAGAATCGGTAATACTACAACAAAATTGGAATATTTCATATTATAAATTTTGTATTCAACTTTCAATCAAGACTCCTCATCTACAGAGAAGAAAATTGGCAGATAAGCTCCATCATCACCATGTCGTTGTCTTTTTATAATTATATTCCAAAGTTTTTCAAAAAATCAAAGGAGATTATCGAATCACCAGCCAATCTAAATGATCTGAATACACGATCACCGACTGCTGTCGTGAATTTTAATGAAGAGGAAGAGATATCTCCATTTTCTCCATTATCTAATGACACCATACAAACAAGCGACAATAACTCCGAGCTTGACATCAATGAAGAAAATCAAACTAGATATTTGCATACAATGCATTTTCCTCTTAATCCGGTTTACAGTCCATCTGTACACAGTACAATTATGAATGAGGAAATCAAACATATGAATAAAACTATCGATCAAAACAATGAAAAGATAGAATTATGTGAAACCTATTCAAAAATCAAACCTGTCAGAGAGAATGTAGTACGCAAACTTAATATGGAAGAGAATTTCAAAGAAAAAAAGCTTTGTCAAGAAAAGAATCAAAAGAATTTTAGTGACGACAACCAAAAAGAATCTGGAATTTTACCACAAGAATCTCAGCTACATCAAGATGTGGAATCTTCTGCTGAATATGAAGAGAAATCTACTGCAATAAATGAAGAAGCTCAGTCTTCATCAGAAAGTGATGATTTTAAGAATTATGTTTATCCTAAGGATGTGGCTCCAAATTGTCCATCGATTATTGGTATGAAAGGGAAAGTGTCAAATTCATTGTCTGATAAAAAAAAGAAAGGCAAATATGGCACGGTGACGAGGTGGAAGAATAAGGTTACAATTGAATTGGAATGTGTAGATGGAAGCGTATTTGGGATTCTTCTTAAGAGTGTGGAGTATTTTGTTCCACAAAATCAGAAAGAAAAAGTGCAAGAACCTCAGCTACATCAAGATGTGGAATCTTCTGCTGAATATGAAGAGAAATCTACTGCAATAAATGAAGAAGCTCAGTCTTCATCAGAAAGTGATGATTTTAAGAATTATGTTTATCCTAAGGATGTGGCTCCAAATTGTCCATCGATTATTGGTATGAAAGGGAAAGTGTCAAATTCATTGTCTGATAAAAAAAAGAAAGGCAAATATGGCACGGTGACGAGGTGGAAGAATAAGGTTACAATTGAATTGGAATGTGTAGATGGAAGCGTATTTGGGATTCTTCTTAAGAGTATGGATTTTTTTATTTTAGTGGATAGTGTTAAGAAAAAACAGGATACGCGCAAATGTTGTGATGTGAAACTGAATGATAGTAGATCAAAAAGTAAATTGAAGAGATCCTATGAAGAGATGGACGTTGATCACGTAGAAACTGAACTTATGAAATCAAATGCAAAACGCTCAGTGCGACCGAATGCCTTATTCACTGAAAGAAATGGTGATGCAAACAAAGATACGTATGCAAAATATGCGCAAAGAGAAAATTCCTTTTCAATGAACGAGTCACAAATTCCCACTATCGCTGAAGAGAAGCATATTTCTGGATGGGGAAAGACATTGCATGTCCAAGGCAAAGTGATCAACAGTGATCATAAATTTGGAGGGCGTCCAGTTGATTTTATTAGACTGAAAGGTGAAAACAAATCAAAAGAGATTCGGTTTTTAGATGAACTTTTGGGTTCTCATAAAGTCGTAGTAGATGACCCAATCAGTGAAAAGAAATACGAAAAGGTATTTAAAAAACATTGTGTTTTTGATGGGAGTAATCATGAGTTAGTTTCTTGTAAAATGTACAAAGACGAATATAACAATAGTTGCTTTCCATCAGAGAAAGCCCGTCTTATCTATGCAAAATCAAGAAAATCGGATTCTAAGGATTCGTTTTCAATTCAGGATCAACTTTTGAGAATTGGAGATTTCACTTCTCTGAAACCACGTAAAATTGTTTCTCGGTTGGAGCTGTTTCAGTCTCCATCATCTTTTAATGTTGTGTTCCTAGACAAAACTAATTTTTCAGATATTCCTGATCGAGGATATGTCGGGGGCGGGTTCATTCAAGAAAATAAACTAGTTGAAGTGCTCATGAAGGCAGGTATGAGTGAATCTGATGCAATACATATCGATGCGATTCAGGTTAGACTGTTCATCCCTTCTTTGGGGATTTACAAAGGTATGCTTGTAAAACAGCGCAATTCCAAGGGTACATCACCAATTGCAATTCCATGGTCCATGAAGAAAGTTCTTGCGTCAAAACACCCCAAAGCGATGTCAGGCGGTTATGTTCTCATTTGTAAAACATTCCCATCAAAAATAAATATGTGTATGAGTAGAATTTTAGACAATCCTGAAAGAGTTAATGATTTAGGTCTCAAAACGTTCAAACCATTAACTGACATGTTTTTTCGTTTGTGGAAAACCATGAAGGTACCGAAAGAAATGTGCGAGAAATATGAGAAATCAAGTTCACGGGCAAATGGTCGGAACCATGCCTGGTTGGTAGGTGTACCAGATCCAACAAATTCTCTTCCTCCCGATACTATTTTTGTTCCAGGGATGAAGAACATTCATCCAAGGACATTGTTTGTCACAAGATCTCCATGCTATGCCTATGATCATGGCCGCAAAATTAAAAATATCACGTCGAAGCCTAATAATATGAGCGACCAAGACTGGGAATGGTTACAAACAAATTTATCTTTCGGAGTTGTCATATTTTCCAACCCACGACCTGGTAAAAAATCAATTCCAGAACGTATTGCTAACGGAGATCTTGACGGAGATTTATATTTGGTTTGTTGGGATGAAAATATATTATCTGCAATGCATGCAGCACCTTTGAAAGATGAATTTACGGATGATAATGGAATGCTAAAAACACATGATCCTAATCCGAATTGGTTTGCTGAGGCACAAGATATCATGGCGGATGTTGGAATGGTCAATAAAATAGGCAAACTTATAGGGACACTTTACAAAAGAGGTGAGAAAATCGCTGATGAAGATCACGTTTCTGTATTGAGAAATAAGGATGCAAATGCTTTTTTTCAGGCTTATAATTGTGCACTAGAATACAAGAAGCATGGTCGGCCGATTGAGCTGCCACCTCATTTGATCGAAAGGGTTCCATCAGACCTACGATGTTTGATAAAGAGTAATAATACAAAGAAGTAATTCTTTTAAATGAATTATGCATGCCATTTTGTAAAAATTGAGTCGTCAAAAATTAATTGCATGTTAATATATTTTCAAAACATGAACTCAATATGAAGATACCAACACTATCATTGGATTGTAAATGTTCACATTCTAATTCTTTAAATGTTGCAATTCTTGTAATTACTCTGATAGGGAGTGATATTTCCTCTTAGTTTTTCAATCATGTCGAAAAATTGAATTCAAATTGACAAGAGGTTGTGCGTCCGCAAAATTGCCGAACATCCCAACACCTGTTAGATCCTTCTTAAGCGATAAGACAATACAATTAGTACAAAATTCTTATCCATTCCCATTTTCCGGTAAAGATCCGTCCTTATCCATTTCGTGGCAAAACTATTTACGATTAGTAATTCAATTATAGAAAAGCTTGGGGCTTATCTTTAATACATCAAGAAATGATCCTTATTTAAAAAATCTGCATGAAATGCATTTATCTGGGGGAAGAGAAAATTGTAATTCTGATTATGATGAAATCAATGTTTTGTTTTAAGTTTTATCTTGAAATTAATTGTTAAATTCAACCTTTTCATGAGCATCTAAATGAATTGACAGGAGAATAGTATTGATATTATGAGAGATGTTGTATTTTGTTGTTATCTGTGCGACTCCACATTTTTTGAAGAGCAAGTTCCTATGAAAGTAATGCATCACAATAAGAAATCCTCCATGCACTAGTTTCCTCATTTTGATTCCCGTTGCTGTTGTCCTTACCGATGCACTTGCTTCTATATCCTATTAATTTGTTTCGTGTTCCCGTCTACAGAGCTCTCCAAACAACTGAAATTGGAGTACGTGTAAGCTGTGTAGCAGTGAAGACATCTTGTTTAAATGAAATTATAACACGTGTCTCTATGATTATCAATTTATCGCGAACTTTTGCCATTGGCGCACCTTTATACGACACGTGGTCTTATGAGATGGCTAAGTAGGAGCAAGTAGCTCAATAAATGATTTGCATAGAAACCAATTGGATGGTGGGATATTGATAGTTGACTGATTGAATCATTGATTCATACAATATTTGTTTACTAATTTGTGAAAGATTCGTTGGCAAGGTTCATGAACAATATTACATGTGTATTATCTGGAAAGAATTATTTCATCAATAATCCTCACTATACGATCGGCATTGTATAACTGAAATAGGTCTTCATTGCAAGAAATTTTTACTCCAATTGTGTCAAATAAAAGGAGGAACAATGTTGGAATCTTTTTTCTATAGAATATTTTCTCGTTGGTAAAAGAGTAAAAGTATGAAGTCGAACATATTACTGCATCATTCACAAAAGGAAAATTGGCAAAGTAAACAGGCTTATTTCCGAAATTGGAGACACATCATTACATCGATCATCCTTCAGAAATGATCATCAGGTGGAGGTAATTTGATTTCTATGTTGTTCCTCATCGTGGAAGAGGCTCTACAATGATAGCAGATGCATAGTCAAGTTTTAGAAAACGAATGAATTCTACACTCAATGGAATTATGAAAAGCATCGGCTCTAAATTCCCACTGGTTAAGACAGACAGCAGGTGATGTTACTTCTACGACAAAAATGTTTTCTCAATTTGAAAAATCTTTGGTAGTAATGAGGATTTCTTACTGAAGCTTCAACAATTAGAACTATTGTTTTATCTTCGCAATGGCCATAGAACTATTTGTTTGATTATTTGTGTGTGTTAGATAGTATCTCAGAAGAAAAAGAAATAAAATATAAGTCATAATAATCATCTCTTGCTATTAAGCAATTTAATTCTTGTCTTCATGATAAACTCTCTTGAGTAAGGAATGTGAGCTTTTTGTTGTTGTTTGGAGCTTGTAAAGTTCAAATGTAAGTGAGTTTTTATGACGTCAACACACAATTTCTCAAATCCCCAAACGTTCTTAAAATATAAATAAATTCTTCCAGAGAACAATCGAGTCCTGTTTAAAATAGTAGCAATTCTTTTTTCAAATTAATTAGAGAACGAAATCTATAATAGAATTCTATGTGGGATAGATATGAACAGGCAAATTACCGTAAGGTATCTATGATGTCAACTTTTCACAGATCCATCCCAACATCGCCTTTTTCATCAGAGTGTAATTGCTTCATAGAAACTTAACTTGGTACGAAATGACATCTCCCACGTTCGATGAACACAATCATAAAGTTTCTAAAGATGCTGCGGGTCCCAATAATGTACCGGTCATAAACGATGATTACTATTTCGAAAATGATGATGATGAAAGCTTTCACTCGTTACCTCCGTTATTAGAGTATGAAGACGATTTGTTTTTTGAATCAACCGATGAAGAAAGCGACGATAAAGACTCTGGTATAAATTCCGGCACCCATTTATTTGAATCAGCACACTCGATGAATTTTATTGAAAAATATGAAGAACAGGATGTTATTGCGATGGGTGAAAACGACAATACTTCCGTTTCATCAAATTTACACTCAAACGATATAGATAATGATGGGGTAGTCATACAAAGAACAGATATCAAAGAGAAGAGCGAGAAAAATGAAATCAAAGTGGTTCCAACAGAAAAATCTTCGACCTTAATTAAAGACGTTGAACACCATCATAATTCTTTGCAATCCCCTTGGAAAGTCATTTCGAATAAAATACCCAAAGAACAACCGCAAATAAATTCTATCTCTTTCAATCATGAAAAGAACTGCATTTCCATAGGAACTTCACTTGGTTTCATAGTTCGCACTGTTCATCCAAAAAGATATAAATCGATTGATCAACGCGAAAGACTGCAACAAATTTCTCAAGAAGTACGAGGAGGAGTCTCATTATGTGAAATGCTACATTCAACATCCCTTCTGGCCATAGTGAAAACATTCTATCCTAGAACATTAACCCTTCTTCATACGAAATTAGCACCATCATCGTCTCCCTGCAAAATACTTTGTGAAATCAATTTTGGTGCAGCTATACGCCACGTTGAACTAAATAGACAGCATTTCTTTGTTTTGACGGCAGATGCAAAGCTGCATATTTTTGATATGAAAACTTTGAAAAGATTGAAATCATTCAATATTTTGGTAGTGGACAAAGAACCAAATCGGTGGGTCTTTCATTGGAATGCTACAACAGTTGGGGCTTTTTGGGACGTTTCAGTGCTATTCAAAGATAACCAAGGGCAAAGTGAATCTAAGAATATAGGAAGCGCTTCTAGTGAAGAAAAAGGATGGATCGTATGTAAAAGTGCAGAGGACGTGGGTGTGGTAAATGTATATGATGCTTCAAATTTGAGAGTTGTATGCAAGGCAAAGGCACATGAACACAGTATTGCAAGAATTGCTATTGGAGGGAAAGGAAGAAATCAGAAATTTGCAACAGCCAGTATAAAGGTAAATTTCCAATAGTGTTGGTTCATTTATTCTTTATTTGTTCTTCATTTTCATGTAATTTACTATGTCCAACTTTTGTGTATTAATAGGGTACGATAATTCGTGTCTTTAGCCTACCTCAATGTGAAAAGTTATATACTTTGTGGAGAGGATCTGGGAAATGCCAAATACACTCGTTAGCATTTGACCCGCCAGCTAAACGTGTTGTTGTTTCAGGTTCATTAGGAATTATCTATTTGTATAAATTGGAAGAAGATCCACCTAATAAAGGTGATACTTGGAATAATAGTCAAACCGAAACAAGTTTAATACAGAAAACGATATCATCACCTTCACAAATATTGAAACACAGTGTCAATTGGACATCACTGTCAACTCAAAGACTCTTCCCGGCCACTGTGAAAGATACGGCTGATTCATTACGACCATTTTCGAAAATAAGAGTTAAAACTGATCTCATTTCCTCGAATGCGATAGCCACACCTAATTCCATATCAAAGGGTCAATCAGCTCCGAATATTGTAGCAATCGTATCTTCCTGTGATGCTGCCTCTACCAATAATGATATTCATAAAAGTGAGGTGAATGCTGGAATAGATGAAGATTACATGTTGGTTGCAACAATGGATGGAAAATTCTTTAAGTATACGATGAACAGGAGAACGAATGTAACATTGTTAAAGGATGCAGATGATCTCATTTTAGATTTGGATGATGAAGATGACTGTATGAATGGTGTAGTTCATCCACAAATATATTGAAAAACATGATATTGAAATGTAAATTAAATCAGTTATGGTATTATAGTAATGATGTTTCTAGAATCTTTATTTTACGATAGACCACTTAATTTCACTTTTTGAGATTCATAATGGCATTCAATTGTTCTTCTAAGCCATATTTTTTGCTTTCTTTTTTCCAATCCAAGCCAACTTTTTTGAAAAGTTTTAACGCTTCCAAAGGTTGAGTACTTGACAACGCTTTTTTCAACATATATTCCTTCTGTTGCTGAACCTGCTGCCCAAAACCAACATATATGTAATTGATCTCTTTCCAGTATTCCTTAGGAAGGAAGCCTTCTAGTTGTTCACGTGTTTTTTCAGGATTGGTCGTATTTTGTACCCAGTTCAGTTGATTAAATATTCTGTGCATATGAGTATCAACACCTAAACCAGAACATGTCCCAAAGGCAAGGGTTTCAACAATGTATGCCATTTTAGGTCCTACACCTGGTAATTTCATGAGTTTTTCAGCTGTGGATGGTATATCACCATCATATTGATCTATTAATATGGCGCATGTTTGCTTTATATATTTTGTCTTGTTATTATGAAATCCAACCTTTCTGATCAACGCATTAAGTGTTTCAGTGGTGGTATGATGATGGATATTTTGAACAGTGAGTCCATGTGATTGAAGTTGACGTATTGAATAGCCCACGGATTCATCCTTAGTTTGACTGCTTAACATGAGGGCCAGAAGAATTTGAAATCGATAGACTTTATCACCATGATGAGTTTCAGCAAGAGCTTCAGGTCCATCGGAGTCGATCGGTGCATTTTTATCCTCCCGTAGTTCTTTTACGAGATTATGGATGGGGAGAAAATCGTTAGGTAGCGGAAGGGAATGTGGTTCAATTTTTATGCGTTTCTTTGAAGACTGAGATTTTATCTTTTTTGAAGACTTGGCAGGAGGTGGAGTGGATGTAGTTCTGGTAGATTCCTTTTTCTGTTTCTTTATTGTTTTTATTTTGCTTTGGTCTACTTTGATTCTTTTTTTTGAGGAACTTTGTCCTTTGCTTTGAGCATTATTGGTAGACCTCGTCTTCATCAAGAATGTCTTTTTATATTATTGTTATTATTATCATTATTATTGAAATAATATGATGATAGTATTCGATTCCTTCGTCTCGGTACTAGAGCTCTACAGGAAAATTGCAGATACAAAGCACCATCGCATAAAAATGCGAAATAAATCTAACTCAAAGGTCTCACTCTGAAAAAATCTCAAATGTCTTCAAATGATTAGCTTTACAATCCAAAAATGAAAAGCAACACGAACGAAACTCGCAATACTATTCCAAAACTGAGAAATGATTGGGCAAATGCTGGTTCATCCTTCCCAACCTCATCTACATCTTTGAATCCTCAGTCTAACAATCATACTATATTCAACAAAGACAAGGGTGCATCAAAAGATGGAAATTACGAATTATTCTCTGACAGTAGCAATAGCATAGATAACTCTTTTCTTTCCAAATCAGATAACATTCTCCAAGCAAAAGGTATGCAACAAATGATATTATACACCAAAGCTAAGGATGAAAAAGCCAGGAAAAGAGAAAAAAATACAGATAAAAATCGAATGAAAAAGCATAGGAAAAGAAAACATCGAAAAAGTAGAAAAAAGAAACGAGAAGAAAATGATGAGCTTACAGATGACAAGCATCGAAAAAATCGTGATGAAAAAGATAGACACCGTCGCTTTCGTAAAAGAGAAAAAAACAGCAAAAAAAAAAGTAGACGAAATGAATCTCCAAAATATTCTGAAAGTTCCTCCAGTTCGAATGAGAGTGCTAGGAGTGATTCTAGAAAATATAGAAAACGAGAATCTACATTCAACGATATAATATTGTCAAAAGATTTCAATACAAATTTTCAACAAAGTGAAACTACTGAGAATAAAAATCCAATCCTTATACCCAAGACTAAAATGAGGACTTTGACAAGTGTAACTGGTAAATCGATAAGAAACCAAAATAATCGTCAAGATAAGTTACTTCTTACAATGGATGAGAGTCAAAATTGTCAAAATAAATCCGACCCTCATGAATCTAAGCAGAATCCTTCATCTAAAAAAGAACCCATCGACTTTCTTCGTGGTTTTGAAAAGTATTTGAAAGAGAATCATTTACCATATCCTAGAGGCTATAATAACAATTCACTGAATTTGCGTTCTCTACTCCAACGTCAACGAGAACTAAATCAAATAACTCAGAACGATCCAAAGAATATTGATGCATGGTTGGAATTGGCCTCACTTTCACATCATTCCAAAATGATTGAGGCAAACATTGATTCGACAAGCACGAATCATACAGCGATAGCAGTAGCACAGAAGAAAGATTTCGAACGAAAAAAAGATATTTTAATAGCTGCTAAGCAATACAACCTTGATAATATTGATATACGATATGAACTTATACATTGCAGGATGGATCTTGAGGAGGATCATGAATATGTTCAAGAAGAATTTTATGAAGCGATCAATTATATTCATGGGATTGCTAATTCCTGGAAAGTATCTAATGATGGAATATTTAATACATCATCTTTGCATGAAGCACAATTTAAACCTAAGAGTAACGACAGAGGAAGAGGCGTTGATAATGCACCAGCTTGGATGACTCAGGGAAAAAAATTACAAAATACTCTGCACACACACAAAAATCACAATCGACAGAATTATATGACACAAGTTTCAAAATATGCTCGATCTTTACTACGACTGCACCGTTTATATCTCAGATATCTACGCCAATCTCCTTCTCTGTTCACTGCAGAAAAAATACGAATATCATATCGTGATGCTTTCAAATCACTATATTCTATATATGCATGTACTCAGAATCATAAAGTTGATAATTCAATAGCTTCAGAGGATTATCACTCCATTGGAGCTGAATCTTCTATTTTATTATTGGACTATTTGCGTTTAGAATCCCAAATGGGATATTCTGAAAGGGCTATTGGAATTTTGCAATCAGTTCTAGAGCTTAATCTCAGCATTCCCAACTTGAATACTAATCATAGATATGACAAGGATCAATCCAAAGAATGGCAGCATAATTGGAGGAATTCATTTCAATGCTTCTGGGATAGTGAAGCTCCAAGAATTGGTGATTCATTTCCAGACGCGGGTTGGATGACATGGGAAAGTCGAAAGTTTACCAATAGTGAAGATATAGATGCAAGTGTAGATGAGAAAGGTAACGAATGTGAATATACGAGACGAAAAAAGAAGACAAGGTTAAAAGCAAGTGATTTCTTTAGCAAGGTACACAATGCAAATAAAAGAGATGAAATTGAAATTACAGGAAGCAAGCTTGAAGCGGCAAAAAAGATAAATTTATTCAAAGGGAAATCTTTTCAACGCAAATCAAATATTTCTCAGGCATATAAAATGGCTAACTCCTTGACCAAACCATTACATTCTCCTGTAAAATCTACATCCGAAAATGCGTTTGAATCTAGATTACTTTCCCAATCGATCAATATAGCCAACAAGTACGTGCTAGAAGTAGAATCCGAATCAAGTTCATCCCCCCATGTATCTCAGATCGTTTCAAAAGAACAGAATGTTGACTTTCACACGAAAACTTTGAAAAACAAAGAATCGTCATCGTCCACAGACGCGACGGTGTCAAATCTAATTGTTCAAGGACAAGGGGGTTTCATTCTTTCTAAATTAGGCAAAGATGAAAAAGTAAAGGATTCTAATACCTTGAAGTTTTACAGTTTCGTGCATAAAAGGACCATAGATATTACAAGAAAGGAGATGACAAATGAATATGTCAAAGATTCTCTTCAACGAGCGTTGCGGAATCTCAAAAATAAAGGGAAGAATGATACTTTCGAAAAGAAGAGTAAAGGGCAGGAATCATCAAATATTTTGGAAAGTCGAGTTAAATTATTACCTGTTTCAGATGATGATCCGTTTTTTGTTTGGGGAGGAAATGAGTATGCGCACATAAATACTCATAAAAGTTTATATTCCCTGCCCTTTAGGTCTCTTACGTCGTCAGAATATGTCGAAGAAGATCCAAATTCAGCAGTTTTGTATGAAGATGGTATCAATGATATGATTCTACCATATTTATCTAATTTCGATGCGCATCAAGATCTGGCGTCAGTTGTCAGAGTATCACTTGAATTTCTTGGTGTTTTTTTTCCTAGATCTGCTACACTCGACATTTTTTGTCAAAATTTAAATTCAGTGGAACAATCAAGCTATGGGTTGCAAGAAATCTTTGACAAATTTAAAGGGGATAGTGAGAAGAATTGGGCAAATGTTTTGTTCCAAATACATCGCAATGACAATCTTATTTGCTTTAATCCGTCCTTGTTTGAGGCTGGTAATAAGAAGCAACTTGATTTTGTCCGTAGAGTTCTTTATGGATTAATCTTGTCCTTTGAAATGTTATCAAACAATTGCATCTGGTACAACTTTATAACATGTGCTTTAATACTTCTAGAGGCACATGCTCATAGTCCAGACATCGAACGCATAGAATCACTCACAAAAGCAATCCTTTCAAATACAGATGCAGCGAAAGAAGATCCTAAACTTTGGATAGCATTTTCTAATGTATTCTTTGTTGGTTGTGAGGTTTTGTCATCAAAAACCTTTAATAAACCACTCAAATATTTATTATCAACTTTAGAAGCAACACAAGGGTCAGAGTTCCATGGAAAATATGCTCAATGGTGGTTGGAAGCAAGTCTAACTGCTGTTAGGTGGATAATTGGGTTGTATCATTGTGAAGATGTTGATATTATTCTACCACTTATATCGCATGAAGCAAGAGAAAGGGTGCTTTTCGTATTGTGCAGCGCAATTGAAGGAAAATTCCTTAGGAGCAACAATCGAAAAGTTTCGATCGAATCTTCAAAGAGTAGTAGTATTTCCTCGATGAAATTGACAAAAGCGAAAGACGAACTTGAATCGATGATTATGAAGTCTTTGAATGACTTTGAATCAACAGAAACGATTAGAAAAGGTTCTTCATTTTTTGATCCTACACCAAAAGCATATTATTATGTTATGATTAGGGCTTGGTTAGAGCTAGTTGCTGCAACTTCTGTAAACAACACTGTTCGTTTCGCCGCTGGAATACACATTATAGAGCATTGGATGAAAATCATTGCGACATCAAAAGAGTGCAAAACTGTATCTGCACGAATTTGTTTATCAAGATTGGCAAATAGCATGCTTGAACTTACAATTTTATCTCAGAAAAATAATCCTATATCCTCGGAAAATGTACTTCAAAATATTCTCATACCAACAAGCGCTTTATTGGAGCAATGTGGATGTAAGCCATCTCAACCTTTCTTGTTTGCAATATGCGTTGCTGAGAGCAAAGTTGGAAAACCACTATTAATGAATGGGTATGGCGCTTTATTGGCAGGATTAAGGACTGATTGCAATTTAAGCCAGGCATATTACATGTTTTCAAAGCTAATTTGCAAGGTCAAGGTTGAGTTACGAGCTGAAGAACTTTTTGATTTCGCGACACTTTTACCAGAATTTAGCTTGAGAAAGATACAGAAAGCAATCCAAGACATCTTCAACCTCGCTCGTCATTGTTCCATCCCATCTCTCTGGTCTGCTTTAATTCGTTTAGAACTCATTCAAGGTATCTTGATAACTCGTGATACCAAAGAATCTCAAATTAGGACTGGGAACTCGTTTTTGGCAGGGAGAAAGTATTATGAGCAAGGGTTGGCTAAATGTATGTATTCCAAAGACTTATGGCTAGAGTCATTTCGGTTATTGCGACCTGTTTTCAGTAAACAAGAGCTTATGATGCAGATGGCAACACTTGATGAAATAGATCTTCGTTTATTGAAGGAACTGGACGAATATGAAACTTAAATATAGCTTATGGCTTTAATTACAAACTATTTGGCTCAATAGTGGTACACCTACACTGAATACATTGTCTCAATTCTCAAGCAATTGTTTCGTCTAGAACCTCCCTCATTTTCGACATTAAGTTCTCATGAAAGCCTGTTTGTCTCTCGTTTTCTCTGTGTTTGATGACATTACCTCCTGTACTATTCCCACGAGGATGAATGATTGGGGGTTCATCGACATGAGCGTCTATATTTTTATCGCAATAACGTTCAAAGAAGAAAATCTCTACTTTGGCGCAAAGTTCATTCTATTCATAAAGATATAAAAAAGGCACACTCACAGTCACAATTTCAGCTTCTGTTTCTTTTTTCCCGTTGTGGTATTTGCAATATGCAGAGTCATACACATTCGCTAATTCAATCAAAGCGAACTTAGTACACTTGACATATAGAGATTGGGCATGATCAGAAGTGCTTTTGAAAAGACGAGATATATTGCGGAAAATCTTCCTTAGCACACCTTTCTCAAAAGATGAATATCCTGATCTCTCATCTTGACTAGTGGTCGCCATGTATTTAGAATTATTTTCCATTGTTCTCTTCTCCAATTCAACCGTTATTAAAATGGTGAAAATTTCTTTTTCCAACAATAAATAGGAACAAGAAACGCATCCAATTTTTTTCTTTGATGGATGATTTTGACAAATCCATTTCTTTTCCATTGACGTTGTACTTAGGCTTCCAAGAGTAAGCTTTTAAGGGCGAATTTATTCAAATAACACTCAGAAACTTTTCATATAGTTATTGGGTGTTATCTTCTGTATTTTAAAGTGGCCAGAGTATTGAAATTAACTCCTAGGCGGTTTAAACTCTTCAACTGAAACTTTAGGAAGGTTTTCTCTAACACCAAAAAGATAATGTTTCTTGTATTCTGTTTCTGCCCTACTTGATTAAATCTTACAGTCAAAAATCCATCAGAATAATTTACGTTTTGGATGTTTGAGTACCTATTCAATTATTTTGTGAGTGCTTTTGAACAGTATTTTTTAAGCTATACGTAACAAGGTAATTAATATATCCTTATTTTTCGCAGGAAAAATAAAGCATACCTTAAAATGAGCTTCTTTGCTATCCGAAATATTTAAGAAGGCAACTACAAAAGAAAGTAGACTCTGGAATGAAATGATAACGCTCTTATATGTTGGCATCTGAAACAAATCAATTTCTCAATTTGATTAATACGTTTGGTTCTGGTTTTGGTCTAGGGTATTTTTTGGACAAGGTTCAATGACTACGCTAAGGTAGAGCTGCATAGCGGCCCTGCATAATGCAGATTATAGCCAAGTCCATAATTTATACGTGTATGCTTAGAAGGTAAGCCTAAAAACGGGGCATTGAAAACGTGCTGGATGCTTTTGAGAATCGGATTCTGGAAACATTCCACTTGGAAGTGGAATCTACATATAGTCTACGAAGTGCGTGTACAGAGAGTATTGTTAATAAATACATAGTTTGATTAACAAAAACAGCAATGAGATTCTGGGTGATATTTTTTAACCAAGTCAACTTTATTTTATCCAACCAATACCTCAGGAATAATAAGAACCTTAATTTTCATCCAAAATAGTCTTCACACCTGTAGCGACAAACTATGCCAACAAGAAATCAGGTAGAACTAGGAATGCTTTTAGGCCTTTCTTCAACCTGTGCTCTCGCTATGGGAGCATTGGCTTATCTAAGAATCACACCAGGAAGCGATGGAAAACCAAGACCCCGGCTAAAATTACAGGATTTCGTTTTGGGTCCTAAAGATGGGTCCGAAGATGATAGAGAGAGAAGTACAATGGCTGATTTGGTACGGAAGCGCAAAAATGGTTTAATTGAAAAAGATAATAAAGCAAAATCTTATGCTTCGTCATCTTCTTCTTAGAGCTGAAAGAATGGAATCTAGAATAGTTTCGATACTTTAAGATTGTTAATGGATTCAAAAAAGAATCATCGCTAGTTCGATAGAGCTAGTATTGGACATGAAAAAAGAAAACCAAATTAGAGAAGAAAGAATGAACTTGACACACAAAAATAAATATGTGACCTATGGTTTTTTTGGATGGGAATCGATACAAAATGCAACAATCAAAGCACATCTATTTTTCACAACAAACAAATGACTAAAACGAGTTTGATGACATATCAGAGCAATTGTTGAATTGTTGCGGAAGTTTTGGCAAATTATTATGGAAGCATCCTTCGTTTTTATAATTGAAACCTCTTTTTTCAAATCCAGTGAAAGAATTGACTTTACACGAAGACAAAAAGAGTCATAATGCTTTATTAATATTATTTTTCCATCATGGATGTAAATAAGTCTGTTTTCCTTGAACTCGAATAAAAATTCGCAAATTGAAAAAAAAAAAAATCGCTATCTTCTTCATCGGATACATTAGATTTGTTCATCATATCTTCACCAGCTGAAGTGCTAAACCGATTAATCAGCGAATGATGAATGAACGCATCTTCATTGAGATTTTATGTATAATTCCTCTTGCCGCTATGCTATCCAATCAGGAATTGCAAATTCCTATACCTTTAAGTACTGCTCATCTCTATTCAAAACAAGTTCTTTACCCGATCTAGAACTTTTTCAATTCTATTCTTGTATTTCGCATGAAGTTAATGAACGCAAATACATTCGGACTTAAACTGGCAAGGCAAAAGTGACATTGTATGCTGGGTTTGCTCGGTGCATTGGAAGGAACTGTCTATAAAGTCTGGTCCCGAAAATGCTGTAGAAACAACATAGACCAGATTATATGCTAAGTTTATTAGGATTATTGCATTTGTACAGCTGTCTTCTATGCAGTTTGCTAATTCTTTACTGATTCGGCTTTTAACAAATGCCAAAAAAAGGAAAGATTGGATATTAATGTAAAGTAATACGCCAAATCTAAACTCGAGGATATCAATCAATCTGTTTGGGTAAAGGGCGATGATATCTTACATTTAAGATAATCATCACAAAGAATCAAAAGTTCTACTACAAATAGAAGTAAAATTATTGATTTGGATTCTAGAATAGGTACACTAGGAGCGAATGGTGCTGGAAAGGTTCCTGTCATAGGAGATAAAGTTACAAGTAGTATATCTTACTCACTCTTCAAATATTCATCGATTCACTTCTTTTAGGCATTGCTCAACATTCAAATTGAAATATTTATAATAGATAAGCTATTTCGTTTGAGGAGTTTTATGTCATGAAATGGAAGACTTCGAATTTCCTATTTTACACAGCAGTACATTATAGAAAATATCATCAGTCGAAAACATTATGATTACATATTAAAAAGATCCATTTTATGTTCAAGATCAAGAAATAAATTTCGTTTCAGGAAGTTCCATATTCAAGGAACACATGCATGGGAAGAACTGATGATGATGTCAAGTGAAGGACATAAAGTTGAATCACTTGGACATGGAAAGCGATGATGCCTTGGTGGAAGTATTTTTAGATAAGTGAGGTTTGATGGTTAGTAGTGAGATGCAACCAATTGAAATAATAGTCAAGTATGATGTGTTATGGAAACCTCCAAATTTTAGATTCTAAAGGTGACCAGGAAAGTCCATTAAAGTGTGTAATCGCCTTAGTTGTTAGGTGGTGCATTAACCATGCCAGTGGTCACTGGTTTGATTCCTGGTGGGGGGTCATTTGACCAATTAATTAAATAAAATGTGGGGGTCCTTAGCTTAAGAAGGGCTAATGTTTCTTTGGACCCTCTACTTGTATGGTTCATCAAACTACACTTAAAATAAGATATACTAATTATTATTATCAGGAAGAAAGTCCATTAGGTGGAAGTACTTTAAATAATTACTTAACCCATGAGTGTGGTTGTTTGTTAGATTTTCAATGGGTAATATCACTGAATAGATTTCACTCTGTCAACACAGTGATGCAGAAGTAATAAATTGTGAAATAAAAATTATTACTACTGTCTTCATTCTCAACATTTTCCAGTCTTAAATGAGATATAAATATAATTATACTGTCATCTTTTGGCACTCCCTCTATTTCATTGCAATACCTTTGAATTTGCTTTGATCTAGATAAAAAACCATCACAATTTTATGTTTCTGATGACGAAGATGGTGTTCACAAAAAAAACATATCTCCACTGAATCTCCTAAATTCATTTTATTTTATGTCTACTACCAGGAACTGGCATAATACTCGAACCTTTGGGGGTCCACAGCCTTCCTTTTTTGCTATTATTTTTTGGGAAAGGACTAGCCTCAGCTCTGTGATACTCACAACAGCTTGCCTTATTTATTCTCTGATTGTATTTATTTTTTGATTGGCTTTTAGTTTAAGCCCATTAACCAATCCCAAGGGGGGTGAGACCCCAGATACAATCCATCCTTTTTGGTAAGGCAACCATGGGGCTTTCTACTATGGTGAGAAGCCCGATCCACACACAGAAGATCGGGAGCCGTGTTCTGGTAATGAATCCCTCACAAGCTGTGGGGAAAGAACAGGATAATAAGAAAAAATATGTTTGACTGTAAAATCTAGCATTTGGGAACACGATCAAGAGAGAATTTCTTGAGATATCTAACCCCAACTCCCTCTTGTTCAAGAATCTTAACCCTCATTTTTGTTTTGCAATGGAAGGTGCAAACCTTTCCTTTGTGAACCCCTTTAACTACTTATCCTAGAAGAGCAAATCCCTATGAACGCTGACAATGAAGAAATTCAAGAGACTACAAAATCATTAGAAGAAGCAAAAGAGTCTCTAGAATTAATTTCTCAAGAAGAGAAAATGCTCTATTTTTCGAATTCGACTCTATCATTGAATCTACTTCTCAGAATAATCAAGAAGATAAAACCGTAGAAAATGATGAAAATGTGTCTCAAAATAGAACTGATTTGAAAAAGTTTTTTAGTAACAAGGAGCTTTTGACAGTGAAAACGAAGTACCACCTTATGAAAAAAATGATGACAAATCAGTAGAAATATCGTTAAGTCCTTCCATTCTACCTCAGTATTAAGTATCTAACACACCAAAAACGAAAGATTTGATAGAAAATTTTGAGATGGGAATAGATGAATCAGGAGATGGAGAAGAATTTCTAGATGATGGACAAAAAACTCCAATAAGTAGTGGAACCAATTCAACGTCAGTCAACGTTGCCCAAGAGATGCTTCAAAATGTCCTGAAAATCCTATCTCCAAAAGAAAAGATGGACAAATGAAAGTGCAAGCAAAATCGAATGCAAAACTGCGAGCTGATAAAGCTGCAAATGAAAAAATTGTCCAAGAATTGAATAGAAAATCTACAAATCCAGAAACAGTAAAAAAATGTTCTTGAAACTGATCAAAACCAAAAGAAAAGCAAAAGCAAAAGCAAAAGCAATAACTTGTCAAAAGAAAAGTATGCAACATCTGAAGATAAAGTGAAAACAAAAAGTCTCAAACCAAAGAAAAACCTACATCCAAAGCTTCCAAAATCAAATAAAAAAGTTTCATGAACCTGAATCAGATGAATCCACCGTCCATTCTGAGAGCGAGGATGAAAGTGTGAATGAAAGTGAGAACAAAAGTGAAATTGAAGATGAAAATATAAGTGATGATGAAGGAAAGATTCTTTCCAAGAGTAAAATGACAAATTGCAAAAGTAAGAAAGTATCCAAATCTACTACCAAACCCAAAAAATCGACACAAAGAAAAATAAAAATAAAAAACAAATGTAATTAATAGAATAGATTCACTTTTACTTGATATTATTATATTAATTACTAATTTTATAGCAAGCAGTAAATAAAAGTGAACAGAATGGGTGGAATGTCCAAATGTTTTGATTGAAGACATTCCTGCAATTTTAAAAATTGGTAAGATGATGCACAGAACTAAATTTCTACCAACATTTTAGCTAGAATAAAGTATTAGTGGCAACTTCCAATGAGAGAATGACAAGATAGGGATACAAAATTTCTGCAAATCATCTATTCAAATATCTAAAATAGATGGATCGGAACGTAGCTATGATTTAGACAAGTCTGATAAGTTCTCATTATATGAGTAATTATGAAATTTCCAGTGAGATTATTGTCAAATTGTTTCAATTCTCAACTTGGGAAGGCTTACAAAAAGAAAAAATATAACAAACAATTATAACGAAAAATTAGGCCGAGACAATATAAAGACAGAACCCTTATGTCCTCTTGTTATCCTTAGGTCTTTGTCAATATAAGATGTTCGCAGCCATCCACTCGGTCCTATAAATCCAAGCGGAATATTTAAATCCAAAAATTGATTGCTTTTATCTTCTTGCTGAGAAACAAGTCTGATTCGACAGGCTTTAAATTCAACATCAATTTGAATCGGATTCACCGGGGATGGTTCAAAGCTTATATCGACTGTAAGCGTGCCACGTAATTGAGATAAGATTTGAGATAAAATATTTGGTAAGATAAATTGAAATGCTACTACATTTCGAATCTGTTTGGTGGTGAGGTTAATGGATTGACTACTTCGAATGGAGGGTTTCGTGTCGGAGGATTTGGAGAGGGATCCTTCGTTTTCATTCGTATTGGATTTTAGTATATTGAGATTTTCAAGAGTGTCTTGAATATTTCTGGGGAGAATAGGATTGGATCGTCCTTTGGACTCCTGCATTGTATTAGGATTATTACTATATGATTGATTCTCCAATGGACTGATGGGTAATTTTGGTTCAAGAGATTATAAGAATTATGAAGTATTCAAAAATATATAATAAAAAAATGTTCTTTTTGAACTTACTTGATCCAACTTAGTGTTTGCTGACTCTCTAGACTACTTTTGTCCTGTGTAGTCCACAATAGTTCCCAATTTCCACTTAATTCTTGTAAGATATCCTTGTCCGAGTTCTCAGAAACTTGTTCTAATGTTTGTACCTTGGACAAAATTTGTTGAGTTAAATCAGTTGGCGTAGGTACATTACCAGGTGTGGATTGAAGCAAGTTGCATAGTTCTTGTTTGATGGTGTCTCGATCGAGCGAAACAGATGTTGATGATCCATGTAATTGTATTCTTGAAGAGGATGAAAATGGTGATTTGGAGATTGTAATTTGTCTATTCCACGTCGATGCTGTAAACAGATAGCCTTGATTTGAAGCAGAAAATGCTACAATAACAGCTATGAGATTGGTTGACACATACAGAAAGACTAAGTTAGAGAGCACTGCTACCATCCTCCTCTTTGTGTTGTTACAAACCTTCAACTTGTAACAAGTAAAAGGAATTCTGTATCTTTACGTGAGCATTTAATAAATAATAATAATATAATAATTTCCGTTATTTTTCGTTTTTATCGTTAGATAGATAGACACTTTTCTGACTCTCACAATGACGAAAGAATCATCACCTTTAAAATTCAAATGAGCACCTCTACATCAAATGTTAGCCCTAAAGCAACAATTCCTAAATGTACACCTAAGCAAAAGCATCCAGCCCCATCTAATAAATCCAATCAGGAACAAATATCTCAAATTCAAGCGGCTCTCGATGCCAACTTAAATCTTCAAAACGAGCTAATACAATCCATTGAAGCAATCGCCTTCAAAAAACGATCTAATAGACTGAAAGTGGTTCAACTATTACAGAAATTATCATCATCGCAATCCAAAAATCTTGAACGCCATGGGGAGGAGGAAGAGCAAGAAAAATTGAATGACAAATTTTATCTTGACATGTATAAAAACCGGCTTGAACACAATGATCGAACAAGGAGGGAAGGTCCCAATGCTGTGAGTATCTAGTTTCAAATATTAAAATATTCATGTATCGTGTGGGATAGAACTTATTTGTTGTTAACTCCTGTCCTAAATCTCATGATATCACATAGACGTCCCAATCTTATAATCTCCCCATCAACCCATTACTCTATAAAAAAAAATGGACCTACAATGAGAAACGCAAATGGAATTTACGCTATTTTCAAGATGCAGATCTTTCTATACCTAAGCCGAATAATGATGTTGCGAAGCGAAAAATTATGCGTGGTAAAGATTGTCCTCATTATACTACTGATATTAAATGGAATAAGGATGAACTAATTAGTTTACGTATGGCTGTACATCAAGTCTTAAAACAAATGAATACACAATGTAACCATATAGTTTCCGAGAGCCAAATTACTTTTGATCAGGTTGCTCAGATACACAATACTGAAATGACAGCAAAAAGGTGGTCCAAAACCAAAAATAAAAGCCTTCACTACCCCCGAACCGCCATCCAATGTCGCATTATGTATTTCAATCATGCTTCACTCAAAATAAACAAATCTAAATTTACCAAAACAGAATCTCTCCAAATCGTTAAATGGGTTCATCAATACAAGGATTTTCCACCATGGGATAAAGTAGCGTCCAGTTTGCAAAGTAATCGTACTCCCTGGCAATGCTTTCAATATTATCAAACGTCTATAAATCCCTCTATCCCATGCAAAGAATGGACACCAGAAGAAGATGAACTCCTATTAAAGTATATAGCCGCCAAGGGGCCTCATTATGTCGTCAATATCACTAATTGTGAAGACATCTCAAAGACTTTATTCCCAGATCGAGCTTCTAAACAATTGTACATTCGAGCGAATTATACTCTTATGAATCCTAATTTAACGACGGGTCTATGGAATATGGAGCAAGAACGAAAACTGGCATTATGCATGAAAGTGTATAAGAATGAAAAACGACCGTTAGCCAAAGTTGCGGTAAGTTTTGTGATAACTTTATTTTGGTCGTTTTTATAATAAATATTTTTGCTCACGAAGTTTCTCCATTTCGATTTTTAGTTACACTTTCCTAATAAGGCACCGAAACGAGTTTGTGAAAAATGGGATAGGCTGAACCCCATCTTTGACAGAGAAACACCCTTTTCAAAGGAAGAAGATGTCTTATTGCTTCAATCTGTCAATGAATTGCTTGCCAAGAAGGGATCGAATGAAAACTCATCATCGGCTTGGACGATTGGTGAGATTCGTCATATTTTTCCTTCTCGAACCTCCAACTCCATCTTTTCTCGATGGATCAAACTTGCAAGCAAAGAGCAATTGGTCAATAAGTATTCCTGCATTTTGAAACAAAAAGCTGGCGGGCGGAAGGGCACAGTGGGATCAAGTTCAGAGGGGGCTTTGTTTAGTCCAGATGATTTTATTATTCGGATGAAAAAGGAGGAATAGGATGAAAAAGTGCTTGTGTACAGTAGACATATAATTTAATACAAAGCGTAATCATTGGAACGACAAGAGGAAAGCATATGGCTCGATCCCTCAAGTTATATTTCACGGCGTCGCATGCACATTTACATAAATGTGTGTCTCATACTATGTCTCACATAGATAAAGATGAGAAATATAATGCTTTTATCTTAAGAAAAATAAACAGGCAGCCTATCTATAACCACGATTACCACCTTGATGATGCTGGTTGTACTGGTGATTTCTTTGATATCCTCGTCGAGATTGTGCTGGTGATTGATTATTTGAATTATGGTTTTTATTGTACCCTCTTCCCGATGTGTTGTTGTGATTTTGGTATCCTCTTGCATGAGCTGGCTGGCTTTTTGCTCTTGGACGAAAAGAACTATTGTTTGCTGTATTTGCTCGACCTCTTTGGTAATTTTGATTATTTCCTTGTCCTTCAAAAGTATTCGCAAGTTCACGAGTTGCTATCATATTAGCTTCGGTCCTACAGAAATAAAGAACCAAAGAACAGATAATGAATGTTTTCATTACGTACAGCAAAGTTCCAACAAAATACTACAATAATACGCTTACCAATGCTTTGCTCTCTCGACTTCTGCACTTGCAAGTTCCTGATTTCTATTACACCGATCAAAATTAGGCCGTCTACAGTCTGAACCATGATGCCCTTTCAACCCACAATTAAAGCAGAAAACATCGTTCAAACCAAAGGACCACTTCATATCTTTACAAGCAACATGGCCACGTTTACCACATGTAAAACAAATAGCATTTTCTGCAACGATATGAACAGGATTTATTTGACATTGCCATCTATGATGACCACTTGTAAAGCAAATTCCACAAACTACTCGATTTGGCAAACTACGTCCAAAAGGGCATTCTCTAGATACATGCCCTGGGATACCACAATTAAAACAGTGATTTCCAATTGGACATTTCCATACTTCATGCCCTGTGAGGCTGCAGAAAGGACACGGTTTCAATTGTTCCACGTTAGGGCATTGTTCCCTAATATGTCCAACTTCTCCACAACGAAAACATCTAGTGGCTATATCTTTTTCCCAATACCGACTCAATGAGCTACGTATCATTTCATTCCCACCAGTCGAGCGTCGTTTTGACTTGTTGTCGGTTGCATGAACAACACGAAGAACTCTTCCCTCAAAGGGCTTCTCATTCATTTCTTCACAGCATGCTGTAGCAGATTCAAGTGACGAAAATGTAACATATGATTTGCCTATAGATAAAGGTATATTATTCCGCATCTTGCCATTTTCATCCATAATCAGATTTATGTCCATTGTTGCGCCGAATTCTTGCACTTTTTTTGTGAGATTAGCCAAAGTTGTGATATACGCTAGGTTGGTTATTTTTACCTATAGCAAGAACGTCAGGTAAGAATGCAAATTCTCAAAGTTTGTGGAGAGGAAAGTGAAATTTGGCAATTCGTAAAACTAACCTTAGCCCCTATATTTGGTTCCTTTGAGTTCACCGAAGTAAGCAAATCATTACCTTTGTCGAATTCATTCGTCAAATCTTCATCAACAATCTTATCTCTATCAATTTCTAGGGGTTTGCCGACTCTATCAAAAAAATCTTTTTCTCTCTTTCCAAAATCTTTTAAAAACTCATCGTTCAAAGGAATTATTTGAGGTGCTTCCACTAAGCCACGAGGACGATCCGGATCAAATAAGCGTGAAGCCCATTTTGATAATCTACGCTTTGCCATATTTAAAGCTTTGTCCTTTTCTTTTGAATGCTTTTGCTCTTCGTCTTTAATTAAATTTTTGTTCGTATTGTCTTCGTTACTATTAATTTCAGACACTGCTTCATCAGGAGAAAACAAATCATCTACGCTTCCACTTGTGCTCTCGTCATTAGTTGATTTTTGTATATTAGAATTCATCTTAAGCCCTATTATTTCATTTTCATCTTCTTTTTCATCATCAGCCTCAAATATTTCTGATATGTCATCTTCAATGTGGACCGCATTATCTGTTGTCTTTTCTGACGATCCAAATAAAGTTTCTTCCAAGTCAGCATCGTCTAGTTCATGCTTTACTTTCTCTATAATTTCATTGCTAGGTATGGCATCATATCCGTTCTTAGGTTTTGATAAAACTAAAGAGATTTTCTCGTCTTCAGTTAGGTGGATTTCATCATTGATAGAGTTTTTAATCGAAGGTTTTTGCTTTGTCTGTGGGTATGATATATTTGCATTAGGCTTCTGTAAATATGGCGTAGCTCCTTTCGAATCTTCTCCATCTAGTGATTTAAATTTTCGTTTGGGGGGCATATTTATAACGGACGTCGAAATGTGTTGTGATCCTTTGTTGTGTCTTACATTTAATTGGAAACGTTTTGCCGCGCCTCATTCAGGGAAAACAATAAAAAGGTCGTATGGACTGCAAGCAATAAACTTTCATCTTACGTGTAAACTTTAGTCCCGAATTAGGTAGGGTACACTATATAGAAAGAGTGTAACCTCAGCAAATTGTACTCCTAAGTAACTAACGTATGATCGATTCGAGTTGCATGATTAAATTTACTGTGTAGAAAATTAATTACATAAAACGTTAAACTTTTCAAAAATTTATTTAGGAGAGATTTTATTTTCTTTTCCAAGTATCTTTTTAAGTGAACTACGCCCTTATAGTGTTTCATCAAGATGACCAATGCGACCAACGTGACCAACACCAAATATGATCCAACCTTCGGACAAGAAAAGAATGTCAACGACGGCAATGCAATCACAGCCTTTTGGATAGCTGGTATCCGTGCACAAGAATTTCAGAGAGGAGAAAAGGCACGAGTCAAAGATCCATATGCAGAATTATTAATGAAGGATGATGGATGGAAAAACTTCAAACCACTTTTTCGCCTTAGGAACGCAATTGTGAACCGAACAATTTTTCATGATAATAATGTCATGATGGGTGCCCGTGACTTTGGTATTCGTCAGACTATCATCATTGGAGCGGGTCTGGATACAAGAGCATTTCGGTTATTTCAAGACTACCCAGATATGCATGTAATTGAAGTGGATCATCCAAAGTTATTTGACTACAAAGAATCACGACTCAAAGATACCAAGCCTTCATGTAAACGTAGTATTCTCCCTCTGACTTACGACGAGGTAGCAAATTGGGATGTTCATGCTCAGAAGAAAGTTGGATATGATCCTTCGAAACCTACCATATTCATTTTGGAGGGAGTAACTATGTATATTCCTCTCGAAAATGAGATGGAATTGTATAGAAAAATAGACAGTAATGGTGCTCTTAACTCTATCATCACTGGATGCAGCCAAAAAGTTCGCGGAGCGAATCCCCGTGATCTTGGAAATGGCATTGTTTGGCATGATACGGATAGGATCCAACAAATTAAAATTATGGAAAAGTGGGGTTTAAATTTCAAGTCGTATCACGGATTTGTAAACATTGGTACTTGTATGATGTTCAAGGGAGTTAAGCGTTCTACTGCATATTGTACACAAGGGAATCTTGTGATAAGTTTGGTAATGTCACAGCTTCTTTCACCGCCTGGACTTTTTTGTATCGGCATTGCTGGAGTATTATCTTCGTACGCTTTTTCGAGTTAAGAAAGGATTTATCACTTTTAAAGAATGAGTTATAGCAATAAGGTATGATTTGAATATATCAGATTATTTCACAAAATAATATAAATATTTTCACAGTTTTTCTAATTTTAAATCTCTTTATTCAAAGATAAATGTATAGAAGGTAAACACTAGTAGACGATTGAAATATCATAGCATTATATTAATTCATTATAATATTCTATAACAATGCTATTTATACAAACACTTAGTTACATCTTCGCTTTATCAGATCAGTGAATCTTAAGTTAATCACTTATGATGAAGCAGCGAATACAATACTCGGTTGAACAAAAGTTCTTCGCCTCTTCTGTGAACTCTGACTTTGTTGTTGGCAACGAATTTTTTTCTTTTCCTTGTCTATCGTTTCAGTCCTTCTTCCATTCTCATTTATATTGGAGCTTAATGGATAAGCTGATTGTTCATCCTTGACGCCAGAATGATGAGCTATTTCTCGTGCCCACCTTGAAAATTTGCGAGATGTCGAGGCTAGAGATTCAGTATACTTGAAATACGACACATTTGTCCTAGACGCTTTTTTTTTGAACAGCTTTTGCGCCTCGAGGACCGCCTTTCTTGATATGTATCTATTTCTTTGTCTTTCCATGTCTATCTTGTGTTCTAGGCCACGTATTTGCTCTTCGTACTTTAAGAGTTTTTCACTCTTTGCGTTTGACCGGTTTGTGTAAAGAACTGAGAAATCCAGTTTTGGATTCGAGAGACTATTGAGAAACAGATTTGGGATTTCTGCCCGACTATGATCATAACAAAGTGATTCACCAGCTAAAGAAAAATCTCTTGCTTCTTCTTTTGCGTTACTTCTGAAGCTAACGAGGTCGTTGTTGTCATACCAAATGTTCTTTTTTTCATCTTCAGTCATGATTGAGCATGGAGATACGAATTGTATTATTGAACAATTCGAAAATTTCACACCACCTTTTTGCTTACGACTTATTCTGAGCGGATTTTTGTCTTGATTAGTCATGGCTTTTTTTTCTATTGCATCTGTGGATTTTGTTTTAACTTTTTGTGATACATTTTATCAAGAAAGAATTTTTTAATTTGGAAAGTTACCAAGGAAGTATGCGGATATAAATTCTCCGTGGATTGTAGAACCCAATATTTATCCTAATTTATCCAAGTTCCTTGCTTTCTTATTTTCATGTTAAGCAGCTTTTAGTGTGTGTATTCCTAAGTATTTTCCAAACTCACTGATGGTGGTAGCATGCTTGTTGAAGAAGTTTTACTAAGTTAAATAATCAAAAATTATAATTAGGGCGTGGAGTTTTCTTTCTGTCATACGAAGTATGGATTGAACAATTTCAAGTCCTTCCAATTTAGCTCTCATTATATTGATATATATTGTCGTAAGATATTTATTTTGTTAAAGCCCTGGTCTTGCCCTCAACATTTGTAGACGCCTTTAAGACCACCATGCCTAATCAAATACTGATACAAGATAAATCATAATAAGATCTGACTTTTTTTTTAACCTTCTTGGTTCAACCGGATCTAATCTTACATACGTTTAAAAAATTAAAAAAAGACTTTACGAATATCAGAAAAATAGATTTTCATTAGGTATAAATGAAAATACTGCCGTACAACAAATTTCAAGACACAAAAAAAAACAAAAACCCAGTCATCCAGATCTTTTCAGCTTTATGACAATATAGGAATGAGTAAATTTGATTCATCACGAACTTCATTATACACTGTAACTGAACATTATATTCATTCTACTTTCCATCCACGAAAGAAACAATGCAAATGCCATTCACTTAACAAAAAGGAAACTTTCCATAACTTTCCATCATATAAAAATTACTAACTACAATAATGATTCCAGCTCTAAGAATGATACTATTTACTACAAAATGAGTTTTTAAAACTATTGAATTAGATTTTCTTCCTAAATTGTGTACTTTTAGAATTCTACAATAATCATTTTGCACGATACAATTCTCAAGTATTTAATCGATCTTGTTTCGATCGTTTTTCCTTTATTCAATCGTTTTATTGGTTGCTCGATTTAACTGAGTGGCAGTTTTCAAGCAAGATGTCTGAGTTAGGTAATATATTTTGTACTACGGTAACCTTACTAAATTTCTCAATTGTTTCTTTTGCTTAGCATTATTACAAGTCATTTTGGGTTTTTTGTGTCTTGTTTTTTTTGTGTTCCTATTTTCTAAGACTAAATTAATATACTAAAATTACCAAGAAGTTCTACATCTGATGCTTTTCACATATGAACACAAAGAAAAAACTTGCAAAAAGTTATCACAACGTAACCTGAAATCATAATAAGTACCAAAAATCTCCCAATCTCGAGGAATATTTCTTAAAAAGAAAACATCCCATCGAAGGAACGCTCTGCGACTATATGGTAAAGTATAAATATTACTTACTCTCTATAAATCATGGAAGTTCTTTTAGCAAGATCTCAACTAAATGTTCGTATCTAATATCATATCCTTTCCGATTACAAACAATGGCATAAAACGCATATGATATAATGCTTGAACGCAAAGTCGACTGATCTTATTTATACCATTTGAATATGGATCTCAACAGAGGAACATGAATAATTCATATAGTGTGTGTGTATGTGAGAGAGAGTATCTTATTTTTTCTGTGTTGTACACCATTCGCTCTGGGACGTATGTGGGACTATTCATACAGTTATTATGAGAAAGAAGCAAAGCTGCATTACGAACCTGCTCGTTTTTGAGAAAACTGCTAAATTGAACAATAATAAAAAGGTTGCGTAAACGGTATTGCGTAAAGCAGCTATTCTCATTCCACGCAAGAAATAACATTGTTTGATTTATCTTACATCGTCTTGTTTATCGACACGAAAATAACCCTTCAATAATTCAACAAGAGTTATGAATTAAGATTTAAAACGTATCTTCATGCATTTTTATTTTTGGTAAAGGTTTCAATCAATCATATTAAGTATCTCAAAACAGCATATGACTGGAAGCACCCCTGAAACATCGCAATTTAGGATTTTTCCAGTCGTAATCTCGTTCACTATAGAATTATTCTAAAATTAAGAGTCTCATTCTCGAAAGAATTTTCTACTTGAATCTTTCGCATACACCATCACACTATTTGAGGAAAATATCGTGCTCCAAATTGGAAAGCAAAGCGATGGGTGTATAGGATGAAGCATTCTAGAAATTTGTACTATTAATAAGATAGCACAATCAGTCTTGATTGCATCTAGTAACATAATAATTTACGCATTTAAAAGTAAAATATAATAAAAAAGAAATGTAAAATATTTAGCAATTTCAAGGAAAGCAAGAAAACCAAAATTTGATGCAATCCTTCAAGTACACAACAATTTTTGAGATGAATATTTTTCCAAATATTGTATAGTTTAACTTTCGCATAATAGAAAACAAAGCTTTATTGCGCAATCAAATAATCGCAATAAATTTAATGTGTCAACTCCTTTTCTTTTCAGCCAAATTATAGAAAAGATTTCACTGCTTGCCCGAATCTTTGCGCATGAAGCTGCAGATCGATTAGAGCTAAAGGCTCATATTAGTATAAAAAACTAGGCTACGCATGCTGAGCAACATTCGCATTGAATCTGTGGACTACCAGATGAACTTAAGGCGCAATCGGATGTAAGACCTGTTAGCAATCCCGATCCAATCGGAGGAGTCCTTAGGCTACAAACTTGAGTTGGCATAGTCCCAGTAATATCATTATCGAAGAACTCAGCAACAACTATTTTAAGAAAAAAAGCATGGTAAATATTTAAAATTAAAGAAAAATTTCTTGATTTGAATGCCAAAGAAAACTTACTAAGGTCCGAGCATAAACCGAGTTCTGAAGGTATTGTCCCTGTCATAGAATTCTCATACAGCTGAATAAGTCTAAGGTCAATCAGATTACCAACTGCAGAGGAAAGTGTACCAGTCAATTTATTGTTGTTAACATCAAGTTGCTGCAAAGTAATAACTGAGAATATTTCTTCCGGAATTGTACCAGTGATTGAATTGAAATCTAGATCCAAAATTCGAAGAGAACCAAGATTTCCTATCTCACTAGGTATGGTGCCAACTACGCCCTCATGTTCAATTTGTAGAACTTCAAGAGAACTGAGTTGTTCCATTTCGGAGGGGATTGCACCAACAAGATTGTTGTTTTCTAGTAAAAGTAAACAAATTACGAGGGACAAAAATGTCTATTAAAATTACTTTGAAACAATAAATGCGGATCCAATGCTTTCAATGCTTATGCAGACTTACCAAAAACCAAATTCCAAACGAGATTAGAATTGTCGCAAGTAACACCAAACCAATTACACGGACTCCCGGGTGATAAAAAGTTTCGTTGACCAATTAAAGATTCTGAGCTCCCACAATCATTTGCATTTCGAGAACAATCTTCCCAATTATCACCATTCATTGCAAAGTAGAATACAGCTAATGAATATACTTCTATCAAATTCCCATCAGTATGACATCTGGTTATATCTGCTATTAAAGCATTTGATGCAAAATTTTGAGGCGAATTTGGAGTGTTACAAGAGATCGAGTCCGAAACTGACTCAAAAATTTCCATCATCTTGGACGCCCTGATATTCTCTGTCGTATCGCATATGAATGAAGAAGTAGAGGGAGCTAAACTAGAAGTGGAGTTATGGGATCCGATCGAATCATCGCATGGAGTAGGCGACTGAGTTGGTGGATGGGTGTCTTCTCGATCTAGAATTTTTGTGAAGATAATATTCAAATACAAACATCAGGGTTTGGGTGCTTGTTTTCGATCGTTTGAAATAAAATAAGAAATTAGAACTTCTCACCTTCGGAATCACTGCTATAGTCATAAGAATAAGAATAATCATATTTGCTCTTTTTGCTCTTTTTGCTCTTTTTGTTCTTTTTGCTTTTCTTACTTTTGGATTTATAATCGCTTTTGTCGTATTTGTGTTTCTTCTTGGACTTCGATTTATAGCTTGAGCTCTCAGCAATTTCCATCACAGAAAGGAAAATGGTCAAGAAAATAAAGAGTTGAATGTATCGTGACATCGTCATTGCAACCTGTCCTATTGTTTTTATCTAGTGAATGATATAAAAAAGTGAATAAAGTGAGGAGTTTGATTGTTTTTGCAACATTTATTTCCAAAGAATATGATCGACAAGTCTACTTCCCGTATTAGTCACACTAAGACTGCTAAAACATATTTTCAAACGAAGAAAAACGCATATGGATTGTCTTAACGGATAAATTAGTGCATAAATCTATTAAAAATACATAAAAAGCATATATAATGTAACGTCAAATGTTTTTACCGTTAACCTTTTTGATGGAAAAGATAAAGAATACAATAAATTTTGAGCCAACCATAGTACGTAAACGGAAATCAATCACAATAGAAATATCCTACAAAACGGAACGGATAAATTCATTTGATATTTAGAAATAATATTTTATTCCACGTAATTTACACTTGCTTAGAATATTCTTTTGTAATTAAATCTACAAATACTCCTTACGCACGAGATTCCAACATATGTCCATGAAGTTATTTCCAGTTCAACATTTTTTTGTTCTTCAGATCAATTTTATATGATGAATTTTTTCCTTCATCTTCAAAATCATTCCATAAAGAAAATAAAACACTATTTATTCATTTCTTGTTCACACAATTTCTCTAAAATATGATTCTTAGGGTAATGCATTTAATATATCTATATTTCAAAAGAATCATCATACACAAAAAGGCCTTTTTTGCACTATTAGCTTGTCTATTATTTTTCTTGAAAAAAACCTCTTCTCAAATCACCAGTTCGATTGGTCCACAACATATTTCTCAAATAGTACTAATATTTCTTTTGGTCGGTCATAACTGCATCCTGGAAAGTCTTTGGCTTACACTCAAATTGCTGTTTACCGTTCTCGTCAAAAACTCGCACGTCAGGTGGACACAAACCCCCATTCAACGCTGAGGGCTTTAACCCACCCAGTTCTGATATACGTGTGGGCAAGAACAACAAGAAAAACCAGCTAGTCAAGCATAACATAAACAATGAAAATATTGGACGTTTTTGTACACCTGTCTTTCTCGTGTAATCAACTACTTCACCAAAATCCTTAGCCCGTCCTCGTTTCAAACCCCATCCGATGGGATCAGCGAAGTATGCATCCATATTCCTCACAGCAATAACCCTTGATACTCGTTCCTCGGTCTCAAATTTGTCAACAGCCTCCCAATACTTGTCTGGTTGAGTAATTCGGATAAAGAAAGGTGCTGGTCCAAATTGGCACAATGCGTTGAACGCTGACACGTCATCATCCTCAAAAAGGTTGAGACTGGTTCCTTCAGAGATTATAGAATGAGATTTCACAGGTGATATCTGCCCTTTTGGTGCTAGAAATGCTCCGGCAAACCATGGCCCACGAAGGCATAACAAAAGTACAATGAATCGCAAGGATGCGGTTGCCATGATTCAGGGTGTCCAAACTTCTATCAAGAAAATGAAAACACGTGGGAGAGGGAAAGAACAACTTCAACTATAGTGTATATATTAATTAAAAAGATGTTAATGCAGATGAAAAAGAGTCGAAGCTAATTTAGAAATAGTCACGTATGTTTCTACATTTCAACGGAAACAATACCTAAGTAAAAGCACAATATAATCCTCATATAGAAATACTATAATTTACACAAGAGAAATAATTAGTATTCTTAAAAATTGATAAAAATACATAGATATTTCGTAGATTTATTCTGTACATTGCGATCGAAAAGAAAAGATTTAGGAATCTAAATGAGATATATTGTGCCCTCAGCAAAAAAAAGGAACTCCATCCGTGTTCCTTGCATTTTCCAAACAAACTTCACAATCAGAACCAAGGAAAGACACAAAAAAGAATTACCAATTATTCAGCAAAATAAAACAAACACACTGTACACATGCTCTATTTGTACAATGAAAAATTTCAAATCTGATTATAACTCAGCATCAAATTTTGAACCCATATTAAAAGACGGAGATAATGATGATGAAAGCTCTGAATCTTCATCTGTTCAAGTTGCAGTACGAGTTCGACCCTTTTTGCAAAGAGAAAGTGGATCATCTACTAGCATTCATCTTCCCCAGAACAATAAATCTATAAGAATAGGAAAAAAAGATGGAACTTTGTACACATTCGATCACGTGTTCCCAGATACAGCATCGCAAAAAGATCTCTACTCCTCTTGTGTTGTTCCTTTAGTTCGTGCTTGCCTTAAAGGGTATAATGCCACAGTATTTGCTTACGGCCAAACTGGCAGTGGAAAGACTCATACCATCGTGGGACCATCGATTCAACACGAAATATCAACATCAAGCTCAGGAGAATCTTCATTTTCGACATCACTATCATCAGGAATGATCCCTCGTGCATTTCAAGACTTACTCTTTAATTTATCTAAAAAAAAAGCGGAGCTTTGCAACGATAGCAACGATAATTCTACTTCAAATACGAAAAAAAAAACACCACCATATGAGTATGAAGTCAGGATCCAATTTTTAGAAATATATGGGGAAGAAATTAGAGACCTTTTAGCACCATCTAGCTCAGATACACGTCTGACTATCAGAGATGGGGCTGCAGGAGAAGAGCCTGAGGTAATTGGGGCATCTGAAGTAACAGTGAACACAACAAAAGAAGCTTTATTATGTTTGCAGAAGGGTACATTGAGAAGAGTTACAGCGGCAACACAGATGAATTCTACTAGCTCTCGATCACATGCAATGATGAGTGTTACAGTAGAACAAAGAACTTTGAGAAAGACGTCTTTTACGAAGAAAGGAAGCAGTAGCAGCAATAATGGTGAAAATGCTAATAATAGCAATAATAGCAATAATAGCAATAAACAAAATGATGATTATGATGACAGAGAAACCGAAGAAGAAGTGAAAAGGTCCAGATTTCATTTTGTAGACTTAGCAGGATCAGAACGTCAGAAGCGAACTAAGGCAGAAGGACAAAGGCTTAAGGAAGGTATCGATATTAATAAAGGACTGCTGGTGCTTGGAAATGTGATATCAGCGTTGGGAGATAGTAAGAAGGTAGGCAGAACACATGTACCATATCGAGACTCGAAATTGACTCGACTTTTAAAGGGCAGTTTGGGAGGAAATCATAAGACGTTGATGATAGCATGTGTATCACCTGCATCGGTGAATATGGAGGAGAGTCTGAACTGTTTGAGATATGCAAACCGAGCAAAGAATATTCAGAATAATGCAGTAGTGAACTTGGATGCAGGGTCAAGACTAGTGGCGAACTTGAGAGGAAAATGTAAGGACTTGGCAAGAGAGTTGTTGAGGATTCGAGATTTGTGTAAGATTGATGATATGGAGCAGATAGTGAAAAATGTAGAAGCAGGCAGTTCTTATTCAGAGAAGTTATTATTAGACTTAGCATCAGGAAAGGATATCGAGATTCCGAGAAGCGCATTAAAAGCATTGTCTTTGAATGATGTCAAAAGCGTTAATACAAATGGTGATGATAGAGTCGATTATAAAAGTATTGAAACTGATTTGGTTCATTTGCTCGGAAATAGTCCATTGAATTTAGATAGGAAGATGTTGAGTGAAAAAATTGATTATTCCTCTTTTTCGATTGATGAAAATAAGATTGACAATAACATAGCTCCAACAACAAGTGTTGATGAATATAAAGATCGTGTCGCCAAGAGAAAAGTCGAATTAGATTTGATGCGTCAGTCTTCAATGAAGGCAAAAGAGCATCTACTTTTACTAAGGGAAAAACATCAATCAGAAAGTACTGAAGAAGAATCCTCTCTTTTAGAATCATCAACTGAATCTGTTGAGGACAAATATTTTGATTCTGAAGACTATACAGGCACGAAACAAATGAAACCAAAAGAAGGCTATATTTTAGAAATGAAAAATAAGAATCTTGAACAAAGCGCGTCTGATGAGTTGACAAGCAATCTCATTACAGATGCAGAGCCTGAAAAGGTTCATTATGATGATACCAACGAAGGACTTGATAAAATTCAATCTTCATGTTTAGAGCATATTATTCACAAGAAAGACTTTGTTTCTGATTCTATCGAGGATTTCACTGACGCACGAAACGATAACGAGAATTTAGCTCAAAATCCAGAACTAGAAACCAGTAAAGATCTACCTGATACGTCAACAAAAAATATTATATTTGATAGAAATCATGATGAAAATACTCTTTATACCGACATTACTTTTGATCATACCGAAACTGAAAATAAGAGTGTTGTTAGTAGGGATGTTTATGAAGAAAAGGTTGCTAGTTATGAAAAAGAGCTTGCTTTATTGAGAAAGACAATTCGAGAGAATGAATTAAAACTAAGTTTTCTTTCAAATTCGGATTCAAAACTTAATGAAGCGAAAGTGAAAGACAATGCAAATGATTTGCGAGCAGCTAAGGGATCACTTGATTTGACGCCGCAAGCATCGACCAATAAAGAAAATTTGAAGAAAAAGGGCAAGAAAAATGAATTGAAAGCCCTAGCACGTATTTCAGATCATCCGCTCTCTCCATGCACAAATATTCCTAGGGACAATCCTTCCAATGGAAAAATGCAGAAATCAGAAAAGGAAAAGGAAAAAAATAAGATCCGATTGAAAAACAAAGAAAAGATTGAAAGAGATCTTATGGTTTTGAGCTTATATATGAGCCCGTTGCTGGACTTTTAATGGTCTAAATTAAAGATTAGAAAGTAGACAAGTATCATTCTGTTTGAGTTGCTTTTAGGACTAAATCTTCTTGCTGTTACATCACATCATAACTATATTACATGTTTTTTCATCTCTTTTATATATACTTCAACTGTTTTTTACTTTTACGGAAAACCAATAGAAACTTCATGAACTATTTTCTAAAAAGAGTCATGCGTTTAAATAAGGATGACATGGTTAAAATATTACAGCATCATGGCCTAATGCTTTCCTTGTATGGATTTGTAATGATGCTGATATTTCTGTGATTATTTCATCTGCCTATTGCAATACATAACAACACCTATATTAAAAAGAAAGAAAATGCTCCTAAAGGTTTTTCCTTAGAGACTGTCATCAATATAGGTCATCACTTGTTTCTTTTCTTAAAAATACAACAACAGTTAACAAAAATGAAAATCCAATTTGTTGTTCCATTTTAGTTTCTTGAATATTAATTTTATATGTCTGAGTAAATCAATCAAGTAACGGTTGGATTATTTTTCTTAAGTAAACCAATATTATTCTATTTTTATTCCTAATAAATTGATTTTCTTATTTTTAATTGGTTTTCGATATATAGAGAACATGATGAACCCTGCATCTAAAAAGGAATTTAAATAACTTATTGAATTGTTGCTACAAAATTAAACTCTGCTTAATTAATTTTCTTTATCTACGAGAAGATTATCAACTATTCTTCAAGTCAAGCTGTATCAAAAGTCAAGGGTTATTGAAACAAGTAAAAGAATTCACGGTTTCCTTTCGTTTTATGACATCAAACTGTATGCTGTGAACTCAACAACAAAAACTATTTCAACTATCTCGAACTGAGAAGAATAAATGGATAGATGAGTAGATTTCACTGACAGCACCTCACTTCAATGACTGCACCTACACAAAGCAAAATTAATACAGAGATTGAAGAAACTAAAAGTGTTCAAGGAAAGAAAGTGCAAGAATTAAGCGAACTTGGAATCATGGATAGAAAAAGTATACCAATACCCGCTTCAAGTTTAGTTTTCATTGAAGAAAATGATGATGAAAGCTCTGAATCTTCATCTGTTCAAGTTGCAGTAAGAGTTCGACCCTTTTTGCAAAGAGAAAGTGGATCATCTACGTGCCTTGATTTCAAATCAGGACAACAGTCGCTTCGAATAGGAGGCTCGGAAGGGCCAACATTTACATTCGATCACGTGTTCCCAGATACAGCATCGCAAAAAGATCTCTACTCCTCTTGTGTTGTTCCTTTAGTTCGTGCTTGCCTTAAAGGGTATAATGCCACAGTATTTGCTTACGGCCAAACTGGCAGTGGAAAGACTCATACCATCGTGGGACCATCGATTCAACACGAAATATCAACATCAAGCTCAGGAGAATCTTCATTTTCGACATCACTATCATCAGGAATGATCCCTCGTGCATTTCAAGACTTACTCTTTAATTTATCTAAAAAAAAAGCGGAGCTTTGCAACGATAGCAACGATAATTCTACTTCAAATACGAAAAAAAAAACACCACCATATGAGTATGAAGTCAGGATCCAATTTTTAGAAATATATGGGGAAGAAATTAGAGACCTTTTAGCACCATCTAGCTCAGATACACGTCTGACTATCAGAGATGGGGCTGCAGGAGAAGAGCCTGAGGTAATTGGGGCATCTGAAGTAACAGTGAACACAACAAAAGAAGCTTTATTATGTTTGCAGAAGGGTACATTGAGAAGAGTTACAGCGGCAACACAGATGAATTCTACTAGCTCTCGATCACATGCAATGATGAGTGTTACAGTAGAACAAAGAACTTTGAGAAAGACGTCTTTTACGAAGAAAGGAAGCAGTAGCAGCAATAATGGTGAAAATGCTAATAATAGCAATAATAGCAATAATAGCAATAAACAAAATGATGATTATGATGACAGAGAAACCGAAGAAGAAGTGAAAAGGTCCAGATTTCATTTTGTAGACTTAGCAGGATCAGAACGTCAGAAGCGAACTAAGGCAGAAGGACAAAGGCTTAAGGAAGGTATCGATATTAATAAAGGACTGCTGGTGCTTGGAAATGTGATATCAGCGTTGGGAGATAGTAAGAAGGTAGGCAGAACACATGTACCATATCGAGACTCGAAATTGACTCGACTTTTAAAGGGCAGTTTGGGAGGAAATCATAAGACGTTGATGATAGCATGTGTATCACCTGCATCGGTGAATATGGAGGAGAGTCTGAACTGTTTGAGATATGCAAACCGAGCAAAGAATATTCAGAATAATGCAGTAGTGAACTTGGATGCAGGGTCAAGACTAGTGGCGAACTTGAGAGGAAAATGTAAGGACTTGGCAAGAGAGTTGTTGAGGATTCGAGATTTGTGTAAGATTGATGATATGGAGCAGATAGTGAAAAATGTAGAAGCAGGCAGTTCTTATTCAGAGAAGTTATTATTAGACTTAGCATCAGGAAAGGATATCGAGATTCCGAGAGGGACACGAAAATCACAACTTTCAAAGGAGAAGAAGAAAAAAGGACCGAATTTAAGCCACGATTTTTCTAATGAAAATACAGAATTGTTCGACGGTACGAAAAATATATCGAATAAGGATTTAGACTATTATAAACTACGTTTAGCGGAGACAGAAGTAGAGCTTAAAATGATTAGGCAATCTTCACAGAAAACAAAAAAGGAGCTTGGAGTATTGAAAGAAGAACACTACTGTATAAAAGCTGAAAAAGAATACTACCGCTTACAATTACCAAATGAAATCCAAAATATCTCATCGATATCAATTGATGATGAAGCCAAAAATTCTTTTGTTTCAACATCAGATCAAGATGAGTATAATGGGCAAGATTTTATTAGCAAAAACACTTTTTTAAGCAAAATTTCTATGTATGAGAGAGAGTTGGCTGACTTAAAAAAGTCTACACAAGAAAGTCACCAATCTCAATCATTGAGTTCTCAAAATCCGATAAAGAGCAACTCGACTCCTTCTATATATATTGAGACTGATGATGAAGAAGATACAGCAATTCGAGAAGTCAGCGAGCTTTCCCGTAAATATTCACCACCCGATGATTTCGAGATACTTCTGGAAAACAAAATAAAAGCTAAAGACTATGAAAATGATACGACCATTGAGACTGATCTTGCAAAAGCCTTACAGGAGAATGATAAATCTTATCAAGTTCGTCAGAAGAAACTTGAAAATAATATTTTGCAACTTTCCAAGAACATTTCAGAAAAGGAAGAGTTGGTTGATCAATTAAATGCAAGTCAAGGGAAATATGAAGTAAGTTTAAGTTCTACAAATCTCTTATTGATACGTTGTCATTCATCTAAATATTTTGCTTTAATTTCACTTTAGGCTATGCGGAGCTTCTATGAAGACAAATTGCATCAGATGGAAATTCAAGTCAAGTCACGAGAAGAAGAACAAGAAAATCTTCAACTAGAATTGAAGCGAGTACAGCTAGATAAATTCAGTACTGTCCAAAGTGTTCAAGAGTTAGAGAGAAGTCTAAAAGAAAAAGAAAAACGAATAAGTCTTCTGAGGAAGCAACAGACCGATTTGAAAAATCTAACTAAAATATCTAGTCGGAACATTTCTTCAATCCAACGCCTACAAAACGATATTACCGATATGAAGAAACAGAAAATAGACTTACAACGGCAAGTAATGAGTGAGCGGAAAGCACACATCCACGAAGTGAATAGACTTAAGAAAGAAGCAGCATTTAGGGATAGAGAGGTAGCAAAATGGAAGCAAACGTCGCACAAAAATTCTTCTGCTGCAGAAGTTGCACGGCGTGTCGCAAAGAATAGATTGGAAGAGATTTCGAAGTTAAGGTCTAAATATAAAGATGCAGAGAAGAGACTTCGAAAACAGACAGTAAAGAGAGGAGCTTTAGCAAGGGCAGGCGTCGATCCTACCCTGATTGGGCATAACGATGGATCTCATTCTCGGAGAGGCCATAATAGACGTAAACAAATGGATATGGATCGACTTCGTAAATTTCTGAGCTCAAAGGTCACAGATGTTGGGAAAATGGAAATGATCGCAGAGAAAATAGCTAATGAATGGGAGGAGCATTTAGAACTTATGAGCAGGAAAGAAGACATTTTAGAAATGTCTTTTCAGACTGGAGAAGAAGGTTTCGAAGAGGACTTAGAAGCAGTCGGTGTTCAAATCAAGTATAAGGAAAATAGAATCAGAAGCCTTACGAGACGATTAGGTGCAAAACCGTTTGTAAACAACAAAGAATCAAATAAAGATGACAACAAGATTTCTTTCCTTCAGGACAAAGAATATAAGTCACTTAGTGCAGGTAAGGTTTACAATCTCTAACTTTAAGTCTTTAAACTCATCTTTTTATCTAAAATTCTTTGCCATATATATGCAGGTTTAACATCTCTTGCTGCGGCACAGACAACATGTAAAATTCTCTTTGGGATGGTTGTGCGAGAAAGAAGAAGGGTAGCTAATTTAGTACGTACCGCATGCAATCTAGATGTTAAGTCAATAGAAAATGAGAAATTGCTAGAATCAAAAGATGCTGCATTCAAATCATATGTTGAAGAAGAGAAGGCCGAAAAAGCAAAATTGACTAGGCAGCATCAGGAAGATATATGGTCTTTGATGTCTCTCGTGGAGGGAAACGAGGGTCGAGGTATTTATACTAGCACTGAAGGTAAGCATATATTGCCAAATAATTTATTACTGCTCAAAAGAAGAACAAATCCTCAACGTAACTTATTCAACTCCGTAGATATATTAGCTCGTGGTGGACTTCAAGCATTAGAATCTGAGGTTATATCATTGCGCCAGGATAGAGAAGAGAACATGTTCTTCAAAAAAGAAGCGGAAAATTTGAAGAGAGTTTATGAACAGAAAGAGCTCCAATGCAAGGAATTGAATAGGAAGGTCGAGCTCCTTTCGAACAGAACGAGCATACCAACTTCAGAACATAAATATGCGAATCCTGTGATCCATGATTCAAGTGACCAGCTTTCAGGACATGTTCATCATGCTGAGGTGCAAGGTGATGTAACTTCATCAAAGCAATCACCTGGAGATCGTGAAGATCCTTCGAATGAAAATAGAAAGCTGCATTCACGATTTTCAATCATAGGTATGATTGAGAGTAGTGACGATGAGGATGCGGAAGAACCTGAATGGGCTGATGACATAATGGCAGACTTAGCAATGATTGCAGAAGGAGAAATGCCTCCATCACTTTTAAGTACTAGAAATGTACCTGAAAGTCCTGGTTCTAGGTCATTTTCAAGTTCTGGCTCCGAATCTAGAAGAACTAACCAACGCTCTCGACGATTGCTACCTTCCCAAATCTCTGTAAATTCTGTTTTTGATCGTCTTGCTAATCCTCACAACTTCACAGGTGTCCAAAAGCAGAGAATAAATTCTTGCCCTAGCCCTGCACTTAATTCCAAAGAGCACAAAATTTCTCGCGTGAAACGAAAAGAGAAAAAATCTCCCGACCCAACCAGGTTCAGAAGTAGGAAATCTCATGGATCACCTGCATCATCCGATGGATCTAAATCTCCTGGTTCTTCGTCTCCACGATCACCGAGATCATCCCCTATTTCACAAACTTTAAAAAATTATGTATCCAGTTCTGTTTATGAACGGCTTCAAAATCCTGTTAACTTTACAGGAATACAAAAGGCAAAATTTGACTTGTATAGAAGGAAGTCAAAAGATTCTATGAAATGATTTTTGCAGCCTTCACCAGGAAGCGCTTGCTTCAGTATGATTTCTTACTTTTTTTGCGGAATAAGTCTCATGTACAGCGCAGTAAGCGTTTTTTAATCAATGAAATATATATTCTAGTCACTCAATACCTTTGCAATTCATTAGAAGTATATAAGCACAAGTGACAAACAATGCCGTACTGTCTATAGAATTAAATTCATTGTTAAGAATGTAACGAGTTGATCTACTAGTAATAATATGTTATGTTAAATATTATGTTCATTTCGTTTTCATCATTGTAGCAGGGGTTCCAAGTGAACGTAGTCCATGTATCATATTCACGATTTCAGTGGGTAGGAAGCGAAGAAGAATGAACATGTACTTTGCATCACTTCCAACAAGATACTGCGGTTTTGGATTGTGAGCTTCAATGCTTGCAACAAGTTGATCCTTTACTATTGCAGCGTCCCAGCTCATTCGAATGATAAGTTCACTGGATTTTCGGTGCATTGTTTCAAAATACTTTTCACCGTATTGCTTTCTGATATCTGGATTCACTATCTCCCAATCTTTTCGAAACTTTGGCCCCTGATTTTTGACTATATCTGTAGTATGGAAAGAAGGATTGAATGTTATGACTTTAATATTGAATGACATCATTTCAATTCGAAGACAAGAAGAAAAGGCTTCTACGGCATGCTTCGAGCAAAAGTAGGGAGAACTTCCAGCACTCGTTCCCAAACCAGCCATTGATACCATGTTAATAATGCGAGCCGCTTCATAAGTATTTTTTGATGCTTGTTCTTTGAATATTGGAAGAAATGCTTTTGTTGTACGAATAGTTCCGAAATAGTTGACTATATATCAGACAACACACAATGTTGTGGAGAAAAGAAATACATGTAAGGATCAATATTGATCTATCTCCAAAAAATAACCAATTGAGATTCAACCTACCGTCCATGCATTTTTGATAGTTTATGAGAGGAATCCAATCTACCAAACCACTTTTTCCGATTCCAGCATTATTGACGATAGCGTGTAATACTCTTTGTCTTTTGGAATTTGTATCTTTCAGCCAATCCGAAACAATGTTAGACGCTTTCACCGCACCGTCATCACTCGTAACATCAACTCTGATAGGGAAGATTGAAGAATGACCTTAAAGAAAAGAAAGTTAGTCCATGCAATGATGTCTTGCGTCTGACTCCAATAATCAAGACGTGTATAACTAGAACTTACTGCTAAACTGCTTGATCCCATTTTCAGTTAGACACCCAGCGAATACAACAAATCCTCGCTCTGCCAGAACAAAAGATAGTAATTTTCCAAAACCGGTATCACATCCAGTTATATATACGGCAAGTTCCTTGGAATCCGCTTTGGCATCAATTTTCGCTTTCGATGATCGAAAAAATGACGCTAACAACAGCAAGGACCTACATGCATGAAATATCCCAATGACCGGAGCAAAAAACACAAGTATCGAAGACCAGAATACGATCCTAAACACGGACGAGGTTGGTCCTTTATGCAAGTAATGGTTAACCTTAGTTAAGAAAGGACCTGGTGATTTTGGAGAACTGGTATTATTGTTAGATTCTGCTGTCATTTTGTTTGTAGTATTGCAATAAATAATGCTGTCTGAAATTCATTATACGGTGCGCGATGACAAAAACACAGTTTTTCATAGTAGTACCTTTTTTATGTAATTTTTTGAATAGAACTTATCATTCAACAAGGATACGAGACTCCCAGACTGTATATTGTCAACCTCTAAGGTGCCTTTCAAAGTGTATATTAAATAAGTTTATACTTTCAGTTAACAATTGTACATTAGTTTTATTAAATCACCTTCATAAAAGTTATCAAAAACATCGGTGTGAAGAAAGTCGATGTGAATTCGTTATTTTGTATTGATCCCTGCTCGCTCCACACTTTTTAAGTTATGTAAGAAACAGATCCTTACTACTTTAAGCCATTATTCCTCCATCAAAAGAACCGCCACTCCTAGATCTACCCATAACAATACCTGAGCTTTGCCTAGAGATATCTCCATAATAGAGACCTTTTCTTGGTGCCCACTCGCCCACATTGGCAGAACCACCACCACCAGTAAGTGCGCGATGAAGATAGCATGCGTACATCATAAGACTAACACAAATAAAAATCATGCTTCCGAGAGTAACAATCTGTGCTCCAGTGGCATGCTCAATAGCAGTGCTTACATATTCTCTGAAGTCAAAGTTATTCAGGTAAATTTCTCCCATTTCATCGTATTTGTTCATCACAATATTTCCAATGTAAAAGCAAACCATATTTTCCGCGTTTTCCTCATTTTGATTCTGCAAAAAGAAAAAAGCACCATGGATATTAGATACGTATGCTTGATTACAATAGAATTTGCATACCATTTATGTTCTACTCACCGTGTATACATCTCCAAGTGCTTGGTTACATTTTGCACTTTGCATGTAAAGATTTTCACAGAGTTCAGTTATGGCGTCTGCATCATTCACATCATCCTGAACTTGATTGTATGGTAGGTTCTGGGTAAAACGATGCCGTTTGAAATAAGATCGAAATGTGAGGATTATCAGTCACGTCAATGAAACGAAAAAAAAAGAGTTGCAAACTTACGCTTTCTAAACAGCTGACACATTCAGTATCATAATATGCAGAAAGAGCCTCATCATCAAAGGTCATACCTGTGAATGATTGTATATCATAATCTTTTCCAGCATATTGAGTACACATATCGTCGTAGTAAAGGCCAATGCCAATTGATCGTCCATCACTGCCACAGTGGGGTCCTAGGTACAACTCTTTTCCATTCGAACCTTCGAACATTTGACACTCGAAAAAATCTTCGTAATCAATAACATCATCGGCATCTTGAGCCTCACAAACATTTGCATAATTGCTGCATTGAGTGTAGTAAGCACAAGATGAATAATAACCATTGTTATTACCAGCTCCATCATCTGCAGCGGCATCATCGCCGGCAGCAGCATAGTATCCGTCGTTAGCAGCTGCGTCATCTGCAGCGGCGTAGTATCCATTGTTTCCTCCATCATCTGCGGCAGCCCCTGCATCATCGTTTTCTTCCATACATTCTTCACAAAATTCACAAAATGCTTCAAATCGCTCAGCCGTATATTGTTGCATAGCTTCAAGATAGTCGGCCATATCAAGAATGTACTCTCCATAGTTGTAACTGCATCCATATTGATTGTCAGCACTACAAATATCAGAAGGACATAGACGAAACAAAGCAAATCGTTGAGTCCTAAGAACGCTTTCTGAGTCTTCATCCTCTGCAAGCTCGTCACTCCAAGTGGAAATGGCTTGGCATTGAGTATATTTCAGCGAATATGTAGAAATATCAAAACCGAATCCATAATATTGATCATCTCCACCGTAATAATTGGCCAACTTCCTTCCAGCATTCTCTGTCATGAATTCAGGTTCAGTTTTGGTAGGAGGTACAAATACAGCCTTTTCAAGGAGTTTCTCATTGAGCTTAGCTTTTAAATTGCGTTCTTGTTTACTTTTCTGCACGCCCATTTTCATAGCACGTTCAAATTCAAATGCTTGTTTGCTTCGAGACAGAAGCTTCATATCACCTCCAGCCATTGTGCTTGATGATGAAGCTAATAGTCCCAAAGCCAGGACCATACATCTTGATGATAGATTCATTTTTCCAGGATAGTGAAAAAGATGTGTAGTAGTAGCATTGGTTGAAAATAAATAAACACTAAATTCTGCCTTGCACTCATTGTATATATATATCATGAGTGCCTATATTTTATTACGTTGGCAATATTTGTTAACATTATTCAAAGAAGTCCTATCTAATTGTTTCATAAATGATCGCGAATTTATATCCAAATATTTTTTGCCTTCGAGAATAATTAAGTGAACTTGCGTTGCGCTCGCTTTTCGTTCGCAAGACACAAAAGCTTCCATACTTCATCATCGTTAAATATGTTGTAGAACTTCATTGGAAACTTTATTTAGAGCGGATCCTACTACTATTCATTACGAAAGATTGCCTATCTTTTTGTAATGACTCCTAAATAATTTAAATGTGTATAGTTCCAATCTTAAGATTTTAGCTCTTTCAATGTCTTTTTGTTTACCTATTTGAACGTATCGTACCGTAATTTCAATTGCTGGTCAATCGATGGCGACTTTGACCAGATCATGGTTCTAAATATTTTTTTCAATGAATGATGTTGGAAAACAACAGCAGCACACGTCATCTCTGCTTCATATTCCGCTTTTTATTCTTCTCTTTATTCTGCTGTGAGGGAGGAATGTGATTACAACACTTACACTACGGTATCATTTTTCACAAAACACTCTGTCTTTCGCTAGAGATGCAAATATTACCTTGACTCAATATTCATTTTCATATTTCTATTTCATTTTGTTGTTTGGAGGTGATCAAGAATGTTATAAAAGAGCTACGGTACCGTACAGAAATATTTTAAAATAGGAACATTCTTCCATTGAAAAATATTTCATTTGTTTCAAAGTTGGGTGAAAGTGTTCGTTTCATACTTTTAGCAGTTTACAAACAAACGGCCATCCATAAATATGAATTTAAAATTCACAACATGACTATGTAAACAAATAAAAAAGAACCATATTGATGTAAATGTGGCTGGCTTTTACTTTACTTTATTTTTCTATAGTAATTGAATGTATGCGTTGCCAAAAGTTACCATAAAGTTCACTTGAATGATGTTAATGGAAGGCAGATTTATTCATGTCAAGGTATGGAAAATTGCACAGATGGGAAATTTTGGTATTGCCCCAATCAGATTTTGACGTTTATTTTGGTGGGAAGTTTTGACCCTTGTCGTCGTATGTATGGTTCCATACAGAAGATCTTTCTCAAGTAGAAGATATAGGCATTGTTACATAAATTCGTCTTGCAACAAAATCTTTGTATTTAGAGATAGTTGTCACGAAAAATGAACAGAATATTGCATTTCAAATTCTTTGCAACCTCTCTATCTCATTAATTCGAGTTCAATCCCATTGAATCTGTATTTGATTGCAATGGCAGATTACTACGGTAGACAAGAGGATGGTGGTAGACACGGATATCAAGGTGGATATCAAGGCAGGGATCGATCCCGCTCTCGAGATCACCATGGTGGCGATTTTGGACGAGGTGGAGGATTTCAGAGACGAGGAAGAGGTGGTGGGGGAAGAGGTGGACGTAATCGAGGCCCTCGACCAACAGAAATGATGGTGACATTGAATTATTTTCCTATTCGATTCACACAACCAACTTTGAACGAATGGGTTATCTACGCTGTAGATATTATCGACGTCAAGAGGCGAAAAAAAATTGACCCTACTACGGGAAAATTCTTTGATCCGTATCAGTGGGAATTTCTTCCGTTCCGAAAGGATGCCAAATCCAATATGGATAAATTTCCCGAGCAGCTAGGTAGAAGAATTTTAAATAATTTAAACAAGCAAGAGAATGTATTTGTCGTCTCTGATGGAAAAGCTATTTGCTACAGCAACAAAAGGCTTTTTAACAAGGAAAACTGCACTTCTGCAAATCCAGAAAGTACAGATGAGAAGGGCTTGGCAGTCGCAGGTCGGTATGGTCCAGCCGATGACGGTGGGCATAACATTCCTCAAGGTTCTTCTGATACGTACAACGACTACCATGTTCGGGCGAAAAGGTCCGTCGAGGAAAATGATCCTGATGCTGATAGGGTCAAAAACGCATGGTATCGAGTGCGTTTGAAGGAAGTTGGAATTATCCCTATCACAGAGGTTATGAAAATTTTCGCAGGAAAACATGCCGAACATCAATTCCTGAACGAAATCAAACAAGCCACGGAAGTCATTGTGAAGAGTGGACAATTTTCTGTGATGAAGTCGTATGGGAAGAGTCCGAGAAAATTTTATTTTCCGGAAGACATCCAAGAAAACATTATGGGTGAATTGTCACAAGAGCACAAAACGAAAAAGTTGGCGTATGATTTTCGAGATAGGAGAGCTACAATCGCCCCTAATATTGGACTCGAGTCACGGCTCAAAATTTGTTCAAATGGAAACGCCTACTTCAATTTGGACAGCTGTTTAGATTATTTTTATAGGGAATTTGAATATGATAATCAAAAGCAAAATCCTCCCCGGCCTGTACCTGTCTTGAATGAAATAAAACGGACATTAGCTGGCGTCAACGTGGATTTTCAGCGAAGGATTCCCCCCAACAAACATCAAGAAGTGATCTCCGCTATCAGGAAGTTGAACTTTCACGTGGAATACATCAGGCAAAATTCTTCACCTGATTGGATCGCGAGTAAGTTCTTGTGTGATTGAATATGTTGTAGGTCTACACCAGCTCTTTGTACAAAATCTGACATACTTTTTTTCTTTTATTTGATAAATCGTTTAGGGAAAAAAGAGCAAGGTTGGAGTGATGAAAAAATTCGGAGGGCAAATACTACGGTTCGCAAAAATACGAGGATGAAGAAGCAACGGAATGAAGATAACCAACAAGAAGAGGGCATCATCTGGTGTGCTGATGACCCTAGTATGTATAGTTTTGTAGTGAAACCTCGCAGAAGGAGAGGGGATGCGGAAGCAGAGGGAGAAAATGAAGAAGAAGGGGTAACGCACACAATTGCATCATATTTTGATATGCGCTACGGAATAAGGCTCCGTTATCCTAACGTAAGTTTGCATTGCTTGGAGTTCGATATGTCTTGTGACTTTACTCTAACCTTGCATTTCATTCAATTATTTTTTCCTAGATGCCATGTGTTTTCATCGGGAAACGAGAATGGTATCCTGTGGAATTTCTGTTCCAAGGGCCAGGAAGAGCTGTGCATGGCGATCTCCAGCAAAGGAAATTGGATTATTACGATGTCATTGCTGGAAGCAAGAGAATTGAACATATCATGAATAATTCTCATAAACTATCCAACCTTTTGGAAAGCAATCCTCAATCGGATTTGCTACGTCTGTTCGGCATTGAACGTTCAGATGAACCTGTAAGGTTAAAGGCAAAGGTGCTGCCTGAACCACAGCTTCGCTTTCAGAACTCCCAGGCAAGAGTAACGGATGGAAAGTGGGATTTACGAGATGTTCAATTTAATTCGTAAGTCATGGATTGTATCCATTGCTCCACATTGTGTGGCTACTAATCTATTCTGATAAATCATGATTATTTGATTATTTTGTACAGTCCCGCAGATTTATCTTCGTTTGCCTGCATCAACCTCACTCAGAATGAAGGTCTTTCTGAAAAATTTATGAGCAATTTGTTCAAAATTATGGCAAAGCATGACATAACAATGCCCCAAAACATTGGCGTTCTGAATCCAGGTTTGATGAAGATGATAACTTCTTTCCCACGATTAAGGAGAGATATGATCACGCCTGAACGAGTGAGTGCACATATGTGAATGATTCTTAGCCTCGTGACTTCGCATAGATACTTTGCTCATTTTGATTCATGTCAATATTTTTTGGAATATAATTAATAGATTTACGAAGCTTTTCAAGAGGCGATAAAAAGAGCGCGAGACATTTTTTTATTTGACACTGGAAACTTTTTCAAAGACAACAATGTTTGGTTCAAAACACGGTACCTCGAGAGAGAGGGTGGAAACGCACGATGGGAAGAATGTCTTATTATTCCTCCTCCACCCGAATATGTTGGTCAGGTTGGAATTATTAAGAAAGATGGTCCAACCCATGTTTTGAATGACGAATATCTCCGCATTATGGTTGGATGTATCATTGGCCATGAAAAACAATTGCTTGATCCCTTCAATTTCAGATTTAATCCTGTTGGTAAGATGAAAGAGAATATCAAATTATCATGATTAGATTTCATTCTAACAGTTTATTTCATTTATTTCAGCGAACCGACATGAAGGACGTATAGAAGGCAAATGGGTTCCAGTTAAATATATTCAAAAATTGTTGCAGACTCAAGATGAAAAAATCCGAGATGGTGATCCGTCAACAGCGATTCCAATCAGTGCATTGAAATCGAGTTCAAAAGATATTGAAGAAGTCTCAATGATATTCGTGCTCCTTCCCAGTGATGATAAGCCAACATACAATTTGGTAAAAAAAATGTCTCAATTTCAGTTTGGGATACCAACTCAATGTTGCATTGCAGAAAAATATTTAAAGCAGAAGAACCCAAATCAGTAGTAAGTATTTTTTGAACAATTATAAACGATGGTTTTAAATAAACATCTCACAAGGTTTCTTTCATTTAAGCCTCTCAAATATTGCGCTTAAGTTGAATACCAAGTTGATGAGCTCATCTAACCAAGCTCGTGCATGGAATATATCAGGACCACGTATCTCAGATGGAATTATCCCAGATGGAATTCCATGGGTAAATGAAGTACCAACTATGGTTATCGGTATAAGTTTGTCGCATGGCCTTGGACAAAACTCAATTAGCGTTATTGGTGCTGCTGTGGCCTTAGATCTGCATATGATGCAGATGGCTCATGTGGCTAGAGTGCAGTCAAAATCCACTCTAGTATCATCAGATATCATGCTGACTTTGACCAAAGTAAGCCTTTATTATTGTCTCTTCAAGTGTCAGTATTATAAGCCAATATTATCTAACAATCTGGCTGTTTTTCTTGATTTTTATTTAGACTCTGTTTCATCATTTCTGTCTACACAATAATTACCAATTTCCAAAGAGAGTTTTGGTATATCGCAACGGTTCGTCGGATGGTGACTTTGATCACATACGGGAGAAAGAGATTGAGCCTATGCGTTTAGCTCTTCGCGATGAAATGAAAAAAAGGAACCCAAATTTTCATTGCGATGTTTCTTGCAAGTCCGGATGCATACATTGTACGCCACTAATTACTTATGTCGTGTGCCAAACGCAGCATATGCTATGCATGACTCCTGAAATGGATCATTCCAATCAAAATCAAAATGTTTGGAGTGGAACTTGTGTTGATGATCCGGATATCATGGATTATCGCGACGGTCAGCTAGTTGCGACCAAAGATGTTGATAGGTCTAAGCCTACCAACACTGGCATGATTCTCTATGAAGATGTGAGAGAATTTGGATATGATTTTATCCTAACTGCTCATGGAGGTCTCAAGGGAACTTCAAAGGTAGGATTTCTTTCCTTTTGATCAATTAGATTCTGATAATATTAATTATGCATAGTCTCAACTGGAATACATTTTTTTCCAAAAGCCCATATACTACAGAGTTGTCTTGAATGAGAATGCTGTATGGAGTCCAAACTCGAGTTGCTCAGCACTAACTAAGGAAATGCTAGAAAGGTGTACTTTTCACCAGTCATTCCAGTATGGAACCGCAACTAAAGCAGTGAGAGCTGTTCCTGTAGTTGCTTATAGTATGCGTGCCGCCAATCATATGATGGGATATGTTAATTATTCCCGCGATTGCATTAGAGGAAATAATGGCGACAATGCTCAGCTGGTTAGAATTGAAGAGGAAAACAAAGATCCTGATAATGAAAATGGAAAGTCTTCAGGATTCTATTATATTCGATCGGTGAGTTTGACAAGAATTGTACTAAATTCATCATAACACCCTATATTCTTATTTTTTTATTTTCTCATTTGTGTACAGACTCATGAAAAAATCGATGAGATGGAAGCATACATTCGTGATGAGATAATGCATCTGTCTTTGAGTCCATACGCAGACAGTTCCGAATCCACTTTGCGCCCCCCTCTTAGGCCGCACATGTGTGCATAACTGTAATCATCCGTGCTGAAACCTCATGTTTCTGTAAGGCACTAAGAAATGATTTTCTAGTTGAATTACCGGGCGGAAATAATCTAATCTAGTGCAAATAATCAAATAATTCAACTTTACATAATAAAATAATTTGAAAGCATAGATACTAGATACTCTGTTATTCCTGAATGCATTTTGTTTGTTGAATCCATTCTTCGGGGATGTCATAATAAAGAGCTAAAATTGCTCCAACAGCAATCCCCGAAAGCACATTACTACCTGCAACTAGAATATTATTTCTAATGCCATCTTCAAATGATTCAGCTCTAAAAATCACATGCAACACCCGCAATAAAGCCTGAGGATTGTGACATGAAATTGGTACCATGGAAGATGATCCTGACTTAAACTTTTCTCCCCAGGCTACCGCAAATTCATTTGTAGGTGACTCCAAATTAATTTCAAGGAAATCAAGATGTTCTTTGAGACTTACTGAAGCATCTCCTTTCAATTCATTGTACAAACTTCGAATACTTTTTTCACCATGGAAATTTCCAGCAGCATTCAACAATGAGAAATAAAATTCCGCACAATCCGCAGCGATATCATTGTTTTGGTGAAATCGGACCAATGGTTCCAATTCGACATTAAATATATATGCAACAATCGCCTTGAAGAAAACCATTGCCTGATCGTCATCTGCTCCACATTTTGGATATCTTAATCCATTATCATAATTCTTCTCAAATATCTCAGCAGGTCCGTCTTTCCTCCCAGTGTAGGAGTTGAGCCAGGTTCTAAATTTAGCTGCATAATTATCTCCATTCTGATCATCATTTCCACATTCGTAAACTATATCAAACATTGCCAAGAGTTGTTCTCCATTGGGGCTGGGCTGGCCTAATTCATAATGACCGGGGAAATCTTTAGGGCTATAATATGGGCAACTGAAAACACTGTTGAATTCACATTTGTATTTGTCTGTTGAGGAGATTGCATCCCTGAGTTTTTGCGGATCGTATATCCAATGCAACGGCAGAGAAGCCGCGTCCGCTACCAATGCTCCTAGCAAGGCCTTCTTCTTTTTTTCATCTCCAATTGAAGAAATGTACTTCATGCTATTTCTACGTTTTGAATTCAAAACGGTTTCTTTTTTATGTCATGCTAGTGAGAAAAAAGATAAGCTCAGATGATGATTGAATCTCTACGGGATAACGTTAAATCAAAGCCAAATTATAAATTGGAAGTAAATAAACGTACTAGAAACTACTAAGTTTTATAGCGTGTCTCTGTTCCATCGTAGTCTATCTTGAAGAAGCTCGTACAATTTTTTGAAAAAAAAATGGTTCTCAAAATTCTTCTTTCATCCAGGAAAATACCTCTATGTACACATTTTTTATAATTAATACGAGTGCTTAGCTTAATACCTACTCATCTATCCAGTAATTTTGATGTCCATTCAGGAGGGCATCCTAGAAACATCATTTTATTATATACATTTTTCAAAAATTTATCAGTATCTGTCAAAGTTCCATCTTCTTTTGCTTTGATGATTCTCCATGCCTGCTCTTCCAAAGGTATCTCTGGTTTTTCTCTTTGCTCTTTTCCATATTTGTCATGTAAGCTTTTTTTCACTACATGGATATAAGCTGTTGTGATACCACCTACTAACCAACAATAACCATCTATTTGATCAACAATCTCAAACTCATATTCTCCGAATGGAATACATGGGTCATCTTTCTCTGCATCACATGTGCCTTGGAGAACGAGGGGATAGTCAGTAGTAATGATGATAGATCCTTCACGGCATTGGCGTCCTAATGCTTTGGAGAGGGAAGTTAATATCTCGGGACCCATGCAAGAGGAGAAAACAAATGCAATATCGATATTGGAGAGGTGAAGGTATGGGTCTGTAAATGAGCCTTGGGTATATTGAATTGGCGCAAGCAGGGCGTTTTTTGGAGCTTGATCTATAATGCAGTTTTGGGTGGTTGGGATTGGGAGAGCATATTCGGTAGCAGATGCTTTGATATCAATCTCTTCATTAATATCCTCATTGTTATCTTCAATGATTGAATCTATATTCTCCTCTGTTTCATAAAACTCATCAAAGTCTTCGTCAAAAGAATCTGTCCTTACTAATCCAGCACTATTTGAGTTAAATGAGTTTAAGGTCTCCATAATATCCGTCATAAAATCATCATTCACATTTTGTTCCATATATGTACCTTTTGAAAATACATTTTGATCATTGTTTTCATTATTCGTCCCTTCACACTTCTTGGATATTGTATCAATGTGGCACTTTTCTAGATTTTCTATAGCAATAGAATGTATCCCTTCCAAAATTTCCACTCCTCGGCATAATTTCCATCCTGGATGTAAAGCTGCTGCCGCCATTACCAATCTTCCTGTTCCACTTCCTATATCACAAAAAACTTTGTCTTGCCAACCCTGACCGCCGCCTTCAATTTGATCTTCCTGATTGTATTGTTTGTAGTGTGTGTGAGCTCTATCTAATAAATCAGCAAAGAAGTAAAAGTCGAATTCACCATAGGTAAATTGAAGAGGTGGTGTTTCTCCATTATTAATGTATGTCCAATATCCATCAGTGCGACTTATAGAGTTTCTTTTTTCCAAGTCATTAGGAGGATAAAGCTGGTGAAGACCTTGTAGGACAGGTTTTAAGGAAGTGTATGGGTAAAGCTTTGATTGGATGTCGTCAGGAGAATCGACCAAGTATGGATTTTCTTCCGGTATAAGGGTGTCTTCGTTGTCCTTACTGTTACTTGCTGATGATGAAGATAATAAAAGATGTTTACTAAGCGATCTTTTATTGGACAGATTTGGATTACGGCTGGAAATAAACGTATGGGTTTCAAATCTATGCCTAGGAAAAGATATTGAATGATGATTACTGATCAAAGAGAACGATGTCACAGTTTTTGAAGATACAAATACACAACAGATTGCAAAAAATTGTTTCTTAGCTTTCATCTTTTTATTTCAGTCGGAAATTAGGTTAGTAGGCTCAAACTTCTCTTCTGATTTTACTTTCATGGATGTAGAACCCTGTCCTACTTGTGATGTGGTGTAGTTATTCTGTGTCAATGCTCTCTCTAGAGTGCATTAAAAAGTAAAAGTAAAAGTACGAATAAGAATGAGACTTCGAGCAATATGTAATCATTCAATGTTGGTCTTTATTGGCCATTGTACGTGGGAAATATAGTATGTAGGTCGCTACCTCTATTGAGAAAGAAGAAAAAATTGAGTGACGTACCGCAAGTCTACATCAAAGTAAATTTATATTTTTTACATTATTAAGAATATTTTCTGTCACATCATTCTTACACAATCAAGGAAATCCATTCCATCAAAAACAAACGCCGAAATCAGCGATATAAAAGATTAAAGGATTTCATTCGTTCTTGTTTTCCATATTTGTCATGTAAGCTTTTTTTCACTACATGGATATAAGCTGTTGTGATACCACCAACTAACCAACAATAACCATCTATTTGATCAACAATCTCAAACTCATATTCTCCGATAGGCATACATGGGTCATCTTTCTCTGCATCACATGTGCCTTGGAGAACGAGGGGATAGTCAGTAGTAATGATGATAGATCCTTCACGGCATTGGCGTCCTAATGCTTTGGAGAGGGAATTCATTATGTCAGAATCAAAACAGGATGAGAAAACAAACGCAATATCGATATTGGAGAGGTGAAGATATGGGTCTGTAAATGAGCCTTGGGTATATTGAATTGGCGCAAGTACAGTAGACTGGGTAGCAAAATGATTTATATTTCCATGAGTATTTGTCAACGAAGGAAGAGGTAATTGGTATTCAAAATCAGATTGTTGCGTAGTTTTATCATAATATTCATGATAGTCATTTGCTACATCGATTTGACACTTTTCCAAGGTTTCCAAAGCTTCTTTGTGTATCCCCTCCAATAGCTCCACTCCTCGGCATAATTTCCATCCTGGATGTAAAGCTGCTGCCGCCATTACCAATCTTCCTGTTCCACTTCCTATATCACAAAAAACTTTGTCTTGCCATCCCAATTCGTTAGCTTGGTTTACATTTTCCTGATTGTATTGTTTGTAGTGTGTGTGAGCTCTATCTAATAAATCAGCAAAGAAGTAAAAGTCGAATTCACCATATGTATAATGAGCAGGAGGCGATTCTCCGTTGCTTATGTAAGCCCAATATCCATCGGTGCGGCTCTTTGAGTTTCTTTGTTCCAAGTCATTAGGAGGATAAAGCTGGTGAAGACCTTGTAGGACAGATTTAAAGGAAGTGTGTGGGTAAAGCTCGGATTGGATGTCGGAAACAGAATCGACATAATGTGGATTTTCGGCTGGTGTGAGTGTTGAAAACAAATTAAGCGTCCTTCCCAAATTATTGCAGAAAGTATGGGTCGTCGTAGGTTGAATTGTGCACTTGTAGGGACGTATTGATTGAGCTTGTTTTCGATGGCGATTATTGATCAAAGAAAATGATGTAACTGATTTTGGTGATGCTAATATAGAAAATATTGGAAAAGCAGAAATTTTCAAGTTCATTTTTTCGTGCAACCTCAAGCTTATGAGTGAAATCTTGTTCAAAATGTGGAGACAAGGTTTTTCTTTTGTTTGTTTTTAGTTTGTCAGTAAATTCTGATTGTAGGTGAGTGAGATAGTATTTTGCTTGTATGTTTGGGTTCTGTTGTGACGTAATTGTTCGCACTTAATTCGTTTTGTGTTTATTCTCACATTTATTTCTCGTATAGTATAGCTTGAAGTGCTCATATTAATGTGTTAAGATTTCGTAGCTTAATTACTAATACTACTATTTATGTTCAAGCTAGGATTACAATGTGAATAGGGGGTACGTGGGCCTATTCAAATTTCTTATCATGGAGATCCAGGTATGGTTTCTTCTTTTTCTTTCAGGGAAATGTTGTCAAGTTTTTATTTCACTTCAAGAAATGACCTAAGAAGAGCTCTTGGGATCTTTAGCTTTGCTTGTAATCCATTAGAAAGTTGCAATTTATTCATAATCAAATAGTTTTGGTCAAGGTGCTAATGTGAATAGAGAAATATCGTCAGGAAGGACAAGGAAGCCTGAGTAAGATTAGGAGCATCGCATTTTTACTTTTGTAATAAGCGTCAACTCCAATGATTACGATCATTTATGATATTATATGCTTATTATTTTTTCATAAAAATATTTTTGACTTCGAAATGTACTTTTTATTTGCAACTTTGAAGTAAAAATATGCTTCTTTTGATGATGCCAGAGAAAGTACACTCAAACTGATATCCTGCTTTGGAACTACTTATACAAAAGATTAAAGAAACACGGGGACAAACTCAGCGCCTATGCAAGTGAAGTTGTAAAATTGATTTTCACCCATATGAATCCTTTTACGAAACGGATTGCGCAGAAAAAAAATGGCGTGAACGAGAACAACATGGCCAAAACCTATTGTATTCAATTGTTCCTGAGAGACGGAGATGAATTTTTGTACGAAGCTTGTAAGGACTATTCGAAACTGCTAATTTATAATGTAGGTTTGCTTCATAAATAAAAGATAGATAAGCTACACGAATATGGACTTTAGAGAGAGGAGCATATGTTGTGACGATTTAAATGGTGCAATTTACGTAGGGTTTTGCAATAGCCGTCCATCATTTAACATAGCTATACAATAGCATAAAGACTCGATGACAAAAATGACGTATTTATTATCGAAAGAGATTAACACGTACTTACTTTTGAAGATACTCCACATGTTATCGAAATGGAGGAAACCTTTTCAAGTGCACAGGGCATGCCTATTCTGAAAAGCATCACTCAAGGATACTCTGTCGCCAATTGAATATAAAATCCCTTTGCTAACTTCCTTAATTCAAAGATACAAAAGATGAAATTTTCCAACAGTATTGCATTGTTTGTTGCCTCAGCATCATTAGCCCCAATATACTCTAACGCATTTGGATTTTTACCTTCCATCACACCTTATTCTTCTGCAACTCCTACCTTTACAGCTTCTACTATCTCTTCACCGACAAGCCTTTATTCATCATCTTCAGAAGAAAATG
>Ga0209092_10000062_pt1 | contig 85797 bp, 85 predicted proteins | sample FraStrMetagenome_FD_187446 | JGI IMG/M metagenome (GOLD analysis project Ga0209092, IMG submission 187446) | Marine eukaryotic phytoplankton communities from Arctic Ocean - Fram Strait ARC3M Metagenome (SPAdes) (version 2) | ecosystem: Environmental > Aquatic > Marine > Oceanic | place: Fram... | reverse complement strand
TTTCTTTACAGGTGCAAAGTTTTTGAAATTGTATTTTCTGGAATTGAATAAATCATTAATGTTTAAAACAAGAGTTGCTTTCTTTTTGAAAAGATCTTTGCTAAAAGCAAGATTCACAGATAGCAAGCCATCTACCTCACTTTGAGCATCATTTCTTGGTCCTGTATACAAGACTCTAGTTTGTGATTGAATATCCCAAGGAAATGTTATTTTGGCATCAAAACGGGTAAACCAAGAAGTGTTTTTATTATCAAAATTTTGAGAAATTGTGGTAGTTATATTGGTAGTTGGATTGGTTATATCATATGAGTATTCTCCTTTTGTCTCAAATTGAAAGAAGTTAAAACTACCAGAGAGTTTTACTTTATTGTTGACAGTATAATTTGTTGTTAACTCAAAACCAACCCGGTCTTCTGAGGCTAGATTAATGGGTACTCTTACTATAATACTTGTTTCTTTATCGTTAATTACCCTAATTTCTTGACTATTAACTCTAACAATATTATTTGTGGAGTGTTGATAATAAATAGATGAATTAAAAGTTAGTTTTTTCCATTTGTCTAAATATCCCAAATCGAAAGAGTCTGAATAGGTTGGATCTAAATTAACATTTCCTTTGTAAAATATTATTTCACTTGCTCTGTTCTCGAAAGGGTTCAATGATCTAGAACGTGGTCTCCTCAGTCTTCTATTGTATCCTAAAGTAAGACTTCTGTCTTCTGATATCTTATAACCAATATTCGCTGTTGGGAATAAATTGGTGTATTTTTTATTATAATTTTCGTTTGAATTTATCAATTTAATATCGATTTGAGTCATTTCAACTCGCATGCCTAATAGATAGGTGAAATTATTTACTTTATCACCAAATTGCGTATAATAAGCATTTACTTTTTGGAGAAAATCTAACTTATTTGAGGGATTGAATCTTGGGTCCAAATTTGGAGCAATTACTACATAATCTGCGATTAAGTTTTCAAAATTGCCACGATATCCCATTTCAAATTGAGCATTTTTTCCAATAGGTAAAATATAATCAGATTGTATCAACTGCCTTTCAGAAAATCTGTCTGTAGTAGTTGTTTCAGGATTGACATCTGTAATAACAGCAGACTCGTTCTCTTTATTTTCACTATGTTGAATATCTATAGTTAATTGATGTCCTTTTTTATTAAAGTTATTTACATAATTAAGAGAAAACTGTGACGTTTTATTTTTTTCACGTTCATCTTGAATTCGAATAGAATTGAATAGGTCATTGTCTGAAACATCAAATGAGTTAATCGTATTTGTAGATATGTTTTGTTCGTCTGAATCTTTTAAGAAAATACTTGCAGTGATAGAGCTATTTTTGTTGATAAAATATTCTAGACCAATATTAGCATTTAAACCTTTTCTATTTCTGTCATAAACTCTATTTTCTATGCGTGTACTGTCTATAATCTTATTTGTTAAATAAGTTATATTGGAGTCAAAAATTCCAGGACTACCACCGTCATTGTAACTTAAATTTGAAAATAAATTTATCTTATTTGATCGTAGATTCAAATTTAGTGACGTTTGATAATTTTTTGGATCACCTAATGTTGCGTTTGCAGAACCATTGAAACCGCTTGTTTTTCCTTTTCTCAATATAATATTTATAATTCCGGCTGTTCCTTCTGAGTCATATCTAGCAGAGGGGGAGGTAATCACTTCAACTTTTTCTATAGCATCTGAAGGCAACTGTCTTAATATATTTACATCATTTAAACCTATTAGGTCAGAAGGTTTACCATCTATTAGGATACGAACACTCTCATTTCCTCGAAGACTAATAGTTCCTTCAGCATCAATATTTACAGCAGGTACATTATCTAAGACATCAGAGGCTGTTCCTCCTTTTAAAGTCATGTCTTTTCCAATGTTGTAGATCTTTTTGTCCAAACGAAGGTCTACAGTAGATTTTTCTGATATGACAATAACTTCATCAAGATCATTTCCATTTTCTTCTAATTTAATGATTCCTAGGTTTTTACTTGATGTAATTTTTTGTGAATAAAATTTCTTTGTTTTAAAAGAAATAAATTCTACTCTTATGTCATAAATCCCTTTTGGAGTTTGGATGTTGAAATTTCCTAGTTTATCAGTAATTCCTCCTATGATTTTTTGTGTTTCAGTATTCTTTAAAATAATGGTTGCATATTCTAGGGGCTGGTTTGTTTCAATCTCTAGTATTGTTCCATAAACAATATAACTATCAGATTTGATGGTTTCTTGTCCAAACAATAATGTGATTGAAAATAGGCAATATAAAAGAATCCAATTTTTTATGATCAAAATAAGTACGTATTATTTTAATTGCAAAGTTCTAGTTAAATTTAATAAGTAATAGTTAAACAAAGGTTAAAGAAAGTATTAAAGAATTAAAGAAATCTTCTCAGGGGGTCTTCCAATCACGGCTTTTTTATTATTAATAACAATGGGACGCTCAATTAATTTAGGATTTTCAATCATTGCTTTGATGATCTCATTGTCTGATAGTTCAATTTTTTTAAAAAGGTCTTTCCAAATTTTCTCATTTTTTCTTACCAATTCTATAGGCGAAATTTCAAGTAAATTGATAATTTCTCTCAATTCACTTTCGTTGGGAATATTTACTAGGTAAAAGATAGTTTCAAACTTTTGTTTTGAATTTTCTAAAATTTTTACGCCTTGTCTAGATTTTGAGCAACGTGGATTGTGGTATATTTTTATCATAAAATGACTTTTTTTTGGAAGGTTAAGTCGGATTTTTTTGTCCGTTTAACATCAAATAAGATTTTAAAAACGGATTTATATTACCGTCCATTACTGCATCAACATTTCCTGTTTCGTGAGCTGTTCTAACGTCTTTCACCAATTTATAGGGATGCATTACATAGTTTCGAATCTGACTTCCCCACTCATTTTTTAATTTATTAGATTCTATATCATCCCTTGCTGCTTGCTGTTTTTGCAATTCAATTTCATACAGTTGAGATTTTAACATTTTCATGGCAGTTGCTCTATTGTCGTGTTGAGATCGAGAATTAGAACAAGAAATTTGAATTCCGGTAGGTTTATGAGTCAATTGAACTTTTGTTTCTACTTTATTTACATTTTGTCCACCAGCTCCGCTAGACCTAGCAGTAACAATCTCAATATCTGCATGATTTACATCTATTTCTATAGAGTCATCTGCTACAGGAAAAACATATACTGATCCAAAAGTAGTATGACGTTTACCATTAGAATCAAAAGGCGAAATTCGAACCAACCTGTGAACACCATTTTCTCCTTTTAACCAACCAAAAGCATAGTCTCCCTCAATTTCTATGGTAATTGTTTTTATTCCTACAACATCTCCTGCTTGATAATTGAGTGTTTTTAATGTAAACCCTTGTTTTTCTGCCCACATTGTGTACATTCTAGACAACATTTCTACCCAATCGCAACTTTCTGTTCCTCCTGCTCCAGCAGTAATCTGTAGGGTTGCAGATAAAGAATCTCCTTCTTCAGAAAGCATATTTTTGAATTCTAGATCTTCTAAAAAAGAACTTGTTACTTTAAATTGTTCTATGACCTCCTCTTCGTTAACCTCTCCCTCTTTGTAGAACTCATATAATACATTTACATCTTCATTTAATGTGATGGTTTTGTTATAATCTTCTACCCATTTTTTCTTAAAACGAAGTTCTTTCATTAAAATTTCTGCTTCTTTAGGGTTGTTCCAAAAGTTTGGATTTGTCGTTTTCTCTTCTTCGTTGGCAATTTCAATTAGTTTTTTATCTATTTCTAGATAAGATTTTAATTTTTTAATTCTTGAAGTTATATCTTTAAGTTGATCTTGTGTAATCATAAGTTGAACAAAAATAAATGAATTTTTAAGATTTCTTGTTTAAAAACTGATCCTTATTTTATAGATTTATAAAAAATATACCAAGGATGGGTAAATTAATGTTTTTTTATTTTTTTTAAGTAGTTTCGCAATTTTAAATGGAAAATGATGAAATTTAAAAAAAATGAATTAAAAAAAGATACTTTTTATCTAGATTCATCTAAAAAATACAAATATGATAATAGACTTAATTTCAGATACAGTAACTAGGCCATCAATAGGGATGTTAGAAGCAATGATGAATGCAAAAGTAGGTGATGATGTTTTCAAAATGGATCCAACAGTTATTGAATTACAAAAAAAATCGGCTGAATTATTTGGAATGGAAGCTGCCATTTTTTTTCCATCTGGAACCATGGCAAATCAGACTGCTATTAAATTGCATACTCAGCCTGGAGACAAGTTAATTTGTGATAAATATGCCCATGTGTATAATTATGAGGGTGGAGGAGCAGCTTTTAATTCTGGGGTAACCTGTAAATTAATTGATGGTAATCGAGGGATGTTTTCTGCTGCACAATTAAAAGAAGCAGTTTCAGGAAGATCAGATATTCATGTTCCATATTCAAGTTTAGTTTGTATAGAAAATACAACAAATAAAGGTGGTGGTGCGTGTTGGGACTTTTCTGAGTTAGAAAAATTACAAAAAATATCGAAAGAAAATAATCTAGCTTTTCATTTAGATGGAGCCCGTTTATTTAATGCCTTGGTTGCAAAAAAAGAAACTCCACAACAATATGGACATTTATTTGATACCATTTCTATTTGTCTTTCTAAAGGTTTAGGAGCGCCAATAGGTTCTCTTTTATTAGGTTCTAATGTGCATATTGATAAAGCATTAAGAATTAGAAAACTTTTTGGAGGAGCAATGAGACAAGTTGGTTTTTTGGCTGCTGCAGGAATCTATGCGTTAAATAATAACATAGAAAGATTAGCAGAAGATCATAAAAAAGCAAAAGAGATAGGAGATGTTTTAGCGTCTGTTTGTTATGTTACAAAAGTGGAAACTATAGAAACAAATATCATTATTTTTTATGTTGCTAAAAATATAGGTGCGGATAATTTTATTGATAAAATGAAGAATAAAAATATTCTTTTAACTCCAATGGGCGAGGGAAGAATTAGAATTGTTACACATTTAGACTACACACAAGAGATGCATGACATTTTGTTGCATGAGTTGAAAGAATTTAACAACTAAAAAAAGATTGCGTTATATAATTCTTATTTAAAGGGTTTCAAGGCTTTTAAGTTCCTTGTAATTTCTATTTAATTTTTTTAATAAAATTCCGTAAAGTAATTGGTAAAATAACCATAAAAAACCTAAAAAAAGTAAAGTAATAATTACTATATTAACAATTATTAACAGTATTTTTTTATTTGTTAAATCATCAGGATTTATTTGAATAGTTGCTATTATTACAATAATCATAATGAAAGCGAAATAGCTTAAATTAAATAAAACATAATTTTTAACTGTTTTTCTAGTTTTAATTATTTTTTTTAATAAAACTTTTGTTGAGTCAGTGGTAGAAATTCTCTTGTAATTTAAATAAAATTGCAATAAAAAATAAAATGATATAAAGTAATATATAATTTGATAATAAAAATCAAAGCTCTCTAAGCCTAATCTTCTATATTCATTGTAGGCTTCTTTCATGTCAAAAAAGAAAGGTAATGAATTTAAAATAACGAATTCTAAGATTCCAATAATAAAAATCCATTTTACGATAGAGGTAGATCTCAATTGCGCTATTTTATAGATTTCAATTGAAGAAGCTTTATTAGAGTCCTCTGATTGATTATCCCAAACTTTTTTATAATTTTCAATTAAGTCCATTGGTTATGGGTTTAATATTTTTTTAATTTTTTCTTTTGCTCTATTCATTCTTACTCTTGCATTTATTGAAGATATTCCTAGAGTTTCAGAAATTTCTTTGTAGGGTTTATCCTCTAGATACAAGAAAATAAGTGCTTTGTCAATATCATTTAATTGATGAATTGCTTTGTATAGCGCTTTTAATTGTATTTCTTGTGTGTTATCATAATCAATAGCTTTAATCTTGTAATCATAATCACTAATATTTTGTGTTTTAACAGTTTTTGTAGATTTCCTGTAAAGTGAGATCGCTGTATTTAAAGCGACTCTATACATCCATGTGCTAAATTTAGAATCGCCTCTAAACTTTGGGTAATTTTTCCAAAGTTGAATTGTAATCTCTTGAAATAAATTATTATGGTCACTTTGATTTGTAGTATATAATCTACAAATTTTATGAGCTATATTTTGATTTTTTTCAAAGTCAGATAAAAAATTGTTTTCTAATTCTTTCTGCAATTTTGTAATTTGTTTTTTTTATTAGAAGTGTAAATGTATTAAATGTTACATTTACGATAAAAAATATTTTAGTTAATGATTTTTATTTAAATTTGTTTACCTCAAAACAATATAAATTGAACAATATTAAGAAATGTTTTAGCATTAAAGACCTTGAGAATATTTCTGGAATTAAAGCTCATACCATTCGTATTTGGGAAAAGAGATATAACTTGTTACAACCCAAAAGAACGAAAACAAACATTAGATTATATTCGAATGAAAACTTACAGAAACTATTAAATATTGTTTTATTAAAGAATAATGATTTTAAAATTTCTAAAATTGCTAAGTTGTCTTCTGAAGAAATTATTACAAAATCAAGAGAAATAGCATTTACGATCGGTATTAATGATGAGGCTATTAATTCTTTTAAATTATCAATGTTTCAATTTGATAAAATATTATTTAATAATACATATAACGTTCTTATACATAAAAAGACATTTAGAGAAATATTTAAGGATATTTTTATTCCTTTCCTTAAACATATTGGCTTATTATGGCAAACGGATACTTTAATACCAGCGCATGAAAACTTTATCTCAAATTTAATAGCTCAAAAAATTCAGATCAATACAGAAAAACTTCAACACAGTGTTACGCGTTCATCTAAAACGTATGTTTTATTTTTACCTGAAAATGAAATTCATGAATTGGGTTTATTGTATTTAAATTATGAACTAGTTTTACGTGGCAATTACACAGTATATTTAGGGCAAAGCCTTCCGTTAGATAATTTAAATTATTTTTTTAAAAATAAGGGTGAAATTTGTTTCATTACATCAATGACTGTAATGCCATATGATGACAACCTAGAAGCTTATTTTAATAAAATTGATGATATTTTAAAAGATACGAATCATCAATTAATAGCAATTGGTCAAAAATCTAGTCTTGTAAATACCGAAAATTTTAAATCAAAAATTGAACTCTTCACATCTGTTTCAGACTTATTAAAAGAACTATAATATTTTATTTAAAGGAATTAATCGTTTAATTATTCCTTATATTTGTTAAACAAAATAAATAATGAAGAAAAACATTCACATAATTGGATCTGGATTCTCTGCTTTGTCAGCCTCCTGTTATTTAGCCAAAGAAGGTTACAATGTAACTGTTTTAGAAAAAAATGAGACCTTAGGTGGAAGAGCGAGACAGTATAAAAAAGATGGCTTTACATTTGATATCGGTCCTTCTTGGTATTGGATGCCAGATGTTTTTGAGCGTTTTTTTGCTGATTTTGGCAAAAAACCATCAGATTATTATACTTTAGATAAGTTGAGTCCCGGTTACGAAGTTTACTTCGGTAAAAATTCTTCTTTAAAGATCTCTGAAAATTTAGAAGATATTTATAAAATGTTCGAAGAAGAAGAAAAAGGAAGTGCAAAACACTTACAAACTTTTTTAGATTCAGCAAAATCTAATTATGATACCGCTATAAAAGATTTGGTTTATAAACCGGGAGTTTCTCCTTTAGAGTTGATAAATACAACAACTATAGCAAGAGTTACTCAGTTTTTTTCTACGATTAGAAAACAAGTTAGAAAAAACATAAAGAACCCTAAATTAATAAAGATTTTAGAATTTCCTGTATTATTTTTAGGAGCCAAGCCAACCAATACACCCGCATTTTATAATTTTATGAACTATGCAGATTTCGGACTCGGTACTTGGCACCCTAGAGGGGGTATGTATACCGTTATTGAAGGTATGGTTTCACTAGCAAAAAGTTTGGGTGTTAATTTTAAAACGAATTCTAATGTTCAAAAAATAATAACAGACACCTCTAAAAAAGTAAGTGGTTTATTAGTGAACGGTGAAAATATTGAAACAGATTTAGTTTTAAGTGGTGCAGATTATCATCATACAGAAACTTTGTTAGATATAAATGAAAGACAATATTCAGAAAATTATTGGGACAAAAAAACCTTTGCACCCTCATCACTTTTATTCTATGTTGGTTTTGATAAAAAAATAGAAAATGTAAGTCATCATACATTATTTTTTGACACCGATTTTGATGCTCATGCAAGAGAAATTTATGACAATCCAAAGTGGCCAACAGACCCATTATTTTATGCCAATTTTACTTCACTTACAGATGAAACTTCCGCACCAGAAGGAAAAGAAGCAGGTTTTTTCTTAATTCCTTTAGCTCCCGGAATTAAGGATACTTTAGAATTAAGAGAAGAATATTTTCATAAAATTATAGATAGGTTTGAGAAATTAACGAATCAAAAAGTAAAAGAGCATGTATTGTTTAAAAAATCTTTTTGTGTAAACGATTTTAAAAAAGAATATAATTCATATAAAGGCAATGCATACGGAATGGCAAATACACTTTTTCAAACTGCATTTTTAAGACCAAAAATTAAAAGCGGTAAAGTAAATAATTTGTATTTTACGGGGCAGTTAACTGTACCGGGCCCTGGTGTTCCACCAGCATTGATTTCTGGTAAAATTGCATCAGAATTAATCATTAAAAATCAATATTAAAATGAAAGAATTATTTGATAGAGTTTCTAATGATTGTAGTAAACTAGTTACCAAAAGCTATAGTACTTCTTTTTCCTTAGCGGTAAAAATGTTATCTACAACCATCAGAACTGATATTTATAATATTTATGGTTTTGTTCGTTTTGCAGATGAAATTGTAGATACTTTTCATGAGTATGACAAAGAGCAATTAATATCTCATTTTGAGAAAGATTATTACCTTTCGAAAGAATTAGGCATAAGTTTAAATCCCATTTTAAATTCATTTCAACAAACCGTTAGTAATTATAAGATTCCTGATGATATGGTTCAAGCTTTTTTAAAAAGTATGAAAGCAGATTTATTTAAAACGGAATATAAAACCAAAGCTGAATATGACGAATATATATATGGTTCTGCTGATGTTGTAGGATTGATGTGTTTAAAAGTATTCGTTAATGGAAATGATGAAATGTATGAAGAATTAAAAGATGCTGCAATGCGTTTGGGATCTGCATTTCAAAAAGTAAATTTTTTAAGAGATTTAAAAGATGATTTCGAATTGTTGAATCGATCTTATTTTCCAAATATTGATTTGGGTCATTTAAATGCAGTTTCAAAACAATTAATTATTGACGAGATTGAAGCTGATTTTGAGTACGCTTATAAAAACGGAATTTTAAAACTACCAGTAGAAGCCAAGTTTGGTGTTTATATAGCCTATAGATATTACACAAGATTGCTCAAAAAATTAAAAGCGGTTCCTTCAGAAAAAATCATGGATACCCGAATTCGTATTTCTGACCCAATGAAAATAAATTTATTGGCTAGAAGTTATGTAAAATATAAACTGAATATTATAAAATGATATATGCTCTTATTACTTTAGGTGTTTTTTTATTGATGGAAGGGATTACTTGGTGTACGCACAAATATGTGATGCATGGGTTTGGTTGGTATTTGCATGAAGACCATCACCAACCAAAATATAATGGATTTGAAAAAAATGATGCTTTTTTTGTTGTTTTTGCCATTCCTAGTATGTCTCTTTTTTATTTTGGAACTTATACAGCTCATACGTATTTACTTTTTATAGGTTTGGGGATTTTATGTTATGGATTGGCCTATTTTTTAGTGCATGATGTATTAATTCATCAACGGTTTAAGTGGTTTAAAAACACAAATAACTCTTATTTAAGAGGATTGAGAAAAGCGCATAAAATTCATCATAAAAACATGGGCAAACAAGACAGTCAATGTTTTGGAATGTTATTTGTTCCATTTAAATATTTTCAAAAACCTAAAGTTTAAACTTTTAGTTAAAAGTACAATTTACTTTATTCTAATTTATTTACTTAATTATTAACCATATTTAGTTCCAATGGATTACTACGATTACATAATTGTTGGAGGAGGTTCATCCGGTTTAATGACGGCATATAGAATGTCTAAAGATGTTTTTTTTGATGATAAATCAATCTTAATTTTAGATAAAATAAAGAAAAACGAAAATGATAGAACTTGGTGTTATTGGGAAACTGAAAATGATGAATGGAACGATATCGTAAGCGCTTCTTGGAAAAATATTATCTTTAAAAGCGAATTTCATAAGGCTGAAGAATGTATCGCTCCTTACCAATATAAAATGATTCGTAGTAAAGATTTTTACTTCAAAATCTGGTCTCATTTAGAAACTAAATCAAACATTACTTTCCAATCAGTAAATGTTGTGAGTATTCATCAACGTAAAGATTCAGCAGAGGTTATTACTGCTGACAAGATTTTTAAAACAAAGACAATCTTAAACAGTATTCTTTTTAATGATGCGTATAAAAAGCAAACCAAATATCCAGTTTTACAGCAGCATTTTGTTGGATTTTTTATAAAAACGAAGAAAGACTCTTTTGATGATAGCGCTGCCACTTTCATGGATTTTACAGTTGATCAAAAAGGAAATACTCGATTTATGTATATTTTACCCTATGCTAAAAACGAAGCTTTGTTTGAATATACTCTATTTTCAAAAGATGTATTGCAGTATGATGAGTACAAATCAGAAATTAAAAAATATTTGGAAGATAGAAATATTACTGATTATGAAATTATAGAAAAGGAGCAAGGGGCCATACCAATGACGTGTTATAAATTTTGGAAAAATAATTCTAAAAATATTATTCATATTGGTACAGCTGGTGGTTGGTCTAAAGCAAGTACAGGCTTTACGTTTAAAAACACCACAAAAAAAACAGCGAAACTTTTAGAGCATATAAAACAGCATAAACCGTTACCTGAATTTCATAAAATAAATAAATTTTGGTTTTACGATTTGTTATTGTTAGATATTTTGTCTAAAAAAAATCATATGGGTGCATATCTTTTTGGAAAAATGTTTCAAAAAAATGCTCCCAAACAAATACTAAAATTTTTAGACGAAGATACTTCTTTAGCAGAAGATTTACAGATTCAATTAAAAATGCCTCCAATTAATTTTATCAAAGCACTTTTTCAGAGAGTTTTCGGGGTTTTTATCATATTTGATAAAAGGATTTAAACTACAGTTTTTTTTATGAAATTAAATAAAACAGACCAAACACTCAATTTAGGATTTGGCAATTCACCTTTACTCATCATTTTCATTTGTTGAGAAAAATAAGAAATATCTAGGAAACCCATTTTATCAATAAATTTTAAACCTGTCTTCACGGGTGGAAGATGAACTTCTGTTCTTGTTCCTTCAAAAAAATCTTTAGAAAGGTGAGGAAATACAGCAAATGGACGGGCTAAACCAACAAAATCTAATTCGTTATTTTCAATGGCTTTTGTCATTACTTCTAAAGTTCTAAAGCCTCCAGTTAATAATAATGGAGCTTTCGTTTTTGCTCTTGCTTTTACAATGAAATCAGCAAAATAGGCTTCTCTTTTTTGGGTACTTTCCTTTATTTTTTTTCCTGCACCCATCATCGCTGCTTTTTCATAAGTACCTCCAGAAACTTCGATCATATCCATACCCTCTTTAGAAAGCATATCTATAACTTCTAAAGATTCTTCTTCTGTAAATGCACCTCGTTGAAAATCTGCAGAATTTATTTTAATACCAATAGGAAAACCTGCTCCAACTTTCTTTCTCATGTTTCTATAAATCTCTAAAGCGAAACGAGCTCTATTTTCTAAAGTACCTCCCCATTTATCTGTTCGCAGATTTGTAAGTGTAGAAAGAAACTGACTTACTAAATATCCATGAGCTCCATGTATTTGCACACCTTTCCAACCTGCTTTTTTAGCAATCAAAGCACAATTTCCAAAACCATCTATGGCTTTCAATATTTCTTCTTCTGTCATTGGTCTAGGTTGAGGAAACATCGATTTAATAGGCAATTGAACATCAGAAGCACTCACTACATCTTTATTAAATTTAGGTGATTGTCTTCCAGGATGATTAATTTGCATCCAAAGATGACTACCATGTTTTTGTGAAACATTTGCCCATTCTTTGAGTTCTGCCATATAGGTTTCATCTTCCAATACCACATTTCTTGGTTCATTTAATGCTTTGCTGTCCATCATTACATTTCCAGAAATTAGAATACCTGTTCCACCTTCTCCCCAAGTTTTATATAGTTTTATAATACGCCCAGAAGGTTTTCCACCTTTATCCGCATTGTTTTCACTCATGGCAGATTTTACGATTCTATTAGGTATAGTAACACCACAAGGTAAAGTAAAGGGCTGTTGTAAAATATTTGCAAATTTCATTATGTAAAAGGATGACAAGTTTAATTTATACTCTAATTATGATATACCTATTTAGGATACTTCTCTCTAATTTTTTCCAAACTTAAATTGTGAATACTGCCAACATGAGAATGTTGTTTTCCTAAATCGGGTTTGTATGTTCCTGATTGAACTTTACCACCAATTTTTTGATAGGCTTCTCTAAAAGACATGCCTTCAACTACTAAATTATTGATGCTGTCAACAGTAAATAAGTATTGATATTTTTCATCCTTCAAATCAATATCTTTTACTTTTACCTGTTGAATAGAATAGTTAAAGATGTCTAAAATATCTTTTACATCTTCAAAAGCATTTATAATATTTTCTTTTAATAATTGAAAATCTCTGTGATAACCCGATGGTAAATTATTGGTTATCATGACCATTTCTGTGTGTAAAGCCTGAATTTTATTGCACTTTCCTCGAATCAGTTCAAAAACATCAGGATTTTTCTTGTGCGGCATAATACTACTGCCAGTTGTTAATTCATCAGGAAAAGAAATAAAATTAAAATTCTGACTCATATACAAACAAACATCCATGGCAAAACGAGACAATGTATTACACAATCCACCCAAAGCTGAAGCAATAGAGCGCTCACTTTTTCCTCTACTTAATTGAGCCGCAACAACATTGTATTTTAAAGTAGCAAAATCTAATTCTTTGGTCGTTAATTCTCTATCGATAGGGAAGGAGCTTCCATAGCCAGCGGCAGAACCTAAAGGATTTTGATCTACAACTTTAGCAACTGCATTTAACAGATACACATCATCAATTAATAATTCTGCATAGGCAGAAAACCACAAACCAAATGATGATGGCATTGCCACTTGTAAATGAGTGTATCCTGGTAAAAGACTTTCTTTGTGAGTATCTGCTAAACTTAAAAGAGTATCAAAAAGTGTTTTTGTTTTATCATTTATAATTGATAAATTTTCTTTATAATATAGTTGAAGAGCCACTAAAACTTGATCATTTCTTGATCGTGCAGTGTGAATTTTTTTACCAACTTCTCCTAATTTTTTTGTTAATTCCCATTCAATTTTAGAATGCACATCTTCAAAAGAAGCTTCAATAATAAAAGTTCCGTTTTTAATATCATTAGCTAGCTCTTGCAATCCTATTTTTAAGTCTTTTAATTCATTAAAGGTAATAATACCAATCGATTCAAGCATAATTGCATGCGCTAATGAAGCTTGAACGTCATATTTTGCAATATGCATATCAATTTCTCTATCATTACCTACGGTAAATTTTTCTATTTGTTTGTCTATTGAAAATCCTTTATCCCAAAGCTTCATAATTTTATATTTTGTGTTTCCTATACTAGTAAGGTAGGAGTTTATTTATAATCTATTTCTGTTAAACAATTACTTGATTCAATAATGTAATATAAATCGCTATTCCTTCTTCAATTTCAGAGACATATATAAACTCATCAGCAGAATGTGATCGTGTACTATCTCCAGGTCCTAATTTTACAGATTGACAACTTAATGCAGCTTGATCGGATAATGTTGGAGAACCATACGTTTCTCTTCCCATCACAATTCCTGCTTTTACCAAATCATGATCTATAGAAATAGACGAAGAATTTAAGCGTAAACTTCTAGGAGTTATTTTTGTACAAGGAGCTTTTTCTTGCAAAATAGCCGCAATTTCTTGATTAGAATAGGCATCATTTACGCGTACATCAACTACCAAATTAACATGAGCAGGAACCACATTATGCTGAGTGCCTGCATTAATTTGAGTAACAGTCATTTTTACATCCCCTAAAGCTTCCGAAGTTTTTTCGAATTTAAAATCTTTAAACCATTGTAAAACTTCAATGGTGTTATAGATTGAATTGTTATTATTAGGATGTGCCGCATGACTCGGTGTGCCTTCTATAACTGCGTCAAAAACCACCAATCCTTTTTCTGCAACGGCTAAATTCATCAAGGTTGGTTCACCAACAATTGCTACATCTATAGTTGGTATAAATTCTAACATACTATTTAAACCATAAGAACCACTGTTTTCTTCTTCAGCTGAAGCAACAATTACCAAATTGTATTTGAGGTTTTCTTGGGCATAAAATTTTGTAAAAGTTGCGATTAATGAAACCAAACATCCGCCTGCATCATTACTTCCTAATCCATATAATTTTCCCTCTTCAATGATCGCTTTAAAAGGATCTCTTGTATAAGCAGAGTTTGGTTTAACGGTGTCATGGTGAGAGTTTAGCAACATCGTTGGTTTGCATTCATCAAAATGTTTATTGGTTGCCCAAATATTGTTTTTGCTTCTATTAAACGGAATGTCATTTTCAATAAACCAACCTTCAATAAGTTTAGCGGTGTTTTCTTCTTCTGTAGAGAATGATTGTGTTTCAATCAAATTTTTTAAAAGAGAAATAGCATTTTCGGTTAATTTTTTTATACCCATCTTTTATAATGTTATGGTTGTAAAATTATCATTTTCATTTGTTAACATTGAAGTGTTACCCATATTAACTTTATGGACTCCGTTTTTTAAAGCCTCAAAACAGTTTTCTAATTTGGGTAACATTCCGTCGGCTATAATTCCCTCTTTTAATAACGTTTGATAGGTGTTAGAGTTGATGTCTTTAACTACTGAATTTTCATCTTTAATATCTCTTAAAACACCGTTTAATTCAAAGCAGTAATAAATGGCAGTTTCATAGATTTTGCTCATGCCAATAGCAACTTGACTTGTAATTGTATCAGCATTTGTATTTAATAACTGCCCATTTCCATCATGTGTAATCGCACAAAAAACAGGCGTAAAATCAGCTTTAATTAATTTGTTTATAGAATTGGATGCAACCTCTTTCACATCACCAACAAAACCAAAATCGATCTCTTTTACAGGTCGTTTATCAGATTTAATACTATTGATGTCAGCTCCACTTAAGCCAATTGCATTGGTATGTAATGCTTGAAGTTTAGCAACTATATTTTTATTGACTAACCCTCCATACACCATCGTAATTACCTCTAAGGTCTCTAAATCTGTTATACGTCTACCGTTGAACAGTTTTGACTCGACACCTAATTTTGAAGCCATTGCAGTTGCGCGTTTTCCTCCTCCATGAACTAAAATTTTCTTTCCTTCTACTTTAGAAAATAATTCAAGAAAAGAATTTAGAGAAGTTTCATCTTCAATAATATTTCCTCCTATTTTTATGATTGATAGTTTTTCCATGTAAGCTGAACTTGTTTCAGTTTCTTTTTTATTATTTTCATTAGGCGGAAGAATGACGAAGTAATCTGTTTTTAATAAAGAGATTGCTTTGTTCCTCGCAATAACGTTTGGTTTTTACAAATCGTCTAATATTTTTTTCAACACCAATTGAGCAGCATATGTTCTGTTGTTAGCTTGTTCAATAACCAAAGAATTATTGCTATCTAAAACAGCATCTTCTACGACTACATTTCTTCTAACAGGTAAGCAATGCATAAATTTAGCAGTTCCTATTTTATCTTTCGTAATCATCCAATCTGACGCTGTCTGTAGTATATTTCCATATTCTTCATAGGAACTCCAGTTTTTTGTGTACACAAAATCAGCACCTTTAAATGCTGCTGCTTGAGTATGAAAGATAGGAACATCTTTTGTGATTTCTGGATTCAAATTATATCCTTCAGGATTTGCAATTACAAACTCAACGTCCATTTTTTGCATTGCTTGTGCAAAACTGTTTGCAACTGCATGGGGTAAAGCTTTTACATGCGGCGCCCAACTTAAAACTACTTTTGGTTTCTTTTTTGTGGAGTTTTCAAAAATGGTAATTGCATCTGTTAAACCTTGCAAAGGATGACCAGTAGCACTTTCCATACTTAAAATGGGTACTGAAGCAAATTTTACAAACGATTTTAGAACGTGTTCACTTTCGTCTTTTTCTTTGTCTATCAAAGTTGGAAATGCTCTTACAGCAATTACATCACAATATTGAGAAACTACAGCAGCAGCTTCCTTAATGTGTTCTGCTGTGTTTCCGTTCATAGTAGATCCGTCTTGAAATTCAATTCCCCAAGCATCCCCAGAAACATTCATAACAATAGGATTCATTCCTAAGTTTAATGCTGCTTTTTGAGTACTTAAACGTGTTCGAAGACTAGAATTAAAAAAAAGTAATCCTAAAGTTTTGTTTTTTCCTAATTCAATATTTGCGAGTGGATTTGCTTTAATTTCTTTTGCTTCTTTAATCCAAGTGTTGATGTTTTCAATATCATTTATAGAGGTATAATTCTTCATTTTTTACTATTTAATTTTTGTGAAATCAACTCTGTTTTCAAAGGCATTTGTTATAAAATCGTCTTTTAAACCATTTACAATCCATGTTTCTATATGTGCATTTTTACTTAAAGAGGCAGCTTCAATTTTAGATTCCATTCCTCCACTACCATGCGAGGATATAGAACTGACAACTTCTTTTTTTAAAGCATCTAAATTGGTCACTTCTTTAATTGTAATTGGTGCTTTATTTTTGATAGACTCTTTGGTGTAAATTCCATTGGTATTTGTAGCTATTATTAATAAATCTACATTTAAAAGAGTAGCCGTTAATGCTGCTAATTTATCATTATCACCAAACTTAATTTCATCGGTAGCTACTGTGTCATTTTCATTAATAATTGGAATATAATTATTTTGGACTAAAACGTTAATTGTATTTACAATATTTATTTTACTTTCTTTTTTTTCAAAATCAGAATAGGAGAGTAGACATTGAGAACTTAATAAACCATATTCTCTGAAAATTTCTTGATAAATTCGAATCAAATGAGGCTGTCCAATAGATGCTAGTGCTTGTTTTACAAAAACTTCTTCATGTTTACTCTCTAATTTTACAAATTGTTTTGCAACCGCAATTGCACCAGAGCTAACAATTATAAATTCGTAGGTATGCTTAAGTTTTGCAATCTGTTTTGCAATATCTTCTATTTTTCCTCTAGAAATATTATCTGTTTCTTTGGTAAGCGTATTAGAACCTACTTTTAGTAAAATGCGTTTCTTTTTTTGCATACTATCTTATTTGCCCATTTCCGTAAACATACCATTTGTTTGTAACTAAATGTTTTAAACCTATGGGTCCACGTTGATGTAATTTATCTGTACTTATTGCCAATTCTCCTCCTAATCCTAATTGACCTCCGTCTGTAAAACGAGAAGATACATTGTGATATACAGCAGCTGTATCTACATTTTCCATAAATAATTTAGCTTCAGCTTTATCATTGGTTATAATTACAGATGAATGCCCCCCAGAATACTTATTGATCATTTCAATTGTATCTTTATTCGAGGAGATTTCTCCAATTACAATTTTATAATCTAAAAATTCTTCATACCAAATATGTTTAGATGAAATTTCTTGAACAGTATCAAATTTTGAAATAATTTCATCACCTAAAACATGAATCTTGAGCTCTTTTAATTTAGATAACAATTTATGAATGAAAGCTGTTTTATCAGGAAGGTTTTTATCAATTAAAACTTTATCGATAGCATTACAAGCAGATATTTTTGATTTTCCATTTAAAATAATATCAATAGCAATATCTAGATTAGCTTCTTTATGAACGTAGACGAAGTTATTTCCACGTCCGCTAATAATAACAGGGCAACTAGCATGTTCTTTAACAAAAGCAATTAAGCGTTCACCTCCTCTTGGTACAATCAAGTCGACTTTTTGGGTTGGTTTTTCTAAAAATGCTTGCGTTTCAGTTCTATTAAACTGTAGGTAGGTAACCCAGTCTATAGAAGCATTGTGTTGTTTTAAAGCTTGATGCCACAAATCCACAATTTTTAGGTTTGATTTTAAAGATTCTTTACCTCCTTTTAATAGTATTTTATTTCCAGATTTAAATGCAATTCCTGCAGCTTCAACCGTTACATCTGGTCTAGATTCATAAATAATCAACACAGTACCAAAAGAAGCTGTTTTATTATAAACTTGCATTCCGTTGTCATGTTTAAAGCTAAAACGTTCTAAACCAACAGGATCTTCTTGAGAAGCTAAATGTTTCGCAGCAGCAGTCATTTCATTGACTTTTGTATCATCAACTTTTAACCGATCAAACATAGAAATGTCATTTCCATTATAAGCCTCTAAATCTTTTTTGTTTTTGTTTATAATCGCTTCCCTTTCTTTATCAAGAAGTTGCGCCATTGTTAGCAAAACATTATTTCTAGTTTCTATGGATAATAAAGTATTCATTTATTTTAGTCTTCTTTTTTATGTGTCTAAAGCATCAACCAAAGCTTTAAAAAACTGATTTATATGTTCTTTTTTTAGGTTTAATGGGGGTAAAATTCTTAATAATTTTTTATTTGCTGCTCCACCCGTAAAAATATGATGATCGTAAATTAATTTCTTTCTTAAATCTCCCACTTCATAATCAAATTCTAGACCTAGCATTAATCCTCTTCCTTTGATCTTTTTTATTTGCGGAATTGTACTCGCTATTTTAATAAAATACTCAGACATTGCGTTAACATTGTCCATTAAATTATCTTCTTCAATTACGTTTAAAACGGATAAGCCTGCAACACAAGCTAAGTGATTTCCACCAAAAGTAGTTCCTAACATTCCGAATTTTGCTTCAATACTTGGGTGAATAAAAATGCCTCCAATAGGAAAACCATTTCCCATTCCTTTCGCTATAGAAATAATATCTGGAGTAACATTATAATGCTGAAAAGCAAAAAACTTTCCAGAACGTCCATAACCAGACTGTACTTCATCAGCAATAAAAAAAGTATTGTTCGCTTTACAAAGTACATCAACGTGTTCAAAAAACTCGGCATTGGCTTGATCTAAGCCTCCAACACCTTGAATAAATTCAACAATAACTGCACAAACGTCTCCTTTTTCAAGTTCTTTTTTTACCCCTTCAATATCATTTAATTCTAAAATTGTAACTTTCTGTTGTGCGTTAATTGGGGCAATAATAGTTGCATTGTCCGTTGCTGCTACTGCTGCAGAAGTTCGTCCATGAAAGCCATTTTTAAAAGCAATAATTCTTGATTTACCTGTTTTAAAAGAAGCTAGTTTTAATGCGTTTTCATTGGCTTCTGCTCCTGAATTACACAAAAACAACTGGTAATCTTTACATCCAGAAAGCGCTTCTATTTTGGTTGCTAATTTTTTCTGTAATGGATTTTGAATTGCATTTGAATAAAAACCTAATTTAGCAACTTGTTTTGTAATTGCTTCTACATATTTAGGATGTCCATGCCCAATAGAAATGACGGCATGTCCTCCATATAAATCTAAATATTTTGTATTATTTTCATCATATACATATACTCCTTTTGCAGAAACAGGTGTAACATCATATAGAGGATATACGTTAAATAATGGCATATTTTTAGTTTTTTATTTGGTTAATTTTATCAAATGATTTATTAATCCCTTTAATTAAAGAAGAGCTTAAGCCTTGGTGTTCCATTTCGTTCAAACCCTCTATAGTACAGCCTCCAGGAGTAGTAACTCTATCTATTTCTGCTTCTGGATGATTCCCAGACTCTTTCAATAAGCTTGCAGCTCCAAAACAAGTTTGCATAGCTAATTTATGTGCCTCATCTGCTTCAAAACCTAATTGAATTGCACCTTGAGTTGTTGCTCTTATTAATCGCATCCAAAATGCAATTCCGCTTGCACAAATTACAGTAGCAGCCTGTAACTGTTCTTCAGGGATCTCCATTGAAACTCCTAAACTATTAAAAATAGTTTTGGCCAATTCTACTTTTTCTTTTCCTTTTGTATTTGAAGAAAGACAGGTCATAGATTGCCCAACAGAAGCTGCCGTATTTGGCATTGACCGAATAATACAAGTGTTAGCGCCAACAATAGTTTCAATTTTTGCAATAGAAAAGCCTGTAATTACCGAAATTAAAACATGATTACCATTTAAAAGAGGTTGTATCCTTTCTAAAATGCGATTAAAATGTCTTGGTTGCACTGCAAAAATTAGAATGTCAGCATTTTTTACTGCTTCCGTATTGTCAGATGTTAAAATAACTTCCTTATACTCATTGAATTTGCTTAAAGAATTGGTGTTCCTTTTCGTTAAATACAAAGAACTTACAACATTATTAATCAATAAACCTTTTGCTATTGACTGTCCTAAACTTCCTGCTCCAATAATTGCTACTTTCATAATTTATTATTTTTGTGCGTTACTTTATTCTGAAGGCATTCAGAACTAATGTCGCGCTATCTACTATATCTTTTTTGTCTGAATTATCGATTGTATATTATTCCTTTATTAAATAATTAATTTTTAAATACCTTAGAGATCCCAAATCAAATTCAGCCTAAAAAAGGATGCCGTTTCTATCCCTAACGCAGCTTTTTTATTTTAAAAATAATTTGCTTTTAAATTCAACCCTAGTGTTTCTTTAAATCCGAACATTAAATTCATATTTTGAACAGCTTGACCAGATGCTCCTTTTAAAAGATTGTCTATTGTACTTGTTATTAATAGTTTATTTCCATGCTTTGCTAAATGAAGAATACACTTATTTGTATTCACTACTTGTTTCATATGAATATCATTATCAGAAACAAATGTAAATGCTGCATTACTATAATATTCTTCATACATTTTTTTTGCTTCTTCAATACTTCCCTCAAATTTTGTGTATGTTGTTGCAAAAATTCCTCTCGAAAAATTTCCTCTGTTTGGCATAAAGTTTACTTCAGAATCAAAATTCGTGTGCAACTGATTTATAGTTTGATATATTTCGCCTAAATGTTGATGATTAAAAGCTTTGTAATGAGAAAAATTATTGTCTCTCCAAGTAAAATGTGTTGTGGCAGACAAGGAAGTTCCTGCGCCAGTTGCACCAGTAACTGCATTTATATGAATATCGTTACTTAATAATTTATGAGCTGCCAGTGGTAAAATAGCTAATTGTAAAGCAGTTGCAAAACAACCTGGATTTGCAATATATTTTGCTTCTTTAATTTTTTCTTTCTGTAATTCTGGTAACCCATATACAAATTCTTTTTGGTCGAAATTTTTATCAGCAAGAAGTCTAAAATCGTTACTTAAATCAATAATTTTAGTGTTTGCTGAAAACTTATTATTTTTTAGAAAAGAAGTCGAGTTGCCATGACCTAAACATAAAAATAAGATATCAATTTCAGTATTAATTTTATCAGTAAAATTTATTTCACTAGCACCAATTAAATCTTGATGTACTTTATGCAATTTATTGCCAGCATTAGAAGTACTATAAATAAAATTGATATTTGTTTCAGGATGATTTAATAACAATCTTATCAATTCTCCTGCTGTATAACCGGCACCGCCTATAATTCCTACTTCTAACATATTTAAGAATTTATTTGTTGATAGATTTTATTTTGATTTCCTAAAATCTTAATGAAGCCTTTAGCATCGTCTGCTGACCAAGCTTTGTTTTCTTCACCGTATGTACTAAATTTACTAGACATTAAATCGTGTTTAGAGCTAATTCCATCTATAGAGAAATGATACGGTTTTAAAGAAACCACAACATTACCAGAAACCATCTTTTGAGAACTTTGTAAAAAAGCTTCAGTATCTCGCATTACAGGATCTAAATATTGACCCTCATGTAAATGCATTCCATAGAAACTAGATAAATATTCTTTGTGTTGCAATTGCCATTTTGTTAATGTATGTTTCTCTAATAAGTGATGCGCTTTCACTGTGATTAAAGCAGCAGCAGCTTCAAATCCAACTCTTCCTTTAGTACCAACTATCGTATCTCCAACATGGATATCTCTTCCAATTGCGAATTCAGAAGCAATGTCGTTTAATTTTTCAATATTTATTTCTGGCAAATTTTCCTCAGAGTTTAAAGCAATAAACTCACCATTTTTGAACGTTAGCGTAATTTTTTCTTCCCCATCTTTTTTTAATTGAGACGGATAAGCCTCACTTGGCAATGGTTTTTCAGAATTTAAAGTCTCAACGCCTCCAACACTTGTTCCCCAAAGACCCTTGTTAACAGAGTATTTTGATTTTTCCCAAGACATGTCAATTCCTTCTGATTTTAAATAATCTATTTCTTCTTGTCTTGTTAGTTTTTGATCTCTAATAGGTGTAATAATATTGATTCCTGGAGCCAAAGTTTGAAAAATCATATCAAATCGTACTTGATCATTTCCAGCGCCTGTACTTCCATGAGCAATATATTCAGCTCCAATACTTTTTGCATATTCTACAATTTCAATAGCTTGTATAATTCTTTCTGCACTTACAGAAAGGGGGTATGTATTGTTTTTTAATACATTTCCAAAAATTAAATACTTAACTACTTTGTTGTAAAAAGTGCCTACCGCATCAATATTTTTATATGTAGAAACGCCCATTTTATAGGCATTACTTTCTATGTGATTGATTTCTTCTTTTGTAAAGCCCCCGGTATTCACACTTACTGCATGAACATCATATACTTTTGATAAACTAACAGCACAATAAGAGGTATCTAAACCACCACTGTATGCGATTACTAATTTTTTCATTTTGTTTTATTTCTACAGGTTATTTAATTTAATTGTCTTATTTCCGATTCAAAACTAGAATTAACGAAATATTTGTAACTTAATTCATCTCTTAATTTTCCAATTTTTTCAAGTTCTTCTATCAATACTTTAGACATTTCTGAAAGCGTTATATGTGTCATTCCTAATAATTCATTATAATGATGAACTTTAGATGTTTGCGCAATCGAAATAAGAAAGTCGTTTGTATATAACTCCGTCATTTTAGACATTAATAATAGTCCAAGATTATAATTACGATAATTTCGATCTACCCACAAAGAGGAACGCTCATAGACAGAATGCCCTTTTACATGGTGCTCATGAGCAAAAATATGACCAATAACCTTTTCTTCTTTTTTTATTAAAAAACAGCCATTTTTTAAACGTCTTTTTAATAAGGCTATGCTAACAAAATAGAGGGTAGGTAGTGCTTTCGATCTTTCAGAAATAATTGTTAGTAATTCTTCCGGTAGCTTATAAACAAGCTCGAGTTTTATACCTTCGCTAGCGCAATAGGTTTTAGCGTTGTCAATGATACTTTTAATATCTGTGTTCACTATGGTTTCCATTATTTGTGATGCCCTTTTATGAAGACATGTTTTAATTTTATTCAAAGCTTTCATCCAAGCTTTGATTTTACATTGATTAGATGATTTAGGTTCCTATTTAAAAATAGAGACTAATTTTTTATTTTAATAATAACGGAAAAATGAAAGTGAATACTTTCTTAAACAGAATAAGTCCCTAGGGACGAGTTTTAGGAAAACGCTGAATGAGTGTTTTAGTATTTTCTACTAAAACGAAAGAGATAAAAGATATGTTGTTTCCTGTTTTCACTGAATAACTACATTTACTATTAACTCTAAATCGTCGGCGAAAGCCCCTTTCGTTAATATTAGCCGCAAAACTACAATTTATTATGAATTAAACAATAATTAAATATGAAAAAATAGAGGGTTTTTGAAGAGATGAAAAAATAGAAGTGAAGTCTGCCTTTATTTTTACAACTGCTTATGATGAATACGCATTAAAGGCATTTAAACTGAATAGCATAGACTATTTCCTAAAACCTTTGGACCAAGAGGAGTTAAAGGTCGCTTTAGATAAGTTTAAAGAGAATCAACCAAAACAGATAGATTTACGAGTAAATATTGATGATATTCGTAAACTATTAATCAATCCGGTTGATAGAAAATTTAAAAAAAAACTAACGATTAAGATTGGTCAATACATAAAAATCATTCCTATAGATCAGGTTGAATATTATTATAGTGAGCGTAAATCAACTTATATTCACACAAAAGAGAACCTAAATTATTTTTTAGATCACTTTAGATTATTGACAAGAACAATTAGATCCAGAACTTTTTTTTGAGTGAATCGTAGGTTTATAGTTTATATAAATGGAATAAAAGACATTATTGTCTATTCTAACTTTCGTCTAAAATTAATATTACATTCTTATACTGAAACTGAAATTATTGTAAATCGAGAGCGAGTAAAAGATTTTAAAATTTGGATTGATTAACCTGTTTGATTTTTTTTCTTCTATTTTTTTTTTACTATCAACTATTATTAAAAAGTTGTTATTATTTCAATTCAATCCATAAAATTTAAATATTTTTATATAAATTAAGAAATTAATTGAGTCCTTTCTATTCCGAGAGAAGAAAAGTTAGTAAGATAAAAAAGAATTTGTCTAATTGATTGTTATTTTAGTTAAAGACTTAGTCGATTTTTAATAATAAATGACTAACAATTATTACTTTTGTCACATTAAAACTTGACATTTAGAAACAAATAAATAACATATTAAAAAAAAGATCGTTTAAAGATCGAACAAAATTAACGAAATGATTAAAAACAATCTATTATCAGTATTAGCAATCATATTTTTACTAACTTTAATTAGCTGTAGTAATAGTAATAAATTTAAAATAGCAAAAGGAAAGGTTGGAAATATTACAACGAAAACTACTATTCAGGAATTAAATATTATTTTTAAGAACGATTCTGTTGTATCGAATTTAAGTGAAGGAGCTCAAGGAAATAACTATTATCAAGAAGATGATGAATATTTTATTTTTGAAAAAGGTGGTAAGTTGTTGTTGACAATTCTCCCAAAAGAACAGTTAGACTCAACTTCTACGATAAAGAGTATTGAAATTCATGATGAGCGATTCAAAACAGTGACTGGTTTAAACATAAATTCAAGTTTTTCTGAAATTAATGTTAACAATAGTATCAATAAAATAGAGCGTACCTTCTCTTCTGCAATGTTATTTTTAGATGATTTAAACACTACAATTACAATAGATAATGATGAACTAGGGCTCAAGGAATTTAGTTCGCAAAAAGTTACAAAAGAGCAAATTCCAGATTTGGCTAAAATGAAAACATTTATAGTTTGGTTTAATTAAAGACTTTTTCCTTTTCTTACTATGTTTTTTTATTTAAAAAGCATATTAATTTCGATTGTTGACTCAAACTAATCCTTAATGAATAAAAAATATACCATTCAAAAGTCACCATTTGTTGTTCCAACAACAGATGGTAAATTAATTGAAGAACATTTTGGAAATGCTACCCAAGGTAATTCAGAAATAAGTATCGCTCATATGATTGCTCCTTCTGGTTGGAGTGAGCCTTTTCAAACTCCAGAATTTGACGAATATACATACATTATTAAAGGAAAAAAGCAATTTATTATTGATGGAGAAATGGTTGTTTTAAAATCAGGGCAATCTATTAAAATTGAAAAAAACACGAGAGTTCAATACTCAAATCCTTTTAAAGAACAGTGTGTGTATATTGCAATTTGTTTGCCAGCTTTTTCAATGGATTTGGTAAATAGGGAGGAGATTTAAGCTTTTTTTCTTGTGAGATAAAAAGGCAAATACAACAATAAAAAATAAGGAATTACGATCAATTCAACTATAAAAACATATTGAGGCCAATCTCCAAAAACATCTAATAAAGTTGCTGCACTTGGTTTTCTGTTCGTATAAAAATAATTTGATCCTAAAAAATAATTCAAAATAAACATTAAAACCATATAGATTTGCATTCCTAAAAATGATTTCATGACACTTTTTAAAGTAGGTCTCATTTTATATACAAAAGTAGAAAACATCATAAAAAACACCAATCCTCCATGCACAAACCAATATCTAAAAAATGGAAAGTTTAGATAGTTGTATTCATTGGGTGTGATTAAAGACTGTAAAGTTCCTGCTAAGATTAAGAAGAAGAAAATTTCGTAATATAAAAACTTTCTTGTGTTTGATAGTATTGGAATAATTAGTGCTAAAAAACTACATAAATGGAACGGTAAGTCTTCCTGATAGTTAAAATTACCTTTGTAAAATTTTAGAAATGTTCCAAAAATGACAGTTATAGAAATTGAAAAAGTTACAATGTTACCAATCTTTATTTGAGTACTTTTCTTTTGCTTTCTTGTCCACAAAATTATCGAACTACCTAAAAGCAGAATAAGAAAAATTAGCCATAAATGCTGAAAGGTATATGGTATGAAATTACTATTTTCTTTTAGAAAAAAATCATTCAAAATATTAAATTATTTTTAATTCACTTATAGATAGCTTAATTATTAGGAATTTGACCTTTGACAAGCTAGCAAAGTATTTTTTAGCAACATCGCAATTGTCATTGGTCCGACACCACCTGGAACAGGAGTTATAAAATCAGATTTTTTAGATACTTCTTCAAACGCAACATCACCCACAAGTCTAAATCCATTCTTTTTACTAGCATCTGCTAAACGAGTAATTCCTACATCTATAACAGTAACATTCTCTTTTACCATATCAGCTTTTAAAAACTCAGGAATACCTATTGCTGCTATAATAATATCTGCTTTTAATGTAAATTCCTTTAAGTTTTTAGTTCTACTATGACACATGGTAACCGTTGCATTACCAACTGTTCTTTTCTGAGACAATAATATACTCATTGGGCTACCAACGATATGACTTCTCCCTAAAACAACTACATTTTTACCTGAAGTTTCAACGTTGTATCGCTCTAACAATTCTAATATACCAAATGGAGTTGCAGAGATAAAAGTTGGTAAATTTAGAGCCATTTTACCAACATTAGTTGGATGAAAACCATCGACATCTTTGTCTGGGTCTACAGCCATTAGAACCTTTTGCTCATCGACGTGTTTTGGCAATGGTAATTGAACGATAAAACCATCGATGTCTTTATCAATATTTAAAGTAGAAATTTGATTTAACAATTCTTCTTCAGAAGTGTCTTCTGGTAGTCTAATTAAAGTAGATTCAAAACCAACACGTTCACAAGCTTTTACTTTAGCATTAACATAGGTGATGCTTGCTCCATTATTACCAACAATTATTGCTGCTAAATGGGGTTTTTTCTTACCGTTATCTTTCAGATTGCTCACTTCTAAAGCAATTTCTTCTTTAATATCTGCTGCTGTTTTTTTTCCGTCTAATAAAATCATTTTGATATTGTGTTATATTTACTTCATTCCCTGCATCATCTGCATCATTTTTTTGCCACCACCACCTTGCATCATTTTCATCATTTTACTCATTTGGTTGAATTGCTTCATTAGCTGGTTTATTTCTTGTATTGTTGTTCCAGACCCTTTTGCAATTCTCTTTTTTCTACTGGCATTTATTGTTGTAGGAGTACTTCTTTCTTCAGGAGTCATCGAATGAATAATCGCCTCAATTCCTTTAAAAGCATCGTCATCGATATCAACATCCTTCATTGCTTTTCCAGCTCCAGGTATCATTCCAACAAGATCTTTCATGCTTCCCATCTTTTTAATTTGTTGAATTTGATTTAAAAAATCATCAAAACCAAACTGATTTTTAGCAATCTTTTTTTGTAATTTTCTAGCCTCTTCCTCATCATATTGATCTTGAGCTCTTTCAACTAAAGAAACAACATCTCCCATTCCGAGAATACGATCTGCCATTCTATCTGGATGAAATACATCAATCGCATCCATTTTTTCTCCAGTACCAATAAATTTAATTGGTTTGTTTACAACAGATTTTATAGATATAGCAGCTCCTCCTCGAGTATCTCCATCTAGCTTAGTAAGAATTACTCCGTCAAAGTTTAAAATATCATTAAAAGCTTTTGCAGTATTTACAGCATCCTGACCTGTCATAGAATCTACAACAAATAATGTTTCTTGTGGATTTACAGTTTTATGAATCTCAGAAATTTCATCCATCATTTCTTCATCTACAGCTAATCGCCCTGCTGTATCAATAATAACTACATTCTTGCCATTCGATTTAGCATGTTTGATAGCATTTTTTGAAATTTCAACTGGGTTGTTGTTTCCAACTTCAGCGTATACTTCAACGCCTATTTGTTCTCCAACAACTTGAAGTTGATTAATGGCTGCCGGTCTGTATACATCACAACCGACTAATAAGACTTCCTTAGATTTTTTTGTTTTAAGATAGTTGGCTAATTTTCCTGAAAAAGTAGTTTTACCAGAACCTTGCAAGCCAGACATTAAAATTACAGTTGGTGAACCTCCCAGATGAACACCCACAGTTTCGCCACCCATTAATTCAGTTAGTTCATCTTTAACTAACTTTACCATTAATTGCCCTGGATTTAGGGTGGTTAATACGTTTTGACCTAGTGCTTTAGTTTGAACTCTTTTAGTAAATTCTTTGGCAATTTTAAAATTTACATCCGCTGTTATTAAAGCTCTTCTAACTTCTTTTAGCGTTTCTGCAACATTAATCTCTGTAATTTTACCATGACCTTTAAGGGTATGTAGTGCTTTATCTAATTTGTCGCTTAAATTATTAAACATAATTCGTCTTCTTTTTTAGGAAACACAAATATAAGAATTAGAGGTGGATTTGTAAACTGAATAGGAGTAGTTTTTTTTGTATTAAGTTTTAAAATAGAATCTACTGCAGAACTTAATTGAATGACTAAAAAGGGTTAAAAAATAAAATGTATTTAAAAATATTTATAAGCATTCATTCATTTTTTACGATTTAAAAACTCAAAGGATCAAAGAGATGAACTAAATTCTCTATAATTACTAGTTATTCTTTTGATGCAATAAATTCTAAGGCAACTCCATTGATACAGTGACGCTTCCCTGTTGTATCCTCAGGGCCATCATCAAAAGAATGTCCTAAATGACTACCACAAGTAGTGCATTTTAATTCCGTTCTTTCGTACCCTATTTTATAATCTACATCTAATTCAACATTTTCTTTGGAAGCCCTGTCAAATGAAGGCCATCCTGTGCCTGAATCAAATTTATGTTCAGATTTATACAACTCAGTTTTGCAAGCGGCACAAACATAAACTCCTTTCTTGTAATTTTTATTGTAAGAACTAGAGAAAGCTCTTTCTGTTCCGGCATCCCGTAAAACATAATATTGATTAGCTGTCAATTGCTTTTTCCATTCAGCATTCGTTTTTATAATTTTATAAATTTTTTTTTTTTTGGATGAGTTCTGAGCTGAACCAGAACAGCTTATCAAAAAAAGAAGCGATAATAAGGAAAAAATATTTTTCATAAATTTATATTGTAGTTACATTTGATGAAAATAAAAGTGATAATTAGAAATAAATCCTTGTATTTTTTTTTATAAAGATAGAATATGTAGTTTTATAAAATGTTAAAAAAAATAGATTTAGTTTAACCTTCACTCGATTTTAAATTTCAAAATAGAACAAATAGAAAAAGATGAAAAAAATAGGGACACTTTTTTTAACAGCTTTTTATATCATTTCATGCAGTACAGTCCCTATTACAGGTAGAAAACGACTCAATTTTGTAAGTGACTCTAAAGTTTTACCAGTAAGTTTTGCTCAGTACAAAGGCTTTTTAGAGGAAAATAAATTGTCTGACGATGAAATGATGTGCAATCAAATTAAAAAAGTTGGTAAAAAAATTTCTGTAGCTGTAGATCGTTTTATGCGGGCAAATAAGATGAATTCTGAAGCTGATTCTTATGAATGGGATTTTAATTTGATAGAAGATAAAACAATAAATGCCTGGTGTATGCCAGGTGGTAAGGTTGTTTTTTATACTGGAATCATGCCTGTTTGTCTCAACGAAAATGGAGTAGCAGCAGTAATGGGCCATGAAGTTGCGCATGCTTTTGCAAAACATGGTCAAGAAAGAATGTCTCAAGGTCAGTTGCAGCAAATTAGTAGCGAAGCACTTGCACTAGGAACCTCCAAAAAATCAGAAAAAGCACAACAAATTTGGAATACTACTTTTGGGATTGGTGCTGGTTTAGGAATGTTGAAGTTTAGTAGAATTCATGAGCAAGAAGCAGACAGGCTTGGATTAATTTTTATGATAATGGCAGGTTATGATGGAGCTGAAGCTGCTAAAGTTTGGAGTAGAATGAGTTTATTATCTGAAGGAAAATCACAGCCTGAGATTTTAAGTACACATCCATCAAATTCTTCACGAATTCAAGATTTGAAAAATTATTTACCAACTGCAAAAAAATATGCTACTCAATATATGACAAAGGGAAACACTCCTGTAAATTAGTTGTAAAAAGAAATAGAATTCCTATATTGTGATCGTTGATATTTTTTAAACTTTTTCTTAAAAAAAAACTTATGTTAAAAATTGGAGATAAAAAATTAATAAATGCTTGGGCATTTTATGACTGGGCTAATTCTGTATATTCTTTAGTGATTAGTACGGCAATTTTTCCAATTTATTACTCGGGTTTAACTGCATCAGAAGGTTTTGCAAATGCAGAAGGAAAGATTGCTTTCTTAGGAACCTTATGGACTCCAACCACTTTATATAATTACGCATTGGCTTTTTCATTTTTAATAGTGGCATTTATTTCTCCAATGTTGTCAGGAATTGCTGACTTTGCGGGCAATAAGAAAAAATTCTTAAAAGCTTTTTGTTTCTTGGGGTCAATTTCTGTAATGAGTTTATTCTTTTTTACAGGTAAAGAAACCCTTTGGGTAGGAATTGTTTTTATAATTCTAGCAAGTATTGGTTTTTGGGGAAGTATTGTTTTTTACAATGCATATTTACCAGAAGTTGCTCATCCTGATCAACAAGATAATGTGAGTGCAAAAGGTTTTATATTAGGATATTTAGGTTCAATACTTCTTTTAATTGTATGTCTTGTTATAATTGAGACTGAAGTTTTTGGTTTTTATGATAAACAATTTGGTTCTCAATTATCTTTTGTTTTGGTTGGTTTATGGTGGCTAGGTTTTGCTCAAGTAACCTACGCTAAATTACCTAATGAAGAAAAAGTGATACTACCTAAAGATAATTATTTTAAGAAAGGAATAGGTGAAATCCAAAAAGTTGCGAAAGAATTATTTGCTTATAGAGAATTAAAGATTTTTTTAATCTCATTCTTTTTATTGAGTATCGGTGTGCAAACAATAATTTTAATGGCTGGAATATTTGGAACAGTTTTAGGTATAGAAACTTTTAATTTGTTAGCAACAATATTATTAGTTCAGTTTGTTGCTATTTTAGGAGCTTTTCTCTTTTCGAGATTGTCTAATAAAATTGGAAATATTAAAACCCTAAAAATAACAATTATAATATGGTGCATTGTTTGTTTTATTGGTTTTAATTTAACAAAAGATACACCAAATATAGAGCTGTATTTCTATATTTTAGGTGCTCTAATAGGATTAGTAATGGGGGCAATTCAATCTTTAGCAAGATCTACTTATTCTAAATTATTACCTAAAACTGAAGATCCGACTTCCTATTTTAGTTTTTATGATGTAACAGAAAAAATTGCTTTGGTTGTTGGAATGGTTACTTTCGGGATATTAAATTCTATGATATCTATACAATCTAGTGTTCTGGCATTGGCCATTTTCTTTTTAGCGGCTTTTATTTCAATCAGTAGCATTAAGAAAACAAAATATGTACACTAATAAAAAATTCTTCTAATACATATAAATATAAAGATTAGACCCGAATATGCGATGAAGAATGGAATGATAAATTCTTTTAACCCTAAAACTAATAGGACGCTTATAATAAGTAGTTGAAAACCCAAACCAAAGGTTGAAATAAGTGACATTAGCCAATTTGGAAATTTTTTCCCTTTGGATGCATTTCTATCCAAAGCATAAATTATTTCATCAAAAACTCCGTAAAAAGTCTTGTAGAGAAAAAAAAGAATATCTACATTTTTTTGTTTTTCTCCAGGCAAGGCCATAGGAGTTTTATCTTCAAAAATTCGACTTGTCATGTCTCCATTAAACCTATTTCTTAGAATAACATAATAATAATTATACAAAGTCCCTTGAAGTTGTAAGCCGAAAAAAGCTACAAAAGCAAGTAAAAAATTATTATCAGTTAATAAACAAAGAGTAAAAAAAATAACAAAATTTAAAAGAATATCAGCTACTGAGTCTAAAAATCTTCCAGTAAAAGACGGGGTTTTTTTAATTCTTGCCAATTCACCATCTGCAGCATCTAAAATTGATTTAAAAATTAAAAAAAAAGCAGCTGCCCAATAATACCCTATAACCATAAAATAAATTCCAATTAATCCTGAAATTACAAATGCTAGGGTAACATCTACAGGAGTAAATGATGTGTTTTTTAATGATTTCGCAATTATTTTCGCGATGGGTCTACCGTAATCGGAGAAATCTATAAATTGGTGTTTTTTTGGTAATTTAGACATAAAATGCTTTTCTAGTGAGCATTTTTATGACCCTGAAAAGTGATAAAACAGCACAAATTTAATATGCTTCCAAAATTATATAAAAAGTGTAACAAATAGGTAATACTTTTTAAGTTTTTTTAAAAAGGTTAAAAGTCTTTTTGGATATTAAAAACGAAGTGAAATACAAAAACAAAAAAAGCGTAGCATTTGCTACGCTTTTTCAGATTAAAATTAAAGTTTTATTGAACAGTTACATTAAAAGTAACTTCTACATCTGTACTTCCTCCAGCATCCTCTGAAGTACCATTATTTGGTTTTGTAGGTTCGTGCTTTAATACGATAGTGATTGAACCTGAACCAGCTTCTCCAGTGGTAACTAAAGTCTTTAGACCTAAAAGATTATCATTACCATCAACATCTGTCTTTGTAAAAGTTAAACCAGCAATGGTTGATGTATAGAAAATTTCATGTTCATCATCTTCTTCCATTATTTCTTCGGTAACATTTTCAACAGGATCTTCAGTTGCGTTTAAAAATTCTGTTATTCCTGTGTAGGTAGTATTTGCTGTTAAAGGACCAGAAACAGTAGCTTCTCCTTCATTTCCACCCATGCCATCAAGATCAAAAAAAGTTAATGTAACTTCATCACTTCCATTTGTTAAGGTGTAATCTACCGTTGTAATTACTTCATTTTCATGGTCATGATCATCATGCTCATCATGGTCATCTTCAGAACAGGCTGTAAAAGTCAAGGCTGAGATGAATAAAATTGCTAATAATTTAATTGTTTTCATTGTTTTCATTGTTTTCATTGTTTTGATTGTTTTCATTGTTTTTACTGTATTTATAATTTTCATAATTCTGAGTTTTAATAATTTATTTTAATTTTTATGTTGAAATTTCTTCCTAATTCATCAGCATAGAATCGGAATCTATTTAAATATTCTCTGTAATTCACGTTTAATATATTTTCTATATTAAATTCGAGTTTCAAATTTCCTTTATTGAAAGTCTTAAATGTTGTAGATGCACTAAAATCAAATAAAGAATATGCAGGTGGTGGAGTGCTAGTGTCTACAAATACATCTTGTTGAGTAGATGGATTGAATGTAAAAAAGTTATAATCTGGATACTGGTTTTGACGCAATACAGTTGTGTTTTGTATACTAATAGTTAACTGATTCCATTTTTCATTGGTATACACAATGCGATTGCTAAAATTAGTTCCAGGCATATGAATTAAAGGAATATCTTCCGTTAAATTATCACCTTGTATTAAACTGATATTTCCTAGATAATCGAATTGATTGTTAATACTCTTATTGATATCAATATCAATACCGTAAATTGCAGCATCTACTTGATCGTATTCCCAAACAGGAAATGCACCTTTAATAGTTGTTGTAATACCTGTGGGAATTAACTGAATAAATCCGTTTATCCTTTTGTAATAAGGACTTATAATAAAACCAAAATTATCGTTCTTTCTCTCAAAAGAAATATTAAACTTGTTGGCAATCTCCCTTTTGATATTTAAAAAACCAATTTCAAACCTAGCATTGCTATGGTGAACACCGTCACTAAAAAACTCTGATGGATTTGGAACTCTATTTCCTAACCCATAATGGATTAAAAAAGTCAAATCATTTTCCCATCGTTTTAAAAAACTGAAGCTAGCTGAAACACTATGAAATCTGAATTTTGGATGTGTATCAATTCTTGTATTGTCAATTTCACCCTCAAATTCAGGGAATAATTGGTCGAAATTATATTTTTTCCAATTGGCAAGTAAATAGGTTTTATTTGCATTTATTGAAGTAAAATCATACCGAATCCCAGTATTTATTTCAGTAGTCTCGTCTATATTATAGTTTCCTGTAGTGTATATGGCAGCATCGATTTTTTCATAATCAGGAATCAGTGGTCTAGATCTAGTTCCAGCGACTGCGTTGTTCTGTTGAAAACGTCCTAACAAACCTATGTCAAATTTAAAATCAGGTAAGAAATCAATGTGCAGATTTGGTTGTAAACTTGTCGTAAACAGTCGTAAATCTATAACAGGTGTATTTTCTCTATTGCCCCTTCCTAAATCAAACTCTTTTCTTCTATTTATTTGAAAATCGTATTGTACAGTTAATTTACCCAAACCTTTAAAACGTTTGTAGGCTTCAATTTTACCCAAATGATGTAAAATAGTTTGTTTAGGGTTCTCAATTTTGTATGAAAAATTTTGAGTATTTCTTGGTTCAGAAAGATTGATCGCTTGCACTAAATCATTTACGTTACCAATATGTGATAATTGTAAAATACCAAAATTATTATTTACAAAACTATAATATGCTTCAAAGCCTTTTTCAAAACTATTATAACCAAACCTAAAGGAAGCATTCAAATTCTGCATTCCAGTATTGGTTAAGTGATAATTAGGAGTTTTAAAATCTCCAAATTGTTTATAACTAGTTTGAAATTTTCCAAAATAACCAGATTTATAAGTTTTTACAATCTCTGTATTTACATTTCCACCAAAACCGTTAGCATTGAACGAAAGCGAAGATTTACCGAAAATACTATCTCTAGCAGCATACTTTTTTCCACGAATAAGAATTAAACCACCGATAGCATCACTGCCATATTTTAAAGTGTTTGCCCCTTTTATAACATCAATTCTGTTGCTAGAATTCAAATCAAAATTTGGGGCATGCTCATCTCCCCATTCTTGATCAAACATGCGTACACTATTATTTATAATTAATAATCTGCTACTGTGTAAACCATGAATCATTGGCTTTACAATTGTACTGCCTGTACTTAGTGAAGAAACACCACTAATCGTTTTTAAAGCATCACCTAAAGATTTATCTGTATACTTTTCAATTACATCTTCTTTAATGGTTTGTTCTATGCTTGTCGTTGCTGTTTTTGTATTGGTTTTTACAACCACTTCATTAAGCTCTTCTAAATGATGCTCTAATAAAATTTCTTTGAAAAGATTATTCTTTAGATTGATTGTTATAATTTTTGTTTCGCATGCAATGTGTTGAATTTCAAGTACTATTTTTCCTTCACACAAGTTATTAAATTCAAACAGACCCTCTAAATCAGTAGAAGTGTATTTGTTTAAATTTAAGATGCGTAAGGATGCGCCAATGATTGATGTATTATCATGAAAATCAGCTATTTTACCCTTAAAATTAAGGTTACAATTCTGTGCAGCTATGTGAATATGTGAATAAAAGATAGCGATGCACAAAAAAAATATTTTTTGCATTTTTAGTTTTTATGTTCAACAAGAAAAAGAGAATTTTATACTTGAACTTTAAGAGGGGGCCCCCTTAGTGAAAACGGTAATTGCTGATGATTTTTTAAAAAATTATCTGTAAGATTTTCTACTGATGCAATTTTAGTGTAAGTGATAAAATTATATACAGAATCACTTAAGTAAAAGGGAGTATGATGAATGGGATGAAGATCACATTCGATTTCTTTTTGATGAATGTGATTTTCAATTTTGGAATCACAAATGTGATGGTCATGATTGTCAAAAGAGTGCAAAAATAAAACTATTGTTGGGATCATAATTATCACCAACAACAAAAAACTGACGTTATGCTTTTTGTATTTAATCAACTTTTATTTTTATATTTTTGCCCTTTAAATGCAATAAACAGTACTCATTTAAAAAGAATTTGCAAGTTAAAATATTCTACAGGAATAAACCTTACATATTTGTGTTTTTTTTCAATTTAAAAGTGTAATTTCTGTAATTTATTCTACTTTGTATATTGTACCATCAGTTTTAAATTTACTGAAGCCAATTTTGGCTGAAAAACTGTAGGAATCATCTGTCACTTTTACTATTTGAACATAAATAGGATCTTTATCTAATTCTTTTTTTGGAGATTTCATGTTTAAAGTGTAGAAGAAATTATTTTTCCATTTGATATAAAGTGTATCAATATGCTTACTTCTTTTTACACCTGATGAACTATCATTAGAAATTGATATAACTTTCTCATATTCTTCAATTTGGAGGCTATCAATTCTTGTGATGGTAGTTTTGCCATATCCTTCTCCAGCCGGAATTTCAAAGACTCCTTTTTTAAATCGATCAGAATTATCATTAAATTCCGATTTACAGGAAGTTAATACAGCAGCAATTATAAGTGTTCTTAATATATAATTCATTAAATTCCGGTGTAATTTGCAGGTGTAATAGCCTTTAATTCTTTTTTAATTTCTGATGAGACTTCTAACGTGTCAATAAAATTTGAAATTGAATTTTGGTTTATCCTCTCATTTGTTCTGGTCAGTCCTTTTAAAGCTTCATAAGGATTAGGATACGCTTCACGTCTTAAAATCGTTTGAATCGCTTCTGCAACTACAGCCCAATTATTTTCTAAATCTTGTTCAAACTTATGTTTGTTTAACAATAGTTTATTCAATCCCTTTATTGTAGAGGTAAAGGCAATAATTGTGTGGCCAAAAGGAACACCAATATTACGCAAAACAGTACTGTCTGTTAAATCTCTTTGCAAACGAGAAACGGGTAATTTAGCAGAAAGATGTTCGAAAAGAGCATTTGCTATTCCTAAATTCCCTTCAGAATTTTCAAAATCGATTGGATTTACTTTATGTGGCATTGCAGAAGAACCGACTTCACCTGCTTTTATTTTTTGTTTAAAATAATCCATAGAAACATAGGTCCAGAAATCGCGATCTAAATCTATCATTATTGTATTGATACGTTTTAAAGAATCAAACAAAGCGGCCATATGGTCATAATGCTCTATTTGTGTTGTTGGAAAAGAATGCTGTAAGCCTAATTTTTCTGTAACAAATTTACTACCAAAAGCTTTCCAGTCAATCAAAGGGTATGCAACTTTATGTGCATTGAAATTTCCTGTTGCTCCTCCAAATTTAGCAGCATTTGGTATGTGGTTTAATAAATTATATTGTTCTTTTAAACGAACTACAAAAACATCAATTTCTTTCCCTAGCCTAGTAGGTGATGCTGGCTGTCCATGTGTTCTTGCTAGCATAGAAATGTTTTTCCATTCAATAACTAATTCTTGTAATTTTTCTAAAACCTGAAAATAATTAGGGAGATAAACTTCGTTCATTGCTTCTTTGATAGAAAGCGGAATTGCAGTATTGTTTATATCTTGAGAAGTCAAACCAAAGTGTATGAATTCTTTGTAATTTTGTAACCCTAATGTATCAAATTTTTCTTTAATAAAATATTCAACAGCTTTGACATCATGATTTGTAATGCGTTCAATATCTTTTATTTTTTGAGCATCCTCAGTTGTAAAATTAACATAGATTTTTCGCAAATCATCAAATAAATGATGGTTGAATTTTTCTAATTGCGGTAGTGGAATTTCACACAAAGAAATAAAATATTCAATTTCTACACGAACTCTATATTTTATCAAAGCTTCCTCAGAAAAATAGTCTGCTAATTTTGATATTTTACCTCTATATCGGCCATCTATAGGAGAAATTGCATTTAATTTTGTTAAGTTCATTTTTTTATTTGTGTTGTTAAATGCAAAAATAAGCATTTTAACAGATTAATAAAGTCGATTTTTGATGTTTTTACATCAAAAATAAAATATGCTCAATGAGCGTTTTAATCACTTTAAAATTGGGCAGATCTTATTTTTTATGCTCATACTTATTTCTAATTTTATTTTCTGAAAAAATATTTAATTGTATTCACAATTTTCAAGGCTAAAAATAAACTCATTTAAAATATGTCATTAATATTTTTAAATCAAGAAATTTATAAATCTAGCTCGAAAGCAAACAATGATTATTTTAAGCCTAGTATATTAAATAAATTTTTTTAGCATGATTAATGTATCTTTGTCTTAAAATCATTTGTATGTTAAGGATAAAAAAACTTGGTTTTATTTTAATCTTTTTTGTTTTTTATTTTGTAGCAGAAAACAGTAATTCACAATCTATCAATAAATTTAATGCTACTAATCAGCGAACAGGAATTTGGAAGAAGTACTACTCTAACAATAGAATACGTTATGTTGGTCAATTTGAAAATGGTAAAGAAGTTGGAGTTTTTAAGTTTTACGACATGTCTTCTTCTAATCATCCAGTAATTATAAAAACTTTTTTTAAAGATTCTGATTCATTATTTGTCCAATTTTATTCTTTGGACGGGATCATTAATACTGAAGGAATTATAAGAGGAAGAAAGCGTGTTGGTAATTGGAAATATTTTTACAAGAATGGCACTGTGATGTCTGAAGAAAATTATATAAATGGAAGTCTAAATGGTGAACAAGTAATTTTTTATCCAGACGGTCAAGTAACTGAATCTACCCTTTATAAAGAAGGATTATTAGATGGTTTTACTAGTAAGTTTTCGAGTAAAGGTGTTCTCATAGAGAAAGTTTGTTACAAAGAAGGTGAACCTAATGGATTGGCAAAGTATTTTGAATTGAATGGAAATTTAAAAGAAACAGGCTATTACAAAGAAGGAAAAAGAGTAGGTGAGTGGGAGTATTATATGGATGGTGAAATAGTTACAGATGATGAAAAAAATAAAAATAAGGCTACCTTTACAAAGGAAAAAAACAATTAGTTTTTAAACGAATCTTCAATTTTTTCAATTAGTAAATCACATACAAATTTATAAATTTGTAATATCAAAATTAAATAATGAAACGAGTAGTTGTTGGTCTTTCTGGTGGAGTAGATTCAAGTGTTACTGCACATTTGTTAAAAGAAAAGGGTTTCGATGTTATCGGACTTTTTATGAAAAATTGGCATGATGATTCTGTAACAATTTCTAATGAATGTCCTTGGTTAGAAGATAGTAATGATGCAATGATTGTTGCTGAAAAATTAGGAATCCCATTTCAGGTTGTAGATTTAAGCAATCAATACAAAGAGCGTATCGTGGACTATATGTTTGATGAATATAGTAAGGGAAGAACTCCAAATCCTGATGTACTTTGTAACAGAGAGATAAAGTTTGATGTTTTTATGGACATCGCTTTAAAGTTAGGGGCAGATTATGTTGCTACGGGTCATTATTGTAGAAAAGAAGAAGAAATTATCGATGGAAAACCTGTTTATAAATTATTAGCAGGAAAAGATGTTAATAAAGATCAATCGTATTTTTTATGTCAACTATCTCAAGAACAATTAACAAAAGCATTATTTCCAATTGGTGAATTAACAAAGCCAGAAGTAAGAAAAATTGCGAAAGAAGCAAATTTAATTACTGCAGAAAAGAAAGATTCTCAAGGTTTGTGTTTTATTGGTAAAGTGAGGTTGCCAGAATTTTTACAGCAAAAATTAGAACCAAAAGAAGGTGCTATTGTAACAATTCCTGTTGATTTCTCTCAGTATACAAAATCAATACCAATTTTTGAAAACAAAGAAACGGAGTTAGCCTATTTTTCAACAAAGTTTTCTTACAAAAAAGAAGACGGAAAACTTGTTGGTAAGCATCAAGGGGCGCACTATTTCACAAAAGGTCAACGTAAAGGGTTAAATGTTGGAGGCACAAAAGAAGCTTTGTACGTTGTAGAAACGGATGTGTTGGAAAATATAATTTATACTGGTGAGGGCAAAAACCACAAAGGTTTATATCGAAACGTATTATTTGTTTCTAATGAAGAAATTCATTGGATTCGGGAAGATTTAATTTTAAAGATTGGCGAGAATATGCAAGTTGAAGCTAGAATTAGATACAGGCAAACATTAGAAAAAGCTACTTTGCATAAGGTAGAAAATGGACTGTATGTAGAATTCGAAAATAAACAGTCTGCCATTCAAGAAGGGCAATTTGTGGCCTGGTATCAAAATGAAGAACTTTTAGGTTCTGGCGTAATTTCATAAATTAAAGTTGATATGAAAAAGAAGTTTTTATTAATATTTACCTTATTTATTTCTTTTTCAGTTTTTTCTCAACAAGATTCTATTGTAAATTATTTAGATAGATATTATAAGAAAGTAAAAAAAGAGCAGGCAACTTATATTCAAACCATTGTAAAAAAAAAATCTTTATGGTTAGGGACTGTTTATTTTGGAAACGGAAAAATAAAGCTTCAAGGGAATTTTGAAAAGAAAAACCTAAAAACAAGAATTGGTCTTTTTAAAGTATTTGATCATAAAGGGAATTTAAAGTCTATCCAAAACTATAATACAAATGGAAAAAAGAACGGAGTTTATTCTTACTTTAATAAAAAAGGCGATCGAATTACTAAAGGATATTTTTTAGAAGGAAGAAAGGAAGGTGTTTGGAAATACTTAGACGAGAATAAGAAGAGTAGAGCTAGAATTGTATACAAAAAAGGAGAAATTCTTGATTACAACCTTTGGAATGAAGAAGGTATAACGATAAAAGAAAATTTAATTATATCGAGACCACCTCAATACAAAGGAGGTCGAGAAAGTCTTAAAATAAAATTAAATAAAGAGTTAATAAAGGGTTTAAGAAAAGCAGGGTTAAATACCAATTTTCTTTTAAAATGTTCTATTGATAAAAAAGGGAAAGTTCAAGACATCTCTGTGATTCCAGATATTGAAGCTAAATTTGAAAATAAAATAATTACTTATTTTAAAAAATTTGAAGGCATGCAACCTGGAATTATAGCAAACATGAAAGTTGAATTTCCTCTAGAAATTCCATTTATATTTAATTAATTTTTCTTGTTTAAAGTGATAAAGGAATAATGATACATAAATTCACAGATCTTTTTAAAATAGAGTATCCAATTATTCAAGGAGTTATTATATGGTTTTCTGGTTATAAAATAGTCTCATTATTTAGTAAATCGAGTATTTTAAGTTTAATTGATATTTATACTAATTTTAGACAAATTCATGAAAAATAAAATAGTTCTTTTTTTCTTTTTACTTCCTATTTCTTTCTATTCTCAAGAGAACGAAGATGCTTGGGTGTTTATAAAAGACAAACCTAATTCTGCTACTTTTCTAGCAAATCCACTACAAATGTTATCTCAACGTTCTATTGATAGAAGGGAAAAAAGTAATATTCCTATTGATGAAAAAGATGTTCCTATTCATCAGGTTTATTATAATGAATTAAAAAATGAGGTTACAATAGCTGTTTTAGGAAAATCAAAATGGTTAAATGCTATTCATGTTCAAGGAACAGTAAATCAAATAGGTACTTTATTGTCTAAATTTACGTTTATAGAATCTATAGAATATGCTAATAAATCATTGAATACTATCGGAAAATCAAAAGGAAATAAATCACTATCCAACCATTACAGTAAGTTTAATGAAGTGCAAACTGATTTTAATTATGGAGATGCCAACAACCAAATTGAAATGTTAAAAGGAGATTATTTACATCAACAAGGATTAACAGGTCAAAATCAAGTAATAGCAATTATTGATGCCGGTTTTCCGAATGTCAATACACTTTCAGCTTTTCAAAGATTAAGAGATAATAATCAAATTTTAGGAGGCTATAATTTTGCTGATAGAAATACAAATTATTATTCAAGAAATAGCCATGGTACGCATGTTTTATCAACAATTGCAGGTTATATAGAAAATGAATTTGTGGGCACTGCGCCAGATGCAAAGTTTTATTTATTCATTTCTGAAATTGCTGAAACAGAAACAGTCTTAGAAGAAACGCTTTGGGTAGAAGCCGCAGAAAGAGCCGATAGTTTAGGAGTTGATATTATTAATACATCTCTCGGGTATACCACTTATGACAATCCAAATCACAGTCATTCCTATGCAGACATGGATGGAAATACTACTTTTATTTCAAGAGGAGCAGAAATAGGAGCTTCTAGAGGAATGATTTTAGTAAATGCAGCTGGAAATAGTGGTACGAGTTCTTGGAGATATGTTGGCGCACCTGCAGATGTATCTTCAGTATTTAGTATTGGAGCCGTTAATGCTGAGGAAAATATCGCAAGTTTTAGTTCTTTTGGACCAACTGCTGATAATAGAATAAAACCAGATGTTTTAGCACAAGGCCAAAATACTTCTATCGTTAATTTTTCATCAGGAAATGTGTCAACTTCAAACGGTACATCTTTTTCGTCACCAGTTATGGCAGGTGTTATTGCTTGTTTTTGGGAAGCTATTCCAAATAAAACGAATATTGAAATTATGAATTTAATTCGGAATTCTTCAGATAAATTTAATAATCCTTCAGATCAATATGGGTATGGAATTCCTGACTTTGAAACTGCATATAATACGATATTATCACTTCAAGATTTTGATGTTTTTTCTAAAATTAAAATTTTCCCCAATCCGGTGAAAGATTTTTTTACAATTTCAAAAAACAATATTTTATTAGCTGAATATTCTGCTGAAATATTTAATATTTTTGGCCAAAAAATTTTAGAGTTCTCAAAATTACCTTCAAATAAAATCGATATATCATTTTTAGAAAAAGGTATTTATCTGCTCAAAATTCAAAAAGAAAATCAACATAAAACAATAAAGTTGATAAAGGAATAATGATACATAAAATCACAGATCTTTTTAAAATAGAGTATCCAATTATTCAAGGAGGAATGATTTGGGTTTCTGGATGGAAATTAGCATCTGCTGTTTCTAATGCAGGTGGTCTAGGCCTAATTGGCGCGGGTTCTATGTATCCAGAAGTGTTAAGAGAACATATTCAGAAATGTAAAATAGCAACGAATAGACCTTTCGGAGTAAATGTACCTTTGTTATATCCTGATATTGAAAAAATTATCGATATTATTGTTGATGAAGGGGTGAAGATTGTTTTTACTTCAGCAGGAAATCCTAAAATTTGGACTTGTTTTTTAAAAGGAAAAGGTATCACTGTTGTTCATGTTGTTAGCTCAGTAAAATTCGCGCAAAAAGCAGAAATAGCAGGAGTTGATGCTATTGTTTGTGAAGGTTTTGAAGCAGGTGGGCACAATGGAAGAGAAGAAACCACAACCTTTACTTTAATACCCATGGTTAAAGGACAGGTTAAAATACCAGTAATTGCAGCAGGTGGTATTGGGTCCGGTAGAGGAATGTTAGCAGCAATGGTTTTAGGTGCAGATGCTGTTCAAGTAGGTAGTAGGTTTGCTGCAACATTAGAATCTTCAGCTCATCAGAATTTTAAAGAATTAATAGTTAGGATAAAAGATGGAGGGACGCAGTTAACACTAAAAGAATTGGCTCCTGTAAGGTTGGTTAAGAATAAATTCTATAATGAGATTCAAGATTTATATAAGAGAAACCCTACGAAAGAACAAATTAAAAAATTATTAGGTAGAGCTCGAGCAAAAAAAGGAATGTTTGAAGGTGATTTAGATAGTGGTGAATTGGAAATCGGACAAATTGCAGGATTAATAGATGAAATAAAACCTGCAAAAGAAGTTTTTAATGACATAATTCAAGAGTATAATACAGTTAAATCATTAATTCACAGTAATTAAACAAATTTTAAAATAAATATACTATTTTATATGATATCTAAGTTAATGTTATTATATTTGCATTTCAATAAAACGTTGTTAGTAATTAAATTAACAACACAATAATTTTTTATAATGAATAAAGGTACCGTAAAATTTTTCAATGAATCTAAAGGATTTGGATTTATAACTGAAGAAGGATCAAACAAAGAACATTTTGTACATGTGTCAGGATTAGTTGACGAAATTCGTGAAAACGATGAAGTTGAATTTGACTTACAAGATGGAAAAAAAGGATTAAACGCAGTAAACGTAAGAGTATTATAATATATCTATTACTAGTTAATTTTTTGTTAAAAAGCCTATCATTAAATGATAGGCTTTTTTAATTTCTTTATTTTAAAAGTAATTATTATGATAGACGGTAGACAAAGAAAAAACATAAATACCGGTTTGTTTGTAGAAATTGTACAAAAATCACATCAAAGAACAGGGCAATTAACAAAAGGCACTGTTGCTGAAATTTTAACGAAATCAGCAAATCATCCTTATGGAATAAAAGTTCAGTTAGAAGCTGGTTTTATAGGTAGAGTTAAAAATATACTAGAATAATTATTCAATCGGAATCTTAATTTCATATAATTTCCTACTTTTATTGTTCAATTTATTTTCTCTTAACCATGGGTTATGAATTTTAAATTCTTTGTAGGTGATTCCAAATTTTTTGGCAAATAAAGTAATATTAGCAATAGCAGTGTCTACTTTTATAGTCTTAGTTTTAGGCAAAGTATATAAATCTTCAGCATCATAAAAAAAACCATATTTTTTAGGATTAGAAATGACCTCTTTTAAAGCAATAATTCTAAATACATATCTTTCTGTTTCATTTGGTAATAAAGCATCATAGTAATTATTTACTTGCTGAGCTTCTAACCTTTTACTTATTCCATAATTTCCAGCATTATATGCTGCTGCGGCTAAAGTCCAAGAATTAAATCGTTTTTTAGCTTTTTTTAAGTATTCAGCAGCAACTTTCGTAGATTTTTCGATGCTATAGCGTTCATCAACATTTTTATTTATTTCTAAACCGTATTCTTTACCTGTATTTTTCATAAAATGCCATATTCCTGCCGCACCTGCTGAAGAGGTTTCATCAATAAAAGCGCTTTCTGCTAAAGCTAAAAATTTGAAATCATCTGGTAAACCATATTTTTTAAGTAGAGGTTCTAAAATTGGAAAGTATTTATTTGCTCTTTTTATAAGCAATAATCCGTTAGATTGCCAATACGTATTTACGAGCATTTCTCTATCCATACGTTCTCGTATATCAGTTTTTTTTAGAGGAACTTTTTCACCAGCAAGATTTAAATTTAAAGGGAGCTTTATCGCTTTAATCTTATAAGTTTTATGTGTGCTAGTTATAGGATCTATCTCTTTTTTATTTATTGCATTAACAAATAAAAGTATTACTATTAATACACTAAGTAGTGAAAGAAATCGAAAAGATTTATCCATGATACAAGATTTTAGTTTTCTTTAAAAATAAGAAATCAAACTGGTATTAACAAGTTTAAATTCTATCAACAGTTTTAGTTTTATTTTGTCTTTGCATTAATTACAGTAAAAATTTTACCTTTTATTTTTATACAATTATCGATATTTTTAATTAGAAATACAGAAAATTTACCCTGTTAATATGAGTTATTTTTTACTTTGTTCTTAATTTACAATATTTTGAGTAGACCAGTTTACGTATAACTTATCTCTAACGGAAAGAAATTTTTAAAATTAATAAATTCAAATTTGTTCTACTTTCTAAAAAATATTATTGATTGCTAATCTTCAACAAAAGTAAACCTTACCAGTCCATCTTGGTCAATTTCTTTAAGAACAATACTTTTTAATGTATTTGCCAACTTTGGTTTCCATGGTGTTTTTACTTTGACATAGTTTTCTGTAAATCCATTTATAAAACCTTCTTTATTTTCGTTTTCAAATAATACTGTTGCAGTGTTTCCCAGTTGACTTTCATAAAAAGAGCGTCTTTTTTTTGCTGATAAACCCCTTAACATTTTACTGCGTTTTGCCCGTGTTTTTTTCGGTATTATTCCTTCAAAATTTACTGCTTCAGTATTTGGTCTTTCAGAGTAAGTGAAAACATGTAAATATGAAATGTTCATTTCATTTAAGTAGTTATAGGTTTCTAAAAATAGCTCGTCAGTTTCACCAGGAAAACCAACAATAACATCAACACCAATGCAAGCATTTGGCATTACTTTTTTAATTTTAGCAACTCGATCTGTATAGGTTTTAAGGATATATCTTCGTTTCATTTTCTTAAGTAATTCATCACTTCCAGATTGCAATGGAATGTGAAAATGAGGAACAAAAGAGCTAGATTTTGATACAAAATCAATTGTTTCGTCTTTTAGTAAATTAGGTTCTATAGATGAAATTCTTAACCGATGAATACCCTCAACTTCGTCTAATTTTTTCACCAACTCTAAGAATGTATGTTCGTGTTTCTTATTGCCAAATTCTCCTTTGCCATAATCTCCAATGTTTACACCTGTTAAAACAATTTCTTTAATTCCTTTAGATGAAATTTCTTTAGCATTATTAATTACATTTTCTAAAGTATCACTTCTTGAAATTCCACGTGCTAAAGGGATTGTACAATAGGTGCACTTATAATCGCATCCATCTTGTACTTTTAAAAAAGCACGAGTTCTGTCTCCAATTGAATAAGAACCTACATAGAAGTCTGCTTCAGAAATTTCGCAAGAATGAACCTCTCCGATATTGTTTTTAGTCAAATCGTTTATATAGCTTGTTACGTTGAATTTTTCAGTGGCTCCTAAGACTAAATCTACACCATCTACAGCAGCTAATTCTTCAGGTTTAAGTTGTGCATAACATCCAACTGCTATTAAAAAAGCATCATGATTCTTCTTTAAAGCATTTTTTACAATAGTTTTAAAACGTTTATCAGCATTATCAGTAACTGAACACGTGTTTATAACATACACATCTGCTTTTTCTTCAAAAGGAACACGTTTAAAACCCTCGTCTACAAAATTACGAGCAATAGTAGAAGTTTCTGAAAAGTTTAATTTGCATCCTAAAGTATAAAAAGCAATTTTTTTTTCTGCGTTCATTCTTGTATATTTAGCAGGAGCTAAAGTACGATATTATTCATGATTTTTGAAACAGAAAGACTAATTGTTAGAAGACTTGTTATCGATGATTTAAGAACATTTCACGAATTAGAAAGTGCTCCTAAAGTTTTAAAATATGCAGATGGAGAACTAAAATCATTTCAAGATAATACAAAGGAATTAACAATAATTATCTCTAATTATACTATCTCTGAAAATAATTTTTGGATATATGCTATAGAAAAAAAAGAAAATAATCAATTTTTAGGTACCGTTGCTTTGGTGAAAAATAATTTAGAAGATGAAATAGGGTATCGTTTTCTAGAAAAGTTTTGGGGGTGTGGTTTCGGATTTGAAATTTGTAAAGGCTTGGTGTCTTTTTGCAGGAAAAGAGGACTCGAAAAAATAATTGGTTATGTAGTAGATGAAAATGTTGCCTCTTCAAAAATTTTAATTAATAATAATTTTAAAGTTATTGATAATTTTATAAATAAAGAAACTCTACATGAAACTAAATACGAATTAAAATTATAAACTTAGACATTTTGAAATTCTAGTAAGGGGTAAGTTTTTTCTATTATGATATAAACAATGTTTTTTGAAACCGAATTAATCAGGAACAAGTTATCGTTGAGTAAAAGAGCATTTAGAAATTAAATTTGCTGAAATTACTATTGAAACTTCAGTTTCTTGTTTATATTCTAATATCCTCATTCTTGTAATAGTAAATTAATTTAGAATTTGTAGTAGAAGAATATTTGTGTGTTTAAATAGTTACTTAAAAAATTGCTTCTTTAATTTTTCCTTTTAATTTCTCTGAAACATTGGTAGGAAAAGGCTTGTCTCCGTGTAAAATGTCTACCATTAAATCGCTAAAAACTTGACCATATTTTTTTAGAATAAAATTTCTAGCAGGATTATTATGATAAAAGAATTTAGACAAGGTGACTCCAGATTTTAATTCTGGCAATAATTTAATATTTAGTTTATCTAAATATTTTTTCTCTGCTAATTTTTTATTTAGATCACTTTCAATAATTGCTTCAGCAACATATTTACCACTTAAAATTGCATTTGAGATTCCTTCTGCAGTTATTGGTTCAGCAAAACCAGCAGCATCACCAATTAAGTATACATTATTTTTGACAAAACCGTCAGTTCTTGGTGAAATAGGTATCTGAAATCCATGAGCATCTTCATGTATAACATTTTTAATACAAAGTGTTTGTAAGTATTTTTTATAATACTCTTTAAGGTTTATTTTTCCTTTTTTTGTGGTTAAAACACCTATTGATAAATGGTTTTTTTTTGGAAAACTCCATGCATATCCATAAGGAACTGCATCGATATCAAATCGAACATTCGTAGATAACCGTGTGAAATCTTCTTTGGAAATTTGAACTTCATACTCTAAGGCAGGTATTAACTTTCGTGTTTCTTCTTTCCATCCTGCCATTTTTGCAGTTGGACTTAAAACACCATCTGCAGCAATCACAAAATTACAAGAAATTTTTCCTTGAGAAGTATTTAAAATTGATCTGTTTTTTTCAAAATTGATACTTTTTAGTGTGTGGTTTTCCAATAACGTAACTCCAAATTCTAATGATTTTTTTACAATTAAAAGATCAAAAGAGTCTCTCATAATCATGCTTATAATTGGTTCTCTTTTTGAAGATTGATAATGAATTTTATTATTATTAAAATAACTATCAACAGTGAAAAATTCACGTTCAATTACCTCGTTAATTTCAAAAGGCATATTCCTTTTTCCTCTATTTACAAAACCACCTCCACAGGTCTTATAACGCGGTAATCTTTCTTTCTCTAAAATAACAGTAGAAATCCCCTGTTTACCTAGGTAAAAGGCTGTAGATGCTCCTGAAGGACCACTGCCTATTATAGCTACGTCAAAATGTTTCATAAATCTAATTATAATATTTACGTAAATATATAGATTCTTACCAATTAATTCTTGCTAGAATAGGATAATGGTCTGAATATTCTTCTGATAAAGTAGTATATTGATTGATTTTGGCGGAATTATCTGCGATAATAAAATCAATTCTAAAAGGAAACCAGAAATTGTATGTTTTTCCAAAATTTATTCCTGCTTCTATAAAAGCATCTTTTTTGTCTTTTGAAATTTGATTATATACCCAAGAATATGCTGTATTGTTAAAATCACCACAGATTATTTTTTTTCCTTTCCATTTTTGCTCATGAGCTAAAAACAGTTCAGTTTGTGCTACTTGTTTTATGAAGTTTTTTTCAACTTTCTGTATTAATTTTCCTGAATCTTTTTCTCCTAAATTTTCTTTTTCAGGAGAAATATTAAGTGATTGTAAATGAAAATTATAGATTCTAATAGTATCTTTTTTTCTAATAATGTCTGAAAAAATTATATTATTTACAGTATTTTCTAATTTTAAATAACCTTTATTTATTATTGGAAATTTAGAATAGATAGCCATTCCAAATTTATTTTTTACTTTCTTATGTTCTATGTATTTGTATGGGAAATCAATGTCATATTCTTTTAAAGAAATATTTTCCTGAATAGTCAAGATATCGGGATCATTTTCTTTTATTAAAGAGAAAATATTTTTTTTAATATCTTTTTCTTTTAACCATTCAAAATGATTAAACATTCGAACATTATAGCTCATTACTTTTAAATCTGAATTTAAAGAAGTGTTTTTCTTTGATAATTTATAGAATGGAGTAAGTACAAACCATCCAATTAGCAAAATTAAACCAGATAATAAAAGTTGTTTTTTTAGTTTCGTTAACCAGTATAAAAAGAAGGCTATATTTATAATTAGTAAGACAGGTACAAAAAGACTTAAAATTGCAAAAATTGGTATATTTTTTGGTGAAATATATGGCAATAAATAAGATAGTAGTAGAAGGGTAGATAATAATGAGTTTAAGACATATATAAATTTGTCAAAAAATGATAATTTTTTCATACTACTTTCTTCCTTGTTTAAATAAAAAGTCTTTTTCACCTTTGCTTAAAGTATCATAACCAGACTTACTTATTTTATCTAAAATGCCATCAATTTGTTGTTGAGTTAACGATGCACTTTTATTTGAATTTGATTTTTTACCAGATTTATAAACTGTCCTTAAATGTTTTTTTGATTTAAAAAGGGATGAAATTTTTTTCCAAATTTTTATTTTCTTTTTAGATACTTGATTTACATATAAAAATCCAAATAAGGCACCTCCCAAATGAGCAAAATGTCCACCCGCATTCGCGCCAGATAATGCTAAAATATCCAAGCCGATCCAGATAGCAGCTAAATTCCATAATTTTACAAACCCAATAAAACGAAATTTTAATTGATAGTTTGGAATATAGGTAGTAATACCAATAAATATTGCTGAAATTCCTGCAGAGGCTCCTATCAAAATTGAAGATTTACCTTCAAATAGTGGAAAATAATTATGACTTATTATATATAACAAGCCTCCAGAAAAGGTTCCTAAAAGATAGAAGTTGAGTAACTGTTTTTGAGTAAAATATGTTATGAATAGGTTGCCTATAAAGTATAAGGTTATTAGGTTTAAGAGAATATGTAGAAAATCTGCATGTAAAAAACCATAGGTAATTATAGTCCAAGGTTTAGTGAGTAATGATGAAAAATTATCTTCTAGAGAAAACCATTCAACAACCCAGTTCATTTGCCCCCTATACAAATCTTTAAAGATAGAAATTAATAACGTAAATAGGAATATAGTTAAATTAATATAGATTAATTTCTCAACTATATTTCCACTTTTGTAGCGTAATTTTATGTCGTTTATAAAACTCATTAATTTTTTATAAAATGGTTTTTCTTCCAATACCAAGCAATTAAAAATCCAATTAAAGCACCCCCAATATGAGCAAAATGAGCAATATTCCCAACGGAGTAATCTGTCATACCAAAGAATAAATCAAAAGCAATAATTACTGGAATAAAGTATTTTGCTGCGATGGGTACCGGAAAAAATATCAAGGCTAATTTCGCATCCTTAAAATACATTCCAAAAGCAACCAAAACACCATATACTGCTCCAGAAGCTCCAACAGCTTTCGCATTGTATAGGCCGATAACTTTATCAAATTGTTCTTGGGTGATATTTTCAATAACTCTTGAGTCATTTGTTTTTGCTGATTCTAAGATGGTTATTATTTCCGATTGATTTAAACCGGCATTAACAAATACATCATAAATTAGATTAAACTGATAATAATTTGCCAATGTGTAAATTAACCCCGCTCCAATTCCAGCAGAAAAATAAAAAAAGATAAATTTATTTTTTCCCCACATTTTCTCTAAAGGAGTACCAAAAGCCCATAAACCATACATGTTAAATAGGATATGACCAAACCCACCGTGCATAAACATGTGGGTTGCGTATTGCCAAATTCCGAAATGCTCATTCTTAGGAAAATGCAATGCTAAAATATTAGAAAAATCTAATTTTAGAAATTGTGGAGCGACAAATAAAATCACATTAACAATGATTAAATGTTTTATGGCATCAGTAATATTATTCATTTTTAGCTGTTAAATAGAGTGTCTATTTCGTTTAATGTTAATGTTTTAAAAATTGTTTTTCCAAAAGGAGAAGTTGAGGGTTCTTTGCAAGAAAATAAATCGTTTACCAATCCTTCCTGTTCTTTTTCAGAGAGCAATGATCCTGTTTTTATTGACAATGTTTTTGCAAAAGATTTTGCCATTATATCAAAATGACTAAAACTTGCATCCGGAATTTCTAAATTTATATCATTTAATAATTGTTCTAATATAATTGTTATTTTACTCTCAGTGACTGAAACAGGAATTCCTTTAATGGTAACATTGTCTTTTGTGAATTCATCAAAAGAAAATCCAGCATTTTCTAATTCTGTCTTTATTGTATAAATCATTTCTATCTCTGAAGATGAAAAAGAAATTTTGACCGGAAACAATAATTGTTGACTGTTGGCTTCTTTTACAGTAATACTCTCTAAAAAGTTTTCATATAAAATTCTTTGATGGGCCAATGTCTGATTGATTAAAACAACTCCAGATTTAATAGAACTTAGGATATATTTTCGCTGAATTTGAAATGTTTTTTGTCTTTGTATTTCTTGTTGATTATGAAATAATTCTGCTTGTTTTTCTTCATCTGTAAAAGCAATAGAAGTGTACAATGATTCCCAACTTTCAGTACGTTTTTCTATTTTGTAAGGTAAAGAAATTTCTTTTTCATCAAGTTCTTTAAAGGGGTTAAAACCAGGGTCAACAGAAATTTTAGGTATTTTTGTAGCTGTAGAATTTGTGTGTAAATGATAAGATGTATCTAAATTAGAATCTCTATTAAAATCTAAAATAGGTGCAACATTATATTGGCCTAAACTGTGCTTTACTGTTGCTCTTAACATCGCATACAGAGCTTTCTCATTGTCGAATTTTATTTCTGTTTTTGTGGGATGAATGTTAATGTCAATTGTATTTGCAGGGACTGTTAAATATAAAAAGTAGGAGGGATGTGATCCATGTTCTAATAAGCCATCAAAAGCATTTACTACCGCATGATTTAAGTAAGAGCTTTTTATAAAACGATCGTTTACAAAAAAAAATTGTTCTCCCCGTTTTCTTTTTGAAAATTCTGGTTTTGCCACAAATCCATCTATAGAAAGAATATCTGTTTGTTCGTTAATTGGAACTAACTTCTCATTCATTTTATTTCCGAAAACACTTACAATTCGTTTTCTTAGATTACTACTTTTTAAATGATATACCTCATTTTTGTTATGGTACATTAAAAAAGAAATTTTTGGATGCGCTAGTGAAACTCTTTGAAATTCATCAATAATGTGTCGGGTTTCAATAGTATCAGATTTTAAAAAATTTCTTCTTGCTGGAATATTGAAAAATAAGTTTTTTACAGCAATACTCGTTCCTTCAGTTGTAGATATAAAATCTTGAGAAATAATTTTACTTCCTTCAATTTTTATAGAAGTTCCGAGCTCTTCATTTTTTTGTTTTGTTTTTAATTCAACATGAGCAATTGCTGCAATAGAGGCTAGTGCCTCTCCTCTAAAACCTTTTGTACTAAGGTTAAATAAATCATTTGCTTTTTGAATTTTTGAAGTTGCATGACGTTCAAAAGACATTCTAGCATCTGTTGTGCTCATTCCTTTTCCATCATCAATTACTTGAATTAAGGTTTTTCCGGCGTCTTTTAATACTAATTTTATGTTTGTTGCACCAGCATCAATAGCATTTTCTATCAATTCTTTTACAACTGAAGCGGGGCGTTGAACAACTTCTCCTGCGGCAATTTGGTTTGCAACGTGATCCGGTAATAATTGAATAATATCAGACATTAATTTCTTTTGAAAATAGATAAATCGAAATCTATGATATATAAAAAGATAAAAACTAAAATTGAAATAATAATAAATAGTGTTTTATTTACCCTTTTATCTGAGTTCTTTATATCAGAAATAGCATCATTAAATTTCGCTTTTATCCCTTTATTTTTTCCTGCAGTTTTTCTAAATTGATCTAATTTATGTTCAATTTTAAAAGGATTTCCTTCGCCTTTGTAATATCGAGGTTGATAATCAAATTTATTATTTGTACGTTTTAAAAATCCCATAGTTTTAGAATAATTGATTTTTATTGATTTTGAGTAAATCAATTATTATACCAATTAAATCAATAATTCAAATTTACAGAATTAAAAGGAGTTCTTCAAAAAATGATGAAAAAAGTGCTCTTTATTTTTTAATTTAAAAAGACTTTATTAAAAACCAATACTCTCTTTGGTTATATCAATATTTTTAATGGCAGCCATCTTAATGGCGGCAATAGCACATTCAATTCCTTTGTTGCCTAATTTTCCTCCTGACCTATCGATAGATTGTTGTTTTGTATTATCTGTTAATACACAAAAAATGATAGGAACATCGTATTTTATATTTAAATCAACTATTCCTTGAGTTACACCATCACATACAAAATCGAAATGTTTAGTTTCTCCTTGAATTACATTTCCTATTGCAATAATAGCATCAACTTGTTGAGATTGAACCATTTTTTTGCAACCGTATACAAGTTCAAAACTTCCAGGAACTTCCCAAGAAAGAATGTTTTTTTTTGCGGCACCACAATCTAATAAAGTTTCGATAGCCCCTTTCTGTAAATTTTTAGTAATTTCAGGGTTCCATTCTGAAACAACAATCCCAAATCGAAAAGACTTCGCATTTGGGATTGTAGCTTTATCGTAATATGATAAATTGGTTGTTGCCATTTTTTATTTTTGAACGTTTTATAGTATCAAAGTCGAATTTGTAACACAGCAGTCAGTCAAAACTAACTAATTAGCATATTTAGCTGCTGCAATATATTTTTCTATCTCTCTACCTTGGTCAGATTTGGAATATTCTTTGTAAATCTTTGTAAATAAAACTTCGGCTTTATCAAATTTCTTTAATTCCATTGCAGTTTGTCCTGCTTTGAATAAGAATAAAGGTGTTGTAAACTCGTTATTTTTATTACCAGCAGCTTTTTCATAATAATTAAGAGCGTCTTCAGGTTGGCTTATATCTGCAAAAGCATCTCCGATAGCACCAAGAGAAACAGGACCTAACATTTCATCTTCAGAATTAAATTTGCTTAAATATTCAATTGCTTTATCGTATTCTTTCATTTGTAAATAAGAAACACCTGCATAGTAATTTGCTAAATTTCCAGCATCAGTTCCACTATACCCATCAGCAATATCTAAAAAACCATATTTTCCATCTGCCCCTTCTAAACCTAAATTTAACAAAGAATCTATTCCAGAACCTGCAGTTGCAGCCTCATCAAAATGTTTTCTTGGGAAAGCTAATTCATTGGAAGCTTCTAATTCGTTGGGTTCAACTTCATATTTTGTATATCCTAGGTAGGCCAAAAAGAGAACAACAATCGCAATTAAACTCAAGAATAAAGATTTGTTATTTTTCTCAATCCATTGTTCTGATTTTGAAGCAGTTTCTTCTAACGTATTTAGAACACCAGCAGTTTCAAATTCTGATTCATCAATTTGATTTTCCTCTTTTTTACCCTCTGCTTTATATTTCTTCTTGTATGTTGCCATGTTTCTTAAAATTATTGGCTACAAAAATAGTTTTTTTAATTGGATTTTAAAAGCGTATAATTTGCTAAATTTTCAATATTTTGCAGATTGTTTTTAATATTAAATTTTATTAATGTATTTACAAAAAATTTCTTTAGTCAATTATAAAAATATTGAGTCGCAATCTTTTGATTTTCAGAAGAAAATAAATTGTTTTGTGGGTGAAAATGGTGTTGGTAAAACAAATGTTTTAGATGCCATTTATTATCTATCATTCACGAAGAGCTACTTTAATTCTGTGGCAATTCAGAATATTAGGCATGGGGAAGGTTTCTTTATGATAGAAGGGGACTACCTATTAAATCAAAGAAATGAAAAAATTGTTTGCAGTCTTAAAAAAGGACAAAAAAAAGTTTTGAAGAGAAATGGAAAAAATTACGAAAAGTTTTCTGAACATATTGGTCAGTTGCCTTTGGTAATTATTTCCCCCGCAGATAGAGATTTAGTCACAGAAGGAAGCGACACAAGAAGAAAGTTTATTGACGGTGTAATATCTCAACAAAATAAAATCTATTTAAAAGATTTACTTTCCTATAATAAAGTACTTTCTCAAAGAAATGCATTGTTAAAATATTTTGCTGCAAATAGAACTTTTGATGCTTTGAATTTAGGTGTATATGACGAGCAACTTTCTGAATATGGAAGTAGAATTTATAAAGTAAGAAAAAGTTTTTTAGAGGAATTTATTCCTATTTTTAATCAAAAGTATCAAATAATTTCAGGTGATAAAGAGCGAGTAAATCTGAAGTATAGAAGTCAGTTACATGATTTTTCTATGGATACATTATTGAATAAATCTTTAGCTAAAGATAAGATTATACAGTATACAACATCAGGGATTCATAAAGACGATTTGAGTTTTGAAATAGGAGAGTTTCCAATAAAAAAATTTGGTTCTCAAGGGCAACAAAAATCATATTTAATAGCTCTAAAATTAGCTCAGTTTGAATTTATAAAACAACAGTCTCGCGTCATCCCAATTTTATTATTAGATGATATTTTTGATAAATTAGATGAAAATAGAGTTTCTCAGATTATAGATTTGGTAAATAATGATGAATTCGGACAAATATTTATTACAGATACTCATTCTGAAAGGACTGAGAATATATTAAAACAAGGAGCAAAAGAATATCAAGTTTTTAGATTATAATGTAATTTTTTTATAAGTATTGATATTTTCTTATTTTTAAAGAAATTTTGCAAATACAAATAACATTCCATAATGGCAAAAAGAGAAAATGATTCTTTTTCAGTAAAAGATTTAATGCACAGCTTTATTAAAGAAAACAACTTGAGTAAAGGGATGCAAAAAATTAAAGTTGAAGAAACTTGGACTAAAATGATGGGACCCGGTGTTGCTTCACACACTACCTCTGTAAAACTACAAAATAAAACACTAATTATTCAGTTAAATTCTTCTGTTTTACGTGAAGAATTAAGTTACGGAAAAGAGAAAATTCTAAAAATGATGAATGAAGAAATCGGCGAGGAAGTAATTTCTAAATTGATGTTGGTGTAAATTAATTATTACTTTCTAACTTTTTTTTTGTTTGTTTTGTTATGGATACTTAAAACCTAATGTATGAATTCATAAAATCACAGAACTAGATTCTAAAAAAAAGATCTCGTTACAATTCAGTAACGAGATTTTCTAATATGTATTAAAATAAAGATTCTTAAAATTTATCTCTTCCTGAAAAATGAAAATTTCCTTCAATCTCTGCATTTTCATCACTATCAGATCCATGAACTGCATTTTCTCCCATAGAAGTTGCATATAGTTTACGAATGGTTCCCTCTGCAGCATCTGCAGGATTGGTAGCACCGATTAAAGTTCTAAAGTCATCAATTGCATTTTCTTTTTCTAAGATTGCTGCTATGATTGGTCCACGAGTCATAAAGGTCACTAATTCACCAAAAAAAGGACGCTCATTATGAATAGCATAAAAAGTTTCAGCATCAGCTTTTGTCATTTGAGTTTTCTTTAATGCGACAATTCTAAATCCTGCAGCATTAATTTTTTCTAAGATTGCACCAATATGACCGTTTTCTACAGCATCTGGTTTAAGCATTGTAAATGTTCTATTTGTTGCCATTTTATTGACTTTTTAATTTCTATTTTATTGTTGTGAACCTTTTCACAAATTTGCCGCAAAATTACATAATTTTTTTAATTAAATTGTATATTTGTAACCTATGATTTTAAAAGGATTTGACGAGTTAATAAGCTTTCTTGAGAAACCAAAATCAATTGTAATAATTGGTCACCGAAATCCCGATGGAGATGCCATGGGTTCTACATTGGCTTTAAAGAAGTACCTAGATAAAAAAGGGCACGATGCAACTGTAGTTGTTCCCAATGAATATCCAGAATTTTTACATTGGTTACCTGGTTCGGACACAACATTTCGTTTTGATTGGCAAAATACCCAATCAAAAAAAGTAATAAATAAATCAGATATTATTTTTCTTTTAGATTTTAATGCATTGCACAGAGTAGGTTCAGACATGCAAAATTCGTTAGAGAAATATCCAAATGATTTTGCGATGATTGATCATCATCAACAACCAGATGATGTTAAATATATGTATTCGGATGTTACTATTTGTTCAACTTCTCAAATGGTATATCAATTTATAGAAATGAACAGTGATTTAGATCTAATTGATGCTGATATTGCTACTTGTTTATATACGGGTATTATGACAGATACCGGTTCTTTTCGTTTTCGATCTACAACAAGTAATACACATATAATCATTGCCGATTTAATTGATAAGGGAGCTGAAAACGATAAAATTCATAACAATGTGTATGATGCGAATTCCTATAATAGATTGTTATTATTAGGTCAAGCATTAAGTAATTTACAAATTTTACCAAGTTATAAAACTGCATTTATTACCCTAACATCGGTAGAAAAAAAACAATTTAATTTTCAAAAAGGCGATACAGAAGGAATTGTAAATTATGCTCTTTCGTTAAAAGGAATTATTTTTGCAGCAATCTTTATTGAAGATAATGAACAAGGAATTATAAAGATTTCTTTTCGTTCTAAAGGAAGTTTTTCTGTAAATCAATTTTCTAGGAATCATTTTAGTGGAGGTGGCCATGATAATGCTGCTGGTGGAAAATCTAGTTTGTCAATGGAAAAAACGATAACGAAGTTTAGCGGATTGTTACCACAATATAAAAAAGAATTAGAAGTCTCTTATGAAAATTAATTTTTTAATTTTTATTATCTTTTTGGGTCTTGGTTGCTCTAAAGTAGCACCAAGAAAACCTGTTAATCCCAGACCATCTTCAACTATTTTAAATGAAACTGTAGCGGAATCTATTCGTTTAAACACTATTGAAAATGTGAAGATTTTAGCGGTTATAAAAGCAGATTCTTCAAAAACATATCAAGTTTCTCCAAATGGATTTTGGTATTCATACGTCACTAAAATTGATGAAAATAAGCAAACTCCAAAAACAGGTAATGAAGTTACTTTTGAATATAATATAACTGATTTGCAGGGTGCTGTGATATATGGTAAAGATGAATTAGGACTTAAAAAGTACAAAGTAGATAAAGAAGATTTTATTTCTGGACTTCAATCCGGAATAAAGTTGATGAAAATAGGAGAAACCATTATATTTGTCATTCCATCCTATAATGCTTTTGGTATTTTTGGAGATGGAAATAGAATAGGAATTAACCAATCAATAAAAAGTACAGTAACATTAATAAATATTAAATAAATAAAAAATGAAAATTATAAAAGGTATTTTAACAACCGCAGTTGTAGCATCAATGTTTTCTTGTGGAAACCAATTTAAAGAAGTTAAATCTTTAGAGACAGAAATAGACTCTGCGAGTTATGCTTTAGGTCTAGATATGGCTATAAAAGTGAAAGCAAATTTTAAGGAAGCCGATAGAGATCTTTTTTTACAGGGTTATAAAAATGGAATAGATTCTACAAATTTATTAATCAATACTAAAGACCTTAATGCTTTTTTAAGAGTTTTCTTTCAAAAACAGCAACTTGCAAAACAGAAAGAGCAACAAGAAAAATCAGCAAAAATGGCAGAAGCTCAATTTGGTGAGAATAAAACAGCAGGAGAGAATTTCTTAGCTGAAAATAAATCTAAAAAAGGTGTAACAGTCACTGAAAGCGGTTTACAATATATTATTCTTAAAGAAGGAAAAGGAGTAAAGCCAGTAACAACCTCTAAAGTTAAAGTACATTATCATGGTACCAATTTAGATGGAGCAGTTTTTGATAGCTCTGTAGATAGAGGAACTCCCTCAGAGTTTGGAGTAACCCAAGTTATAAAAGGATGGACAGAAGGTTTACAATTAATGAAAAAAGGAGCAAAGTATAAATTCTTTATACCTCAAAATTTAGCTTATGGTGAACAACAAAGAGGTAAAGAAATCAAGCCTTTTTCTATGTTGATATTCGAAGTTGAATTGTTAGATGTTCTTGATAAATAATTCATTAATAATTGATGAAGAATCTAAAATTTATTTTTGCTATAGTTCTAGTTGTTTCAGCTTGTAAGTCTAATAAGTATGTAGGTCTAAACGAAGGTTTATATGCAGAATTACAAACGACTAAGGGTGATATCCTATTAAAGTTATACGCAAAAGATGTACCTATGACAGTTGCTAATTTCGTTTCACTTGCAGAGGGTACAAATACCAAAGTCATAGATTCTATTAAAGGCAAACCTTTTTTTGACGGAATTCGTTTTCACAGAGTTCTTAAAAACTTTATGATACAAAGTGGTGATCGAACCAATTCAGGAAGTGGCAATGCTGGTTATAAATTTGCAGACGAATTTCCAACAGATTCTGTTGGAAATTTAGTTTATAAACATGATGATAAAGGTGTTTTATCAATGGCAAATTCAGGGCCAAAAACAAACTCAAGTCAGTTTTTTATAACGCACAAAGCAACTCCGTGGTTGGATCGAAAACACACTGTTTTTGGTAAAATTCAAACAGGTCAAAACGTAGTAGATAGTATTGTAAAAAACGACACAATAAAAAAAGTAACGATTATTCGACTAGGTTCATTTGCTAAAAAATTTAAAGCATCAAAAGTCTTCGAAGCTGAGCTAGAAAATATAAAATCTAAAGAGATAGAATATTTAGATAAGTTAGAAAGATTAAAAACTGTTTTTTTGAAAGATAAAGGACATGAAAAAGCTACAAAAACAAGTTCTGGATTAAAAATACTAGAATTAAAAAAAGGAACTGGGAAAAAGTTTAATAGCGCTGAGCCTGCGTCAATGAATTATACAATTTATTTAGCCTCAGGGAAATTAATTCAGTCTTCTGAAGGTAAAAAACCATTGCTATTTACACTTGATAAAAACCCAATGATTGCAGGAGTAAAAGAAGCTCTTCTAGAGATGAAAATTGGAGATAAAAAAAGACTCTTCATCCCTTATTATCTTGGTTATGGAGAAGAAATGTATGGTCCTTTTCCACCAAAATCAGACATCGTTTTTGATATAGAACTTTTAAAAATTGAAAAATAAATTGTTAGAAAATATTGTTCAAATTGATCAAAATATTCTAATCTTCTTAAATAATTTAGGAAGCGAACAATGGGATCCATTTTGGTTGGTTATTACCAATCAATTATCTTGGAGCCCATTGTTTATATTTATTTTATATTTAACAATTAAATCTTTCGGATGGAAACGAGGTGGATTTATTATTCTATCCATGATTTTGTTAGTTGCTTTTTCAGATCAATTTACAAATCTTATAAAGAACACCATACAACGTATACGCCCCAATAACAATGAAGAAATAAAGCACTTATTAAGAACTTTAATCAATCCTCAGAGCTACAGTTTTATTTCTGGTCATGCTACTACATCAACATTTTTTTCAGTATATGTAGTGCTTCTTTTAAAAGATAAATACAAATACATCTATTTTATATTATTTTGGCCATTAATCTTTGCTTACAGTAGATTGTATCTAGGCGTGCACTTTCCTGTTGATATTATTGTAGGAATTCTAACAGGAATTATATTAGCAAATTTTTATTTTTACTTATTTAAAAAGGTGGATAAAAAATTATTTGGCTAATTTTCTATTGTTGAAGTATAAATATTTTGTTGAATGATAAAATGCATTTAATAAACTATCCATTTTATCAGCTATCAATGTATTATCTTTTTTAATATCTTTTAAATCTCTGGTCTTTAAATTATATAAGCTTGTCTTTTTACTAACTGTAGTTTTTGCGTAATATAAGCTATCTTGAATCAAACCAACAGCGGGTTCTCCATTGATTTTTAGATATACAAAAGATACCGGTTTATTTGGTATGGAATCTAACAAATTATTGCCAAGCGTATAATTTGTATGGTTTGTGTTAGCGATACTTGCTAAAGTTGGAAAAATATCTATTAGTTTTCCATTTTTACGAATTATTTCAGGGTTAGCAAAATTTGGAGCATGAATAAAAAACGGAACGTGTTGCAATTGAATATTCAAATCATACTCTTTTGAGTAGTTTTTTGTTCTTTTCATAGTTGTATTGTGATCTCCAAAAAAAAGCATAAATAGTATTTTGGTAATACCCTGCTTTCTTAGCTCTTTCTAAAAATTTACCAATATTAAAGTCTAAGTATCTCAAAGCGTTTAATTGAGCCACAGATTTAAATCCAGATTCTTCAAGTAGATTTTTCTCAATTTCATTATCATTTAAAGGTCTATAACTTTCCTTTTTATCAGGCACTGTAAAAGGTATATGGTTAGATGCCGTTTGAATGTAAGCTACAAAAGGTTTCTTTTTATTTGATAATTTTTCGAACTCTTTACTAGATTCTTTAAACAATTCAAAATCATCAATTCCCCATACATCAGCTCTTATTTCAGTTTTGTAACTTCCTTCTTCAAATATTTTTCATAACCTTTAAATTGATCAAAAATAATTCGCTGATCTTGAATTAATGGATTTCTTGATGCTGTTCTAATATTTTCAATATCTGGCAATCCTGTTACACTTGAAAAAACACTTGCTGCAGTTCCCGATTTATGAACATAAAAGTTTGGAAAACTGATACTTTTCTGTATTATAGAATCCATTATTGGAGTACTATTTATTGAATTTCCATAATAACTCATTGGCTTTACACCAACAGATTCCATCATTACTATAATTACATTAGGTTTCTTTTTAAAAGCTGAATTAAAAATGACCTTTCTTTCAAATGATATTGAATCTTTTGGGAGATTTAAATGATCAGCAATTACAGGGTAATATGTCTTAAGTTCTTGCATATCCACTCCTTCACTTCTATAAGCAAAACTGTCGAAAAAATATAAAATCGGATTTAAAGCAAACTGATTAACTGAGTTTTTTTTAGAGAAAAAAGCTTGACTCCATCGCAACGGATAATGTGTTATACTGTTGTAAATTCCGAAATATAAAAGCAAAACAGTTCCAATAAAATAAGCTGCTTTTAATTTTTTTGAAATACTTTTTTTCTCAAAAGAAAAAGATGTATAAATGAATTTTGATAATTTATAAATAAGGAAACAAAGAATTAAAATCTCGAAAAAACCTTTGTAAACGGGATAACTTTCTACCAATACCTGACTAGAAATTTTTAAATTATTTAAAAAAACGTAAAGAAGAAGCGTCCAAACGGATGCTTAAATAATCATAATATCCAAAATCAAAAATATAAAATATGGTCAGCGCTAAGTATATAAAAATTAGATAGAGATTTGCCAAAATCTTATAAAATGCTCTTTGAAAAAAACGATAATTAACGATGAGCACTAATATTACGAGAGGAAAAAATGCAATTATAGCTAGTTTAATATCGAAACGAATTCCTAACCAAAAAGCTTTTTGAACTTCTTTAGAAGAAACCGTCTCTAATTGTGCAAAAAAAGTATAAAAAACAACTCTACAAGAGAAACAATACACAAATAATAACAAAATATTTGTAAAAATATATTTAATATAGTTCGGAATTTTCTTTAGCATTATTAATATTTTAAGTTTATAAATATATTTGTTTTATAATTATTAAAAATAAACTTTCGTTTTTAAAATTAAAAAGGAGAATAAAAAGTAGATTTTAAGTAAATTTGCAATTAACAAACCCGGAGAAAGATTATGAAAATATCATACAAATGGTTACAACAATTTTTGCAGATAGATTGGGAACCTGTTAAAACAGGAGAATTGTTAACGGATTTAGGTTTAGAGGTAGAAGGAATTGAAACTAAAGAATCTATAAAAGGAAGTTTGAAAGGAGTTGTTGTAGGTGAAGTTTTAACTTGTATTCAACACCCTAATGCAGATAGATTAAAAGTAACTACTGTAGATTTAGGTCTTTCAGAGACCGTTCAAATTGTTTGTGGTGCTCCGAATGTTGCTGTAGGTCAAAAAGTTCCAGTGGCTACAATTGGTACATCACTATATGATGATAAAGGAGCTGCTTTTAAAATAAAAAAAGGAAAAATTAGAGGAGAAGAAAGTTATGGGATGATCTGTGCTGAAGACGAGTTAGGTTTAGGTAATGATCATGACGGAATTTTAGTTTTAGATAAAGAAATACCCGTAGGAACTGCTGTAGCAGAAGTTTTCAATATAGAAACTGATTTTGTATTTGAAATTGGTTTAACTCCAAATAGATCTGATGCAATGAGTCACTTTGGAGTTGCCAGAGACTTACGTGCAGGTTTAATGCAACAAAATGTAAATTTAGAATTAATTTCACCTTCTGTAAGTAATTTTCATGTAGATGAAAGAACTCTTAGAATTGATGTAGAGGTTGATGATAGAGAGCAGGTAGCAAGATATTGTGGTATTACTATTACGGATATAGAGGTTAAAGATTCACCTCAATGGATTCAAAACAGATTAAAATCTATTGGCATAACTCCAAAAAATAACATTGTAGACATTACAAATTATGTTTTACATGAATTAGGGCAACCTTTACATGCATTTGATGCTCAAAAAGTCAAAGGAAATAAAATTTTAGTAAAAACATTAAAGCAGGGAACAAAGTTCACAACTTTAGATGACATTAAAAGAGAATTATCTTCAGAAGATATTATGATTTGTGATGCTGATTCTAATCCACTTTGTATCGCAGGTGTTTTAGGTGGACTGAAGTCTGGTGTGACAGAAAATACGACTTCAATTTTCCTTGAGAGTGCTTATTTTAATCCTGTTTCTATTCGTAAGACTGCTAAAAGACATGCTTTAAATACAGATGCATCTTTTCGTTTTGAACGTGGAATCGATATCAATAAGTCTAAGTACGCTTTAAAACGTGCAGCGTTGTTAATAGAAGAATACGCTGGAGGAAAAATGGGGTCTGATATTTCAGATTTTTTCCCTGAAAAAATTGAAGATTTTCAAGTTTTCTTATCCTATGAAAATGCATATGGTCTAATCGGACAAGAAATTCCAAAAGAAACTATAAAAAATATTTTAGCTTCTTTAGAAATTAAAATTAATAGTGAAACAGAAGGTGGTTTAGGATTAACAATTCCTTCTTATAGAACAGATGTTCAGCGCGAAGCAGATATTATTGAAGAAATTCTAAGAGTTTATGGATACAATAATATAGAATTTTCCCACAAGCTAAATACCTCAATTTCTTTTGATTCTAACAAAGAAATAAAGATTGAAAATATTATTGCAAATCAACTTACTTCTATTGGTTTTAATGAAACCATGGCGAATTCTTTGACAAAGCCAGAATATGTCACTTTTTCAGACAATATAAATGAAGATGCTAATGTAGAAATGTTAAATCCATTAAGTAATGATTTAAAAGTCATGCGTCAATCTTTATTGTTTAGTGGTTTAGAATCTGTTGCCTATAATATCAATAGAAAAAATAGTTCTCTACAATTTTATGAGTTTGGAAAAACATATCATAGATACAATGAAAAATACGAGGAAAACAAACATTTAACTCTTTTTGTAACAGGAAATAGAACTAAAGAAAGTTGGAGTATTGACAATAAAGTCTTGGATTTCTTTTTTTTAAAAGGAATAATAACTTCTTTATTAAGTAGATTAGGTATAGAAAAAGTAAAATCATCACCCACGAAACAAGATATTTTTTCCGAAGGAGTTTCTTTTGGTTTAGGAAAAATGCAGTTCGTAGAATTCGGTGTTGTAAAACCTTCTCTTTTAAAAGAATTTGGAATAAAACAGGAAGTTTTATTTGCAGACTTTAACTGGGATACTATTTTAAAATTAACAGGAAATCAGAAAATTAATGTAAGCGAATTACAAAAATTTCCTTCTGTTAAACGTGATTTAGCTCTCTTATTAGACTCTGAAAGAGCGTTTGATGAAGTCTACAGTTTAGCATTTAAAACTGAAAGAAAATTATTAAAAGAAGTAGATTTATTTGATGTATATGAAGGTGATAAATTACCTGATGGGAAAAAATCGTATGCAGTAAGTTTTATATTACAAGATGAGACTAAAACTTTGGCAGACAAACAAATTGATAAAATAATGCAAAAACTTCAACAAGCATTCGAAAAAAATTTAGATGCAGTTTTAAGATAATTTTAAAAACTCTCAATTATATAACTAAAAAACCATCTAAATGTAGATGGTTTTTTTAGTTGCTCTTTTTTATAAAATTATTTTTAAATGGCATGTTTGTGTGCTTTGTAAGAAGACCTAACTAAAGGACCACTTTCTACATACATAAAGCCCATTTCTAAACCTAAAGTTTCGTATTTTTTAAATTGTTCTGGAGTAATAAATTCCTTAACTGGTAGATGTTTTTTAGTTGGCTGAAGGTACTGACCAATAGTTAAAACATCCAATCCAACTTCCTGTAAATCTCTCATGGTTTCAATGACTTCTTTTTCAGTTTCTCCTAAACCAAGCATTAATCCAGTTTTGGTTCGCATTCCGTTTTCTTTTAAATATTTTAAAACATTTAAACTTCTATCGTATTTTGCTTGAATTCGGACTTCGCGTGTTAATCTTCTTACAGTTTCCATATTATGAGAAACGACTTCTGGGTGCACTGCTATAATTCTATCAATTTGTTTTTTATTTCCTTGAAAATCAGGTATTAAGGTTTCTAAAGTTGTATTTGGGTTTGCTCTTCGAATAGCGTCTACAGTTTCTGCCCAAATAATAGAGCCACCATCTTTCAAATCGTCTCTGTCTACTGAGGTAATTACAGCGTGTTTTATACTCATTAATTTTATTGAACGAGCTACTTTTTCTGGTTCATCCCATTCTACAGTTTCTGGTCTTCCTGTTTTAACTCCACAAAAACCACAAGAACGTGTACATGTATTTCCTAGAATCATAAATGTTGCAGTTCCTTCTCCCCAACATTCTCCCATGTTTGGGCAACTTCCACTTGTACAAATTGTGTTTAATTTATACTTATCTACCAAGCTTCTTAACTCAGTATATTTCTTACCAACTGGTAACTTTACACGTAACCATTTTGGTTTTTTGGGTCTTTCAGCAGCTATTATAGATTCTATCGCCATTTTCTCTCGAATTTATATGCAAATATACAAAGGAAAGTTTTAAATACTTGTTAAAAACCAAATGCTAAACACAATTAAAAAAACAATTCCAACATTACTTAAGATACGAAGGTATATTCCTGGTTGATGTTCTTTTGGGGTATGTATTCCTGTAATTAATTTATAATTTAAAATGGCATAAAAAGGAGCTGTTAAAAAGGATAAGATAGTAGCGAACTTAACAAGTAAGCCCATATTATCCATAAAATATTTTAAGATAAAAAATGTTCCAATAAATAAAAAGACGATCCAAAACCAATATCCAAATTTAAATTCTTTTTTCCATAATAACTTTGTCGTTCTATTCATTGTTCTTGGTGATGCATCCATTGTTGTTATAGTTGTACTAAACATTGTTGTAAATGCAGCAATAGCAATAAAAATATGAGAGAATTCGCCTAGATTTTCTGTATATAAATTAATTAATTGTGAAGCAAAAACACCTCCTTTACTGGAGAATGTTTCTCCAGATTTGTACATTACTAATGCTCCCAAAAGCACAAAACAAATACCAAGACAAAGTGTACCAATATACCCCACATTAAAATCAAAAATGGCAGCTTTTCGTTTTGTGTTAACCACTGAAATTTTATCTTTTTCTATAGACCAGATAGAATGCCATATAGAAACATCTAATGGGGCAGGCATCCAACCTAAAAAAGCAATCAAAAAAGTAATTTCAACCGCTCCTGAGGGAAGTATTTGAGTAACATCAAAAGTATATTTTGTATTAAATAAAGCAACACACATCGCAATAAAAGTACTAACCGATAAAATGACAATAATGTATTTCATTAAGTTGTCTAACAATTTGTATTTACCGACAACTAAAAAAAGGATACTGAAAAATAGTATCAGCGTAGACCATAAAACTAAATCATCTGAAAATCCAAAAAGTTGTGATGCTAATCCAGCAGTAACAATAGTTACAGCGGCTTGAATGGTAAACATCGTTGCAAAATTAAGGATGTAATACGCTATTAAAACACCTTTACCCAATTTTAGATACCCATCTAATAATGTTTCTCCTGTTGCAGCAGCATAACGAGGACCAAATTGAAAAAAAGGATATTTAAAAATATGAACGAATAACAATGCCCAAAGTAAACCAAAACCAAATTCTGCACCAGCTCTTGTAGATTGTACTAAATGAGAAACACCAATTGCTGCTCCAGCAAATAGTAGCCCTGGACCTAATGAATGTAAAAAAGATTTTTTCATTTTGTTTTAACTTTTTCGTAAATGCATTGGGCTTTTGTATATTAAGATCTCTTAATAATTTCTGCTAATAATTTTTTTGCCCTTAATAACTTTACTTTTACATTGTTCATTGGTTCGTTGATTTGCTCCGAAATTTCTTTATAACTTAATTCTTGAAAATAACGTAACTGAATCACTTCTTGATACTTAGGCTTTAATTGCTTAATATCTGTTAGAAGTTTTGCTAAATTTTGTTCGGTAATAATTTTATCTTCAGGTGTAGGGTTTTCATCTAAAACTAAATACACTTTTTCTTCCTGCTCTTTAGAGGTATCTGCAGCAATAGAAACATTTTTTTTGCGTAATGAATCGATATGAACATTCTTTGAAATTGTAATTAACCAAGTTTTAAAAACATATTTTTCATCATAAGTATCAATCTTACTAAAAGCTTTTGAAAATGTTTGTATTGTAATATCTTCTGCATCATTTTCGCTTTTGGTTCTTTTTAATTGATAACGATAAACATCACTCCAAAAAGTGTCTAATAAAAATCTAAATGCAGATTGATTTCCAACTTTAGCTTTTGAAATATTAAGATTAAGTTTTTTAGGGCTTATTTCCAATGATTTGGTTTTGATGACAAATTAGTGATAAATATCGAAAAGTGAAAAATGAGAAGAATAATTTCTAAAAAAGGTAAAAAATAAATGAGCCCAGGTTCATTTAATTTTTTTGATGAAAATCCTATTACAATAAATTGCACCATATAGTATGTTAAAGTTAGAGATAAAATAATTTTCCAAGGGTAAAACATACATAATAAAATAGCAAGCAGATAAAATAGCAGCTTAGAAATATAGAACATCCCTAAAAAAAATTTATGTTTTAGCTTGTAATGGTTTGCTGTAGAAATATGTCTCCTTTTTTGATGAAACCATTCTGTAAAACTTTTTGGTGCAATAGATTCTGTAAAACTATTTTTTGATAAAGAGATTGTTGTATTCTTTTTATTTGCAGCATCTTGTATGAATAAATCATCATCACCAGATTTAATATGTATATGATTGATAAAACCCTTTACCTTAAAAAATTCAGATTTCTGGTATGCTAAATTTCTACCAACAGCCATATAAGGAGACCCTATATTAGAGAAGCTGAAGTATTGAATTGCAGTTAGTAAGGTTTCAAATCTAACAAGTAGGTTTATAAATGATCTCTCTATTTTGTATTTTCCATAACCTAAAACAATCGTTTTTTCTTTATTGAAATTTTGACTCATTTCATAAATCCAATTTTTTGAAACTGGGGCGCAATCTGCATCAGTAAATAAGAGATGTTCATTTTTTGCAGCTTTAATTCCTAGAGTAAGAGCATATTTTTTATTTCCCCAGAAAGCTTCAATATTTTTAACAGTAATAATTTTAATTTTTGAGTGTTTTTTTGCGAAGTATTTCATTACTTCTGCAGTTTTATCTGAAGAAGCATCGTTAATTAAAATTACTTCAAAATCAGTATATTTTTGGTCTAAAATAGAGGGAAGAAATTTTTCAAGATTTTCAGCTTCATTTTTTGCACAAATAATAATAGAAATAGGAAGAACTGATGATTTTTCATTCTTTTTTCTAGGATGAAACAAAAAGGAAGAGAAGACGAGATAATAGAGAATTTGAATTCCTGTAAATACTACAAAAGAGTAGAAGAGTACAGTTACTATCATTTAAAAAAGAGAATTAGTTATGTTCTGGTTCAATACAAGAATCAAATTTATCAGGAGATTTTCCACAAAACCCACAAGATTCTCCTGTTTTGTTTAGCATCGGGTTTTGGCTAGCACAAGTTCCTGCAAATTCTCCATCTTTTTTTGCCCATATTTTTATAGCAATTCCTGCAACACCAAGTGCTAAAAGGCCTATAGTAAGTAATAGTAATTTCATAAAAAAAATAATTGAAAGTGTAAATATACATTTATTATATGTTTTCTGAAATGCTTATAAAGTCTTTTTTATGCTTACTTTTAAAGTTAGTTAAACGTTAATAAATTAAAAATTTTTAGGAATTATGAGTGATAAATTGATTTTATTTAATCAATCGTTAAATTTTTAATGTTTTAATTCAATATTTTTTAAACTATTTTTTGTTTGAGAGGTCTAAATATTATAATATATTTAAAATGAATAAAAAACAATATTTAAAACAATCATTTTTACAAATTTTCTTCTTATTTGTAGTCATTTCTTGTAGCTCTTCGGGGGCTGGAAATGAGGAAGAAATAGACGACACAATAGATCCATCTCCATCTACAGAATATGATATTACATCGATTCTCTCCAAATTTGATGGAATAGATGCCGTTTCATACTCAGTTTCTGGTAATATGGTAACCTTTACAACTACAGATTTACCAAATCATACAAGCCCTTATTGGAATGCCTCTCATCCGTTGTATGAAGCTTATAATGGAACTAATTCTAATTGGAATCAGAATCCAGGCTCTATTGGCGAGCAAAATATTACATTTAGAATGACGCTTCATCCTTCTGAAGCGACTAATAAAAGTCCAACTCCTTTAGGTCCAATAGGAATTTCTAGGAATGGTGTTGTATTCTTTAATCAATATGCAGGGCCAAATAATCAAGCTTTAACAAATGAAATAAATTCTTTTGATCAATGGCTTGGGCATCCTGCAAGAACACAATATCATTATCATGTAGAACCTTCTTTTTTAACTGAGAGTTTTGGCAAAGATGCATTTTTAGGTTTGCTTTCTGATGGATTTCCTGTATACGGGCCAGAGGAAAATGGAAGTACAATTATATCATCAAATTTAGATGATTATCATGGACATACTCATGAAACAGGAGATTTTCCTGATGGTATTTATCATTATCATGTTACAGCTGATGCGCCCTATTTAAACGGAAATGGATTTTTTGGAACTGCAGGAACCATAACAAGATAGAATTTTGAGAGTTTTATTTTTTAGTTTATTTTTTTATTCGGTTTTAATTTCTTGTAATGAAAAAAAAATAGAAAGAGAAAAACCGATTTCTATAGATAAAATTGTTATACCATCAATAGAGAAAAAAAAGTCTAATGTTAATTTTAAACTCAAAAATGGAGTATTATTTTTTTATGACAAAGCTTACTCAGGAATTATAAAAGATTTTTATCCTGATAAAAACTTAAAAACGACTTCAGAATATTATAAAGGTAAAAGACACGGGTTTTTTTTCGGATTCTATGCAAACGGTCAAAAATGGTTTGAAAGATATTATACAGAAGGACTAAAGAAAGGAACTCACAAAGGTTGGTTTCAAGAGGGTCAGCGAATGTTTGAATATCACTTTAACAATAAAGGTGTTTATAACGGAACAGTAAAAGATTGGCATCCTAATGGTATCTTAGGTAAGCATTTTAATTTTGTGGAAGGAAAAGAGTCTGGTAGTCAAAAAACGTGGGACCTAAGAGGAAAAATTAGAGCTAATTTTTATACTGTAAATGGAGAAAGACATGGTTTAATTGGATTAAAAAAATGCGTAAGTGTTTTGCACAAACAAACTGAATAATTTTGTCATTCCCTTTAAAGATAGGAATCTTATTATTAATTAAAAAAATGAAGTTTAAATTTATACTATTATTTTTTATCACCTGTGTTTCTTGTAAAAATCAAGCGAATGTAGATAAAACAAAAACACTTCCTTTTTATAATTCAGAAGAATTTACTCCTGAATGGATTCCAAAAAGTGCCGATGTATATTCAGAGATTCATACCATAGCTCCTTTTGAGTTTACAAATCAAAATGGACAAATAATAACGAATCAAAATTTTATAGGTAAAATATATGTTGCTGATTTTTTCTTTACAACGTGTCCTAGTATTTGTCCGATCTTAGCTAAAAGCATGGGCTCACTTCAGGAAATGTATAAAGAAGATGAAAATATTTTATTATTATCACATTCTGTAATGCCTTGGGTAGATTCTGTAAGTAAAATTAAAGAATATGCTTTAGAACAAAAAGTAATTGATACTAAATGGCATCTGGTGACAGGAGATAGAGAATCAATTTATACTATTGCAAGAAGCTCTTACTTTGCAGATGAAGACTTTAAAAAAACCAAAGATGAAAGCGAATTTATTCATACAGAAAACTTTGTTTTAGTTGATAAGAAAGGAAGGATTAGGGGTGTATATAACGGAACATTAGCTCTAGATGTACAGCGATTAAAACGCCATATAGAAATATTAAAAAAAGAATTTTAAAATTATTAATCAATAATATTTACCTCAATTTCTAAAGAAACTCTGAATTTACTTTTTACAGTTTTTTGTATTTTTTTTGCAAGTTTATAAATTTCCTTCCCAGATGCATGGTTGTAATTAACCAACACTAAGGCTTGTTTTTTATGAACACCAGCATCACCAAATCGTTTTCCTTTAAAACCACTTTGTTCTACTAACCAACCTGCAGGTATTTTAATTTCAGTTTCAGAAACGGGGTAACTAGGGATGGTAGGACATTCTTTTTGAAGTATTAAAAATTGACTTATAGGGATTACAGGATTCTTGAAAAAACTACCACTATTTCCAATTTCTGTAGGATCTGGAAGTTTTGATTTTCTAATTGAAATTACAGCATCTGAAATGTTCTTTAATGAAGGATTTGTAATTTTATTTGAAATTAATTCAGTTTCAATTGCTCCGTAAGACGTATTTAGTTTATGATTTTTCTTAGTCAATTTAAAACTTACTGAAGTCAGAATATGTTCTCCTTTTATTTCATTTTTAAAAATTGAATTTCGATATCCGAACTTACATTCTTCATTTGAAAAATGGACTAATTTTCCTGTTTTAATATCTAATCCTTCCACTTTTGTAATAGTGTCTTTTACTTCCACGCCATAAGCACCAATATTTTGAATGGGGCAGGTGCCAACATTGCCAGGAATTAGTGAGAGATTTTCTATTCCTCCGTAATTTTCAGAAATACACCATAGTACAAATTCATGCCAATTCTCTCCAGAATTAACTGTTAAATAAACGACGTCAGATGTCTCGTTATCAATTGATATTCCTTTAATATTAATATGTACAACTAATTTTTCAATATCTTTTGTTAATAACATATTGCTTCCTCCAGAAATTAAAAAAACATCTTTTTCAATTTTTAAAAGTTGTTGAAGTTGATAGACCGAATCTACAGAAATGAAACGTTTGGCATTTACAGCAATACCAAATGTATTGTAAGTCTCAAGCGATATATTTTCTTTAATATTCAATTAACTATTATATTTTTTTAAAGCTTGGGCTAAAATCCCAACTGATTTCACTAAATCTTTTTTATTTAAAACGTAAGCAATTCTCACTTGTTTTTTTCCTTCACCGGTAGTAGAATAAAATCCACTAGCAGGGGCAACCATAACGGTTTCATTATTGTAATTAAATTCTTCTAAGATCCATTGAGCAAAATGATCTGTATCCTTTACAGGCAATTCGGCAACACAATAAAAAGCTCCTTTTGGGTTCGCTACTTTTACGCCTTCTATTTTATTCAATTCTGTGATTAATGTATTTCTTCTTTCAACATATTCTTCTTTTACATCGTCAAAATACTTTTGAGGTGTGTCTAAAGCTGCTTCACTTGCAATTAAAGCATAAGTTGGTGGACTTAAACGTGCTTGAGCAAACTTAATAGCTGTTTTTATAAATGCATTATTTTTAGAAACAATACAACCTATTCTTGCGCCACACATACTATAACGTTTAGAAACGGAGTCTATTATAATAGAATTTTGTTCTAAACCGTCTAGAGACATAACAGACCTATGTTTTAAACCATCATAGGTAAATTCTCTATAAACTTCATCGGCAATTAAAAATAAATCATGCTTTAAAACAATTTCTTTTAACTTTTGAATTTCTTCTTCTGAGTATAAGTATCCTGTTGGGTTTCCGGGATTACAAATTAATATTGCTTTTGTTTTTTTTGTGATGAGTTTCTCAAAATCTTCAATTTTAGGCAATGCAAAGTTATCTTCAATTTTAGAAATTACAGGAACAACAGTAACACCAGAGGCAGTTGAAAAACCATTATAATTCGCATAAAATGGCTCCGGAATAATAATTTCATCTCCAGGATCTGTGATGCTTCCAATTGTAAAAAGCAATGCTTCAGAGCCACCTGTTGTAACCACAATATTATCTGAGTTTACTTCTATAGAATGTTTCTTATAATACTTTACAAGCTTATTTCTGTATTTTTCTGAGCCTTCAGAACGTGCATAAGCCAATGTTTTTATCGTATTATTTTTTACAGCATCTAAAGCAACTTGGGGTGTTTTTATGTCTGGTTGTCCAATATTTAAATGAAATACCTTGGTTCCTCTTTTTTTAGCATCTTCTGCATAAGGTACCAATTTTCTAATTGGTGATTCAGGCATTTTAAGACCTTTTTTAGATATTGCTGGCATACTAACTTTTTATGTATTTAGGTATGCGAATTTCCGAAATATATTTTATTTATATCACTTTATCAAAGAAACTTTAATGATTAAAAGTTTTCAATATAATAATTACGCTAAAAAATGACAGTATATAACGCTGGTTAAAAAAAATGATTTTATTTTAGATATAAATTGGAAACAAGCGTGTGAATATAAAATAGTAGTTCTTGTTTTATAAATTTAAAGAAAGAGATAAGAAAAAAATAAAAATTATGGTTCTTAGAAATGTAGAAAACTTAAAATATGAATGTTGTTTAGAAAAGAAAGTATAAACTATTTTTTTGAATCAGAAAGCATGCTTTTTTCTTTCTGTAAAGAAACCGCTTTATTTACAATACCCCTAATTTTTATAACTTTTCGAGCATTTTTCGCATTTGAAAAAATGGTAATAGCTTTAGAAAAACCACCAACTCTTTTAGTATCATAAGAAACTTTAATTTCCCCTATTTTTCCAGGCATAATCGGATTCTCAGGTTTTTTTGGAACGGTACATCCACATGAAGATTGAATGTTTTTTATAATTAAAGGTTGATCTCCAATATTTTTAAATACAAAAACTCTTGAACCGTCTGATCCTTTGTCTACTTTTCCATAATCAATTACTTCTGCTTCAAATTTAAATTCTTGTGCATTTAAAGAAAAAGTAATAAAAAAAATGACTAAAAATGATCTAAATGCTCTCATACCTTATGTTTTATTGTGTAAAATTACTATTAATAATTTGTTTTAAAAAATCAACCGCTAATTTTCTCTACAAAATAGATAATCGTATTTTTACCGCCGATATATAAATTATTACAGAGTATGACAATCCCATCTAAATATGATGCAAAGCAAGTAGAAGATAAATGGTATGACTATTGGATGAAAAATAATTATTTTCATTCAACACCAGATGAAAGAGAGCCTTATACAATTGTAATTCCACCTCCAAATGTGACAGGAATATTGCATATGGGGCATATGCTAAACAATACAATTCAAGATGTATTAATTAGACGTGCACGCTTGTTGGGTAAAAATGCCTGTTGGGTTCCTGGAACAGATCATGCATCTATTGCAACTGAAGCTAAAGTTGTAGCGAAATTAAAAGAGCAAGGAATTCATAAAAGTGATTTGACTCGTCAAGAATTTTTACAGCATGCTTTTGAATGGAAAGATGAATACGGAGGAATTATTTTAGAACAATTAAAAAAGTTAGGAGCATCTTGTGATTGGGAAAGAACTGCTTTTACGATGGATCCAGAGATGTCTGAGGCTGTAATTAAGGTTTTTGTAGATCTTTATAACAAAGGACTTATTTATCGAGGCTATAGAATGGTAAATTGGGATCCTGAAGCTAAAACGACATTGTCTGATGAAGAGGTAATTTACGAAGAAAGACAAGGTCATTTATATTATTTAGAGTACAAAATAGAAAACTCCGAGAATTCACTAACGATTGCTACCACAAGGCCAGAAACTATTTTTGGAGATACTGCAATTTGTATCAATCCACACGATGAACGTTTTAGGCATTTAAGAGGAAAAAAAGCAATTGTCCCAATTTGTGGAAGAGTAATTCCTATTATTGAAGATGAATATGTAGATATAGAATTTGGAACTGGTTGTCTAAAAGTAACTCCCGCTCATGATGAAAATGACAAGGTTTTAGGAGAAAAGCATAAACTAGAAGTGATAGACATTTTTAACGATGATGCTTCTTTAAATTCTTTTGGATTGCACTATCAAGGAAAAGATCGTTTTGTTGTTCGCAAAGAAATTGTAAAAGAATTAGAAGAAAAAGGAATTTTATTGAAAACGGAAGTTCATACCAATAAGGTTGGTACTTCAGAAAGAACAAAAGCAGTCATAGAACCAAGATTGTCAGATCAATGGTTTTTAAAAATGGAAGATCTAGCAAAACCAGCAATCGAAGCTGTGTTAGGAGAGAATTCTGAGATAAACCTATATCCTAAGAAATTTAAAAACACCTATCGTCATTGGATGGAAAATATTAGGGATTGGAATATTTCTCGTCAACTTTGGTGGGGACAACAAATTCCTGCATTTTTCTATGGAGATGGAAAAGAAGATTTTGTAGTTGCAGAAACGATTGCAGCTGCTTTAGTTATAGCAAAAGAAAAGACAGGAAATACGACTTTAACAATTTCAGATTTGAAACAAGATGAAGATGCTTTAGATACTTGGTTTTCTTCTTGGTTATGGCCAATGTCAGTTTTTGACGGAATTAGAAATCCAGAAAATGAAGAAATTAAATACTATTATCCAACAAATGATTTAGTAACGGGGCCCGATATTCTATTTTTTTGGGTGGCAAGAATGATTATTGCTGGATATGAATATAAAGATGAAAAACCTTTCCAAAATGTATATTTAACAGGTTTGGTAAGAGATAAGCAAAGACGCAAAATGTCTAAATCATTAGGCAATTCGCCAGACGCTTTAAAGTTAATTGAAGATTATGGAGCAGACGGAGTTCGAGTTGGATTGTTGTTAAGTTCAGCAGCTGGAAACGATTTAATGTTTGATGAAGATTTATGTCAGCAAGGAAAGCAGTTTGCAAATAAAATATGGAATGCTTTTCGTTTGATAAAAGGGTGGGAAGTTGATCAAAGTATAGAACAACCCGAAACTGCAAAAATTGGCTTGGCTTGGTATGACGCTAAATTTCAAAAAGCACTCACCGAAATAGAAGATCATTTTTCTAAATATCGTTTATCTGATGCTTTAATGACAATCTATAAATTAATTATGGATGATTTTTCTTCCTGGTTTTTAGAGATTGTAAAACCTAATTATCTTCAGCCTATTGATAAAAAAACATTTGACGCTGTACTTGAAGTGTTACAAAATAATTTAAAAGTACTACATCCATTCATGCCATTTTTAACTGAAGAAATATGGCAATTTATAGCTAAGAGATCACCTGAAGAAGCACTGATAATTGCTAAATATCCAGTTCAGAAAGAGTTTGATGCTAAAATTATTGCTGATTTTGATTTTGCTTCTGATGTAATATCTGGTGTAAGAACAATAAGAAAAGATAAGAATATTCCCTTTAAAGAGGGTATAGAATTATTTGTAGTTCAAAATGAAAATAGTAACGTGATATTTAATCCTGTCATTCAAAAATTAACAAATATTGTCACTTTTAAAACCGTTTCAAACAAAGTCGAAGGTGCGTCTTTTAGAGTAAAATCAAATGAATATTTTGTGCCAATTTCTATTGAAAATATTGATGTTGAAGCAGAAATAAAAAAATTAGAATCAGAATTAAAAAGAGCAGAAGGTTTTTTATTTGGGATTGTAAAAAAACTATCGAATGAACGATTTGTTTCTAATGCACCAGAGCAAGTTATTACAATTGAACGTAAAAAAGAAGTAGATACAAAAGCAAAAATTGAAACGATTAAAAGTAGTTTAAAGGCTCTTAAATAAGAAATTATTAAAAGGCCTAAGATATTTCATCTTATCATAGCGATACACATCAGCTATATAATTTCTTTTTTTACTCATAATTTTGATATCGATTTTCTAAAAGCCAAAGCAGCAATTAAACCAGCTAAAGGAATGAATGTGAAAAAAGTAAATAAATTTTTATATTCTATAATTGTAGGATTTTCACCCAACATATACCCTGTAAATAATGACATAAATATATCTGGTGTAAATCCTACAACAGAGATAATTCCCACTAAAGTTCCAGTCAATTGAATAGGGGTTTTTGTTTCTTCAATAATTGCAAAATACAATCCTCTTAAAGAATAAGTTCCCAGTGTCATAAGAATAAAAACTGTTATAGATATAAATATAGGTTGCTGATTAAATATTCCTATACCTAGGGTTAATGAGGTTATCACTAAAACAGAAAAAGTAGGAGCAATTAATTTGGAAGGAATAAATTTATCAGCAATCCAACCAATGCTAATCGCTGCGAGTGGTCTTAAAAATTGAATAAAAACTCCAAAATAAGTAGCTTCTTCTATAGAATAATTCCAAATATCTTTTGCATACGTGCCGAAAACTCCTGTGAGTTTGTATGCAGAATAAGCGCAAAAAATAATCAATGAATGAAAGATTACTTTTTTCTCTTTCATTAAAGAAAAAGCCTTTTTATAATTGAATTTAAATTCTTCACTAGTTTCAGATTTATAATCTTCCTCTGGTATTACTTTCCAAACGAACAATGCAACTATAAATACAATAAAAGTAATAGCGCCAATAATATATTGTAACGTTTCAACTTTGTTTTCAAATGTTATTTCCACTCCTTTTTGAGGAAAGAAAAAAGTCAAAATTCCTGCACCTGATAATGCTATAGTTGCAGCAAAAAATCCTCTTCCACCATCTAACAATCCAAAAGATAAACCTTGATTATTTTTATTTCCCCATTGTCTAGTTCCTTTAATTAGAGCTGCCCAAAAGAATAAAATTGTAGACACCCCCCAAAAAGCGTATAGTAGTTTTAGCGTAAAAATAGAAGGAATTAATGTCATCCAAAAACCACCAATAGCTGTTAATACTAGAGAAATGGATAATAATTTTCTGGCTTCCCATTTATCAGCAATAAAACCACCAAAAAAATAAGAAAGTACAGCTGTAATCCCGTACAAGGCTTGTGCTTCACCAATTTCTGCATCAGAAATAAGAAAAGCTTCTCGAATAATAGGTTTAAAAACCCGCATTAAAATAAATGGCAATAAAAAAATAGCTTCCCCCGCAATAATTAGGGCAAACATTGATGATACTTTATTTTTACTTTGCATTTGCCTAAGATAAGGCTTCTTTTAGAATTGTAATTGGATGTTTTGCAAGACGTTTTGTACCGTCAAAAATTTGATGTCTACAGCTTGTTCCAGCTGCTGCAATTTCTGTATCAGAGGTACAATTTCTCACTTTGGGAAATAAGGTATCTTCTCCTACTTGCATACTCACCTTATAATGTTCTTTTTCATAACCAAAAGACCCAGCCATTCCGCAACATCCTGTATTTAAAATACTCACCTTATAATTGGAAGGAATATTTAAGATAGAAAAGGTTGCATGGGTTCCAGACAAGGCTTTTTGATGACAATGCCCATGAATTTTAATGTCTTTTTCTTCTGAAGTAAAAAGGGAAGTATCTATATTTCCTTTCTCTAATTCTTGGGATAAAAATTCTTCGAAAGTAAAACTATTTTTTGCTATTTTTTTTGCGGATGCTTTGTCATCTGCTAACCGAAGATATTCATCTCTAAAACCTAAAATTGCAGAAGGTTCTATTCCTATTAAAGGAGTTTCAGCAGTGACAATATCTTTAAAAATAGCAATATTATTATTGCAAATTTCTTTTGCTTCTTTTAAAAATCCTTTAGAAATATGACTTCTACCACTTTCATCATGAGCAATCGTTTTTACTTCGTATCCTAATTTTTCTAACAAAATAACAGCATCTATTCCAATTTCAGCATCATAAAAATTAGTAAATTCATCATTAAATAAATAAACTGCTTTTCTTGATTTTTTATGGTGATGTTTTTTGAACCAATTTTCTAACGTCTGATTTACTAATTTAGGCACTGAGCGCTCAACAGCAACCCCTAAAACTTTTTTAGCAAGGATTGAATTAGTGAAAAAGTTGGTAATTGTAGGTAAATAGCTTCCTAATTTATTGTATTTAGCATTGTTCGCAAATAATTTATTTCTAAAAGAATACCCGTTTGTTTCTTGATACTGATATAAAAACTCAGCTTTTAAAGTAGCTACATCAACGTTACTGGGGCATTCACTCGCACAAGCTTTACAACTGAGGCATAAATCAAAAACTTCTTTTAATTCTTTGTGGTCGAATTTATTTTGTTCTTCAGAATTGGTTAAAAACTCACGTAATGTATTTGCTCTTGCTCGCGTTGTGTCTTTTTCGTTTTTTGTTGCTCTATAACTCGGACACATAGTACCTCCTGCAGAAGCCGGTTTTCTACAATCTCCAGAACCATTACACTTTTCTGCTAATTTTAAAATACCTTCACTATCAGAAAAATCTTGAATCGTTTTTATTTTTGGTTCTTTCCTGTCAACTTCATAACGTAAATTTTGATCCATCGGAAAAGCATCTGTAATTTTTCCTTTGTTAAAAACGTTATTCGGGTCAAATACTTTTTTAATACGTCTTAATAATTGATAATTCTTTTCACCAATCATTAGCGGAATAAATTCTGCACGTACAATTCCATCTCCATGTTCACCACTAAAAGAACCTTTGTATTTTTTAACCAATTCAGCAGTTTCTGTTGTTATTTTTCTGAATAAAACAACATCCTCTTTTTTCTTTAAGTTTAAAATTGGTCGTAAATGTAATTCTCCAGCTCCTGCATGTGCATAATAAACAGCGTTTTGCTGATATTTATCCATAATTTTAGTGAATTCTTCAATATAATTTGGTAGGTCTTCAAGAGCAACAGCAGTATCTTCTATACATGCAACGGCTTTTTTATCTCCTACAATGTTTCCTAACAAGCCCAAACCAGCTTTTCGTAAATAATGAACTTTTGCAATGTCTTCACCATACACTTTTGGATGGTGATATCCAAAGTTGTTTTTTTCTAAATCGGTAATTAAATTATTTGCTAGATTTTCTGCTTCCTCTATTGTATTTGCTGAGACCTCTAACATTAAAACAGCTTCAGGGTCACCTTGTAAAAAGAACCTGTTTTTTGCCTGTTCTCGGTTATTTTTAGTACAATCTAAAATAGTTTTATCCATCAACTCACAATTGTATAAATTGTGTTTCATTGCTGTAACAGTTGCAATTAAGCTCTGGTTAATACTCGTAAAATGAGAACAAACCATAATACTTTTTTGAGGTGGTATAGGGTCTAATTGCAGAGTGACAGCAGTAATGAAAGCAAGGGTTCCCTCGCTTCCAGATAGGAATTTTGCAAGGTTTATTGTAGGTGAGTCTCCCCCAAACAAATCTGAAGTTAAAAACTCATCAACAGCATAACCCGTATTTCTTCTGTGAATAGCCTTTTTTGGAAACTGATCATAAATTTCTTTTTGTACCGATTCTGAAATTAATTCAGAATAAATTGTTTTATAAATTTTTCCTTCTAGTGAGTCTTCTTTTGTTTTTTTGACGAATTCATCAGAGGTAATTTCTTTAAAAGTTGCTCTGCTTCCGTCACTTAAAATTGCATCAATTACCAAAACTTTATCACGAGTAACTCCATATTTTATAGAAGTACTTCCAGAAGAATTATTACCAACCATTCCACCAATCATACATCTGTTTGAGGTAGATGTATTTGGACCGAAAAATAAATGATAGGGTTTTAGAAAAACATTTAGAGAATCTCTAACTATTCCTGGTTGTAACGTAATTGTTTTTGCCTGTTCATCAAAAGAAATAATATTGGTAAAATGTTTGGAAACATCCACTACAATTCCGTCTCCTACACATTGTCCTGCAAGAGAAGTACCTGCAGTTCTTGGGATTAACGTAATCTTATTTTTAGTGGCAAAATTAAGTAATGTTTGTAGATCTTTTTCGTTTTTTGGAAAAGCAACTGCTAAAGGAATTTTTCTATATACAGAGGCATCTGTCGCATAGAGTGTTTTGTGAAGTTTATCAAAAAGAACATCACCAGTAAGTGAGTTATGCAGGGTTTCTAAAGTAGAATTATCAATCATTGTTAACTATTGAAAAAAGTAAGAGTCTGTTTACAAATATCCGAATAAAAAATAGTATTATTTATATAAAAGGTCACCGTAATTAATAATTTTATTGAATTATCAATTTTAAGCTTACTATTAGTAGAATTATTTAATTATTTTTTGTTGAAAAAACTATTTTATATAATAATCACTTAAATTTGAATCCATAAGATTTAAGAAGTAATATCATATTTGAATAGTCATGATTTTAATGAAAAAGATACCCTAAGAAAATAATAATCGACTAAAAATAGTTTGTCACTTCAATAGAATATTTATCTTTGGTTCAGATGAAAAAAGTAAAAATCATAGAATGCCCAAGAGATGCAATGCAAGGGATAAAATCGCATTTTATTTCTACAGAAAAAAAGGCATTGTATATCAATTCTCTTTTAAAAGTAGGGTTTGATACAATTGATTTTGGAAGCTTTGTTTCTCCTAAGGCAATCCCTCAAATGCGAGATACTGCGGCTGTTTTATCAAAATTAGAGCTTTCTAATACTACAAGTAAATTATTGGCAATTATTGCAAATGAAAGAGGAGCAAATGATGCCTCTCAATTTGAAGAAATCGATTATTTAGGGTATCCTTTTTCAATTTCAGAAAATTTTCAAATGCGTAATACCCACAAAACAATAAAAGAATCTATAGAAACATTAGATGCTATTTTAAACATTGCAAATGCATCTAATAAAGAAGTGGTAGCTTATTTATCTATGGGTTTTGGAAATCCATATGGAGACCCTTGGAATGTAGAAATAGTTAGTGATTGGATAGAAAAATTATCAAAAATGGGAGTTCAAATACTATCATTATCAGATACTATTGGTAGTTCCAGTCCAGCAATAATTGAGTATTTATTTTCTAATTTAATTTCAGCATATCCTAAAATTGAGTTTGGAGCACATTTGCACACAACTCCAGATAAATGGCATGAAAAAGTAGCCGCCGCTTTTAAAGCAGGTTGTTTGCGTTTTGATGGAGCAATAAAAGGGTATGGGGGTTGTCCAATGGCAAAAGACGAATTAACAGGGAACATGCCCACTGAAAAATTATTGAGCTATTTTACGGCACAGAAAGTAGCAACAGGAATCAAACCGATGAGTTTTGAAAGTGCTTATAACAAGGCTTTAGGTATTTTTTAAAACTTAATATTTTAGACAAAAATTTACATTTAAAGAACAAACAATAATGAAATTTATTAAATCAATTTTTTATATTTTATCTCTTTCTATTATAGTATCATGTTCAAAAGAGGATGGTAAAATAGACCTTACTTTTTTACAATTGAATGATGTATATGAAATAGCACCCATACAAGGCGGAGCATATGGAGGAATGGCTAGAGTAGAAACTGTTCATAAAGAATTACTCAAAGAAAACCCGAATACAATGCTTTTTTTAGCTGGCGACTTTTTGAATCCTTCCTTATTAGGATCCATAAAGGTTGATGGAGAAAGAGTTCGAGGGAAACAAATGGTTGAAGTGATGAACGCTATGAACTTCGATCTTGTAGCTTTTGGAAATCATGAATTTGATGTTTCCCAAAAAGACCTCCAAAATCGATTAAACGAAAGTAATTTTCCTTGGATCTCTGCCAATGTGAAATTAAAAACAGACAAAGGATCCATCCCTTTTTACAAAGAAATAAATGGACAAAAAGAGTCAGTAGGAGAAACTTTTATAAAAGAATTTTCAGATGAAGATGGGACAAAAATAAAAATAGGTTTTGTAAGCGTTTGTATTCCTTCTAATCCAAAAGATTTTGTAGAATATGATGATATGTTTGAACAAGTAAGTACTTCTTATGATGCTATAAAAGATCTTGTTGATGTTGTTTTTGGATTGACACACGTCACTCTTGTAAATGATAAAAAAATTGCAAAATTATTGCCAAATATTCCTCTAATAATGGGAGGGCATGAACATACACATAGCAATGATTTTGTAGGAAATGTTCAAATTTCTAAGGCAGATGCCAATGCAAAAACAGTGTATATTCATAAAATATCGTACGATAAAAACACAAAAACAACAACAGTTACATCAGAATTAAAAGAAATTAATGCATCAATAAAAGCCGATGAAAGAGTAGGGGGCATTGTCAAAAAATGGCAAACAATTTTAATTGCTCAAATTAAAAATGTTATTCAATACCCAGATGAAGTTATTTTCGAGGCAAAAACACCTTTGGATGGTAGAGATACTCCCATTAGAAGTATACAAACAAATTTGGGTCAAGTAATTACCAAAGCAATGTCTTTTGCTTTTAATGATGAAGTAGATTGTGCACTAGTAAATGGAGGGTCAATAAGAATTGATGATCAATTAACCGGTCCTGTTACAGCTGTAGATATTTTTAGAGTATTGCCCTATGGAGGAGGAGTGTTAAAAGTAGGTATTAAAGGAAGACTTTTAGAACGTGTTCTTAACTACGGAATTACAGCTAAAGGAAAAGGTGCCTATTTACAACGTTTTAATGCAAAAAAATTAGATGAGATCTGGATGATTAAGGGTCGCGCCTTAGATAAAAATAAAACCTACTCAGTAGCTTTTTCAGATTATCTATTAAAAGGTCTTGATATTCCTTTTTTATCATCAAATAATAGTGATATTTCCGCTGTTATTCAACCCAAAAATAAGGATCTAGCCTTTGATATTAGAAAAGTAGTGATCAATTATCTAAAAACTTTATAATATAATCTGTTGATTATCAAATTAATGCTTTTTTAAAACCTATATTATTTTTATTTATTCTAAATAAGCTTTGTAGATATTGTTTTGTGTGGTATATTTGCATAAAAATAAAACATTATTTATAATTAATCTTAATAAAAATGAAAAAAGTAATTTTATCCTTAGCAGTATTTTCAACACTATTATTTTCTTGTACAGATGATCCTGCTATAAATATTGAACTTCCTGTTGAAGTTGAAGCTCCAGACACCTACACATTCAACAGAGAAGGCGAATCTACAGTTAGTTTTGGAGGGCAAACAGCAAGATTAGAGATGGCAGCATCTTTAATGGGACAATTAAATTCTGAAAACGTCTTAGCATCAGATCTTTTAACCATGTTTAATGACGGTACTGGTTTTACAGCCTCAGATGATGCTACTGCAGAAGAACAAGCTGCTGTTGACGCACTTAATAGTTCTGGAAAAAAATTAGGAAACAAAACGGCTGCTTACGGTGATGAATCTGTAGTAGAAGATATCAGAGGTTTTATAACTGAATATGCAGATGATGTATCTACCAGTTTTAGTACTGATGCAGCAGCAGGGGTTGCAGGATCTCATACTGGTGCTGGAGGAAGAACTGTTCGTATAAACGGAAAGGGAATGGAGCT
>Ga0209092_10000060_pt1 | contig 87327 bp, 62 predicted proteins | sample FraStrMetagenome_FD_187446 | JGI IMG/M metagenome (GOLD analysis project Ga0209092, IMG submission 187446) | Marine eukaryotic phytoplankton communities from Arctic Ocean - Fram Strait ARC3M Metagenome (SPAdes) (version 2) | ecosystem: Environmental > Aquatic > Marine > Oceanic | place: Fram... | reverse complement strand
TGCGCAAGCCGAGGGAGAAACCCAAGAACACGGGGTCAGCTTGATTCTCGACGTGCCCAATGTGCAACAAGGGGCCATTTTCTACCCCAATGAGGACGCCTTCACTCAATTCGACGTGACCAACTTCAATGCGTCGTTTGACACCACACAAATTCACCGCATCACCAATGGTGTGGCCAGCGTCATCGCGGCACCTTTAACTGGTGGAGAAGAAACCGTCAATCTGGATTTCCTCCTTCGCCGAGAGGTGGATGGCGAGCTTGTCGGATTCGAAAAAACACTGAAGGGGAACTTCGTTGTCGTTGTCGATTAATCCTTGACCCCTCCGTAATTTAGAGGGATGCCCTCTAATACTAGACGTCTTGCACTTATTGGCGTGCTGCTTTTTGGCTGCCTTGGCCTGCGCGCGCAGCCCTCTAGCTGGGAGGTGATTCCGAGTGCTTATGAATTTAGCATGACGCTCACCTTCACGATATCCGTGGATGGTTTGGTCGGTGCGGGCAATCAAAATGTCGCCGCCATTTTCGACGCTTCCGGCAACTGCAGAGGCGTCGGTGCGACAGACTTCCCGGCCAATTCCGGATATTTTACGGGACTCATGCTGGTCTATGGCAACCAAGCCAGCGAAAACGACCTGGAGGTCCGCATTTGGGATTCCGCTCAAGACAGCCTTCCCCAATGCGACAACACCCTCGATTTTGTCGCCAATGGGATCTTGGGAAGCTTGAACAGTCCACAGGTTTTCTACGGCGTGTATGACCCCTTGGTCGGATGCACAGACACCGAAGCCTGCAATTACCTCTTCACTGCGACGACCGACAACGGCAGTTGCATCTACCCCGGATGCAGTGATGACCAGGCTTGCAATTACGTGGAGGCGTCCCCATGCTACGACAACACCACTTGTGCATTTCCGGAACTGTATCTCGATTGCCAAGACAATTGCCTCAACGATTTTGATGGAGATGGCATTTGCGATGAACTCGAGATCGGCGGATGTACAGATGACCGTGCCTGCAACTATGATGCCGGGGCCACCGACGATGATTGCAGCTGTGACTTCCCCTTCTATCCTTTCAATTGCAATGGGGATTGCTACATCGACACCGACAATGACGGCGTTTGCGAAGCGGACGAAGTCTTGGGTTGCGACGATCCCGTCGGTTGCAATTTCGATCCTGTGGCAACAGACAACGATGGGTCCTGCCTATACTGCTGCTACAGTGTCTATGGAGCAACCAATGCGTTTAACCTCGACATTGAACGCTATGCCGGTTTAGGCACTGAAAATCCTGGCTTGCCCGGTCTCCTGACTTACAGGGTTTACGTCACGTGCGCCCATCCTGAAGACCAAGTTTTGGCAGTAAGCGGTTCAGGAGGCAACTCCTCCATTGTGGGCAGCGAAAGCAACTTCTACCAATCTTCCAATGGCAGCTTGCTCCTCTCCGACATCGACTCCAGCGCTTTTGCCGACGACCTTACTGTGACACTGGACTCTTGGCTCACCATTGGTCTTGAGACCCCCAACGTTGCGCCCGGCCAATCCACCATTTCGGCGACCAATGGGCTTTGGAGCACCCTGTTTGAACTTGGAGAAGACTTGTTCATCGGCGGAGCGTCTGGAGATGGCTGGAGCGTTTCTGAAAACAGCACAAACAGCTTTGCCGGTGACGATCTTCGGGTCCTCGTCGGCCAATTCACTTCTGCCTCGCCCATTGAAGGCAGCTTGAACTTGACCGTATTGCCCTTTGGAGCGAGCGAACCCCTCCAAATCACCCCGCTCTTCGTTGCCCCACCGTGTGGCTGCTCTTCGCCTTTGGCCTGCAATTACGACGCCTCCATTACCTACGATGACGGATCGTGCCTGTTCCCACAAGACGGTTTGAACTGTCAAGGCAACTGCGACTCCGATGTCGATGAAGATGGAATTTGTGATGGCGACGAAATTGAAGGCTGCACCGACTTTAATGCATCCAACTTCGAGCCATTGGCTTCCGATGAGAACGGAAGCTGTTTGTACCCGGGGTGCACCTATCCCGACGCCAACAATTTTTCAGTGGACGCCAACGTGGACAATGGCGAATGTGAATTCGACCTGAGCAACCCATGCCCCGCAGACATCAATGGTGACGGCATTACCACCGCAGCGGACATCTTGTCCATTCTTGCGGCATACGGACTGCCTTGCGCGAATTGAGCCTGTGTTAGACTTCAATCACAGCCTCCCCTGTGACTGCAAAAACACGATCTGTGCGGCGGGGTTCGATCACGTACATCCCGGTAAACGCTCCGTATGCTGGCATCACGGCCTGGGTCTCGCCAAAATGGAAGCACCGCACACGAAGGCGCTGTCTGCCCGTGCCTGTCAATCGGATTCCCGGATGAACATGGCCGCAGACATGGTAGCCAAATCCTTGTGACCAGTCTGCCGGATCGTGGGTAAACGTAAATGGGCCATCGTCCAACCTGTCCACCTGTGATATGCCCGCTTCTTCAAGCAGTGCATCTGGAATCTGATCGTGATTGCCTCGCACCAAGACCCAATTCAAGTAACCAAACTCTACACAGAGTTCAGAAAATGGATCCCATTCCTTGTTGATGTCACTGTGAAACAGGTCTCCCAGCAGCAAAACCCGATCGGGCCTGAACACCTTGATGTGCTCCCGCAACCGATGCAACGTCTCCAACGTGGGCTCAGAACCAATCGGCACGCCGTGCTTTCGAAAATGCGCCGCCTTGCCCAAGTGCAAGTCACTCAACCAAAGGGTGCGCTTTTCAGGCCACCAAATGGCTCCGTCTGGCAACAGAGTGAGGGCAATGCCCGACACGGTTACCTCTAAACTTCCGGGAAATTGCGCAGGTTTTACCGCGTCCATGCGATGTTCATCCCGAACCGAATCCCAGGAATCCACCCCTCTTCACCGTACACGAAATGCTCCCCAATGTTGGTGGTCACCGACTTCACTTGAGGGCCGAGGAACAAATCACCCCGCACCCGTTTCCCCATTTGAAACTGTCCTCCCAAAACAAATCCAGCGCCCACCGCCGTTCGGCGCTGTACCCCGGTGAAATTCGTCACCATGGTGCGCTGAATGGCGCGAACCCGTGCAAAACCACCAAAGTAAAATCCCTTCATGACCTCTGGGGATAGGTAGTAGCGGACTTCTGGCATGACGACAAAGCCGAGCCAGTCGACCGAGTTCAACGAGGTTCTAACCCCGAGCAAACTCTCCAAGTCAGACGTGTTCAATTCCAGATTGGAGCGTACGATGCCCGATGTCAATTGCCACGATGCGTGTTTCGAAAATGGCTTTTCTACACTGACCTGGAATTGCCCCGCAAACCACCCAAAAGGGTTTGTTTTGATTTGCATGCGTCCACCGTTGTCTTGCGCATGGACAATTCCTTCCCCCGCTAAGGACAAGCCAAGACAAAGCAGACTGGCAACGGATGTCCGAAAAAGAAAGCGCTGAAACATCATCATTCGATTTCTCACCAACCGATTCCAATGGTCAATCCAAAGCGAAGTCCAGAGCCATCTGTATCCTCAAAGTCCAAATCATCGTACTCTTCGAAATCACCGCTGTATGTGGTCTTACTGGACTTGAATTGTGGTCCCAAGAACAACTCTCCGGTCAAGCCATTGGCGAGTTGGTATTGGTAACCCAAAACAAAGCCCCCACCAATGGTCTGCCGCTTGCGGGTGCTGCCTTCGTCGCTGTCCACAGTCGTGGTCACCGAGCGAAAACGACCAAAGGGTGCGATGTACAATCCGTCTGGCGCCACATCTCCAAGGTAATAGCGCACTTCCGGCACCACGATCACGCCGAGCCGGGTCGCATCAAAAGACTCAAAAAAGAACGCCGAGTCTGCGGCCGCCTTCGACAAGCTCACATTGGAGAAAATGAGCCCAGGTATTACCTGAACCGAGAGCTTTTCCGAGAGGAAGTGCTCGTATCCAAATTGGTACTGCCCCGCAAACCATCCAAATGGGTTGGCTTTGATCACGCCTGTCCCCTCCTGCTCTTGGCCTTGGACTTGCAGCCCAATCACCATGAGAAAAACAAATGCCAAGTGCTTCATGCGTTCTGTTGTTTAATGAGATTGAGAGCGGATCCAGATTGGAACCACTCTATTTGCTGTGCGTTGTAAGTGTGATTGCACACGATGCTGTCCTCGCTGCCATCGGCATGCTTCACCGCGATGGTCAATGGCTTGCCTGGGGCGAAGTCCTTGAGGTCGATCATGTCGAACGTGTCGTCCTGACGGATCAAGTCGTAATCGGCCTCATTGGCGAAGGTCAACCCGAGCATCCCTTGCTTCTTCAAGTTGGTCTCGTGGATGCGCGCAAAGGACTTCACCAAGACCACGCGCACGCCAAGGTGGCGCGGCTGCATGGCGGCATGCTCGCGCGAGCTTCCTTCTCCATAGTTCGAATCTCCAACCACCAAAGTCGGAACGCCTGCCGCCTTGTACGCGCGGGCCACAGCGGGCACTTCACCAGTGGAATTGTCAAGTTGGTTCACCACGGCATTGGTCGCCCCACCAAATGAATTGACCGCTCCGGTGAGCGTGTTGTTGGAAATGTTGTCGAGGTGACCACGGTACCGCAACCATGGTCCCGCCATGGAAATGTGGTCCGTCGTGCACTTTCCGTCTGCCTTGATTAAAAGGCGCATGCCCATCAAGTTTTGTCCATCCCAAGGCTGGAAGGGGGTCAACAACTGCAAACGCTCACTGTCTCCTTTGACCACCACTTGAACCCCACTGCCATCTTCTGCAGGCGCCAAGTAGCCCGCATCCTCCACCTCGAATCCCCTTTCTGGCAATTCATAGCCCGTGGGAACTGGCAACTTCATTGGGCCATCCGCTCCAGGCAGTGTATCGGTCATGGGGTTGAAGGTGAGGTCTCCAGCCAAGGCAATCGCTGTCACGACTTCGGGCGACCCCACAAATGCGTGGGTGTTGGGGTTGCCATCGGCCCGCTTGGCGAAATTCCGGTTGAAGCTGTGGACGATGCTGTTCTTCTCCTTCTTTTCTGCGCCGCTTCTTGCCCATTGGCCAATGCACGGGCCGCAGGCATTCGCAAACACATCTGCCCCCATCTTATCAAAGGTGTCGAGCACGCCATCGCGCTCCAACGTGTAACGCACAAGCTCGGAGCCTGGCGTAATCGTCAGTTTGCCTTTGCTCTTGACCCCGGCTTCCACCGCTGCTTTTGCCAAGGACGCACTGCGCGTGATGTCCTCGTAACTGGAGTTGGTGCAGGAACCGATGAGGCCAAATTCGATCTGTGTAGGATAGCCTTTTTCTGCGCAGAGCTCGGCCATTTTGCTTACCGGAGTGGCCAGATCTGGACTAAACGGGCCATTGAGGTGAGGCTCCAATGTTGTGAGGTCGATCTCAATGACTTGGTCGAAATACTGCTCTGGATTGGCATACACTTCTGAATCGCCAGTCAAATGCTCTGCAATGCCGTCGGCCAATTCTGCGACATCCGCACGGCCTGTTGCCCGCAGGTAACGGCCCATGCTCTCGTCGTAACCAAAGGTGGACGTGGTCGCACCAATCTCGGCGCCCATGTTGCAAATGGTGCCTTTTCCGGTACAGCTCATCGCGTCGGCACCCTCACCAAAATACTCCACAATACACCCTGTGCCTCCTTTGGCGGTCAAGATGCCAGCCACCTTCAAAATCACGTCTTTCGGGCTGGTCCATCCGCTCATTTCCCCCGTCAACTTGACGCCGATGAGCTTGGGGAACTTCAGTTCCCATGCCATGCCGGCCATCACGTCTACTGCGTCGGCACCGCCAACACCAATGGCCACCATACCCAATCCACCCGCATTCACGGTGTGGCTATCGGTTCCAATCATCATGCCGCCAGGAAAAGCATAGTTCTCGAGCACGACTTGGTGAATGATGCCCGCTCCGGGCTTCCAGAAACCAATGCCATACTTGTCGGACACCGATTCAAGAAAATTGTAGACCTCGTTGTTTCGATTGATGGCCTCTTGCAAATCCGTATCGGCCCCCACTTTGGCTTGAATCAGGTGATCGCAATGCACGGTGCTGGGCACCGCCGTTTGGACCTTACCCGCTTGCATGAATTGCAACAACGCCATCTGCGCTGTGGCATCCTGCATCGCCACGCGGTCTGGCGCGAAGTCCACGTAATCTTCACCACGGTTAAAAGCGCCAGAAGCCTCCCCGTCCCACAAGTGGGTATAGAGGATCTTCTCCGCGAGTGTCAGTGGTTTGCCTGTGACGTTTCGGGCTGCAGCCACTCGGCTGGGGAAACGGTCATACACGGCGCGGATCATCTCGAGATCAAACATGTCGATAAGGGTTGAAGCGTTGCGGCGACGAAGATACAAGCGCGCGTAGCTTTGGGCCATGTCTCGTGCCGTGCTCCTTGAACAAGTCCGTTTGGCCTTGCGCTCCATCCGCGCACAATGGCTCCGTACCCTGCTGACCATCACCATCATTGGCACCGGAATCATGGCCCTCATGTCCATGATTACCGCCACGGAAGCCCTGCGTTCCAGCCTCATCGAACAGTTCGTTGGCTTGGGTGCAGGCACATTACAAATCAGTCAAAAACAGGAGGGCGGCGCCTTTGGGGGGCGGAGACTCAGCAACTCAAACCCCATCAGGTTTGATGAGGCCATGGCCCTCAAAAAGCAAGCGAAAGAACTTGCCGCAACCGCAGTTTCTGCGCGCGGCACCATGATGGGCCGCCTATCTAGAGATGGCAAAGAGACGGACCCCAACGTCCTTGTGGTGGGCGGCGACGAAGGGTTCATCCCCATGAGTGGTTATGATTTGGTGGCGGGCCGAAATTTCACATCCGAAGAGGTCAGAGGCAATGCACCACTGGTCATACTCGGTGGCGACGTGGTGAGCAAACTGTTCTCCCCGTCGGAAAACCCACTAGACAAAGACATTCGCATTCGAAATCGCCGGTACCGAATTGTGGGCGTCCTCGATCAACAAGGGGCCTCTTTTGGCATGTCCCAAGACAACCAAGCCATTCTGCCCGTCGGGGAAATTCAGGCACGGTACAGCGGATCAAGGACATCCTACAGTGTTCAAATCAAGTCGAACGACCCCGAAGGCATCGGCGCCCTGTCCGAAGTTGTGATCGGAGAAATGCGGGCCATTCGGGGCGACTTGCCTGGAATGGCCGACAGCTTTCGAATCTCTCGGTCAGACGCCCTGATTGCTCAATTCAACGACAGCATTAGCTCGGTCACCCTCGCCGCCCTGTTCCTTGGACTCATTACTTTGCTCGGGTCCTCCATTGGCCTGACCAACATTATGCTGGTTACCGTGACCGAGCGCACCCGGGAAATCGGCCTGCGTAAAGCGCTCGGCGCCTCATCCAAAACGATACAGACCCAATTTCTGGTCGAGGTCGTGATCATTGGACTTTTGGGCGGGATTTTCGGCGTTGCGTTGGGCATTGGCGTGGGCAATGTGGTCGCCCATTACCTGGAAGCCCCATTTGCCTTGCCCTGGGGGTGGATCATCATCTCTCTTGTCCTGAGCGGCGTCGTGGGACTCGTCAGCGGCTACTATCCCGCGCGAAGGGCAGCGCTTCTAGACCCCATTGAATCTCTTCGCCACGCCTAAGACAGGCCATTTCACCACCATGTCTCCGTTGTCCTCATCCAGCCCCCTTTGGGTCATGCGAAAGCCCCGCAGCTTGGGGAATTTCAGCATTGAGACATCTTACAAATCCATGCGGGACGCTTGGCCCAGTCATGCTCCCCTTCCACAAGTACATGTCGTTGGTCACTTCACCTCTGGTATCGCGGACCGTTGGCACATTTGGAGAGAGGTCCACAGCGCGCAAGCTCCCCTGGTGCACATCACGGGCGACATCCATTTCGCGGCCATTGGATTCCGCAATGCTCCCGTGATCTTGACCATCCATGACTTGGGGATGTTGGACCAAGGCCGTTTTCTAGAACGGTGGATCAAAAAATGCTTCTGGCTAACGTGGCCTTTGAAGTCATGCGCCCAACTGATCGCGGTTTCAGAAGAAACCAAACGGGACATTCTCCGTCGGACAGGCTATCGATCGGACCGCATCCATGTGATTCCCAGCGTGATCTCCCCGTCGTTTCACGCGAGAACATCGAACCCCGTCAACCCCAAGCCCCGAGCATTGCACATCGGGGTTGCCGACAATAAAAACCTCGAAGGTCATGCCAAGGCTTTGGTTGGACTCGATGTTCATTTGCGGATCATTGGGGTCCCGACCCCATCTCAAGTGGCCATGCTGGATCACCTTCGCGTGGATTACAGCTGCACCTCCAAGCTCACCGAAGCGCAACTTCAGGCAGAATATGCAGCCTCCGATGTGCTGCTCTTTTGTTCCACACTAGAAGGCTACGGGATGCCCATCATCGAGGCCCAAACTGTGGGTGTCCCGGTGATCACAAGCCAACGCCCTCCCTTAGACGACACCGCTGGAGACGGCGCGCTTTTGGTTGATCCTGAGCGCGCTTCAACGATTCACGAAGCGATTCAAAAGGTGATTTCGGACCCAAAGCTTCGCCACACTTTGGTGGCCAAAGGCCGGAAAAATGCCAAGCGATACAACGCGGAAAGTTCTGCCAAGCGACACGCCAAGGTATACGAACACGCCCGAGCGGCAGAGCGCTAAGCCTGTCAGATTCTGGACTGAAGGAAGCGCTGGATCTCGAACCAGCGTTCAGGCTTTAAGACGATTTTCCCTTCGTTGTCCAACAGGAAATACGTCGGGGTTTGCGTGATCTTGTAGTCATCCGTGATCGGTGCATCCCACCCTTTCAATTGGCACACATTCGACCAAGGGATTTGATTTTCGGCAATCGCGTTGGTCCACGCGATTTTCTGTTGGTCCACAGAGATGCCAATCACACCGAAACCACGCGGATTCAAATCCTTATACATGGGAACAAGGTTGGGGATTTCCTGCTCACACTTGTGACACCAGCTCGCCCAAAACATAACCAGCGTGTATTGATTTCGAGCCACTTCTTCCCCCAAGTCAATCATTTTTCCAGAGGGGTCCGCAATGCGGAATCCAGGGGGGGTATTTCCCACCCTTAAATTGAGGATGCCCTGAGCCCGCTGACGAATCACATCAGAGAGGTTCGCTCCACAATCTTCGTCGAAGATGTAGTTGTCCAAGATGTATTGACAAATGGTCTCCTTCCCCGTATTGTAGAAGCCATCCAGCATGTTGTACAATGCGAATTCCAACACGACTGGATTGTCCTCACAAGACGCTTTCACCAGGTCAATGCAGCTCAAGAAACCAGAGTCCTTGCCTTCACTGAACGTCCGCATCATGGATTGAATGCGATCCGGAAGGGCCATGGATCGGGTCAAACTGTTGTCGCTCACGTCCAAATCGCTCAAAAAAGTGCCTTTGTCGCCCAAGAATCTAGGCTGCTTCCAGGTTAGAAACTTGGCCAAGTATGTCCCTGGGTTTGCACGGATAAACTGGTGCTGTGTTTGGGCCAGTTCGTCTTCTTTGGCCTTGACCTTCGCTTTGGTGGCCGCCTCTTGGCCGCCTCCCTGCTTGTACAACTGGCGGACTTGGTTCTTGTTGGCGGCCTCGGCACCCCGATATGCAAACCAACCGCGGTTCTCCACGCTCTCGGTTCTGCCGCCGGTCATGCGCGCATTTTGAAAGTCAATCGTCAACTCCGGCTCATCCGGATTCAAAATGATGTCTGCGGTCTTCTTTCCCGTCTCAAATCCCAAGCCATAGAAACCTCGGCCCACTTCCACCTTGCCAAAATCAAAACTGCCGTTGGTCATTTTAGCGGAATCCAAAACGGCAATGTTGCGGCCTTCTGTTTCGAAGAGATACAACATGCCATTTCGGCCTTGAACACTGCCGGAAAAGTCCACCTTGCCCACTTTGTCTCCTCGGTTTTGAGCGTTGATCCCATCCAAATAATTGGGGTTCTCTCTTCCGCCACCAGACACCTGTTGTGCCGATTGGACAGGAGAAGAAGGGGACGGCGCCGCGACCTGACTTGCCTGAACATTGGCCGCGAGGGCCGCTGTAGGGTCCACCACGGGGCCCTTTCTTTTTTCGGAAGCTTCGCCAGTGGAACAGGCGAACAAAAGCAAGCTGAGGCTAAGAGAGATCAACATGACAAATGGGATGCGTTGTTGCATGCCGAAAATTAAGCCCTGACATCATGAGATAACAAGGTCAGTCTGCGAATCCCCACCTTTCTAACGTGAATTAACGCTCTACCCTGTCCTCGCATGGGGTTTTGCATCGCGTATCTTTCTCCGATGGACCGACAGACCGCACTGCTTGTTCTTCAGCTTCCAGATGCCCCAACAGCAGAGGAAATCCACAACGCCTTTGAAGGACATGTCTTTCAACTCCGGGATTTTTTGTTTCGGCAAACCATTGTTCCTCAAGTCTTTAGGTCGAAAGTGAATCGGCTTCTGACCGCTTCTGAAGTTGGGGAAACGTTGGGTGCGGAACTGACCCCATCCAGCATTGAGATTCCGGAGCTGAGCCCCCTGCTGGGAACAGCCGATCAAGTCGTGCGCACACACGCCGACAATGTGGGGCGCCTCCGGTCCGCCATGGCCACAACACTGAATCCAACTTGCCTTTCACGCCTGGGGGAATGTTTGGTCCGGCTCCAGCAACAGTACTTACACAACATGGCCGAATGGTCGGCTGAACGCACACTGGAAGGAGCGAAAACGGTCCCCATGCGCGAGGAGTGGTCGCCTGCGGCGTTGGCTTCGGCCATCGAATCGGAGCGCAAAGGCGAAGTTTTAGATGAGGCCACATCCGGGCGATTGCAGACTGAGCTTTTGAGAATGCAAACGCTGATCCGCGGCGCCATTGTGGCGTAGGCCACGCCAAGACGCATCGCTTAGCTTTTGTCCGATTGCTTTTCGGCGGCACCCCTCTGGTGCAACTGAAGCACCATCCCATCCCCCAGTCCAACTTTGGGTACCACCAAGGCTGGAGCTTCAACCAGGTTCATCACCCTGAGGTAGATGGAACCTGCTGGAACAATCACATCTGCCCGATCTGGCTTCAAGCCAAACTGGTCCATCCGCTCCGTATAGCTGAGTCTCTCCAACTGCCCATGAAGATCAGCCAGCTTCTCCAAAGACATAGGAGACCGAGATGGCCCGTTGGATAGCTTTTGCAATTGATTGATGTTGCCCCCGGTGGCGATAACCATGGGCCGAGATACCCCATATTCGGCCAGCAATGCCTCACTCCAACTGGCCATGTCTGTCCAAACCTCAGGGTCCACCTTGTCCTGAATCAAACGGACGGAACCCACTTTGAAACTCCGCCCCGCAAGCCTCAAGCCCTGTCGGATCAAGGTGAGCTCTGTAGAACCTCCCCCCACGTCCACATACAAATAATCTTGGTTCCGGTCCAGAACACTGATTGAAAAGTTCAAGAAAATCAAATCGGCCTCCTCTTCACCGTCAATGACCTCAATGTCCACATTGGCCTCTTCCCGCACCCGGGCGACCACCTCCTGTGCATTCGTGGCCTCCCGCATTGCACTTGTCGCACAAGCACGCCAAGCGTCAACCCGCATGGCCTTCATGAGCAAACGAAAGGCCTTCATTGCTGTGGTCAACTGACGCCCCTTCTCCTTTCCGATTTTTCCAGATTCAAACACATCCTCACCCAAACGGATAGGTAGCCTCGTGTAAGCCACCTTGTCCGAATGAATGCCCTCGGAATCAACCCGAATCTCCTTGATCAAAAGCCGAACTGCATTCGATCCAATGTCAATGGCTGCATACCTCATCTCCCAAGCCCTTTGCCTTGCAATTGTCGTTTGTAGTAAGCGTAAGTGGATTTGTGACTGTCCACGCGCGGCGCGCCATCCGGGCAAGAAACGTAGCGGTTGCGCTGTTTTTTATCCAGCTTTCTGCTTTTCACGTTGTCTTTGAGTTGAAAATCAAGCACCGCGCTGATCTCTGCCTGCAAGGTCTCATCATAAATTGGGACGCTCACCTCGATTCTTCGGTCCAAATTCCGCGTCATCCAATCTGCACTGGAAATGTAGAATTCCGGCTTTCCTCCCGCCCCAAAGGCCACGACTCGGGCGTGCTCCAAGAACCGCCCCACCACACTGAAAGCCTCGATTCGATCGCTCAACCCCCTGACTCCTGCCTTCAGCGCACAGGCCCCCCGGACAATGAGCTTGATGTCCACCCCAGCCTGGCTCGCCGCATAAAGTTTGCGAATCATCCCCGCATCCGTGAGGTTGTTGCACTTCAAAATCATCCACGCTTTCCTCCCTGCTTTGGCTTCCGTAATCTCCCGGTCAATCATCTGTGAAAACCGACGGCGCGTGCTGTAAGGAGACACAATCAGGTGCCGGAATACGCCACGCTGGTAATTGTGCTCAAAAAATTGAAAGAGCCTTTCCACCTCACCCGCAACCCGTTTGTCCGCCGTTAAAAGCGCCAAATCGCTGAAAACCCCAGCAGTGGACTCATTGAAGTTGCCTGTCCCCACATGCGCATAATGCCGCTCTTGCCGTCCCTCCTTTCGGGTAATGAGGAGCAACTTAGAATGGGTTTTGAGTCCGGCAACACCAAAAATCACCTGAATTCCGGCCTCTTGAAGGGCCTGCGTGACCTTGATGTTGTTGCGCTCATCGAAGCGGGCGTGCAATTCAATCACCACCTGCACCTCCTTCCCATTCAAAGCTGCACTCGTAAGGGCATTGATGATGTGGGAGTTCTTGGCCACCCGGTACAAGTTGATTCGAATCGCGGTGACCTTGGGGTCAATGGCCGCTTCCCTGAGCATGTCGACCAACTGAGAAAACGCATGATACGGGTAGTGCAACAGGATGTCCCGCTTGGCCACCTCCTCAAAAATGCTTGGCTTGCCCTGAAGGTGCCGGTGCGGCAAGGGCCTCATTTTGCCAAAAGTCAAATCGGGGAGGTCCAAATCGGGGAAGTCCATCAAGTCCCGCCGATTGTGGTAGCGGCCACCCGGAATGATGTTGGCTTCATCAATCACACCCAGCTTCCGAATCAGAAATTTGAGCAACTCGGCAGGCATGGTGCGGTCGTACAAGAAGCGCACGTAGTCTCCATGCTTCCTTTTGGCAATGCCCTTTCGCATTTTCTCCAACAGGGACTTCGACAAGTCGTCGTCCATGTCAATCTCGGCATCCCGGGTCACTTTGATGGCAAAAGCCGAGACGGCGGTCGGCTGAAACGTGGAAAACAGCCTCGGAAGTCCCACCCGAACCACGTCGTCCAAAAACATGATCCCTTGCCTCCCCGCTTTTGCAGGCAGGACAACAAATCGATCCAAATGATCGGGCAATTCCAAGAGGGCAAAACGCGCCCGCTTCGACACGTCTCCTTCCAACTGAATAACGTGGTAAACGGTGCCATCCCGGAGCTCGGGCACCCCCACATCCGAAATCAAAATGGGCACCAATTGCGGACGCACCTTTCGGTCGAAATGATCGCGGACGAAAGTCCACTGCTCTTCGTCGAGCTGCCCCTCGTCCATGAGGTCAATTCCCTGTTCCGCGAGCTGGCCCTCTACTTCTCCAAACGCTTGATTGAACCTAGACTGAAGGTCAATCACCCGCTCTGTAATCCCCGTGACCGTTTCCTCAACCCCAAAGCCCAAAGTGGTGGTGGTTCGTTTGCCGAGCAGGGCCATGCGCCGAAGGGCCGCAACACGCACACGGAAGAACTCGTCGAGATTGTTGGAGAATATGCCCAAGAAGCGCATGCGCTCCACCGGAGGCACTTGCTCGTCCTCTGCCTCCTGAAGCACACGCTCATTGAAGGAGAGCCAGCTGAGCTCTCGGTTGAAGAACTCCTCTTGCGGGGACATCCCGCCTTTTGGCGAGGGCATCATTTTGCCGGACTTGGCTTTAGAATCAGAAGACACGAAAGCGAAGATACCTGTGCCCCGACGCCACCGACGGTCCAACGTGAACATTTGCACGCCTCTCGCACTTGATTTGGTGCTCTTCACACCAACTTCGCGCCATGCCTCTACTTGGAAACACTGCCCCCGTCATCAGCGCCACTGCCGTCTTAAACGGCCAAGTGATGCGTGAATTCACCCTCGAACAGTTCCATGGCCAGTATGTGGTGCTTTTTTTCTACCCCGAAGATTTTACGTCGGTTTGCGGATCAGAAGTGCACGCTTTCCAAGACCGACTTGCCGATTTTAAATCGCGCGATGCGGTGGTGATTGGATGCAGCACCGATTCGGCCTCCACGCACAAACAGTACCTGCGCACACCGGCCAATCAAGGCGGCGCCGAAGGCGTCACTTACCCCTTGATTGCCGACACCAACCGCACTGTTTCCGACGCCTTTGGCACCCTCGATGGTCACTTTGACTACGATGCCCAAGGCAAGCTGGTGGCCACTTCGGACCTGCTCTGTAACCGTGGGTTGTTTATTCTCGATAAAGAAGGCGTGGTCCTCCACCAAGCCTACCACTTGAAGCCCATCGGTCGAGATTTGGACGCCGTCTTGCGCGAACTCGACGCGATTCGCCACCTCCAAATCAACGGCGAGGTGTGCATGGCCGACTGGAAGGCCTAATCTCATGCCTGGCGAAACGCATTAGTTTGCTGGCATGTCTTCTTCCAATCTCAAGTCCGCCTTTTTCGGCTTCTTTGTCGCATGTGCCCTATTCACGGCATATGCCTTCAGCAATTCAGAAACAGCTACGCCAGCCGCTCGATCCCTGTCCGACCTCTCCATTGAGGTGCCCGTTGCAGGATGGACAGACTTGGGCGGTGCGATTTATAGCCCCTCCGAAGGCATTTATCAGGTCATTTATGGAGACTTTGGCAGCGGGGACGAGTTCTCCATTGTCGAAGTGGTCGGGTTCGACTAACCCCAATCAGCCCTTGAGCCAGCGTGAGATGTAGGCTTCCAAACGATCGGCGTTGGCGGCCGAAATTCTCATGTCCACACTGCCCGATTCGGTCATGCCTTCAGGGGTGTTCCAACCGCACCAAATCGTCATGCGTTCATGACTGCTTTCCGGCATGCGGGTAACGCCGCTCACCTCGCCCCGTCGCAATGGCGCGCCATATACTTCAAGACGGCTGCGGAAGTACAAAATGGCGCCATCTGCCGTGCGTTCAAAATTGCATGCGGTGCGGGCCGAGTCCACCCCTACCAAGGCATGGACTTCTCCTGACCCCCCCACAAGTTCTGCTCGAGGCGAGCCTGTTCCGCCGGACTTTAGCGACGCCCAAAAACCCAGTGGCTTTCCAGAAATGGCGTGGACCTCGGCCCAACGCCGGGGGTCATTGTAGGTCAAGTTCCAAAGTCGCATGGCTCCAATGTCTGCGGTATTTGCCATCCGCATCATAGCGTTCGGCTTGCCCTGAAGTGTTGAATTTGCGGTTGGGACGCGGGTCGTTGCCCACACCGGCGACGTAAATCCAGTTGCCATAATTGCTGGCGGGATCGTGGTCGAGCAACATGTGCTCGAACCAACTCGCACCCATGCGCCAGTCCACACCCAAATCGTGAACCAAGTAGCTGGCTACGTTTTGTCGGCCACGGTTCGACATGAAGCCCGTGGCAGCGAGCTCCCGCATGTTGGCGTTTACGAAGTCGCACTGGGTGCGGCCTTCGCACCATGCCTCAAACGTGCGCCGGTCCGTGCGCCACTTGGGACTCTCGTTTTTGATGCCACGCTTGTGAAAGATGCGGTTGCCATAGCGCATGGCCACATAACGAAAATAATCGCGCCAAATGAGCTCGAAAAGCAGCCAATACGTGTCTTCGTTCTTTTCGATTTCACCCTCAAACTCCCGCACTTGGGCATGAATCTCTCGGGGGCTAATGCAGCCCAGCGCGAGCCAAGGCGAAAACTTCGAGCTGTAGTCGGCTCCCAGCAATCCGTTGCGCGTCTTCTTGTAGACACGGAGCTTCTTGGTCTCCCAGAAATAATGATCCAGCCGGGCCCAAGCCGCTTTGGCTCCGCCCTTGAAAGGAAGCACGCCCCGGGCATCGGGAATCCTAGGCTCCACGCCCAAGTCCGCCATAGAAGGAACCGCATCGCCCTCCAAGCCATCTGGCAAAACCAAAGCCTCGGGTTCCGGCAAGGGGTCGCGGACGTCGGCTCGTTTTTCCATTTTGCCTCGGAAACGTGTAAACACATCGGGCAGCTGTTCCAATTCAAACGGAAGGTCGTCCGGATGGTACATCGTCATTTGCTCCTCCAAGCGCAAGTCAAGCCGCTGTCCCACCTGAGCTTCTCGCTCCACCTCTTGCTGGGTGTGCTCAGCCGTCGCAAAAACTGTGCGCGCGCCCAGGTCCTCGGCCAATGCGCCCAAGACCTCTGCTGGCTCTCCTTTTCGGATCAGCAAGGTCCCACCCATGTCTTCCAAGTCTGCCTTCAAATCCGCCAGCGACTCCAATAAGAACTGCGTGCGAAATGCACCGGTTTTGACTTGTCCCCATCTGTCCTCTTCCCAAAATTGAGGGTCGAAAATGAACACTGGAACGACTTCAGAGGACGCCTTTACTGCGGCATTCAAGGCCGCATTGTCGGTGACCCGCAGGTCGTTTCGAAACCAAATTAAGCTGCGCATTTCAGAGGTTTTCTAGGTTGGCCAGAACGGCATCACCGCGCTCCAGCAAGGCCTCCCGTTTCTCTGGGGCCATTTTGTCCCAAGTGCGATAGGCCATGCCAATGCGCGGATTGCGCTCGAGCTTGGCCCGATTTCGGGCATGGAAATGCCAGTACAAACTGTTGAGCGGGCAGCTGTTCTCCCCCGTCTTGTCGGCCGCATCGTAGCTGCACCCGCTGCAGTAAGGCCCCATTTTTTTTATGTAATTCGCCGAAGCTGCATAGGGCTTGGTCCCCACAATTCCGCCATCGGCAAATTGACTCATGCCCCGGGTATTGGTGATCTCCACCCATTCAATGGCGTCGATATAAATACCTAAGTACCAGCGGTCTACCTCGTCGGGGTGAATCCCAGCCAACAGCATAAAATTGCCAGTCACCATCAACCTCTGGATGTGGTGTGCGTAGCTGTAATCCAAGCTTTGTTGAATGGCATGCCCCACACACGCCATCTTGGTTTTGCCCGTCCAAAACCAAGACGGCAAAGCATTGTCCGCTTCAAAAAAGTTGAGCTCCCCATATTCGGGCATGTGGGCCCAATACACCCCCCTCATGTACTCTCTCCAACCCAAGATTTGACGAATGAACCCTTCGACTTGAGTGATGTCTGCATGATCAGGATCGGATCTCCAACGGTCCTCCACCGCCCCAATCACCTCCCGAGGAGAAATCAACTTGGCATTCATACAGAAAGAGATTCGGGCATGATACAAGGACCAATACTCCGGATGCATGGCGTCTTGAAAATCGCCAAACCTTGGCAGACACTCCTCCACGAAAAAGTCGAGCAACTCCAGACCTTCGGCACGGGTGACAGGCCACAAAAACCGTTTCGAATCCACAGTGCCAATGGTCTTTACCCCACATTCTGCCAACATGCCCTCGAGGGCAGACAGGTCACGCTCAAACAAAAGAGGCTCCAAAGGACGATGGTCCTTTGGGAGCTTTTTCCGATTTGTCGCATCGTAATTCCACTTGCCTCCCGCAGGCTCTTGCCCCTCTGAACCCACTTCCATGAGCACGCCATGGGCCTTCCTCATGCGGCGGTAAAACGACTCCATGAGGTACGTCTTCTTGCCTTTAAACTGATCGGCCAAATCTCCACGCTGGGTCAAAAAATGATGCGTATCCACCGCATCTGCGCAGTCTCCAAATTCTGCCGCGAGGGCCTTCAGCTGAACATCTAGCCGATGCTCATCTGGCCATTGATATTCGAACCGCTCGCACCCCTCTTCCGCCATGATCATGCGCACATTCGCCTCGAGACCTTGGGTGTTTTTAGCCTCGTTCAACGCGAGGTAAACCACACGGTGCCCTTCTGACCTGCGCTCCTCAGCAAACGCACGCATGGCCGCAAAAAACGCCAACACTTTCTGAATGTGATGCGGCGCATAATCTGTCTCCTGCCGCATCTCAGCAAGCAAGTAAACGACGTCTCCCGAAACCACATCAAACCAAGGATGAGCAGCATTGAGCTGGTCTCCCAATATGAGACGGAGGGTGTTCATGGCACTGGGGCGTTGGGGTTCGACTTGGACGTGCGACGACACCGCTCACTGCAATATTTCACTTCGTCCCAGCAACGCGCCCATTTCTTGCGCCAATCAAAAGGAAGCCCGCAATGGACACACTCCTTCGATGGCAAGTTGGGTTTTGCGTGCATGGGATAACAACAGGCCGTGTCGGCCTCGGTTCACCACTTCATGCCCCTATTTTGTCAGGAGTAAATCACACCTTCATGTTCAACAACCGCATTGGTTTCGGGCCTCGCTTTTGGGCTGCCTTGATCGACTTCATTCTCCCGGCTTTGATTTCCTTGCCACTCATTTTTCTCGGGGTTACAGCAGGACTTTCCGCAACGCTGGGGATAGAGGGCATGATGGAAGGCCTTGATTTCGGGGATTCCGCCCTTCTTGGCGGCATGATTGGCCTCATCGCCTCCCTGCTTGTGATGGCCGTCATCAGCATGTTATACAGCCTCATTGAAGCCGCTACCGGCGCCTCTCCAGGCAAGCGAATGATGGGCTTAAAAATTGCCCATGCCGATGGTACGGCAGGAGACGTGCAGTTTTACTTGCTTCGTTGGGGCATCAAAAACAGTGGGAACCTCCTCAGCTTCGTCCTACCCGGCCCGTCATCCGTGGTGAGTCTGGTCTTTTTCCTAGGGTGCTTTGCGGCGCTTGACGAGAAGAAACTCGCCCTTCACGACATGATCATCAAATCGGCCGTGTTCAAGAAAGGCGACATCGTCGGCTAACACCAACCGCTCGACCCCCAGCGTCAATCAGCGCTTGGGCTGAACCCGCCAACTGAAGCCCACAGCCGTGTAATTCATGCTGTGATTCAGCCCTGTGCCGTAGCTCAGGTCCCACTGCCATGTATCGCTGGTTTGAAACGTGAGTCCTGCATCTAGGCTTGCCCAGTGGTTCTCGCGCGCCAAGTCATATCGGCCATAGGGCTCGATGTACAAACCCAACCGGTCGTCGATCCGGCGACCAACAGCCAAAGCATAGGTTCCAATCGAACTCCCCCGAAGCAAATCCACGCCCAGGTTGTAGCCCAACGACCAATCCGCCCCCACGCCATGGCTCACGCAGAGCGAATTGACCATGCCCCAGTCCCCTCGAAACCCCTCGTCCCCTGATGGGACCACGACATGGCCGAGGTAGGCCAATTGCGTTTTCTTCCCTTCGCGTTGAAACAGCATCAGTTTGGCACCCAATTCAACATCGCGAACGCCCTGCGCCAACACATCGATGTCGCCCCAAGCCCGTTGATCAATTCGACTGATCTGATGCTCAACACGGAGCTCAACACGCTCCGACAAGCCCACACGAAACAACGAGTTGGGCATTTCGAAAGTCCGGGTATCCCCTCCAAAACCCGGCGTCCACATGCTGGAGAAACCGCATTCCCATTGAAAAGATCCCGCTGGCACCACCGAGGAACCTTGGGCTTGGGAAGGCCGATCGGTCTCTAAGGCCTGTGCCCAAAGCCCAGAAGAAAGAGAAAAAAGGACAAGGAATGCCACCGTGCGCATGACCTCAAGGTAAACCGCACTCAAACCAGTTTCGGCCCGAAAAGGTGTTAACCCTTGAGCGCCTTCAATTCTGCCCAAGTCGATGGGACTGGAGTGGCTTGGACCCTCAATGGGATTTCCTTGCCCGAAAGGAACTTCAACACAAGTTCATTGAACAGCTCTGGCGCTTCGATCGAACACACATGGCCGCAGTTTTCAATCACAGTGAGACGCATGTTCTTCTGGGTCTCGGCAAATTTCTCTGCCGCACCAAAGAAGATGTGGTCCTGTGATCCCATCACAACCAAACCGTGCTTGTCCACTTTCCTGTTCACGTAAGCCTTGATCAGCTGAAAGAATGGCTTGTAAAGCTCCACCCACTTGAGGTATTCACCTGGGGTCAACCTCTGGCTCTGTCGGCGAAATATCCAACGGCTCATGCGGTGGTTTCGACGCGGAAGGACGATGTAACTGAACAACCAATAAATCGCTTGGTACGGCAATATGTAATTGAGCAACTTGCCACTGTGTACGAAAAGGTGCATGAGCCGAGACCCATCAAAAATGGCGCCGGCCATGACCATTCGGTCGATGAGCTCCGGACGCTCGATGTCCAATTTCTGGAGAATCACACTGCCAATGCTCAGAGACACAAAGTGCGCCTTCACGATGCCCAGATGGTCAATCACGGCCAGAATGTCTTCGCCCACAATGTCAAAGTCGTACTCCGGAAATTCAGGAAGGATGTCCTTGCTGTAACCGTGGTCCCGCAAATCAATCAGCAGCAATCGATAATGGGGCCGAAAGGCTTCAATTTGGTACTTCCATGTCCGAATGCTTCCGCCTGCCCCATGCACAAACACCAACCAAGGCGCATCCACTGGCGCGTCTGCCACCACTTCGTGGTAGAGCAAAGTGCGGCCATCGGCGTTGAGCAACTCGGGACGTTCTTCTTTCATCTTCTGCGAAGGTCGGTCACTTCCATTTGGTTTCCACTCAATCCATGGTCCTGGCCCCGGAAACCACATGTCGGCGGAGAATTCGCGCGCCCTCCTTTCGAACTTCTGGGTGCTTTCGATGTGCCCACAAGCGCTCTCTGGCCGCACGTGAGGCACGTTCCAAAGACACGACAGGCATGGGGTATTGCTCGCCCAATCGGAAACCCAGCAACTCGGACTCTATGGGTGGCATGGTCCAAGGAGAAAAAATGTAGGGGACGGGAACGTTCGCCAATTCAGGCACCCATTTCCGAATGAAGTCTCCGTTCGGGTCATGGTCCTCCGCTTGTTTTACCGGATTGTAAATGCGCACGGTGTTGATGCCCGTCACCCCAGCCTGCATTTGAAATTGAGGATAATGAATACCCGGCTCAAAGTCCAGGAATTGCTGGGCCAAATGGTGCACTCCCGCCTGCCATGGCTGCCACAAATGATGGGTCAAAAAACTCACGAGCATGGCCCTCATTCTGAAGTTGAGATACCCTGTTTCTGTTACACTTCTCATGCAGGCATCCACCAATGGGAAACCGGTGCGCCCCTCGGCCCAGGCCGCAATCAAATCTTGATCCACTGGCTTTTCAAGTAAATCGTGGCCTCGGTTCACATTGTCAAACTCCATGCGATCCTCCATTTCAAACTTTTGAATGAAATGACAATGCCAACGCAATCGGCTGTCGAATGCAGAAAAATTCCGGGCCTGCCCAGTGGGCGCATCTCCCCCATTGGCGCGGGCAGAACGTTGGCGCTGATGCACCTGACGAATGCTCAAATTCCCCCAAGCCAGGTGGGCACTCAACCTGCTGCAGCCCTCCCGGCTGCCTTGCGGCTTGGAAATGGTCTGTGCGTATTTGCGAATGCGCCGCGTCACAAAACTGTCGAGGTAAGCGTGGGCCATCCGTTCACCTCCAGGCTGAAATCGCTCGGGATTCTCTCCGGGAACAGGCAAGTTCCGCCAGGCCATCGGCCATGCCAATGCATCAGGTTTGAAGGGCTCAAAACGAGACCAATCGGGGTGATCCTGGGGAGCCGACATGTGGGCAAACCATCCTTCTCTCCAACCCGTCCGATCCCTGCGGCCTCGGCCAACGCCGTCCCGTTGGTGCTCAAACCACGGAACCCCAGCCTCTTTCAAATTTTGGGCCATGGCCAAATCTCGAGCGTAGGTGTGCTTTAGCCCTGACTCCCGATAACTGTGTACGCCCAGAACATTAAAACGGGCCAGAAGATGAGCCATGACGTCCACCGCATCGGCATGCATCGGCGTGGTGGCCACCCCCATGGGAATGGATCCTTCATCGGACCAAGTGCGCAGTTGTACGTCCATGTCCTTGAGGCCCTGTTGAACAAAAGCCACATGCCGGTCAGACGTCGATGGATGCGCCAAGTCCAATGGCTCAAAACAATACAGCAACAAATGAGGCCCGCCCATGCGCATGGCCTCCATGGCCGGGGCATGGTCACGCAAGCGCAAATCGCGCTTCAACCAAATCACACGCAAAGAAGGGCGGTCAGCCATGGTTTAGTCCCAACCAACGTTGAAGTCCTCCTGGACCTCCAATGCCTTTCCCACTTTGGCGTAACTCAACCGCGACAATCGTGCCGCTGTGTGGTAGGCATCCAAACCTCCAATGCAAACCGTCTCTGTCGACGCCAAGTCCAAAAACCCATCCTTGGATTGTGACGAGGCATCAAAATCAACCCACTCAACAGTCCCAATCACAAAACGACACCCATTGGGCAGCAACAGGTCTTCACTCACAGACAAGCCCATCCGAACAGGAGACTCTGCCAAAGCCGGCGCTTGGAAACGCTCCCCCGCAGCATCCATGTGCCAATGCGGCGTCAATCCAACGGCCTCAAATTCCGACACCGATGCCTCAAAACGGGCACTGGTTTGGTGGGCCTGCTTGTAAAAACCGGCAGAAATGTGACTCAACGTAAAACGGCCGTTTGCAGCCAGGTTGTGGTAGTTGTGCGAATCGGCTCCTGGAGGGCGAAACACCACCCCCATCAAAGCTGGGTTTGACCCCAGGTGAACCACACTGGACACGATACAGCATGCCTCCCGCCCATCCTCGCTTGCAGTCCCCACCACATTGGCTGATTTAAAGCCACTCAGGGAATTGACGAGCATGGCACGAAACCGCTGCGGCAAGGCGGCCAAATCCGCCCGATCCAAAACTTCACGATTGGGCGTACTCATCGAACCGCACTCATTCCGTTGTCTACCTGCATGATCTGACCCGTAATGGCCGCAGCGTCCGTAGACAACAAGAACGCAGCCATGGCCGCTACATCATCCGCAGAAGCCACCCGCTTCAAAGGATGGCGTTCTGCACTCGCCTCACGCTTGGCTTCATTCGACAACAGTCCAGCTGCCAAGGGCGTGTCGGTGAGAGAAGGCGCAATGGCGTTCACGCGAATGTCTGGCGCAAACTCCGCGGACATGGTCCGAACCAAGCCCTCTACAGCTCCTTTGGCTGCAGCAATGGAGGCGTGAAAACCCATCCCTGTTTGCACGGCCACTGTACTGAACCCCAACACGGAAGGCGACCCTCCATCTGAAGCCGCCGCCGCCGATTTGAGCAACTTCAAGTTGGCCTGCACCGATTGTAGAAAGCCGAGGGCATTGACCTTAAAGTCCTCCATGACCTGCTCTGGCTTCACACCCCTAACCGGCTTCAAGCCAATGGTTCCGGGACAGTAAACCAAGCCGTCGAGCCGGTCCGTAAAAGAGGACAAGTCACATGGGTGCGCCACCGCATCAAAAACAAGGCCTGTGTAATTGCCCTCCGCCTGAGCACCGGTACGAGACACGCCAATCACCTGATCCCCCCTCTCCAACAACCGCTGTCTCAAGGCCAAACCAATGCCCTTGCTGTCCCCAATCACCGCAATGGTTCTCATGACGGTGGGTTTTGAAGGGCCATCAACTTCGATTCTACTTCGGCCGCCTTGGCCGTCATTTCATCGCTCTTTGACCGGTCCACCGTACTGAGGCGATGGGCTTCTGACAACAACCGGGCGTGCTCCTTGCGAAGCTTCTCCACCGGATCTTTTTTGAACATTCCAAACATGAGCAAACAACAACCCCGCCCCGTTCAAGTTCCCACAAAAAGAAAGCCGCCCCGGAACTCCGAGGCGGCTTGCCAATTCAAAGGGCGCAACGCGCCGGATTCTTATTGCTTGTTGGTGGGACCAGCAGCATTCTTAACTGGCGCTCCAACTTGCTGAGCGACGGCTTCAATTTTTCCTTTAATGCGAATGACCTTGGTCGGCTCATTGGACGCATTGGATGTGATGGTCACGCTCTTGTTGATTGGACCCACACGCTTGGTGTCGTACTTCACCTTGATGGAACTTGTTGCTCCAGGCATGATTGGATCCTTATCGCACTGAGGCACTGTGCATCCACAGGATCCTTTGCAACGAGAAATGATGAGGGGCTCTGTGCCGTCATTGGTGACTGTAAAAACACAGTTTCCGTCACCACCTTGGTCCATGGTTCCGTAATCGTGTACCTCCTTATCGAGGCTGAGAACTGGGCCATTGACCACTTCTTGTGCAGAAATGAGGGCGAAACCACCGAAGAGAACGGCGAGGGTAAAAAGGACCTTTTTCATGATGTGAAAGGGGGTTGATTTTCTTGTTCTGAAAGATAAGGATGTCCTTTCCCTGCTTCGAAAGGGATTAACGCGGTTTTAACAGGCTAAATTTGCAGCTGCATTCGAATCCTAAGCCCGCGTCATGGCCCAAGACATCCCCTCCCATTACGACCCGACCACTGTTGAGGACCGCTGGACCCAAACCTGGGAAGAAGCCAAAGCCTTCCGCAGTGTCCCAGACGATCGGGAACCTTACACGATTGTCATCCCTCCCCCCAATGTGACCGGCGTATTGCACATGGGTCACATGCTGAACAACACGATTCAGGACGTTTTGGTGCGCCGAGCGCGCATGCAAGGGAAAAATGCCTGTTGGGTGCCTGGAACCGACCACGCTTCCATTGCCACGGAAGCCAAAGTCGTCCACAGGCTGCGAGAACAAGGCATCAAGAAGTCAGACCTCAGCCGCGATGCTTTCCTAGAGCATGCGTGGGACTGGACACGGGAGCACGGAGGGATCATCCTGAAGCAATTGCGTAAACTGGGAGCCAGTTGTGATTGGGAACGAACCAACTTTACCCTCGACCCACACTACAGCAAAAGTGTCATCGACACCTTTCTTGACCTGCATGCAAAAGGCCACATTTATCGTGGTCTGCGCATGGTCAATTGGGATCCTCAAGCCCTCACCGCAGTGAGCGATGAAGAGGTCCTGCACACCGAGGAACAATCCCAGCTTCACCATGTGAGGTACCAAATAGAAGGCAGCCAGGAATGGCTCACCATTGCCACAACCCGTCCGGAGACCATCCTCGCAGACGCGGCCATTTGCGTCCATCCTGAAGACGAACGCTACACCCACCTTCACGGCAAGCGCGCCATTGTCCCCCTCGCAGGGCGAAGCATCCCCATCATTCAAGACGACTACGTGGATCGGGAATTTGGAACCGGTTGCCTTAAGGTGACCCCTGCCCACGATCCCAACGACCACGAATTGGGACAAAAACATGGCCTCGAGGTCATCGACATGCTCAACCCGAACGGCACTGTAAATGCTGTTGGAGGGGAATTTGAAGGGCAAGACCGGTTTGAAGCGCGCAAGACCTTCACTGCGGCCTTGAAGGCAGCAGGCCACTTGGTCAAAGTCGAGGACCACCCAAACAAGGTGGGCCGATCAGAGCGCACTGGCGCCATCATCGAACCCCGCTTGTCTATGCAATGGTTCGTGGCCATGGAAGAACTGGCAAAACCTGCCCTCGACCACGTGATGGACGACACCATTCAATTCCACCCGGCCAAGTTCAAGAACAGCTACCGGAACTGGATGGAGAACGTGAAGGACTGGTGCATTTCCCGTCAATTGTGGTGGGGACACCGGATTCCGGCATGGTACTATGAAGGCGAACCCACTTCTGCCGAAGCGAGGTTCGTGGTCGCTGCCGATGCAGAAACCGCTGCCAAAATGGCCACGGAAGCTGCGGGACGCTCCATCACACCATCGGACTTGCGCCAAGACGAAGACGTCTTGGACACCTGGTTCAGCTCTTGGTTATGGCCGATCAGCGTGTTCGATGGCTTCTCCTCCAAAGAAGAGGTGGACTACTACTATCCCACCAATGACTTGGTGACAGCACCGGAAATCATGTTCTTCTGGGTTGCCCGGATGATCATTGCTGGATACGAGTATCGTCAGGCACCGCCATTCAAGAATGTCTACTACACGGGCATTGTCCGGGACAAGCAAGGACGCAAGATGTCCAAGTCTTTGGGCAATTCACCCGATCCCATTGAACTGATGAAGCAATTCGGAGCCGACGGGGTTCGGGTGGGCATGCTTTTGACCTCTCCCGCCGGGAACGACTTGCCATTCGACGAATCTTTGTGCGAACAAGGCCGAAACTTCTCCAATAAAATTTGGAACGCCTTTCGCTTGGTGAAAGGATGGGAAGTCAGCGAGAGCGCGCCGCAACCTGACCATGCAGCAGCGGGAATCCGATGGTTTGAGGCCCGGTCAGAACAGGTTCTGGTCGACATTGAAAAAGCCTACACCGAATTCAGGCTCAGCGAAGCCTTGATGGCCACATACAAGCACATCTGGGACGACTTCTGTTCCTGGTACTTGGAACTGGCCAAGCCTACCTATGGCGCGCCCTGTGATCGCGTGACGTATGATGCAACAGTGCGCCTGTTTGAGCGCATCCTGTCGATGCTGCATCCATTCATGCCCTTCCTCACCGAAGAAGTTTACAGTCTTTTGAAAGCGAGAGAAGCTGGAACACTGCTTTGCAACTCTCCTTTCCCCGTGAGCTCAAATGCACCCGTAGACACCGAACTGCTCGCCGAATTCGACCTGACCACACGCATCGTGGCCGAGGTGCGTGGCATTCGTCAGAAAGGACACATTCCAAACAAACAAGCTTTGGACCTCAAGGTCATCGTAGACACAGACGGAAAACGCTACCCCGAAGGACTAGAGTCTGTGGTGCGCCACCTCTGCAACGTGACTTCCGTTGACCGCATTCAAGAAAAGGTCACGGGTGCCTTTGGATTTGTCGTGGAGACCCACGAATTCTTTATCCCAGCAGGGGATGCTGTGGACTTGGATGCCGAGAAAGAGAAGATCCAGAAGGACCTCGATTACCAGCAGGGATTCCTCAACATCATTCGCAAAAAACTCAGCAACGAAAGATTCGTGAGCGGAGCACCTGAGCAAGTTGTGGCTTCAGAACGCGCAAAGGAAGCGGACGCCATCGCCAAAATCGACGTACTCAAAGCACAGCTTGCCTCCCTGGGGTAAGGCCTCTTTACTTCGGACGCGTGAACACGTGATCCAAACTGTAACGACCCCCACCCATCAGGGCCGTCACCAAAAAGGGAAAAAAGAACAACAATGCGTGTTCCTTGTCCCCCAATGGGTCGCCCGCGTGCACAATAAATGCCGCAACCGCCATGGTCACCGCTGCGGGTATGGACATCCAACGGGTGCACAGCCCCAGCACAATGAACAAGGGTGCCACCAGTTCGCCGACCACAGCCAATGCCAGTGAAGCTTCGGCTCCTATGCCCATCCAATCGTAGAACTGGACTTCCCCAGCCTTCAAGCCTTTGATGAGCTGATTGAGTTTGCCCCAACCATGGGGAACCATCAATCCTCCAGCGCCCAAACGCAGGACCAAAAGCGAAACGTCTTTCTGCCAATTCATGCGGCAAAATAGTGCGCGCTGCGGGCCCTTTGAATACAAAAAAGGCTGCCCGACGTTTCGAGCAGCCTTCCAAAACCAAAATCTAGAAGCCGTCGGACAGCACCTATCAGCCAATCCGACTTCACGAATGTGATCGGCATTCTCCTTCACAGAACCTCCTGTTCACAGCTGTGCCCATTGACTTTATGAATGCGGGGAAACGAAAAAGGCGCCCCGAAGGGCGCCTTTTCTATGTCATTCGGAAGAAAGACTCGAAATCAGTCGCAAGCGCTACCGAATGAGCCCAACAACAAGAGCAAGTCGCCCACTGCAGTGGCTCCGTCTCCATCGAGGTCAGTGACACAATCGCTTGTGCCAGACACTTCACATGAACCATCATCCAAGTTGGCTCCAGGGTTGTAGTTGTCTGCGTCAGCATACGTGCATCCCGCAACGATCATCGTGGCACAGCTGCCATCGTCTGATCCTGCAAATGGATTGTATTCTGCACTGAATGGGTCGGTGCAACCTGCACACAAACCACAGTCTCCATAACAGACAGCATCCAAGGTCATCGGAGCACCTGCCACGGTCAACGCACGCTGTGCATCACAATCACCTGAGATCGACTCCGACATTGTGCCATTCAAGTAATTGAACGTGTAGGAACCGTCTCCGAGCACAAGTGTGGTCTCCCAGACACCGTATCCCATCAAGGTCATCGCAGAGGCAGAAGCGCCAAACGAACCTTCCACTGCGACGCCACCATCCACAGTCACGTTGGAAGCATTGACCCGGAACACAATCTCATATTGGCAACTGCCATCGTCTGTGTTGGATCCTTCGTCATAATTCACAGCGGCAGAGTCGGTACACCCATTGTAGTTACAAGGTCCAGGATCTGTCGCATTCACATTGTAGTTGTCGGCATTCTCATCCCCACAACCTGCAATTTCCTGACAGTCCAAAATGTCGTCTCCATCTGTGTCCGTGTAATCGCACAGCAAGCTGAGGTCACAAGGGTTGGTGAAGCCACATGCTGTTGGGTCGCCACAACCTGCTGTGAAGTTGGCCATCGGAGCTGCCCAAAGGAATTGCGTACCGAGCACTGGAACAATGGTTTTCCAAACGCCATTCTGCTGAGCCAAGGTTAAGATGTTGCCAGACAAGTTGACCGTCAACTGACTTCCACACATGCCCACTGGCGTTGTGCTCACAATGCCAACAAGAAGGGCCAACAAACCACCCGTAGGGTCGGAGATGTTGGACATCACCAACGGTCCACCAGTGCCATCACCGAGGAACACGCCATTGACGGCAACGTTGGGGTTGACACCCCCATCCACTTCACAGCCTCCAGCCAAAGGCTCGTTCTCTGTTCCTGTCAAGGTGAGGCCCACCAACCAAACGTTTTCGGCACCGGTTGGAAGCACAGTATCCATGTAATCACATGAACCATCGTCTTCCGTCGCAAATCCGTCGTAGTTGCAAGCTATCACGTCTGTACAACCAGGAACAATCAAGGAGTTCCCCTCACAATCGAAACCTTCGGCTGCAAATTCACAAGAACCATCATCGGTTGTTGAAAGTGCACTGTAGTTGCAGGCACCTTCGTCTGTACAGCCAGGGCCCAATTCGGCCAAATCGAGACTCACAGCCAAACGAGGGGCAGTGTAATCCGCAATCACATCAATCCAATAAGATGCTTCTGCAGGACCCATGGTTGGGTTCAATGTCAATTGCGTCGCTGCAATGGTTGTGCCATTGGCCGCATCCACTGCCTCTGTCGTCGCCACGTCCCACCACTGCCATGGTGAACCATCAAATGGCTCGAGTGGCACGTTGTTCTCGTCGTAGTTGTTCATGACGGGATAAAGACCGTCCCAGCCTTGGTTGCCCAATGCTGCTGCAGGGTCTGGCAAACCAATCTCCGCGAACACCGCGTTGTTGTTGGTTGCATAACCATTGATTTCCGCGTGGATGTCATACGCTCCACTGACCTCTACAACAGGCTCACTGGTGGTTGGAACCACCAATACCCCTGTTGTGTATGGCGCGAACTGGTCGTGTGGCGCATGGAAACTGACCGATGGAGAGTCGCCCTCATCCAACCAGTTCAAGTCTCCCAAAGCACCTCCCATGTTCATCTGGAAGTTGAATTCAGATGAATAGCCAACGTGGTTGGCCATGCACAGCTGGAACCCGCCTGAAGAAGCAGGAGCATACGTGTCTGTTGTCGCGTTGGGGTCACCATGGATGCTCTCGATCACCATTGGGATGGAAGAACCGTCACCTGGATCGTAGAAAAATTTCGCGATGGGCGCACCCGCATCATCGAGGATGATGTCGTTGTATCCAGAAATTCCAGCAGAAGCCAAGGTGATGTAACCCCCTGTTCCTTCGCCGAACATCGCAATTTTATCCGTTCCAACTCCGAACGGGTTGTTGTCCTCTGCCACAGACTTGCGGAAGAAGCGAACCGCTGTGCGGCTGTCCTGAACACCGCGATAGGCCGCTTGAATCAATTGCAGTGTCCGCTCTGATTGAGTCGCAGCGGTGGGATTCCATCCCGCACGATAGTCACAACTGGCGACCACGTAGCCCTTCTTGGCAAACTCAGTGCAGATGGCCACCGTGGCCGAGTCTGTCTTCGTGCCCAAAGCACTTCCATTCACATACTGTGGGAGGAAGTTACCTGTATGGAAGTACAAGATCAATGGACGGTTCGTTTGGGTGTCACCCGTGGGCTCGTACAAGTCGAGCATCAAAGGCTGTGGCGCTGGCGCCAAACCTTGCAATGCTGTGATGACCGTAATGTTGGTTCCGTATTGGACGTTAGACGTGACCGTGACCTCTGGGAAAACCTCATCAATGTAACGGACACCGTTGCTGTTGATTTGGCCTTCGGTCAATGTACCGAGCGCCAGACCCATCCTGGGCGTATTGTAGTCCATGATTTGGTCAATCCAACCCATGGCCTCCGCTTCACCCATGGTCGGGTTCAATGTGAGCTGTGTCGCAAGAATGGTGGTTCCATAAGCGTCATCGTAAGCTTGGGTAGCGGCTTCACTCCACCACTGCCAAGGTGAGCTGTCAAACGGCTCAGTTGGCACACCCTCTTCGTTGTAGCTATTCAAGACAGGGAAAAGTCCGTCCCAACCGCCGTTGTTGGCAGATGCAGCATCATCAATGTCTGCGTCTGCAAAGACGGCATTGTTGTTTGTGGCATAGCTGCTGATTTCCTGATGGATGTCGTACGCGCCACTCACCTCTACAACCGGCTCGGATGTAGTTGGGACAATCAACACCGCTGTTTCATAAGGAGCAAACGGGTCGTGTGGGCAGTGGAAGCTCACCATAGGGTTGTCGCCTTCATCCAACCAGTTCAAATCACCCAAAGCACCGCCCAAGTTCATCTGGAAGTTAAATTCAGATGAATAGCCAACGTGGTTGGCCATGCACAGCTGGAACCCGCCTGAAGAAGCAGGAGCATACGTGTCTGTTGTCGCGTTGGGGTCACCATGGATGCTCTCGATCACCATTGGAATCGATGAACCGTCGCCTGGATCATAGTAGAACTTTTCAATCGGGGCACCTGCATCATCTAAAATGATGTCGGCATAGCTTGAAATGCCGGTGGAGGCCAAAGTGATGTAACCACCTGTTCCTTCGCCCAACATGGCAATCTTACTGTCGTCCACGCCGTAGAGGTTGGCCTCTTCAGCCACAGACTTCCGGAAGAAACGCACCGCTGTGCGGCTGTCTTGAACCCCGCGATATGCAGCTTGAATCAACTGCAGTGTCCGCTCAGACTGAGTGGCTGCGGTTGGGTTCCAACCCAAACGGTAGTCCACACTGGCCACCACGTATCCCATTTTGGCATAGCGGGTGCAAATCTCTACCGTCGCGCTGTCCGTTTTCGTTCCGAGTGGACTTCCACTGACGTACTGAGGCAAGAAGTTTCCTGTGTGGAAGTACAAGAGAAGGGGGCGGTCCGTTTCTGTATCGCCAGCAGGCTCGTACAAGTCCAGCATCAATGGCTGTGGCGCGGGAGCCAGACCCTGCAATGCTGTAATGACGGTGATGTTCGTTCCATATTGAATGTTGGAAGTCACATTTACGTCTGAAAACACCTCGTTGAGGTACCGAGTCTGTGCACTGGCAGTCAGACAGATGGCAAATGCAGCCACCAGAAGGCAAGTTTGCTTCATGTTTTGGTCTCTAGTATGAATGGGTAAGATAGACATCCTCGATGAGTGTGTAGAGATTACACGTCCCATTCGTCGAAGGAATGCAAAAAAATTTGTGTGCGTCGATGGCGATTCCAAAAACTCAATTTCGAGTGTCGACTTCAAACAGCAAGCTGAGGTAAGCCAAGCGCCCGACAGCAGGGCCACCATAGGCCTCAATGTGCCAGTTTTGCAGCACATTTGAAGCCCCAGCCTTGATGGTCATGTTCAACGCATCGATGCGCGCATTGGCTTGAATGTCCAACACATCAAAAGTGGGAACCACTCCTGTGAATTGAGGAGACCCTTCAAAAACAAAGCCCTGCACCCACTTATAATTGAGTCCCGCGCCCCAAGTGCTCGCCTCTCTCAGTCTCAAGTCGCGCGCACTCAGGCCGAGGTTGTACTTGTGCTCAGGCGTATTGAAGGCCGGGATGATGGGGTCATTTTCATCGGTCTTCACGAGTCTATTCCAACTGTAGTTGCCGGACAACATCCAATGGTCTCCCGCATACCAATTCGCCCCAATGGAGGCGCCTGTGGTGCGCACCGTATTGATGGAGTTCGCTGCGTAACGGTACACATCCAAGCCGGTCACGGCCTCCGGGAACGTCGGGTTCTGGAAGAGCACATCAAGCCCGATGTTGTACCCAATGAAGTCGTTGTATTGGCTGTAATACCAGCTTCCATCCAAGTAAAGCTTGTCCCAAAGCGTGGTGCGGTAACCCACCTCCATTGATTTCACTTGCTCTGGCCTGATTGGCGCAATGTCGAAATATTGAAGGGTATCCAGGTTGCCAAAGGGCAATCCTGCGTTGGCTGAGACGCTGTTTCGATAATCTATAAAACTGGAAATGGTCACCAAGTTTTCTCTGCCCTCCAAGTTCCCCACCAAGGTGGCTGGACCTACATCCAAAAAGAGGTATTGATCGGCCAAGGTTGGGTTTCTCAAAGCACTCGAAAAACTGACCCTCAAATAATCTTGTTCTCTCGGCTTCCAAACCATAGAAGCCGCTGGCGAAAGAACCCAATCAAAATTCTGGTTCTTGTCGGCACGAATGGACGCGGTCAAAATCACTTTGTCTTCGGCCAACCGTTTTGTTGCTCCGCCATACAAGCCCATCTCTTGGTTGGTGATGACCACGCCCGCAGTGTCACTGAAAATGGTCCCGGCGCTGTTGGGCGTGTAGCGTCTGTAGTTGGCTCCAATGCGCACCTCTTCAAACCCTTCCACTTCAAACTGCCTTTCTGCATGGGCATGGACCAAACTTGACCGGTCATAAAACCGAGTCCCCCCTTCTTCCTCGTTGTTTTTTGCAGCCACGAGTCGATTGAATTCAGTCTCGAACTCCGGAGTGCCTGGCGCCAAGTAACCGAGGGGATCCTGCAGAACATCTGGAAGTCCCGCGGTCCCATTGTTGGCCCATTGTTCCACCTGATTGTGCCACATCATCAGGGAGTCAGAATTGTCCGCATACCATTCCTCGACGGACCCTTCAGGGTAGGCGAAAATGGGGAAGCCATAGTTTGGGTCCACCCCAATCTGTTCCAGACCAGGATAGGTGGCATTGATTCCGGGAACGATGCTGTCTACCCAATACCGATAGTACACCTTTGAATGGCTGTAATCGCTCCGGGTGTTTTCCTGAAGGCGCAGTGCGGTGGCATATGGATCGTAACTGTTTCCTGCATCCTCACTGGTTCGATAAGCCCGCACGAACCACTTCCCAGGCTTAGACAATTGAATCTTGTGCTGATAGAATTCAATGTCCCGGAGAGAAAACCGGTTGTCTCCTTGGTAAACCGTGGTCCCAAAACCCGAATTGAATCCATACACCAACTCTGCAGACTCATACGACTTCTTCGGCTGAAGGCGCAAATGAAGGGCGGTGGACACCTTGAGGTTTTTCGTTTCGTAATCCACCAAATCAATCTCGCGGTATCCCGTTCTATAGAAAGCCCCCAACCCTCTCGCGTTGGCACTGTTGTCTCCGCTGTAATCAAACACCGTCCGGTACTCATCGCCGTAAACATTCACCGCGTCGTATCCACCGGGATTGGCCGAGCCATAATCTGTGCCGTCGACAGGGTTATAGTTATCCGCTACCCAGTCATCTGCACTAAAACGGAAGGCATTCACTTTGAACCCAAGCACAGGGTTGTCTTGCGAATCCGTCACATAATCCGCATACCGAAACCCAGTCTCGGTTAAGTTCCGCTCGCCCACTTTCGCGCTCACCGAGACACCGGGAAAACGAAACGGAGATTTCGTCTCCATGGAGACCACACCATTGAAAGCGCCAGGGCCATAGAAAGCGCTGCTCGCCCCGGCCACAATGTCCACCTTCATCACGTCAAGCTCCGGAGCGCCCAAAAAGTTGCCCAAGGAAAAATTGAGTCCGGGACTCTGGTTGTCGACCCCGTCAATCAACTGAAGCGACCGAACGGGAGAAGTGCTGTTGAACCCTCGGGTATTGATGATCTTGAACCCCAAAGACGCACTGGTTAAGTCGACACCCTTCAAGTTGCCCAATCCTTCATAGAAGTTGCCACTCGGCGCTTCTTTGATGGCCAATACATCCATAGACTCCACAGTCAACGGCCCTTGCTTTTGCCGTTCATCGATTCTAGAGCCCACGACTTCCGCTGCCTCCATCAAAACCGCATCGGGCTCCAACACCACGCGAATCTCCTTTTCGCCTCCACGGACATTCACAGACATCATCGCATAGCCAATGAAACTCACATTGATCTGAACTGGCAGAGATGGAACCTCCAATCTGAAACGGCCATCAAAGTCTGTGGAAGTGCCCTGATTGCTGCCCTTTACAATGACGCCGGCAGCAAACACAGGCTCACCTGTGTCTCCGTCCACAACCTGACCGCGGATGACCTGCTGTCCGAAACTGGAGGACACAGTGGCCATGAACAACACGACAAGCAAGGAAAAACGGAGACGCAAAAGACACATGAAGTCAGCAAATCGAGGTTAAAAGCCCTACAATTAAAACCAAGGGCTTGGCAATATGCGACGAAATCACGTCGGATTCACCGACGAAATGCGCACGAGAAATTCACCATCCAAGTCAATGACGTCGCCATCCCTGAGTTTCCTGCGCTTCCGAAGTTCCGTCTCCCCATTCACAAGAACCCTCTCCTCTTCTACCGCCCATTTGGCCTCTCCTCCCGTCGCGCAAAGGCCTGTTGCCTTGAGCAACTGGAGCAAATCAATGTGGGGGGTTCTCAGGGAAAACGCAATCTCTTCCGCCATCAGAGCAAGTCGGGGTAAGACGTCGGGTCACTTTCTGCGACCATCGCATATGCCCGTTCAATGATGTCTTCGATGGAAGGCTTGGAGAAATAATCCCCATCTGTCCCGTATGCCGGCAAGTGCGGCGATGCCGCCAACGCTTCGGGCGCCGCATCCAAGTGCTTCCACATTTCACCTGAAGAAAGGCTCCGTTCCATCATGAACGCCGATGCCCCACCTGGGACGTCTTCATCGACAAAAAGAACGCGATGGGTCTTGGAAACACTCTCGACAATGGTGCCATTCAAATCAAATGGAAGCAGCGTTCGGACATCGACAACTTCGACCTCGACATCCAAGTCGGCCAGACGTTCTGCCGCCTGAATGCAGACATTCAACGTGCTGCCATAGGACACCACCGTCAAATCTGCACCTTGCCGAACCACCTCCGGAATGCCCAATGGCACTTTGAACTCTCCCAAATTGGAAGGCAACAACTCCTTGCTTCGGTAACCGTTCAAACACTCCACCACCAAAGCGGGCTCGCCTGCCGCCATGAGTGTGTTGTACATGCCCGACGCCTCAGTCATGTTCCTTGGAACACACACATGCATGCCGCGCACGCTGTGCACGATGGCCCCCATTGGACTGCCCGCATGCCAAATGCCCTCCAAACGATGGCCCCTGGTCCGGACAATCAATGGAGCGCGTTGTGTACCCCCACTTCGATAGTGCACCGTTGCCAAATCATCCCGCATGATTTGCAAGGCGTAGTACAAGTAGTCCAAGTACTGGATTTCTGCGATGGGGCGCAATCCACGCATGGCCATCCCGATGCCTTGGCCCATGATGGTGCATTCCCGAATGCCTGTATCCGCCACTCGGTCTACACCAAAAGCGTCCTGCATCCCCTCCATGGCCTGATTGACGCCGCCAATTCGGCCCGTGTCCTCACCAAAGGTCAAGACCTCAGGATAACGCTCAAAGAGCGCTTTGAAGTTGTCCCGCAATATGATGCGTCCGTCCACTTCTTCTGCCCCATCATAGGAAGGAGCAACTGGTGGAACATTCAACGCATCCAATTCTCCCGACACATGCAAATGCCCTCCAAACAAAAGCGCACAGCGGTCTTGCTGGACTTCCAACCATCGGCGCAAGGCCGTTCTGGGTTCAGAAATTTCCCCGGCCGTGGCATGCAATGCCTGTCGGACCTCAGAGTGTACATCTCGACGAATGGGATCGCTCACCCTCGCCAATGCCTCCGCTCTTTCGGTGCAATTTGGAACAGCCTTGAGCAGCTCCACTGCGGTGTCCCTTTCTCCATCCAATGCTGAACGGACCGCCTGCCATGCCGCTTTTTGCTCTGCACGGACTTCTTTTTTAGACTCCTCACGAATGGCCGTCAATTGCGCCTCTGTCGCTGCCCCCTCCATTTCGAGGAACCGACCCATTTGCAAGATGCAGTCGTATTGCTGCGCCCAAGCGAGACGCTCCGGTGTCTTGTATCTCTCGTGTGATCCACTCGTACTGTGCCCTTGCGGCTGCGTGCATTCTTCTACGTGCACCAAGACCGGAACGTGGCGCTCTCTGCAAATTTTCGCAGCGCGCTCATAAGTGAGAAGCAATGCCGGATAATCCCAAGCACGGACTTTCATGATCACAATGCCACCACCAGGGAGATCCGCCTCGGCTTCCGCCAAAGCCACGCCTCCATCTCCTGCTCCCCCGGCCTCCGAGCCATATGCCATTCCAGCCAAGGCCTGAGAAATGCTCTCCCTTGCCGTCTGGTATTTTTTCGGAACAGAAATGCCATACCCATCGTCCCAGACACTCATGCACAGGGGAACGCCCATGACCGCCGCCGCATTCATGGTTTCCCAAAACATGCCCTCGGACGTAGAGGCATCTCCGATTGTACCAAAGGCCACTTCGTCGCCCCCTTGGCTGAAATTCTTGACTTTAAATCCGGCCTTTTTCATGGCCTTACCCTGGGAACGAAAGTGCTTGCTTGCCGCAGCCAACCCCAATAGCCTCGGCATTTGTCCTGCCGTTGGAGAAAGGTCGATGGAACTGTTGGGCTGATTCGTCAAATTCAAAAAATGACCATCTGGCCCCACAGTCGCTGAGCCAAAGTGTCCGTTCATCTGACGACCGGAGGTCATCGGCTCGCGAACAGGGTCTGTGTCTGCGTACAACTGCGCGAAATACTCCTGAACAGACAACAAGCCCAAGGCCATCATCAACGTCTGGTCGCGATAGTATCCGCTTCTAAAATCACCCGGGCGAAACTGCCTGGCGAGCGCGAGCTGAGCCAGCTCTTTGCCGTCTCCGAAAATGCCAAACTTGGCCTTTCCTGTGAGCACTTCCTTTCTACCAAGCAGCGAAGTCTCGCGGCTGGTGCAGGCCAATCTGTAATCATGAAGGGCCACCTTGCGAAGGTCCTCCCCTATTTCGAGCGCGAGTCTTTGTCCCATGTGCGTTGATGGTGCCGCGCGAAGTTACCTCAAGGGCAATTACCCCACATCGCCTTGAATGGCAGTCCACAAGAGGTCTTTGAGCGCATCCACACCCTCCCCCGTAACTGCACTAAAATAATGGTGCTGCAAATCCCCCATTGCGGCACTGACCTCCTCTCGCAATTCCGCATCGAGCAGGTCAGATTTTGAAATGGCCAGAACCCTGTCTTTGCTCAGCAATTCGGGATTGTATTGCTCCAGTTCGGCCAACAGAATGCGGTAGGCTTTCTCGATGTCATCGGCATCTCCCGGAACCATAAACAGCAGCACGGAGTTCCGCTCAATGTGCCGCAAGAAACGCAAGCCAAGTCCGCGCCCTTCGTGGGCACCTTCAATGATGCCGGGAATGTCCGCCATCACAAAACTGCGGTCGCCGCGATAGGCCACCATCCCCAGGTTGGGCCTGATGGTGGTGAACGGGTAATCCGCGATTTCCGGTTTGGCCGCACTCACCACACTGAGTAAGGTGGACTTACCGGCATTGGGAAAGCCCACAAGACCGACGTCGGCCAAGAGCTTGAGCTCGAGAATCCGCCACATTTCTTGACCGTCCTCTCCCGGCTGCGCATACCGGGGCGTCTGGTTCGTGGGCGACTTAAAATGGTCATTGCCCAAGCCCCCTCTGCCACCGGGGACCATGACCCATTGCTGGTCCTCTTCTGTGACTTCACCAACCACCTCTTGCGTTTCGGCATCTCGAATTACGGTGCCAATGGGAACATCGACGTATTCGTCCTTGCCGTCCGCGCCATGTTTCCGGTTTCCAGTGCCTGGGAACCCATGTCCCGCCAAGACGTGCTTTCGGTATTTCAGGTGCAACAGTGTCCACACTTGGCTGTTGCCACGCAAAATGACATGGCCCCCTCGCCCACCATCTCCACCATCAGGCCCTCCTTTTGCGGTGGTCCGATCCCGGTGCATGTGGGTGCTCCCCTTGCCCCCTTTCCCAGAGCGGCAGCACAGCTTGACGTAATCGACGAAATTCTCGCTTGACATGGCAATTCGAAGGATTTAAACCCCTCCTTCTAAGGCACTGCTCAAACGGCCGAAAATGTCTTCGATCGTTCCCATTCCCGCGATGCCCTGATACTTGTTCTGACCCTTGTAGTGTTCGGCGACGGGCGCGGTTTCCGCATTGTATACGTCGATGCGTTTTTGGATGACGAGGGGGTCTGCATCATCGACGCGGCCACTTGTCTCGGCGCGCTTGGACAAGCGTTGCCTCAACTCTTCCTCCTCCACTTCCAAAGCCAACATGGCCGTGATGGATTGCCCTTTGGATTCAAGGAAACGATCCAAAGCCTCTGCTTGCGCCTTGGTGCGTGGAAACCCATCAAAAATGAAGCCTTTCGCTTCCGGGTGTCCATTGGCGGTGTCTTCGAGGATCTGAATGGTCACATCATCCGGCACCAATTGGCCTGAGTCCAAAAAAGACTTGGCCAACTTCCCCAATTCCGTTCCGCCCTTGATGTTGGCACGGAAAATGTCTCCTGTCGACAAATGGACAAAACCAAAATGGTCAACCAGAAGGACACTTTGAGTGCCTTTGCCCGCGCCAGGAGGGCCGAAGAGAACAATGTTGCGCATGGTCGCCAAAGATAGAGGCGAGACAGGCACCATTCACTTCTCCAGTGCCTTTCGTATTGACCCCAATCATAACCTGTTGAAACTCGTTTTATCTAATTCGTAAACGGAGCACACAAAGTCAAAGCTTTGGGTCATTTTGGGACTCTATTTTGATTCAAAGAATGACTTCACGACTCCACTTGCCCGGGTTACTCTTGGCCCTGCTTCTTCTCGTTCAATCTCACATTCAAGCTCAAAACGACTATGCGCTGGAGATTGAAACTGTCTCCGAAGACATTGGAATGCTTGTAGGTCCTCTGGGCATCACCGACTTAACAGGATACAGCACCACCCGACTTTACATCGGCAACATGAATCCGAATGACTTTCTGTCTTCGGTTTCCGGGGACGCCACGAATGCAACCCTGGTCAACACCACCACGGACTTTTACCAAGCGACTTTGGGTGCAGGCACACCCAACGGCATCAACAGCTTGCTCTTCCCGGTTTACCCTGACCTTGCCTACGACAGCTGGGTCACCATTGGACTTGAAGGAGTTCCCAACGCGGGAGGTGGAGAAGCTGGCGTCAGCACCGTTCAATCCGGGAACAACCCTTGGCTCACCAACTTCGACCCCGGCGCGGGCGCTGCGGGTGGAAACATTGCAATCGATGACGCAATTGGAGGCGCGTGGTACGCGCTCAATGGAGATGCCAATGGCGTCGCAGGAACGGACATGAGAGTGCTGGCAGGACAGTTTACCACCACAGGCGAACTCAGCGGTCAACTGTACATCCAAATCTTCATCGAAGGGGACGGCGCAGATGAATTCCGAGACACCTTCTACTTTGGAGCTGGTGCTCCCGTTCTCGGTTGCACCAATGCTGAAGCCTGCAATTACAACGTTGACGCGACCGACGATGATGGCTCCTGTGCCCTTCCTGAAGCTGGACTTGACTGCGATGGAAACTGCCTCGCCGATGCCGACCTGGATGGCATTTGCGACGAAGACGAAGTCGCAGGGTGCGACGACAACACCGCCTGCAACTTCAACGCTGCCGCCACAGACAACGATGGCTCTTGCACCTACGCAGATGCCGGACTTGACTGCGATGGAAACTGCCTCGCCGATGCCGATCTGGATGGCGTTTGCGACGAAGACGAAGTTGACGGGTGCACAGACCCAACAGCCAGCAACTTCGACCCCGAAGCCACAGACGATGATGGCAGCTGCGCATACGCTTGCGGACCTGATTGGGGTGAACCCAACACCTACCCTGGTGTGGCTACCGTTTTGGCTTTGGTTACCGTAGAAGGAGAAAATGTCGGGATGATGGACGCTGTCGGTGCCTACGTGGGAGATGAACTTCGCGGGGCTTCTGCCATCATTGAATTTGAAGGCGCCACCTACGTCAACATGACAGTTTACATTTCAGGCGGCGAGGAAGACGTCACTTTTGTCCTCTTCAACCAAGAGGAATGCATCACGTGCAGCATGGACGGCGGAGTCACTGCGATGTCCTTTGGAGAATATGGCAGTTTCGAATCTCCATTGATGTTCGATGCCAATTGCAGCGCAACCAGCCTCACTGTAGACCTGAGTGAAGGGTGGAATTACGTCTCCACCAATCTCATCCCAAACGATTACGCGATTGCCACGCTGTTGGATGACGCCTTAAACGGCACCTTACTCAAGGCACTCGGTGACGCCAATTTCGCGCTTGGAAACAGCTACACTCCTGGCATTCCAAGTGTATTCAACTCTCTCCAAAGCCACAGCGATGCGGCCGGATATGTCATCAAGGTCAATGCCGCAGGGACTTGGACAAGTCAGGGCTTGCCTTTAGAAGCAAACAACACCCCACTTGACCTGAACGAAGGGTGGAACATCATTGGCTACGTTCCCCAAGTCGCCATGTCCGTTGAAGCGGCATTGGCCTCCATCAACGGCTCTGTAGGTACCGTCATTGACGGACAAAACGGCACCGTCTGGAATCCCGCGAACCCGAACGAGTTCAACAGCCTTCTCAACCTAGAACCGGGCCGGTCGTACTGGCTCCGCATGTTGGAAGCCAACACCCTTACCTACCCCAGCGCGGAAGACATTGACACCAATGGACTGGGCGTTACCCCGCAAGAGGAAGAGAGCACCGCTGCAGGAACAACAGGCTGGGAAGTCTCTCGCGGCCCGCTGGCCTCCGCCGTTGCCGCTGAGATCCGACTCGACGACCAAGCGGTTTCTGGCGAGGCTTACATCGGTGCCTTCGTCGCTGACCTTTGCGTGGCCATGCGTCCGCTCATCAGCACCAACAACCTCACCGCCGTTCAATTGGCCGTGATGTTGGAAGAATCTGCAGACGTCACATTCAAGCTTTGGCGGGACGGAGAGGTGTTCACTTCAAGTGACATTTTGTCCCTCGGTGGTGGCGAAGAAATGGGACAAGGCGGGGACATCATGCCCATTGTCCGATTCACATCCACAACCAATGGCGTCTGGAGTCCCGACGTGATTTCGGCTTTGACCATTTCGCCCGTGCCCGCCTCGACAGAAGCCTGGCTAGACTTGAACGTCAACCAAGATGGACAAATGCACATCGGCATCTTGGATGCCCGAGGTGCAGAGGTGGCCATTCTTCACAACGGAAACTTGCCTGCTGGACAGCACCGCTTGTCAATCTCCGTGGAAGGCTGGGCCGCAGGAACTTATTTCGTGAAAGGCGTGAGTCCAATCGGCGTATTCCGAAGCCCCTTCATTGTTCAATGATGACCCCGAACCAAACCAAAAAAGCCCGCACAATGCGGGCTTTTTTTTTTGGGCAAACTCCAATAAAGCAGCCAGTAGCGCTGGCTCAATCCGATGCCCACTTGCGATACAAACAAAAACCCCGAACACATCCAAGGTGACGGATAGACAACAGAAACAAGCGTTTAAAAAAAGTAAAGTGGCTTCAGCCAAGGACAAACGTCAAGGACAAACGTTGCCAAACGCCGACAGCAGGGCCAGAACATCGGTCACCCCAATGATGCCGTCGCCATCCACGTCTTCCTCACAGGCCGTTAACCCAACACACAATCCGGCGGAAGCGTCCCAAAATGTATTGGGGCCACAAAACTGAGCACCATCCAACGGCTCATCCGGACAATCACAACCGGCACATTCACCAAAACAAACCAGAGGCAATTCGGTGACCGACGAATCTGGCGTCGCAGAGCGATTGTACCCCCCAAATCCATCGGCTTCCCCGCAGGATACAGGCACATTTTCAGCCATCTCCCAGTCTGCCATGGACAAGAACTTGTAATCAAAAGACGCGCCCTGAACAGGGACTTGAACCGCCCAAACCCCATCTCCCTCATCCATCATCGGAGTCGCGCCAGCATCCCAACCTTGGAAAGTACCTGCGACATAAACCACCTCTGGCACAGGCACTACACAGGAAACATCGACTTGAAAAACCACTGAATACGCACAAGTCCCGTCGTCCAAATTGGCATCGACATCAAAGTTGACTGCTTGCGGATCCATGCACCCCGGAAAGTCCAAATTTGACGAGCAGGCAACGCACTCACCAAAGCAAATTGGCCCCCAACCATCTGCCCCGGTTACCAAAACCTGACGGTTGTAACCACCGAATCCATCGGCAATTCCGCATCCCGCCGGAACAATTTCTGAAGCTTCCCAGTCTGAGCCGTTCAAGAACTTGTATTCCACAAGGTCCCCGGCACTCGCCTCAAAAGACACTGTCCATGTCCCATCGCCTTGGTCTACCATGGCTGTATTTCCGGCAGACCAACCTTGGAATGTTCCCGCAACGTAAATCCCCTCGAGCGACAGCTCACCAGACGCTTGCAAATCCAGCGCATCCAAAGTCAGCGAAACGGCATAAAGACATGGACCTTCCGCCTCAAAATTCAAAGCTTCAAAGTCCGAGCATACTTCTGTGAGCATGAGCGGCGCAGACGGCGAAACAATGGCCACAGGTGTGTCCATCCACAAGTGCCATTGTCCAGGCTCAAAAAAGTACCCCGACCCCAAGTCGGCAACATTCAAAGTATCTCCTGTCAATGCATCGTACCAAAGGCCTGTATGCGGAAAGCCAGGCGTCATGACAAACCCATTGACATCGAAGTTTCCGCACAAAACGACATTCTGATCTGGCGAATACAAATGGAGACGTTTGCCCATACCCCCGAAGTCAATGTTGAAGTCGAAGGTGTCAAACACAGTTTCATTGCGCTTCAAATCACAAAGGGCCTTTACCGCGCGGGCCAGGTCTTGGCGCTCTGGCATCAATGCCAGGTCCGACCATGGGTCGGGCTTCTCATCCAGCTTACAATCCTCCCCGTAAGAACCATCGCCGCAATCGTATATGGAAACGTCGTAACCGAACTCTCCCCACTGGTACATCATTTTCGGGCCGGGCAATGCGAGTAAAAAAGCGTGCATCATCGCGAGCCGCTCCATCCCAGTCTCCAGCACCTTCGTGTCATAATCCGCATTGGACTGGCCATAGAGCAGCAGGTCATGTGCCAAACGTTGTTCGTCGTGACTCTCTGCATAGGCCACCAAATTGGGCCAGTTCCAACCCCTAGATTGCCAAGAGGCCCAAGAGAAGTCACCGCCATAACCAAGGGTTGCCTCCGTGAATTCAGATGTGGATTTGCCCCAAAGTAGAAATCCACCATTGGCCAAGGCCGTTTCCTCGGAGTTGCTCCCCAAATGCTCCAAAATCATATAGGTGCCGGGGTACCCGTCCCAAATGTGATTGGCGTAATCAAACAGAATGTCTACCCGCTGTTGATCATAGGCACTCCACGCCCCCACATCCCCCAAAGTATTGTTCTGGGTCAACCCCTTAGAGAGGTCCACGCGAAAACCATCCACGTGGAACTCCTCCAGCCAATGGTCAAAAACGCGCTTCCAAAATTCCCGCGTCCAAGCGTCGCCATGGTCGAAATCAAATCCCAGCCCATACGGGTGAATTTGATCCTGGTTGAACCAAGGGTTCCCTTCCGACACTCCCCCATCATTGTCTTGGTACATCCGCACCAAAGGGTCCAAACCAAAACTGTGGTTGGGGACGATGTCCAATATGACCGCAATGCCCTTGGAATGGGCCTTGTCGACCAACCGCTTTAGACCGGCATCCGTACCGTAGGCCTTGTCCACCGCAAAACGCGGCCCAGGATTGTACCCCCAACTCAGGTTTCCGTCGAACTCGCTCACCGGCATCAATTCAATCGCCGTGATCCCCAACCACGCCAGATGGTCCATCCTTTGGACCACAGCATCGAAAGTTTGGGCATCATCCCAATCTCGAATTAGCAATTCGTAAATGACCAATCGATCCTGATCAGGACGCTGAAAATCAGAATCTCCCCACTCAAACTCCACCGCTTCCGTGCGCACGGCACCCACGGGCCAAGACGCAAACCCATTTGGGAAATCCGGACGACTCGGGAAAGTAGACGCTGAAAGGTAACCGTCATTCCAAGGGTCAAGAATCAGAGGCGCAAAAGGATCCGCCACCTCAAGTGTATCGTCAATGAGATAATGATACCGTTGCCAAGACCCCGGCAAAATGCCCTCCACTTCTAACCACCATGTGTCCCCATCGAGAGAGCGGTTCATCAAAGAAGATTCTCCAATTAGCCAATCATTGAAGTCTCCACGGAGGTGAACATGGTCTTTGGATGGCGCCCTCAATTGAAAGTGGACACGATCCGGCGCGAGAACTTCCACTCCATCACTTCTCCCCAAAGGAGGGTCTTGAACCAACCCCTGCCCCACAATCGAAATGGGAAATAACGTCAGCAAAATGAACCCAAAGGGGCCAAAACAAGCGGCAATCAAACGGTGATGAAAAAAAGTGAGGGTAGACGCCTCCATAACCGTAAGATACGACCCCTATTTTCGCACCTCCAATACGCACACATGAAATACGACATCTTGGTTCTGGGCAGTGGCCCCGGCGGATACGTTACCGCCATTCGCGCTTCTCAGTTGGGGAAAAAAGTCGCCATAGTCGAGCGTGAAGCCCTTGGCGGAATCTGCCTCAATTGGGGCTGCATTCCTACAAAGGCGCTCCTCAAAAGCGCCAATGTTTTTGAATACATCGAGCACGCCGAGGACTACGGCATCAAAGTCAATTCACCCGAAGTCGACTTTGGTGGCATGGTCAAGCGCTCACGTGGCGTCGCTGACGGCATGTCCAAAGGCGTTCAGTTCTTGATGAAAAAGAACAAAATCGACGTCATCATGGGAGATGGCAAGTTGATGGCCGGTCGAAAAGTCGAGGTCACCGCCACCGACGGGAGCAAGCAGATTGTGGAAGCCGAGCATGTGATCGTCGCGACGGGTGCACGGAGCCGAAAATTGCCCAATCTTCCTCAAGACGGTAAAAAAGTCATCGGATATCGCGAGGCCATGACCATGGCCAAACAGCCCAAAAAACTGGTTGTGGTCGGATCAGGTGCCATTGGAGTAGAGTTCGCCTATTTCTACAACGCGATCGGAACCGACGTCACCGTGGTGGAATACATGCCCAACATTGTTCCTCTTGAGGACACCGATGTGTCCAAGCAATTGGCCCGGAGTTTCAAGAAGGCCGGCGTCAACATCATGACCTCCAGCGAAGTCACCAGAGTGGACACATCCGGGGACGGGGTCAAGGTTCACGTCAAAACCAAGAAAGGAGAAGAAGTCTTGGAGGCAGATGTTGTGCTGAGCGCCGTGGGTGTTGTGGCCAACATCGAAAACATTGGCCTCGAAGAGGTGGGCATTGCCACGGACCGAGGCAAAGTCATTGTAGACGACTTCTACAAAACCAACATCCCAGGATACTATGCCATTGGCGATTGTGTGCCCGGCCCCTCATTGGCCCACGTAGCCAGCGCAGAAGGCATTCTCTGCGTGGAAAAAATCGCGGGACACAATGTTGAACCCATCGATTACGGGAACATTCCCGGTTGCACCTATTGTTTCCCTGAGGTCGCCAGCGTGGGCAAGACAGAGCAAGCTTGCAAAGACGAGGGCATTGACATCAAGATTGGATCCTTTCCGTTTAGTGCATCCGGCAAAGCCAGCGCCGCTGGCCACAAGGATGGATTCGTTAAACTCATTTTCGATGCGAAATACGGCGAATTGCTCGGCGGACATATGATTGGCGCCAACGTGACCGAGATGATTGCCGAAATTGTCGCCATGCGAAAGCTGGAGACAACGGGACATGAAATCATCAAAACAATCCACCCACACCCCACATTGAGTGAGGCAGTCATGGAGGCGGCAGCTGCAGCCTATGACGAGGTCATCCACCTTTGATCGACATCGACCTTCCAACAAAAAAGGCGCCTCTCTGGCGCCTTTTTTGTTGTGCCTCGCAAAGACGTCACTGGCCTTCCGCGTGAACCGGGTCCAATATGCCCTTGTCCGATACTGCGGACTCCTGCTCTGGCCTCAGGGCACTGTCACTTTTTCTGCTTCTCTTTCTTGCCCTGCGGTCCGCATATTCAATGGAACGGTCCATGTGCACGACATACCGAACTGCACTTCCCATAAAAGCCAGGCCCATCAATACTGCGACAAGACCTGCGAAAGACTCCACAATCCAAACCTCTTGTTGCACTTCTGAAACCCGACGATAAATTCCATCCGCAAACAATGACATCCCCACGGAAAACAGGAAGACCCCGATAGGTCCATGGCGGATGTATTTCCTTTTGGCAGACTCCAATGTCATGGCAAGACTTTTGGCTGGCCTAAAGGTGCGACACACTCTGCGTCCGAATCAATCCCCTCAAGCCCAAGTGCCATACCCTATTGGTTCATTAAGGCAACCAACGCCGCATAAAACCGGAATCCCCATCTAACCACACACACACAAAACCACCGCCAATGGTCTGAAAATCACCAAACTCACTCCTCCCAACCTCCAACTCCCTCCCCACTGAGTCCAACCGCTTCCAGAAACAACCCTGTCCAATCTTGTGTTGGTAACCCTCTGCATTCTGCCTGATTTCCCATGTGACACCCCCTGATTCTGTGGCCATTCCAGATGCCAATCCCGCATCAAATTCAGGAATCAGAATCGAATAGATGTCATCCATGAAATCAGCCGAGGATACACCCTCAGAAAAGACTTGAACGTTCAATTGTCCTGAAATCACACCGTCGGTGGTGAATTGCCCGACCATCACCTTTAAGTTCTCTCCAGCTGTCCCATTGGTGCTTCCCAATGTCACAAACCAGGCCCCATCCTCATCCATAACGAGGTCGTTGCCCTCTTCAAAATCTTCAACCCAAGAGCCTGTACCAGGAGGAAAAACACCGACCGGTATTTCCCCTGCTGCACCGTCTGGAGCCACATCAATCCCAATGGTTACCCAACTGTCAAACCGGAGGGATGGTAGCAAATCAAACAGCAGTGGATTGTTGTTGTTGGGCGTCGCCCATCCATCCTCATCCTGATAAAACGACGTGGTCGTTTCCACTCGACCATCCATGCCGTCCCATCCCGATATCGACGTCAAATAGTCCGTTGGGTTCACCAATTTCAAATGCAAACGTGCCGTGGCCATTCCGGGGATGCCATTGACGGAAACCACCTCCCATTCAAAAGAATAAGGCGCCGCGGATTGCTGTGCTTGGGCAGTCTGTGCTGCCAAAAAGAGAAGTAGAGAAATCCAACCTTTCATTGAATGAAGGTGCGGCGGATTGTATTTGACTCGCTCCACCATGGGGATAAAGCGTTCAGCTTTCATGGCGCACCTTCCAAAAGAACAGCGCCATCCATGCGTACTTCTTCGAAGAGGTCGTCATATCCTGTTACCCGGCCCTTCAACCGAATCAATTCTCCCACATCGGGGGTACGGTGCTGTCGCGTGGTATCCCATGCTGCAATGACCCCACCTTCAAAGACAAGCTGTCGATCGTTGTTTTCGGCAACCACCCCAAACAGCTCTACAACTGCATTCAAGTGGGCGTTGGCACCATCCTCGGCATTGGCCATCACAATTTGAAGCTCTGCCGGCACCATTTTGAATTGCGCGGCTTCTTCACCCACATCGCGATGTGGGTGCTCCAAAAGCGACCAAACCATCGCCCCCAACACCGCCGCACAATAACATAGTGCACCTGCTCTTCTTACGCTGAACCTGTCCATGTTCCGAATCTAATTCAAATAACGACGGCCCGGTGCGCGTTCGCACCGGGCCGTCAAACCAAAACCTGTCTTGTCATGCGCTGGGCGCACTTCCAATGTTCATGGACTAAACTGCAAGAAGTTGGCTGAGTCCTCAATGACCGACATCAACCCAAGACATGACTTTTGTCATGCGCAGTGCATCAAAGCCCCAATCCGACCGTCAATCCAAAACGCCAACCAGGACCACTGTTGCTGTTCAGATAAGTCTCCCATCTAGAGCTGTCAAATACACGCGGCTCCAAGCTGTCTTCGGCCAACTCTTTTTCTCCATTGGTCAAAGCAACGTCTGCTTGCCACTTTCGAGAAAAGCTCCGAAACATGGGACCCGTATAGACTTCAATGCTGATTCCATTGTCGCTGAACCATTGGTAACCCACCATCACACCGCCGCCCCAGTGAAACTGAGTAAACGTGCCGTCCAACTCCTCTTGGAATTGGTCTGAAGGCAGAGTGCTTCCTGTTTGATTGATGTCCTCGTCGACGTTCAGGGTCCAGTTCTCAATCCGTCCCTGAATGGCCACAAATACCCCTTCAGGCATACCGCCATAGACCCATGCGTAACGCCGGATCTCGGGCGCAAATCTCCATCCACCATGTTCAACCTCAACGCTTGTTCGGTTGTCGGCCCCGGACATGGGGTTATAGAGGTAATTGCTGAAATCCTCTGCCGCACCAATGCCCGCAAAGGCAAATTGAACCGACGTTGACTCATTCAATACATGCTCAAAACCCAGCTCATATCTGGCGAAATACCAATCGCTTAAGTTGAGTTTTAGCAAATTTCGCGCGTCAATATTGTCTTCCTGGGCGCCCGAACTGAACGGCAGAAACAACGCGAAGATGAAAAGGAGAAAAGGCTTTAAGGACATGTTGTGACCGAGTATGTAATGCCCAAAATGCGCCATGCATTTTCTTGACGGACCAATTGGAATGCATCGTGCCCACAATGGCTCAATGAATCCCCGATGTAAAACTCATAAGGCGCCCAAACTTCCGCGAAATCTCCAGAATGATGGACCACTGCGTCCTGAATTCGCTCGATGTAAGCTTCTCCAGGCTGACCTACAGCGGAAATAAAGTCGCGGGCTTCTGTGCGCTTGGTCGGCGACGATTCACGACTCAGGTCCACGGAGACAAACAAAGCTTCGGGGTGAAGTGTGAATCCGACCCGTGTGCTGTCTCTCGCCTCCATGGCCTGAAAGAGATCATGAATCACCGACAGAACCTCATTTGAGGTCTGATCCAATGCGACACCTTCAACCGGCATTTCATCTTGCTTTGGCCCACAGCCAGACAACGCCACCAAAGCGACCAACCCCAAAAAATCACTGCGCATTATTGCGGCATTAAAACACGGTTGGTCCACACTTTTCCAGCTTGAGAAATGCAGCGGACGACAGCCCAACCTGAATGACCGAGATACAAAGACTGCTGACCTGGCTGGACATCGCCGTCGAACAAAACACGGCCGTCTAATGAAAACACGGCACAGCGCATGGCTTCCTTGGATTGGATGTTCAAGTTCCCCTCACCGGCCCCCGTGGCTGAGGCCCATTCATTTTGCAATTCAACGACTCCCGTGGCACTGCTTGCTTCTTCAAAATCAAACTGCCCCCCAACAAAATTGTCTCCGGAGGACACCCCGTTTCCATTCGCCGCAATGGCCGCCACATAGACACTCACCGGCCCACTTCCTGCAGCTGGGGCTTCCCATTCCACCATGAAAAATCCAGAAGCACAAAGGTCATTCTGCTCAAAGATGTGCCGTCCTTCAACCTGATCGAGATACACGCAATCGTTGGCATCTTGGTCAATCAAGACCCCTGCATTCGAGCCATCTGCCAAGATGACGGTTCCGTGAATGCCATAACCCGCTGGAGCTCCTGTGCTCGACACGTTCACCCAAAGGGTGTGCGTCGCTCCTGGGGTATAGGTCGGGACGCCCACCATGTCTTCTATGGCCAACACGACCTCAAGGTCAGGCTCAAAACTTCCGCCTGCATGACACTGCTGGCAAGTGGTCTGACTCCCGGGTGCGCCCGTACGGTCCTTGTTCTGCTGGTGGGCAACACCGTTGCTGTTGGACAAGAGCATCGCTGAAAAGGCAACGAGACCGGAGCAAATGGCGAGGGTAGAAAATCGTTTCATCCAATCAAATTTCAAGGGCAATCTAATGAATCTTACACCCCGTCAAACATGCCCATGGGGCTGAGAATGACAAACGTCAGGTGAGAACCTGCTGAAAGTCATTGCAACGATGGCACATCCGATTGAAGTTGTCTGTCGCTTCTCGCGTTCACTTTAACCCCTGTGCCATGACCACCATGAACCCTACTCTATCCAATCAAATTGACCGCAGTTGGGCAGACCGCCTGGTTCCGCAACTCAACCAACTCCTTGCCGATTTTGAAATGTTGCGTTTCAATACGCGAAGTGCCATTTGGAATGGGTGGGGAGAGCAATATCCCGCCATGTTGGAAATGCTGCCCGACTATATGACCCATGCAGAAGTTGCAGTCAACACGATTGGACATCGGATTCGGTGCCTTGAAGGCAAACCCATTTCAACCATGGCTGAGGCCATAGAGTCCGCCACCATTCAGTCAAGTGATGGCGCTTTGCATCACCGCGCGTGCGCACGTGTTCTGCGGGAATCTCTGTCTCACCTTTTGGCCTTGGAGCGTGAATTGATCGCCGCAGCTCAGCATGCCGGAGACGAGGTCACCGCCATGAAAGTAGCCGAGCTCATGCAGTTCCAAGAAGAAGCACTTTGGAGGCTGCGCACTTCGCTGAAACGCACTGCTTTTGAAGACAAGTATTTAAGCAGGGAGTCTGCCTAAATCCAGCTCCACCTTAACGCTGGATCATCAAATGACTGGCATGCTCGACGCCTTCTGGCAACTCCAAAACGAAGTAGTGCGAGCCATCTGAGGCACCATCGCCATCCCATTCATTTTTGTAGCCTTCAGCAGAGAAGACCACCGCGCCATTCCGGTTGTACACCGTCAAGCGATTGTCCGGATATAGCTCAATGTATTTGAAGATGAGGCGGTCATTCTTCCCATCTCCATTGGGCGTGAAAATGTTCACGAGTTCAACGGAACAAGCCAAGATGTCCAAAATGTGTGTGTCGGAATCACCGCACAACCCTTCGAGGACATGGGTAACGGTTACTTCACCTACACCCGATGCTTCCAAATTCAACAAACCAGTTTCGGCGTTGACAGCCGGACTGCCTGAAGCACTGATCGCGCTCCAAACCCCTCCGGCCCAAATTGACCCCAGTTGCCACTCTTCAACACCAATGCACAATTCATCGTTGGGTACATCCACCAAAATGGTCGCGTCACGCTGCGGGACCACCGTGACCTGAACTGCATCGATGTCGGTGCACACGTCTGTAATGGTGTACGTTACGTCGTAGTTCCCTGGCCCTATTCCGGGGTTAAAACTGCCCGCCGGAGAAAGACAACCACCACAATTCGCTGTCCACGTCCCTCCATTGCTTGCCGCAGATAAGACCAAGGTTGATCCGGACTCACACAAGTCTGGAACCTCATCGATCGTGGCGTCCACAGCTTCAGCCACTTCTACTTCAATGCTCCCGGTCACACTGCACCCCAAGGGGTCATTGTAAGCAATGGTCACGGTAAATGCGCCAACACCGGCATTGCCTGGGTCGAAAAAGCCATTCCCATTGATACAGTCGCCACAATCGGCGGACCAAACCAACGGCGGCACACTCGACCAGACGGCCTCAGCATCGAGGTCAACGTCCACATTCAGACTTCCTCCAGAGTTGTTGACGCAGAATGGATCCTCTTCTTGGAGGCTCACCGTGAGAATCGGGAGGACTTCCGTGGCGAAAGAAGCCGCATTGGTGCAGCTGCCATTTTCCACCGTGTAGGTGAGCACGGTTGTGCCAAGGTCTGCCAGGTTCGGCGTAAAGGTCTCTCCTGCCAAGCCCGCTCCAGTTGCACTCCACTCTCCACCGGCTACGTCTGTTTCCAAGTTCAAAGGGGCACCGTCCTCACAAATGGATTCTGGAACATTGGCCGTTCCAATGGGTTGATCTTGGTCTACTGTAATGGACGCCGAAGTTTCCACTCCGCACCCTGCCCCAGGCAAGAAATTCACCTGGTAAAAACCAGGCGAAGGCGCAGTAAAACTGCCCGAGGTGAGCATACATCCGCCACAATCTGCGGTCCAAGTTCCTGCCAATCCATCTCCATCGAGCTGAACTGCTCCAATCGACTCGCAAAACGCCAAGTCCTCCAATTCAGCCGCTATGGCTTCACCCACGTTCACATCAACAGATTCAGTGGCCGTGCACACAGAACCAAAGGTGTATTCAGCCACAAACTCGCCGGTGCCCAAAGAAGGATCGAACACCCCCTCTGTCGTAATGCAGTCTCCGCAGTCCGCGGTCCATGTTCCCCCCGCTGGCGTTCCCAAAATCGAAACCGGGTCAGAAAATGGACACAAGGCCCCCACATTTCCTGTGTTCACATTTGGCGTGAGCCCAGATTGTACTTCTTGCACCACCGTCACCTCACCGCAATCTCCGAACAAGGTGTAGCTCACCTCCAATGTTCCTGGGGCCACTTGAGCCGGGTCTATTTCCCCTTGCCCCTGCAAACATCCCACACAACTCGCATCCCAAGTGCCACCTGGCGTCTCCGGTTGAAGCGTAACAACATCATCCTCGCTGCATAAAACATCGAGCACATTCCCTTCCGCATCGAGCAGGGCGAAATCCGCTGTTTGCGATTCAAATGTGAACTCAATCAATACCGTGTCCATGGCCATGAATTGAGAAGTGTCAGGCTCTTCTGGTTCAAGGTTACATAGGTAAAATAAGGTGACTGTGCCATCAAAGTTGACGCCTCCACCAGAGCCCGTCCAGCCATTTTGAATGGTCAAATCCCATGCGCCATCCCCCTCCAAAAGCCCACCGGGGACAGCAAAACAAGACTCATAGAATCCCCCTTGAGTGGTGTTCCAGTTGAAGGGCCACTCGCCCAAATTCGTTCCGTTCAAATTGAAATTGAAGCCCTCAATGAAGCCACAGTTTCCCGAGGGGTCGCAAAGTTGAAGGCCCATGTCTCCTGGCCAACTGCCGCCCGAAGGCGTCCAATTGTTGGTGACCGAAAAACCCAGGAGTTCCCCGTCAAAATCAAAAGAAGAGGAGCCCGTTTGGATGGCACCGAGATTGTAATTGTATACGATTGAAGTGTCGCAAGCATCCTCCGGAATGGCATCGCAACTCCCTGCCACTGGCGGAGGTGGGAGGATTTCCGGGAAGTTCGCCCCAATCACAACTTCTACTGACTCATCGATGCAGACCGAAATGCTGTCTCCTTGGCCGATGATGTCATCCCCAATCAAATAAACCAATGAAGTTTGGGTATCGCCCGTGGGGGCATATCGGAACGACTTGTTCTCAATTTCAAATTCACCCGTGTCGTATTCCTCCGGGCCATAAGGCTCATCAGCAAATCCACCCTGAATTCCGACCACAGCTGTGATCTGCAAACACGAGGCAAACTGCCCAATGTGAACCTCAATGGCATTTGACGTTTCGTGCAAGACCACTTGAGACACCAATTCATTGACGCTACACCCCGTCTGGGGCAAGTTCTCCCAGCTTACAACAAACCTCCTGCAAGGTGCTTCCCCCAAGGTGGCTGTGCGCACTTCTCCTCCACTGTTGCTGATATAGGCATATGGCGCCATCACGGAGTTGGACGGCAAGGAAGCTGAACCAAGGGGCTGGTTGGGATAATTGAATGTCCCTGTGAGGCCCGTTGAGAACGTGATGAATCCTTTCCGATTCACCTTCAAAGCAAAGAAGTCATTGTCAAAAAAACTGAAGCCGAAAGGCAAGTCTAAGTTGCTGGAGAACCCATTGGTGAAACTCGTGAGCTCAGCTCCACTGCCCAAATCCAGTGGTGGCGCATAATCAATAGAGTCAACGGAATACGCTGTGGTTTCTGCGGCCCTCTCAAAATCGGGTACAACCCAAACACACGAATCCAAACAACCAGCGGTCAATCCCTCTGGACCATTAAGGAAATTGCAATCCTCTTGGCCTGTCAACATAAATGGAGACCATGAAAAAGTCAGAACGAGAACGAGCGCTCCAATGACATCCGCACCAGGAAAAGAGAAGAATCGCATGCTGAAAATTAGGCCAAAGACCCTAAATCTCAGCGGTCAATGTCAATTCGCGCAAGATTCTCCAAACATGGAAAGCAGGTCGAGGATGTCATTGACACCGACAATGCCGTCACCATTGACATCTGCCGGCAACCCGGACGCCGCAACACCAAAGTCGGCCAAGGTCAACAGGAGGTCTGTGGCCCCCACCACGCCGTCAGAGTCTAAGTCCAATGTGCAAGTCCACACCATCCATTCAGAAATGCCAAACTGACGCTCTGCCCTTTCCAATGCCATCTCTGCCAGTTCGAGGCCAAGTTGACGACCCGGGAAATCATCTGCCGGCGGATGGATGCCACCCCAAATGCGGGACAAACTGCATTGGTCAGACGCATCGCGATACGTAGCCCATTGCAAATCCATGGATGTGGACGGGCCATCCTCAAAAACGAGAAATTGATTTTGAGTCAGTGAGAACACCCCCATCCCTCCCGGGAAAAACGGGCTTCCAGTGATGGCCGTCAAGACTTCTGCCGCTGCCCGCGAAAACGTACTGTGTCCACTCACATATCCTGCAAAAGGGGGCGTCACAAAACTTGGCCTCTGGTAAGGCCACCATTCTTCACATAAAATCCACCCCACTCCAGCTTCATCCCAATTTGGATTGATGATCGCTTCAGGACCTCGCCACGCTTTGATTTTGATGTCGCCAACGTGCCCTCCAAATGCCAGTGGGTCGCCTGCTTCAATCACCTCGATTCTGCCCGGAAGCAATGGCAAACCTCCTGGGTGGTAAGACGCGAGTGTAGAATCTGATCGCTGCCCCAATTCCGCCATGTATCGGAGGGCGGACACCGGGCGGATGTAATCGTAGTACCCCTTGTGTCCCCAAGCTGCGATGGCGGCATCGTGCATGGCTCCACCGAGGGTCAAATATGCCCTCAATGTGTAACGAAGCGGATCCAAATCCTGCCCAAGGCCTTTCCATTGGGTGTTGAACTCAGGATGATCCATTGCCCCATTCAGCAGGACAAACCAATGACCAGGTGGCGTCTCACTCTCTGGGCCATCTGCCCAAAACTCAGCGAGCACACGGGCATAGTCTCCACGCAGCACCTGGTTTTCGACGTAAGGCTGACCTGTTGCCGGATTTTCGGCATGACCGGTCGAAAAATCGCCTCCCTCTGTCCAATTGTAAAACGTGTCTACAGCATCAAATGACACGGGACCTGTAGACCCCAAATTTCCGAGATGTCCTGGATCAATGCTCACCATCACCCCATCCGTCGGGTCCATGTGTGCGCTCCAAAGACCCACCATCGCAAAGCCCCAAGCATAGGCATCCGCGATGTTGGCAATGTCATCGCCTTCCCCGAACAATGGAGGCGCACCACAATCCAAGTAAACTGGCCACTCTAAGCCGTCGCGAACTTTCATCTCCTTCACCGAATCCGCTAAAGCAAATGGTTTTACCCCTCCCCATTCTGCACCTAAAAAGTCCGGCGTCTCGCTCAAAACATTGCCAGATTGGTCAATGAAAATTGGAATCGACAAGGGTTGCCAGGCGTTTGGGTCTGTCAAATCACTGTTCCCTGAGCCGGCCAACTCTAAATCTGAATTGGAGGATGAATACACCAGATTCGCATATCCTCCTGTCTCATTGGCACCGTCCTGGAATCCAAAGGCAATCAATTGTTGCCCAATGTAATTGCCCAATTCAGCAGCACCCAAGCTGTAGTCTGTGCTCACATTTCCCGGGCTGTAGCCCAACTGGGCCATGAGCAGAGCAAACTCATCCAACGACGCACTGGCGTTCGGGCTGTCGGCAAAACGATGGGACAACAATCGAAAGGCCGCATAACTCATCGCCATTTCTTGAGCCTCCCTTACCCCTTCATCATCGACCGGAATCACCAACAACGCAGTATCTAAGGCACAGCTATAGCCCTGCCAATCTCGGCCCAGAAACAAAGTGGTATCCAACTCATCGTATGCTGCAAAAGCATCAAAGCAGGCCACTGCACAATGAAACAGGTTTCGCGCATGCACTGTTGGCCTAGCGAAATCCCCACGAATGGCTTCCAGCAAGACTTCATTCCACTGACGCGCAACGGTGCTTTCGACTGCAGCTTGCCGAGCAGCCACGCCGCTGTGGTATACCGTTGGTTCTACATGCTGAGCAACCCCATTCATGCACGACATAGCCGCCGTGAGGGTTACACATAATTTGATCAACGTACGCATCGAGCTGAAGATAACTCCCCCTCAATCACCATTACGGCCATTACAACGTCTAATTGAACCGTTGTTTTGTCGTCGAAGGAGTGCTAATCAAACCTCAATCTTCTTCTCCAAGTTCATCCAAGACCTTCTGCACCTCATTTTCGGTGCTTCGAAGCCGCTCCCCGCAGTATGAAATCAAATGGGCTGCCCGCTTTACTTTTTCGGCCAAGGCATCCACGCCAATTTCATCCTGCTGCAAAGCCGACAAAATCTCCTTTAATTCCTCGAATGCAGCAGTGTAATCTTTTGGGGTTTCCATGGCGTTGTTCATGAAGCTTGTTCGTCTTCCTTGGAAGAAACGGAGAGCACTTGAGAGGTGAAAGTACCGGATTTCAACTCAGTTTCGACCACCGCCCCAACCTCAAGGCTGTTCACATCCAAGATGGCCTTCCCTTGGTCACGCGTAATGGAAAAACCCCGCTTGAGAGTGGCACCTGGGCCCAGCAAGGCCAAGGTGTTTTTCATGTGGCCAATCCGCTCTTCTTGCTGCGTCAACTGACGAATGGCCTCTCGCTGAATGCCCAGCTCCAACTCAGACAACCCCTTGCGCCATCCCACCGGTTGCTGAATGGCCCCCACAGCCAGCACAGTTTTGAACGACACCAACTTGGACTTGCGCTCTGCAATCGCGGTTCGCGTTCTCCGCACCACACCGTTTGCACCATTGTACAGTTCACTTCTTTGGCGACGAACGTGAGACAACGGACGTTCACTCAGCAATGCACGGCAACCTTGAATCCATCCCGACTGCTCAGACAGTTGTGCCCTGCACTCTGCTGCAACTGCACGCCCCTCTCTGCCCACCGCGGAATCAAAGTCCACCATTCGGTCCAATAGAAAATCGGCAACCGCCGTCGGCGTCTTGCAAAAAGTATGGGCCACAACATCCGCCAAAGAATGGTCCGTTTCATGCCCAATTCCGGTAATGACAGGTACGTCCATTGCCGCAATCGCAAGGCAAAGGGTCAAATCATTAAAAACATCCAAGTCCAATTTCGCACCGCCTCCGCGGAGCAGAATAACGGCATCCACCTGAGTCTTCAATGCGGCCCTTCCTGCTTTGTGCAATGCCGCCACCAATGAAGGCACCGCTGAGGCCCCTTGAACTGAGGCACCTATGCACCCCAAGTCCATCTTAAAACCCCAAGCATTGCCCCTCAAATGAGCCAAGAAATCTGTGTGACCCGCCGTGCCATCGGATCCAATCAGAATCACACGCTGCGGCACTTCCGCAAAAGGCAGTTGGGCGTTTCGCCCGACGGCGCCTTTTCGTTTCAGCGCCTCCAAGGTTTCCTTCCGTCGGCGCTCCATCTCTCCAAGCAGCGCATCGAGGTCAATTTGCTGGACATTCAAGGAAAAACCATAGACCGCATGAAAGGCCATATGGGCACCAAAAACAATCTCTCTCCCAGGCTTGAGGACCTCCTCGAACTCCGCCCCCAAAGCTTCTCGAATCTCCGCGAGACGGCTCCCCCAGATGGTTCCACGAACTTGAGCCAACCTCGCTCCATCGCGCTCCTCCACCAAATCGAGGTATGCATGTTTTCCAGAGAAGCTGCATTGGCTGATTTCTGCGCGAATCCAAAACAAACGCCCCCCAGCACGTTCATCGAGCATCTTCCCCACCGAGCGGGTAATGCCACTCAGCGGAAACACTTTTCGCTCGCCGCCTGGAGCGGCATTTGAAGACAGTTGAGAAGGGCTGGTCATGGAGGGGCAACTTACCCATAAAAAACCGGGAGGTGAACGCCGTTGCGAACACCTCCCTAGGATAGAAACCAAAACCATGCTTGCTGATGCAGAGAAACGTTTGGGGAAGGTTTTTCGCTTCCGCTGTCCCTGTCAGACATGTCGAAGATGAGACCGCATTTGGGCGCAGAAACCCCCATCCGTCATCGTCCCAAATGACCTTTGTCATTTGGGAATAAAAGCAGAAGGCCGCCCCTTTCGGGACGGCCTTCCAATGAACAGGTTTTGGTCAAAGCGATCACTCGCTTACGAGCAGCTTCTTGACAAGTACATAGTCATTGCTAGACATCCGGATTTGGTACATGCCGCTGGACATTGAACTGGCGTCAATGTCGAGCATGTACTGAACATCCTCACTGGCATTGCCATCGAACAACTCGCTCACGTATCCGCCACCCATGGTGTACAAGTCAATGCGCAAGCGCATGTTGTTGGACACCACAAATCCGAGTGTAGAAATGTCGCTTGTTGGGTTTGGCTGCAAACCAGTGATGCGGATTGGATCCTTCAGGCTGGTTGTACCGGCCGTGATGTCCACAGGAGAGTGACCACCGCTGACCGTACTGTTGGCTCCGTTTCCGAACTCACCCACACCGAGGTCAGTGTAGCTGAATCCGCTGCTGTTTCCACAGTCATCCATTGCTGTGTAAGCGTAATCAATCTGCCATCCGAGGCAGCAGTCAAGGTCCATGAAAATGTCTCCACTGGAGGCCATTGTGCCTTGGCTTGCGCCATCCAACACATACTCACCTGTCCAGAAGAACCAAGCGCTCGCACCATAGTTTTCGTTCTTGTTGTTGGCACCCTCACCCACTTGCATGCCGTAGTAGGCATTCAATGGCTGGTGAGCCAATGAGAACTCGGAACCTGCGAAACGACCTGTTCCGCTCATGGTACCACCATCCATGATGTAGTAGATCCACTCTGTCCAGATTTCGATGCCTGGGAAGATCTCGGCACAGTCCTTCTTGTAGTTGTGCATGCCTGGAAGGGCAAGCCACTCATTCCAATCGTGACCGCCATCATAAATCGCGTCGAAGACGAATCCAGCGTCGCCATCCTCATTCTGAACCTCCATCACAATGTGCATGGTGCTGTCCTGAAGAATTTCAACAATGCTGCTTCCTCCATCAACCAAGGTGTAAGACTCACCTCCAGAGAAGTTGAACAAACGGATGGCCTCAGGGGCGCGGTCATCACAAGACTCGCCATTGGCGATGGCTTCGACCGTGCTTGGCATGCAGTAATGTGCGATGTCCCCCGTTGGAACGTAGCCCATTGTGTCAGCCGTCATCGTCAAAGCCACTTCACTGTCGCAGTTCTCGATGTAACTCGGTGCACATGCTGCAGGAATTTCCGTGAAGTCGAAGATGTCGTTGACTCCGTTTCCATTGTCGTCAGCACAAGTGTACTCGACCGTCTCACCATTGTCGATGTCACAGGTGTTTGTGAATTGAGGTGCGATGGTATCGAGAACAACGATATACTGATAGTTCTGAGCCACGCTCTCGTTTCCGCAATCATCGGTCACAGTAGAAGTCCAAACACGAGGGAAAACATAGCTTCCTTCAATTGTCGCATCATCCCCTTCACAGCCGTCTCCGAATGTGTCGGTGAGCAACTGCTGCTGGCTGCCGTCTCCCTGCGGGAAGATCTGGACAAAGACCTGACCGCTCAGAGTGCCATCTGTTGTCACTTGAGCAACCAACACCTTCTTGTCTGCACCCGCGAAGCCATTGCTGTCGCCATTCAAGGCAAACCAAGCTCCACCAAATTCTCCACCAATGTTGATGTCGCCACCAGAATAAGAGTCCAATGAACCTGGGGTTCCACCCGGATCAAATTCGGTCAGCCAATTTCCAGCTGTGCTGATGTCCGCTTCACCTTCCTGAGGATCTGCTTTTGTAGCCATGCCGATGGTCACGAAGCTGTCATATTCCAAGTCCGGGTAGATCGCAAAGAGGCCAGCGTTCATGTTGTTCACCGTTGCTCCTCCAAGGGCATGATGGTAGAAGCTCGTGGTTGTCCGAATTTGAGTGCTGAACAATCCCTCTCCACTGACTGAACTCAAGAAGTCACCTTCTTGAGGCAGAACAACGTAGATCTCATAGGTGCTCATTCCGGTCAAATCACCATCGCTGTGCTGAGCCACAGCCTCAATGACCACTTCCATCTCACCAAAGCTGTCAGCAAAGTCAGCCGGAGAATCTTCGTAGGTAATCACTGTGGCCAGATCACTGTCACAGTTGTCAGACGCCACGGTTGTCGGTGAAACACTTGGAATCAAGTCTGCATTGCAATCTAAATCCAAGTAGACGGTGTCCGTTGCCAAGACTTCCAAGACCTGAGTTGGATTCAAGTCGTCATTGACGGTGATGTTCTGATCACAGCTCACACTGTGGCTGTTGCCGCAATCGTCCGTAGCCGTGGCTGTGAACGTCCGTACGAAGGTGTAAGAACCATCGAGCTGATTGTCGTCACCAGTGCAGGTGTAGGACGGAGCACCGTCCATGTAGCTGACTTCGATGGACACATTCAAATCACAGTTGTCCGTGCCTGAACCAGTCGCCATACCTAGAGCGTCCGTGCTCAAATCAGCCTCACAGTTCTCATCCAAGGAAACAGTTTCGTCAGATGGGCAAGTGATGCTGGCCACAGGAGCAATGTTGTCCTCCACCACAATCACCTGATCACAGGTCGTGCTCGAGGCATTGGCACAATCGTCCACTGCAGATGCAGTCCATGTGCGGATGAACTCGTACCCACTGGTACCGCATGTGTACTGAGGCGCACCATCTGTGTAACTGTAGGTGATGGTCACCTCTGTATCACAGTTGTCATCGGCCGTTGCGAATGCAGAGCCCGTAATAGAGGGGTCTACATCGGTAGAGCAAGTCTCGTCCAATTGAACGGTGGCCGTATCTGGGCAAGTCAACTCAATCGTTGGCGCCGTGATGTCAAACGTGTTGATGGTCTGCGTGCACATCTCCGTAGTGGAGTTGCCATTGCAGTCCTCAGCCGTTACCGTGAACGTCCGCACAAAGTTGTAACTGCCCTCAGGGTTGGCATCCACACCCACCATGCTGCAGTCAAACTCCACGAGATCAGTGTATGTGTAACTCACGTCAAGGTCAGCATCACAGTTGTCCGCTGCAACCCATTGCACTTCGCCCAATTCAGCCAAGCTGGTGTCTACGCTTGCCCAGCAAACGTTGATCAGGTTGGCCCCGTTCGGGCAATCGAGCGTCAACGAAGGAGCACTGTTGTCAATCGCTGTGATCACCTGATCACATGAAGCTGAGCTGCTGTTTCCACATTGATCCGTCACCGTAGACGTCCACGTCCGTGTGAACGTAAATGTGCCGATCTCCTCGCCACAAGCGTAGTCGCGAGCACCATCAACATAAGTGATTTCGTTGGCAGGATCTAGATCGCAATCATCTGAGTACTCAGTTGTCGCGAATCCAAGCGCCTCAGGGCTGAGGTCCACATCGCAATTCTCGTCGAGATAGAGCGTGGTGGACGTTGGGTCTGTCCCATCGCCTGGGCAAGCAATGCTCACTTCTGGCGCAACGATGTCGAACGTTGGAATGTACTGAATGGCTTCCTCGGCCATGTTGCCACAGTCGTCATAAGCTACCCAGTGGCGAACCCATGTTCCAGGGCAAGAACCCGACGTCAAGTAAGCGTTCACAACCTCGAAGGTCAACTCACTGTCGCAGTTGTCCATCGCACCAACAGGCATAAAGGTCTCATCCTCTGGATCACCCATGTCTGAACAAGCGATTGAGGATGGGTAGAGTTCCGATGCGTCGTCCGACATCACTGGAGCCTCTGTGTCCGTGAAGGTGATCACTTGATCGCAAGTCTGAACCGTTGAGTTGCCACAGTTGTCTACTGCTGTCACTGTGAACGTACGTGTGATGGTATATCCACCCTCATTCGCACTGTCACCGTCTACGCAATCCGCAACCTCCACGTCAGAGAAGGTAAAGCTCACTGCCACCTCATTGTCGCAGTTGTCGCTTGTTGTCCAAGTCGGTTCGCCATTGGCTTCAGCCGTGATTTGATCGCCTTCGCCAGTGTAACATACGTTTTCGTTGGTCACATCCGCAGGACATTGAATGCTCAAAGCAGGTGCTTGGGTGTCCACCACTGTAATGGTTTGTGTCTGTGCATGGCTGTTGCCTGCACAGTCCGTGGTGGTCCAGGTCCGCTCCAATGTGTAGCTATCCTCGCAATCACCGTCCGTACGGGTCTCACCGTCATAGACGATGCTGGGTGTTCCGTCGCAATTGTCGGATGCACTCAAGGTGGCCAAAGGCGCCAATGTTGGGACAGCGTCACACTCCACGTCTACAACATCCGCAGGGAATGAAGTGAACTCTGGAGCCGTGCTGTCGTCGATGGTGATCTCCTGGATGTGTTGTCCGAGGTTCTCGTCACAGTCATACACACTGTATGTACGGCGAATCACATATTCCTGATCACACTGGGTAGAGAGGATCAAGTCCTCATAGGTCACTGTGATTTCCGCATCGCAGTTGTCCATCGCCTCCGCATGGAGTCCATCTCCTGGGGTATACACAGGAACTGCATATCCGTCGACATCTCCTGTGAGCGAAGCATCGCTGCACTCCAAGGTCAGGTCCGCAGGAGCGAACGTGAACGCTGGAGCTGTGCGGTCAACCGTCACCACAATCTGTTGGATCGAAGTGCTGTTTCCACACATGTCATAAGCCGTGTAGTCAATGATGTAGTCATTGGTACAAGCGCTGGACAATGGTGTGCACTCTACATCCACATAACCCAATTCGCAGTTGTCAGAGGCCGTAGCCAAACCGATGCTGTTTAGGTAGTCATAGTCGCAAGAACCTTCAACCACACTCACACCAGCAGACCATTCCTCAGGTGCGATCTCCACCATCAGTGAGAATGCCGTGAAGTTTCCTGCCGCTGCTGCGTCAGGGAAGCCCTCCTTCAAGAAGAAGGTGTATGTACCCTCTCCCAAGTTTCCAGAGAAGCCAGGAATGGCAATTGGATCAAAATTGAATCCAGCCTGTAGGTTGTCCATCACATCATCACCCGCGGACATGCCTGGAAGGATGCCCACAAGGGCTCCACCAAACAACGCGTTTGCTGCTGCAGGGAAGTCAGCTGGACTTGAAATCACGGGCATGCTCGACCCCTCACCAATTCCAAAGAACCCACCATTTCCAAACGGAAGGTCAAGGCCAGGCAAGCTGTTGAGATAGTCACTCTGATCCCAATTCATCATCCGAATCGCGGTCATTTCATAACCCGCTGGAATGTCAAAGGTGAAATACTCTGGATCCGCGTTTGGTCCTTGGTAGTTCACAGTTTGACCTGTGATCATGTATCCACCAGCCCCTTCAAATGGAATGGCCGTTGGGTTTGTAGCGTCACTAGAAAGGTCTCCATTGGCAGCCTCATCGTAGCTGTAGGCGATGCCCATTCCCTCAATCCAAAGGTCACACTCGATGGTGTCCACTTGGTTGTAAAGGAAGCTTGGGGCAATCTGATCCTGAATGTCGATGCGCTGCGTATCTGAAGCGGCATTGGCGTTTCCACAGCTGTCCGTTGCTGCAACCGTCCATGTGCGGATGATGCTGTAGCAACCGGTGCTCACGCTGTCCACAACCTCATCGCTGTAATCCATGCCGGTATCGGCCAAGTCACAGTTGTCGCTATAAGAAGGTGAGCCTTCTCCCGTGTTAGAAGGATCCAAATCAACGTAGCACAGTCCGTTTACATTGAGGGTGATGTCTGCTGGTGCAGTCACGGAAACCTCAGGCAAGGTGTTGTCCTCGATGGTGATGACCTGTACGTGGTAGGACTGGTTGCCGAAGCAATCTGTCGCCACCCAGCTGCGGTTCAGAACGCGACAGCTGCTGGCTGTGTAGCTCGCAGTCGTCTCACCAATCAGCTCCACACAGACATAAACTGTGTTTCCATCGGAGAAGCCTGTGGTGTTTGGATCGAATCCTGCAGCGCAACCGTACTCGCTGTCATCGCAGTTGTCACTAAAGAGGACAGTCTCATCAGCAGCCAAGTTGTCTAGCAACCACTGCTCACTTTCATCACAAGTCAATGCGAGGTCAACACCACCCGAAACGTATGTCGGTGCAGTGATGTCGTCGCGGTCCACCATTTGGACATTGAGTTGAGCGATGTTGCAAAGCTCATCGTATGCCACGTAGTGGAACTCCACGAATTCACCATCCTGGCAATCTGTAGCATGGTCAACCGTGGGGTCGAGTGTGGCGATCACGTCACCAGCCTGACCGAAGGCTGCCTCACCGGCAATGGCTCCACTCCAGCTAAACCAACCTGAGAATCCGTTGTCTTCACAGTTGTGGTTGTTGGCTCCGTCACCCAATTGGTAACCGAAGTATTGACTCGCTGGCTGGTGGTTGAAACGCAGAAGCGTACCGAATTGCCAATCTCCGCGACCCGTTGCGTAGCTCATGTCATCGTTCAAGACATACATGGTCCACTCGTCGGTGTTGACTGGGCAACCATAATCATTCTTGAAACCGCCTGTCCAGGCATTGCCTGCAGTGCGGCTGTTGAAGTACAAGTGAATGTCCAATCCGTGATCGGCATTGTCCATGTCCACCACAGCACCCTCGAGAAGGGCCGTGCCGTTCTCATATTGGGTCAAAGTCACACCACCTGCAGCAACGTCTTCCACAAAGTAAACAGCCTCACCCATGTCGCCATCGATGTCATAGAACTGCAAGAGGGCGTCCGTGCCGTTGTTGAAGTTGGCGTCATCACCCGCAGTCAAGACATTCCATGTCTGGCTGGTTCCACCACCATTCTCAATCTGGTTGCGTCCATCGAACTGCAACTTGGCGCTGTAGACAGCATCAAGCTCCAACTCAGAACATGCGAAGGCAGACACATCATCTGCTGCCACTGCTGCATCAAGTTCTGATTCACATTCCACAGAATAGTCTGCAATGCTTCCGGTCATCTCCAACTCGGTGCAACCCAAGCAAGGGTCCGCGCTGGCGAGGGCAATCACATCTCCCAATGTGTAGATTTTACTTCCGCTGTCAAAGCTGTAAGCGCCATCCTCAACAGCGTATACGTCCCCGCTGATGAGGCTCTGGATGTTGCGGTTGCCCGCACCATCATCATTGAATTGGAAAATCTCACCATACCAGTTGGTGATTTGCTCTCCGGATTGAAGCTCATCGCAGAAGCCGAGGAATACATGTCCAGCGAGCAAGTCACCGATCACTTCTTGGCTCAATGCATTCAGGTTGTAACCTGCGGATTCCCAGGCACCATCTGTTGGCATGAACAAAGTTCCACAGTTGGCCACTTGGCTGCATGCTGTGCACTGACTCCATGTGTCATTGATGTCGCCTGAACCCATCATCCACTGGCGGTTGGCGTAGTTCACATAATCTGTAAGGGGCGCGCAAGACGCGTTCAAGTAGTCGTCGTAGCCATCGCCATAGAGCAAGTCAGCGCCGAAGTCAAGGAGGTCCTCCCCTTCTCCATTGACGTACCACTTGTACTCCATGTTGTCTCCAGGAGCTGGATCAAATACAACCTGCCAAATTCCTTCAGAAACTTCGGTCGCAATAGGTCCTCCGTTGGGATTCCATCCCCACCAAGGTCCACTAATGCGAACAGAGGTCACGTCGTCGATGCCACTGCAGCTCACGTCAAGCGTGGCCACCATGCCCGTCATCTGACCGCCAATGCCCGGAACAAATCCCAAGCCGAGACCATCAAATGCATCCGCAAAATTGGAAGAACCTCCGCCTCCACTCAACACCAAATCTTCAATGATGGTGATGGTTGAATCGAGTTGGTCACCGGATACGTTGTTGATGATGTCCAATACCTCATCCAAGGTTTCGTCCTCATCACACGTTCCATCTCCATCTGTGTCATTCAGGCAAACGTTGTCGCAGTCCACATTGTCTGTCCCATAAAGGTCAATGGGGTACTGACAAGAACCATCGTTGTTGTTGGCCTGCTCGAAATAGTTGCAAGCCTCTGTTTCTGTGCAACCAGAAATAACGCAAGTCCCATCGTCGATGTCGGCCCCTGCATAATAGTTGTCGGCAATGGCGTTGGTGCAACCTGTGCAGCTACCATCGTCATCCGTGGCAGCAGCATTGAAGTTGTTCGCTCCGTCATCGGTACAGCCAGGAATCTCATCCTCATCGCAAACCAAATCACCATCGGCATCATTCAAACAAGCGCCATCACAGTCGACGTTGTCGACCCCGTAGATGTCACTTGCATAAACGCACAACGTATTGTCCGAATCAGCCAGAGGGTTGTCATCATAGTTGCATGCCGCTGCATCGGTGCAGCTCTCTGTCTCGTCTTCGTTGCAAACGCCATCGCCGTCCGCATCGTTCAAACAGTCACCCGCGCAGTCCACGTAGTCAATGCCGTAGATGTCCAATGGGTATTGGCATGTGCCATCATCGTCGGTGGCAGCAGCAGCGTAATTGCAAGCTGCGTCATTCGTGCAACCGAGAACCTCATCCTCGTCGCAGACCAAATCGCCATCAGTATCATTCAAACAAACACCATCGCAATCCACATTGGATGCACCGTAAATGTCCGCGGGGTATTCGCAAAGATCATTGTCGGTGTCGGTGAATGGCCCATCGTTACAAGCGGCAGCATCCGTGCAACCTGCAGTCTCATCGGCGTCACAAATGTCATCGCCGTCGGCATCGTTGTCTACAATCAGTCCGTTTTCACAGCTCTGGCAAATGCCATCTACGTATGTGCAACTTCCGTCATTGATGCTGGAAGCATCGTCATAGTTACAGGCCGTTTCGTCGGTACATCCTGCACAGGTCAAGAATTCACAAGAACCATCGTTGTCCGTCGCATCTGACGCGAAATTACAGGCGCCCGCTTCGGTGCAACCTGAAACCTCATTTTCGTCACAAACCAAATCACCGTCCGCATCATTGAGGCAAGAACCATCACAGTCCACAATGTTGTTCGGGTAACCATCGGGGTAAGCGCAATTGGAATCATCATCCGTCGCACTTGAATTGTAATTGCAGGCCGCCTCATCTGTACAGCCAGGAATCTCGTTTTCATCACAAACCAAATCACCGTCAGCATCGTTCAAGCAGTTGCCATCACAATCCAAATTGTCCGCATCGGGATAGGTGCAGCTTCCTGCATCCGTGGCCAATTCATCGTAATTGCAAGCGGTGTCATCCTGACATCCAATGACCTCATCTTCATCACAAGTCAAATCACCATCTGCGTCATTGAGGCAATTGCAATCGCAATTCACATTGGTTGCGCCGTCACAGTTGTCGGCTGGGTATGTGCATGATCCATTGTCCTCGGTCGCTGCCGCGTCATAGTTGCATGCCGTGTCGTCGGTACAACCAGGGGATGGCGCACCATCACCGAAGTAGAAGGTGTCCCGGAATTCAGCCTGACCATCACCGTTGATGAAGGCTTGAATGTAAAGCTGTCCGCTCAAGTCACCCGTTGTGGTGAATTGACCCACCAAAACTGAGAGGTCGTCGCCAGCAACGCCGTTGGCGTCTCCGTTGAGTGCATACCATGCCCCACCAATGCCGTCGTCAATGGCAATATTGCCACCGGCCAAACCGCCACCTGGGTCAAAGTTGGTCTGCCATGGGTTGTCTCCTGACTGCACCGTGCTGATCCCAGCTTCTCCGGCGAGTGCATTTGGAACGCCTTCCAGACCAATGGTTACCCAACTGTCGTAAGCCAAATCCGGATAGACCGGAAACAAGAGGCTGTTGATCCCATTGGGGGTTGCCGCACCCAATGCAGCATGGTAAAAGTCCGAAGTGGTGTTCACCAAAGTAGGATTGGTCGCATCACCCGAAACGGAAGACAAGAAGTCATCGGCGTTCACCATGGTGATGTAGACCCTTGTTGTACTGTAGCCTGTTAGGTCTACTACACCCAGAGCGCCGGCGAGGATGCCGATGTTTTCTGAGACAACAGAAGTTTCGAGGCCATACCCTTCAGGGGCTGGAGCTGAAGTCACAGCGATCTGCTGAACTTGACAATTGACGGTGGCCCAGCTAAAGCATAGGGCCAAGAGAAGAGACGTGAGACGCATCACAAGTGTTTTGGTTCCTTGGTTTTACCTGTCGTTAAACAGGTCCGTCCAAGTTCACAATTCTTGTCCATCCCGCAATCCCCACTGACCTCAATCCGTCGAATTATACACGCGATTGACGGAATCCGCATAATCCGTCCGATTGCGCCTTTCGATTAATCTATATAATTAGTCGCTTAAAATGAGGAAATCGCAACCCAATTCAAGTAAAAATCGAATAGCGTAAAACGGTGACGTTTACAAATTAGACTGTCGTTTTGTTCAACGCCATCACACCAACCCCCATCCAATCCAAACCAAAATCCAGAGGAAATAGCCAACGCAAACAAAATTAATCGAATATAAGTGACTGAATAACAGCAGTTAAAAGAACACAGCCCTCTCAGAACACCCCTCGCGAAGACATAAACAATGAGATGTCGATAATTCAAGGGCGAACAGGCCAGTCAGGGCAAAAAAAAGGGCCGACGTGATGTCGACCCTTGCTTTTTTTTAAGCTTTCGCTTCTTGTTGCGGTGGCAGGACTCGAACCTGCGACCTTCGGGTTATGAGCCCGACGAGCTACCAACTGCTCCACACCGCGATCCATTTTCCCGAATCGGGACGGCGAAGATAGTCCTATCGTCGTTCTTTGCAAGAACAAATTCAAATCTGTGTCAGAAACGATTGCATCCGCCGAGCACAAAGCCGGCTTCGTCAACATCATCGGCTCACCCAACGTAGGGAAATCCACGCTGATGAATCGCCTCGTCGGTGAAAGATTGAGCATCATCAACGCCAAAGCGCAAACCACGAGGCACCGCATCATGGGCATCGTCTCTGGGGACGCCTGGCAAATTGTCTATTCCGATACCCCTGGGGTGCTTGATCCTGCATACAAATTGCAGGAAGGAATGATGAAATTCGTCAGGACCGCACTCAGGGATGCCGACGTCTTGTTGATTGTGACAACACCCGACGAGTCCACCCTCGCCCATCCCGAAACCCTCGAGAAGGTTCAAAAAATGGACATTCCCGTTTTGTTGCTCATCAACAAAATCGACCTGAGCGATCAAGACCGGGTCACGCAGCTCGTCGGTCATTGGCACAATCTCATTCCCCGCGCTGAGATTCACCCCATCAGTGCATTGCACGGGTTCAACATCGACCATCTGCTGGAACGCATCGTTGCACTGCTCCCCCAATCACCAGCTTTCTTCCCAAAGGACGAAATGACAGACAAGCCGATGCGCTTTTTTGTCGCAGAGATCATTCGAGAAAAGATCCTCACCCACACCCGACAAGAGGTCCCTTACAGCAGCGAAGTCATTGTAGAGTCTTTTAAAGCAGACCAAACCAATGATGGCAAATCTCTTCGCCGCATCCAAGCCGTGATCCAAGTTGCCCGAGATTCTCAAAAGGCCATCCTGATTGGTACTGGAGGACAAATGATCAAGCGCCTTGCGACGGATGCACGAAAAGACCTTGAAGGCTTTCTTAAAGAAAAAGTCTTCCTTGAACTCCGGGTCAAAGTGGACAAAGATTGGCGCAACGACGAGCGCAAACTGAAGCAGTATGGCTACTTCGATGGCTGAATCTCCTCCTTCATCCTTGGTTGCGTTCCCAAACGCCAAAATCAACCTCGGATTGCAAATCAGAGAAAAAAGAGCCGATGGGTATCACGCCATAAACAGTGTGTTCATCCCCATTCCATGGTGCGACACTTTAGAAATTGCCACGCCCGCTCACCGGACAACCGGCTGCGAATTGCATTTGGGAGGCCATCCCATTCAGGGGACAGTCACCGACAATTTGGTTCACCAGGCCTATGAATTGCTCGACGGCCAATTTCAACTCCCACCTGCAGACTTTCATTTGATCAAAGCCATTCCTTCTGGCGCCGGTCTTGGCGGCGGAAGCGCAGATGGCACATTTACCTTGCGCCTTCTGAATGAACACTTCGGCCTTGGCCTCCAAGCAACACAACTCGAAGAACTGGCCGAATCCCTCGGTTCCGACTGCCCCTTTTTTGTGCGCAACGCTCCCGCCAATGTCACGGGACGAGGAGAGCTCATCTCGCCCATTTCACTTGAGCTAGATGGCTGGCATGTCGCCTTGATTCACCCAGGAATCCACGTTCCCACCAGCACCGCCTTTCAGTGGGTCACACCCAAAAAAGACCGCCCAGGTCTAGCACAATGGAACGGCTCCTCCCCTCTCGACTGGTCTGGAAAAATCCTGAATGACTTCACCCGTCCAGTGGGGCAAAGACACCCTGAAATACACCAAGCCTTAACCCTGCTCCATGCAGCCGGAGCCACCTTCGCAGACATGAGTGGCAGCGGATCCGCCGTTTTTGGGTTTTTCCCCACTTCTCCGCCAGAAGACTTGTTCAAGAACTGCCCCAATCACTGGCGCACCTGGTCGGGATCAGCCCGCGTTTGACCCCTTTATTTCGGGGCCTGTCGGTAGAGGAACACCCCCAAGGCTCCGAACAGCACATTGGGCGTCCAAGCCGCAATGGCCGGCATCACCCCGGCATGAATGGCCGCAACGGACATCAGTTTAGAGCTGAACACGTACACAAATCCAATCACCACACCAATCAACAGGTGAATGCCTGTTCCTCCTCTTTGCCGGCGGCTTGCTACACTGACACCAATCAAGGTCATCACATAGATCGCAAACGCATTGGCAGTGCGCGTATGGCCCGCCAATTGAAGCATTCGCTCTCCGCCTGACCCCTTGGCCTTCTCTCTTTCTATCGCCGCGCGCAACTGGGCGCGGTTCAACGTCGAAATGGCCTCGTTGCGTTGCCCGAAGTCCGAGATTTTCATCTGCAGCGCCGTATCGAGTAAGGCCACCTTCTCAAAGGACTCCACCCCCGATTCATCCCATGATCTTCGGCGAAGATTGGACACCCTCCACGTCCCTTCCTCCTCCAACCATTTGGCCTTGCTCGCGGTCCACTTTTCAAGCAAGCGTCCGTCTTTCCATTGCTCCAAAACAAATCGATATCCCACTTTGCGGCCGGCATTGACTGAGCGGAAATAAGCAATGGTTCCAGGATAAATCTCACGGTACAAATGCTGTTCCGAAATGTGGAACTCCTTGTGCACGAACTCCACCTCAAAGTCCAGCTTTTTCTGGTTCGAAATCGGCAAAATGAAGTGCGATAGCAGCAGGCTGCCCAACACAAGAAAGGTGGACGCAATAAAGTATGGGCGCATCAAACGCTGAAACGAAATCCCGCCAGCCAACACGGCAATGATCTCACTTCTTTGGGCCAATCTGCTCGTGAACAACAAAATGGTCAGGAACACGATGAAGGAACTCAACATGTTCCCCAAGGCCAAGCAAAAACTGATGTAGTACTCACCAAACACCTTCCCCCACGGGGCTTGATTGTCGATCAAACGCTCCAAGTTTTCCGCGACATCAAATACCACGGCCACCACACAGAAAAGCGCCACCATCAAAAAGAAGGTGGACAAGAAATTCCGGATGATGTAGCGGTCGAGAATGCGCATCAAAGGGCCATCAGAGTCGCTGGGTCAAAACGGGGACCATCTTGTCCTTCCATGCCGTAAACGTACCGTCGGCAATCCTCAATCTCGCCTCTCGCATCAAATCGAGGTAGAATTTAAGGTTGTGGACTGTGGCAATTTGCAAGGCCAAAAGCTCCCCCGCACGGAACAGGTGACGCACATACGCCTTGCTGTATCTCTGGTCAACATCGGCTGTTCCCGTTGGGTCCAGCGGCGAAAAATCAGCTTCCCATTTCCGATTGCGCATGTTCAAGGTGCCTTCTCGGGTAAAAAGCATCCCATTTCGGGCATTTCTTGTGGGCATCACACAATCGAACATGTCAACGCCCAGTGCGATGTTCTCGAGCAAGTTCACGGGTGTACCCACACCCATCAGATATCGCGGCTTGTCTTCGGGCAGAATTTCCGTGCACATGGCCACACTGGCGTACATCTCTTCGTGTGGCTCACCCACAGAAAGTCCGCCAATGGCATTTCCTGCCGCCCCTCGCTCTGCCACGGCATGGGCAGAGGCCTTTCTCAAATCGTCATAGGTCGAGCCCTGAACAATGGGGAACAACATCTGCTCATGCCCATACTTCGGCTCCGTCTGCTTCATCTGCGCAATACAACGGTCGAGCCAACGGTGCGTCAACTCCATGGACTGCCTTGCATAAGCATAGTCACATGGATAAGGGGGGCATTCATCAAAGGCCATGATGATGTCTGCTCCAATCACCCTTTGAATGTCCACGGCGCGCTCCGGCGTAAAGAGATGAGGACTCCCATCGATGTGACTTCGGAACGTGACCCCCTCCTCTTTGATTTTGCGATTCTCCGCGAGACTGTATACCTGATATCCACCGGAGTCGGTGAGAATGGGCCGGTCCCACCCCATAAAGCCGTGAAGCCCCCCTGCCTTTTCCAAGACGTCCAACCCAGGACGCAAGTAAAGGTGATAGGTGTTGCCCAAAATGATGTCGGGATTCACCTCATTGGCCAGCACGTCTTGCGGAACCGCCTTCACGGACCCTTGCGTCCCAACAGGCATGAAAATGGGCGTTTCAATGGCACCGTGAGCCGTTTGAAGGACGCCAGACCTGGCTCTAGAATGGGGATCTTTTGACTCTACAACGAAGGACATTTGCTTTGCGTTCTCTGAATTGCGCTGTTCCGCGCGGGTCAAAAGTAACTTGGGCTCATGTTGGGAACCCTTTTTAATGCCGTTGCCGTCACAATCGGCGCCTCGTTGGGGCTCGCTTTGAGGAAACGGGTACCCAAAAAACTGCAGAAAACGGTCTTTTCTGCCATCGGTCTTTTCACACTCTTTATCGGGGTGGACATGATGGGAAGCGTGAGTCGTCCCATCGCCGTCTTTATCGCCCTTGTGCTCGGGGCCAGCTTCGGGCATTGGGTGGGTCTTGATCAAACCATAAAAAAGGCCGCTAACCGATTGGGAGAAGGAGAAGGTGCGGCCTTGGTCCAGTCTACATTGCTCTTCTGCGTTGGCGCCATGACCTTGGTTGGTTGCATGCAAGACGGCCTTCGAGGAGACCCTTCCGTTCTGCTTGCAAAAGGAACGATGGACTTGTTTAGCGCCTTATTCATGGCCGCCACCATGGGGCGGGGGGTTCTTTTCTCCGCGCTGTCCGTCCTGGTCATTCAAGGCGGCATGACGTTGTGTTTTTCTCTCATCGGCACAGGCATACCCGAGGCGCTCGTCGGCGAATTGTCGGGCTTAGGCGGCATCCTTCTCTTGGCTTTGGGACTTGATTTGCTCAACGTCCGAAAGTTTGCCCTGATTGACTTAACCTGGTCCCTCCCCCTGCTCCCCCTTGTCCTTTGGATCCTGGACATCACAGGATTTCCCGCCTAAGCCATGCCCGCCAATAAATACGCCTTGCTCCGGTACCGCATCATCGACCGATGCCTCACCAATCGAATGCGCCCATACCCCTCTAAAGAGGACCTCAGGCGCACCTGTGAGGAAGGGCTCTACGGCAGCGAAGGAGATCGTATCAGCATCTCGACCCTCGAAAAGGACCTCTGGGCCATGCGCAACGAGAACGAATTGGGCTACAACGCGCCCATCGTCTACAACGCAGAGCACCGCGGTTACCACTATGACGATCCCGATTACAGCATCAGTGGATTGAACCTGCAAGAGCAAGACCTTCAAGCCTTGCGATTTGCGACCTTGACACTGCTACAGTTCCGGGACATGCCCGTTTTTCAGCAATACCAATCGGCGATTGGCCGCATTTTCGACCGCGTCCACGCCACCGCTCCTGGCGAACGTTTGGATCAACACGTTCAATTCGAACAAGCTCCTCAAACCCTCGGCACCGAACACATTGCGCTGTTGATGTCGGGGATTGGAGAGCGGCAAGTTGTGCGCTTTCAGTACCACAAATTCAGCGCAAAAGGCAAAGAGGAACGCGAACGCTGCATCGAGCCCTACCTCCTCAAGGAATACCGCAACAGGTGGTATCTCATTGGCAAACCAGAGGGGGCGTCCGATGTCAAAACATTTGCCCTAGACCGGATGAAAGATGTGGTGTTGGATGATGCACGATTCACAAGGGACCCCTCGTTCAATGCCGATCGGTATTTTAGGGATGCTTTGGGGATTACGGCAGGCTCAGAAGGGGTCCAAGAATTCCATTGGGCCGCTGCCCCCTTGCTCTCGCATTATCTCGACAGTCAGCCAATTCACGGCTCGCAGCGGCCATTGGATATCGAACCTCCTTCCCCAGGCTGGAAGTGTTACGCCATCCAAGTGCACCCTACTTATGAATTGAACCAGCGCATCCTTGGCTTTGGTGCCGACATCATCCCCCTTGCCCCCGAAAATTGGGTTGCAGAGATCGCCCGCACACATCAAGAGGCACTCTCCAGATTGTCATCCAAAAGCTGAAAACCAGGCCATTCCTGAATCAAGTTTGATCTTTTTCGGAGCTCCGTAAATTCCTTACGGACCCAAGCGGGAACGTTGCATCATCAACGAACTCCCCATGGTCCACACGCTCTCCTACGCCTCGTTCAACCGCATTCACTCGGTCGCCTATGCCGGCACTCAATTTGACGTCCACTTGGTCTGCGAATCAAAGACCGGCGACTTGTTCAAAGCCCAACTCCCCTATGGTCAGTTCGCTCAGCTCATCAGGGAACGATCAAAAAGAACAGCTGCCATTGCTGTTTTGGGGGCCTTCCGTCAACTCCATCTGAAGGATCCGACTTCCGGAATGCACCAATGGAAAATCCTAGATGTGAATCAAATCTTGGGGCACGCGCTGCACATTGAGTCCGGCCAAGCCCACGCCGTGCAACCCCTTCAATACGCGGCCTAATGCAAAACATTGCCGCCTCTCCCATCCAAGATTTGGCCTCTGCCCGCCAGCACATCCAAACCTTCCCATGTCCAGATGGATTTAGCCCCTTCGCCTGGAAAGAGTTGAAGCGCACTGCGCTTCACGTCTGGTTCGCTTACCTGCAAGGCCGACACTATCGCGGTGCCCTTAATTTTTGCAGACCCGAGTTCTACGCCATGCTTCACCAGCCAAGCGGAGATGCCATCGTGCCACAAGCAAGGATCAGAGGGTATCGGGCCGCATAAATCGCGGTCATGTGGAAAAAAGTCAAGCTGTAAAGCGTGGCTCATTCAAGGCTCGAGAGTAATTTCCTTATCTCGAGGGATTTTTTTTGACGAAAGTTGCGGTTTCGTCGATTCCTTGAGTAAATTAGTAGGACCAATTCCTGATTATGTCGAATACCGGGCACGATAACCTTCAAATCCTGCAGCGAGAGCTGCGTGCAGTCCTTCAGAAGGACCATGGTTTGGAGGACCGGTATGGAACCTTGCTTTCTTACATCGGCCCTGTCGACTCTTCCGGCATGGAAGGGTTGCTTGCACTCGCCGAAAAAGGTGCAGCGGCTGCGGGAGGCAAAGCCATGAAGAAGCGCATTGGAAATGTGCTCATCGAGTGCCTTCAGAATGTCATGCGCCACGGCCTTATCGAAGCGGATGGCTTTACCCAGCTGTATCTGACTTTAGAGTCCACTCCTGTTGGATTTCAAATTCAATGCGGGAACATCGTGGACTCCGAAATGAGGGTGTTGCTCAGTGACCGTTTGAATGACATCAACGGCATGGATGTCGACGCTTTGAGAAAAGCCTACATCGAAACCCTGTGCAATGGCCAACTTTCAGACAAAGGTGGAGCCGGCCTTGGTCTCCTGAGCTTGGCCAAAAAAGCCAGCGGCCCCATTGGGTATCGCTTTGATTTTCAAGAAGACAACCGCGAGCTCTTCACGCTGATCGTGACGATCAGACAGGACTAAGTCCTTTCTTTTTCTTCCCGTTTCTGACTTACGTTTTCCGCTTTTTCTCCTTAGAGGCCGGAAAGAGAATGTTGTTCAGAATCAAACGATAGCCCGGCGAATTGGGGTGGAGATTCAAATCCGTCTTCGGATCATTAACCAAGTGCCGGTAATCCTCCGGATCATGTCCTCCATAGTAGCTCCATTGGCCCTCGCCCAGGGTTCCATGCAGGTATTTCACAGAACCTACACTCCGGCTTTCGCCCAGCACGGTCGCATCCGGGCGAACGAATTTTTTACGAAAGGCCGTGGTCTGACCCATGAATCCATGGATGACCCGTTCATGGCTTTGTGTGAGCATTGTTGGAATCACATCCCATTTGGCAGAGAAGTCAAACAAGGTGAAAAAATCCTTGAGCTCTTTCAGTTTGCCATGCTCCTCTGTCGCATCGACATCGCTGAATTCATACACCATAGGGTCCCTCACAAGGCGGTAATTCCAAAAGGCAAAACCCTGCTCAAAATCTAGCTTTTGCTGAGCCAAAGGGTCACCCGGGTCGCCATCAAACATGGGCTCGCAAATGTCCGTTTCTTGGGCTGCCAAGGCAATGTCAAAGCTGTCCGTTCCTGAGCACATCGTGAACAGAAAACCACCCCCAAGAACAAAGTTTCGCATCTCCAGAGCGACAGCCCGCTTCATCTCACTCACTTTCGAAAAACCCAGAGACGCCGCACTCGCCTCCTGTCTCGCCTGCTCTTCCTGATACCAAGCCGCATTTCGATATGCACGATAAAACTTGCCGTATTGCCCCGTAAAGTCCTCGTGGTGAAGGTGCAACCAATCGTATTTCACCAAATCCCCGGCCATCACTTCGGCATCATAAACAACCTCGTAAGGAATCTCCGCAAACGTGAGCACCATGGTGACCGCATCGTCCCACGGCAACTTGCTCTTCGGACTGTACACAGCCACCTTCGGGGCCACCTCCAACTTTACCCTTTGCTGGTTGACTTCGGGGTCTGCGATTCCGTTGAGGATTTGACTGGCCTGGACGTCGGCAATGGCCTCAAAGTCAACGCCGCGAATGGTGCATTCACTTGAGATCGCCGGTGCCGATGGAATCAAAAAACTGCCTCCTCGGTAGTTCAACAGCCACTCGACTTCTAGGCCCTGCTCCAGCACCCAAAAAGCGACACCATAAGCCTTCAGGTGGTTGGATTGCCCTTCATCCATGGGAATGAGAAGGCGACTCGCAGTTGCCTCTCCCGAGAAGGAGAGCAGGAGGGCGAGAATGAAAACAGGGAGTCCCAGTCGTGCGAACATGTTCCGAAAGATAATCCGCACAAAGACGGTGAAGCTGCCAAATCCCCTGTACGAATCAGAAAGGCGCGTCCTTCTCTGAGCCATTCATCTTTGACCCAACGGTTCTCGTCTGGGCACCGCCACTGGCAAAGTCGGCATTGGGTGCCATGGCACCTGACCCGTCAAAAGGGCTTTCAGCAAATGCATTGTAGTCCGAAAACTTCGCCAAATGTTTGGTGAACCTCATTTTGACTGTATCCAACCCTCCATTTCGGTGCTTGGCAACAATCAACTCCCCCATGTTTTCGGTGTCCATGCCATCTGCATCTTCGGTCAACCCATAGTATTCTGGTCGATAGATAAAGCACACGATGTCTGCATCTTGCTCAATCGCACCAGACTCACGCAAGTCAGACAAAATGGGACGCTTATCTCCACCACGGGTCTCCACCGAACGTGACAACTGAGACAACGCGATCACGGGCACGTCAAGTTCTTTGGCGATGCTCTTGATGGATCGACTGATGGTCGAAATCTCCTGTTCACGGTTCCCCTTGCTGCCGTCGCTGCCCGCTGTCATAAGCTGCAGATAGTCGATGATGATCATGTTGACCCCATGCTTCTGCTTCAGGCGGCGACACTTGGCGCGCAATTCAAAAACACTCAAGGCCGGCGTGTCATCAATGAAGAGTTTCGCCTTGGCGAGCTTCTTGATGCGGGTTTGAAGTTGTTGGTACTCATAATCCTCCAAGTCACCCTTTCGGAATTTCTCCGAACTGAGTTCAGATTCTGCAGCCACCAACCTCTGAACCAATTGAGAAGAACTCATCTCCAATGAGAAAATCGCCACCGGTACGCCATGGTCCACGGCCATGTTTCTTGCCATGGACAGGACAAACGCAGTTTTTCCCATACCCGGACGGGCAGCCAAGACCACCATGTCCGACTTCTGCCATCCCCCGGTAAGCTTGTCCAAATCTGAAAATCCGGTGGGCACACCACTCACGCCTTCCTCATTCAATCGGGCTTGGTCAATGCCGTCAATGACTTGACGAATCACCGCACCCATCTCTTGATAGCCCTGGCGAATGTTCCCCTCTGCTACCTCAAACAGCTGCTGCTCCGACCGGTCGAGCAAATCAAAAACATCGGTGGTGTCCTCGAAAGCCGCCTCAATGGTCTCGCTCGAGATGCGAATCAATTCCCTTTGAATGAATTTTTGGGCCACAATCCTGGCGTGCGCCTCAACATTGGCAGAGCTGGCAACCCGGTCGGTCAATCCGGCGACATAAGCCGGTCCTCCGCAAAACCCGAGGGTGCCATCCCTTCGAAGCTGCTCGGTCACGGTGAGCAAGTCAATCGGTTCTGCTTTTCCAAACAACTCTTTGATCGCCTTGTAGATCTCCCCGTGGGCATCCTTGTAAAAGGCCGCAGGTTCCAAGATGTCAATGACGGCATTGGTTGCCATTTGCTCCAGCATGCACGCACCCAGAACAGCCTCCTCCAATTCAATCGCTTGGGGCGGTTTTTTACCAATTCCAGTCAATCCTGGAACCATAGCAGGTGCCTTCACGGCGGATTTGCGCTTGGCGCTCAGGGATTTATTGTCGGCCACTTGAAAACAGGGATGAAGAACCAAATTAGGGCCGCATTGGTCCAGAACAAGAACCGGGTATCCACGCCGCGTCCACATGGCTATCCACAACGTAAATTGAGGGGTGCTTATTCAATGGAATTCCTCTGGAAACTGGGCAATCTTGGCTTGTTTCATTCTGGGGTGTCGAACCGAAAAAATGCCGCCGGTGGTCCATTGGGTCCAACCGACCACCTCTCCAACTTGGATGGCCGACGCCATCGTGCCCCTCAAATTCGTCATTACAGACCCCGCACCCAACCGCGGGAAATCCGAACCGGCATCCTGGCAAGTCAACATTGAATCGGACAACGGCACAATGTGGTGGAGCACAAGCGGACATCTTCCCGAGGGTGTAGAAGCTGGCAGCCCCCCATTGGTAGACACCATCACCTTGCAATGGAACACCCCTTCCGCCGTGAACCTTTCGCCTGGCACCACGGCGCTCACGCTCACCGCCTTGGCAACCGATGGTGAAGGAGCGCGCGGCGCCGATTTCACTCAAGCCTCAATGGAAGGGGTCGCATTGACCTCGTCCGGACTTTGGTTCTTGGAGACCTCTAAATTCAGCACCCTTCACCATTTACCCAATGGGTCCGAAGACGTATTCTCCTATCCATTGGCCTTCAATGTGGGCTCAAATCTGGTTCATTTGGACGGGCAAAATCTTCTTCTGACGGGAGGGACAGACCTGAGTGCATGGGCCGTTTCCGACGGTGTCCCCTCCGCATCTCCATCGTGGACCATCGCCCCTCCACTGGTTCCACAAACGGGCACCATTCGCTTTGTTCGGCGCGCACCCATCGCCACAACCGGCCCCGCATTGGCACATGTGGGATGGGCAGACCGGGTTCAGGCCCTCAATGCCTCTGGCCTGGTGATTCAATCGTGGCTTCTTCAAGGAGAAGAGTCTTTGATCGATGCGACGGTCATGGAAGATCAAATGGTCTGTCTGGTGCGCACTGCAGCCTTGGAGCTCCGTCTGATCCGATTCCAAATGGACAGCGGTGCCCGCTTGGGCTCCATCACTTGGACCCCTCAAGCGCAAGGTTCACTGGGTGTGACTGGCCTGGCGTGGCTGGTTGCAATCCAAGGAGACCCAGCGGCCCTTGAAACCGACGGGACCTATCGCCGCTGGTATCAGGAGCCCAATGGAGACACTGGCATACAAAGCGGAACCTTGTCTGGTTCCGGCGAGATTACCGCAGCAGGACGGCTGGAATCCGGCGCATCCTGGTTTTCCAGAGCGCAGGCCCATTTGGTCGGCCAGGATCTATCCGCAATCGCAACCCTTGACTGCCCCATTGCCGCAGTCGCAGAAGACAGAGCCAACGCACGGGTTTGGGTGCTCAAAGACACAGGAATTGGAGCCCCTCCAACATGGCAATCCCTGAACGCGATAAACTGGAACACAACCCAAGTGGTTGACCCAGAATTTCTTGGGCAATGGGGATTGGGAACCATTGCACACAATCGCCCGGGACCTTTGTGAGAATTTCACGGCTTTCCCAAGGGATAGACTGAGGAAATCTCGACCTTTGACACGATGTCAGATATGCTCAAGTTCCCTCAAGACGACACCGACTTCAACGTTGCACTCAGCATGAGTTTGGTCCTGTTTGGATTCGACGGGAGTCAATTGCAGCTTCTGCTCACCAGAAGCAAGCGAGAACCGTTTAAAGACGCGCTCTTCCTGCCCAGCCGTTACCTCGAAGCACAAGATGAGCTTGCGCTGAGTGCAAGAAGTATGTTTCACGGCTTGTTTGGATACGATGACCCCGAGATCATTGAGCAACTCAAGGCCTTCGGTGGGGTCTTTCGTCATCCTTTTGGAAGGGTCATCAACATTGCATTTTATGCCTTGGTGAGAAAGGAGGACTTTCTCGCAGAAAAATGGGAGCACCATGGCATGCAGTGGAGTCCAGTAGACCGTGTTCCAGACCTTGCTTTTGACCACAACGAAATCGTGAAGTATGCCAGAGAGCGGCTCAAGCGACGCGTAAAGCGGAGGCCTGTTGGGTTCCAACTCTTGCCTGACGAGTTCACTCTCGGGCAATTGCAGACCCTCTACGAGCAGGCCTTAGGCAAGACGTTCGACAAGCGAAACTTCCGCAAGAAATTGTTCAAAAGCCCGTTGCTCCATGACTTGGAGCGAAAGGCCACCGGAGGAGAGACGGGACAGCACAAAGGCAGCCAACTCTACGCCTTTGAGCGCGAGCGTTACCAAAGGATGAAAAACGAAGGGTACGACTTCCTTTTCTGACCGGGTCGTCCCTTTCTGAGGCCAAACACCCTGACTTCAGCAACCGAATTCGGACTTCAATTCGTCCACACAATCCAAGGACTCCCAAGGGAAAAGTCGAACCTCACGTTCGACAACCGTTCCGTTGGCGCCCTTAAATGACTTCTTGACAGTTTCGGGAGTTCGCCCCATGTGTCCATAGGCTGCAGACTCAGTATAGATGGGGGAACGCAGTGAGAAACGCTGCTCGATGTCGTAAGGGCGCATGGGGAAAATGTGGGCCATGCGGCGCGCTATTTCACCATCGTTCAAGCCCACTTTGCCTGTTCCATATGTGTTGACGTACAATCCCACAGGATCGGCGACACCAATGGCATAAGCCACTTGAACCAAGGCTTCATCGCACACACCTGCAGCCACCAAATTCTTGGCGGCATGGCGGGTTGCATACGCTGCACTTCTGTCCACCTTGGAAGGGTCCTTGCCACTAAAGGCGCCTCCACCATGGGCGCCACGGCCTCCATAGGTATCGACAATGATTTTCCGCCCCGTGAGGCCAGTGTCACCATGTGGACCTCCAATCACGAATTTCCCAGTGGGGTTCACATGCAATTTGTGGTCGCCTGTGAACAAGGCTTGGATTCGCGCTGGACACTCTGCAATCACACGGGGTATGACGATCTCCGCAACATCCTTTTTGATTTGAGCCAGCATCGTGGCCTCATCCTCATGAAAGTCATCATGCTGAGTCGACAAAACCACCGCCTCTACCCGCATTGGGGTGTTGTCGTCGGCGTACTCGATGGTGACCTGACTCTTGCTGTCCGGGCGCAAATAGTCCATCTCCCTTCCATCGCGGCGAAGCTCAGCCAACACCCGAAGAAGGCGGTGACTCAAATCCAACGGCAACGGCATGAAATCATCTGTTTCTCGGCAAGCGTATCCAAACATCATGCCCTGATCCCCAGCACCTTGCTCTTCTGGAGCAGCCCGCTCAACCCCTTGATTGATGTCGGGACTTTGCTCGTGGATGGCGCTCAGAACACCACAACTGGCTGCATCGAACATGTATTCACTCTTCGTGTATCCAATGCGCTCAATCGTGTCCCTTGCAATCTGCTGGACGTCAATGTATGCCTCGCTCTTGACCTCTCCAGCCAGAATGACTTGCCCCGTGGTCACTAAGGTTTCACACGCCACCTTTGACTGCGGGTCGAAAGCGAGAAAATGGTCAATCAAGGCGTCAGAAATCTGATCGGCCACCTTATCGGGATGTCCTTCGCTAACAGATTCAGAGGTAAAGAAATACGGCATATGGGCTTTTTCGGGGTCGACATCGCGACCATTTGGACTGCGAAGATGCTAACTTTTGTTCCGCTTATTGCGAAACACGCAGGGATCGAACCAAAGATCCCCTGGCAACCCAAGAAATGAAGGCGAATTATAAGGTCGACTTTCACTGAATCTCAGGGGAACTGAGCCACAAGAATGCCCAGAAATCCGGCGCTTTACCCGCGTGACAGGCGACGCAAAAACGCATGGCTTTTGACGCTTCAGCTTGACACTTCAAAGTCTTTCGTATTTTCATGACATCCGCGAATGAGCAAGTCAACTTCAGACCAAGGCAAAATACCTCGACATGAGATTCTGAGACTAGAAGCCCTTGCGCTTTTGAAATCATTCACCAACGACATCGTCGGAATTCAAGACACCGAAGAGCTTCTTTGGGCCGTCGCAGAAAAGGCAATCAGCAAATTGGGGTGGCAAGACTGCGTCATCTATATCAAAGATGACATTCGAAACCTGCTGATTCAAAAAGCGGCATTCGGAGCAAAAAGTGCGGGAAACCACTCGATCATTGGCCCAATAGAAATCCCCGTTGGAAAAGGGATTGTTGGAAAAGTTGCCAGCACTGGACAGTCCATTCGTATCGGAAACACCGCACTCATCAAAGACTACATCATCGATGATGAGGCGCGCTTGTCTGAATTGGCGGTCCCCATCATCTCGAACAACAAAGTCATTGGCGTCATTGACAGCGAACATCAAGACGCAGATTTTTTTCAAATCGAGGACCAACTCATTTTGGAGACGCTCGCTGGCATTACAGCCACAAAGTTTGAAAATTCAAAAAAAACCAAGAGCAACGAAAGCTTGGCGCTTTTCTACAAAAGCAACCCTAACCCCGTGCTGCAAATTGACCTTGGCGGGACCATCCTCTATATCAATAACACCGCGAAAGAGCACCTTCAAGGGTGTTATGAAAATGGCACTCTTCAGATGCCCGGCCTTGAAGCGGCACTCAACTCAGCTGTAGAAAAAGGCCACGCACTCTGGCAAAGTTCCATCGGCGATTCAACGCCTGACCCCCATGCGGCAGGCACCGCCCGCACAATCAAACCAAGGGTCACCGAATTCCATGTCGTCCGCCTTCCTACAGGCCTTTTCAATCTATACGGACACGACATCTCCCACATTTTAGATCTGAAGCAGCAAGCAGAAAGCGCCAACGAAGCCAAAAGCCGATTTCTTTCGGTCATGAGCCATGAAATCAGAACTCCCCTCAATGCCATTCTAGGTCTAACGGACTTGCTGATTCATGACAATCCAAATCACCGTCAACGGATCCAGCATTTGGCCTACATGGAGTTTTCTGGAAAGCACCTGTTGAGTCTGGTCAATGACATCTTGGACATTGAAAAAATTGCCTCCAAAAAGGTGACTGCAATACCCACATTGTTCAATCTCAAGAATCTCATTCAAAACATCAAGGAGTCCTTTCAAACCCGCACCGATACGACTGGACTTGACTGGAGCGTCACACTAGAACCCGGTTTACCCGACACCATTTTTGCAGATGCCAAATGGATCACCCAGATCTTGAACAATCTCATCAGCAATGCCATCAAATACACAGAACAAGGGCACATCAAGCTCATCGTTTCTTTGGCGCCTGAACTACAAACCCCTGAAGCACCCGTTCTTCAGTTTTCAGTTCATGACTCAGGAAGGGGCATTCCCACTGAGGATATCGAGCGTATCCTCCGACCGTTCGAACAAATTCAATTCGACCCCAATATTGAAGGCACCGGATTGGGCCTTGCCATTGTCAGCGGATTGGTTGGCAAAATGAATGGTGAGCTCAAGATTAGGAGCGAAGAAAATATCGGTTCCGTCTTTACCGTCACGGTGCCCATTTCCATTTCAGAACCATCTGCTGAAGATGCTGCATTTGACGGGCCGGAAGAATTCCTTGACCATGCTGACGACGCTAAAAAGACCGGCGCTAAAAAGACCATTGTCCCATCCAAAGACGTCATTGACCCTGACCGCGTCTCAACGGATAACAAAGCCCCTCAAGTCCATCACATCCTCCTGGCCGACGACAACGAACTGAATCGTTTTGTTGCTTGCAAACTGCTCAACAGATGGGGCTATGAAGTGCACGAAGCGTCCGATGGTAACGAAGCTGTGGCCCTTTGGAAAATGCTCAGGCCCTGTTTGATCCTCATGGACATACAAATGCCGGCTTTAGATGGTGTAGATGCCTGCAAACAGATTCGCACCGAGGAAGCCGCACTTTCGCTCCCGAAGTCTCCCATCATTGCGCTCACTGCTGATGCGGAAGAAGCCACTTTAGCCCGCATCATGAGCGCTGGAATGGACAATCGCATCATCAAACCGTTCGACCCACCGGCATTACACGTTCTCATCCAAGAGACTCTTCGAGTCTTCAATCGGGTGGGATAAATCAAAGCGGGATTTAAGGCTCAGTTAAACGCCAATAATCATTGGTATACCCCACTTTTAAGGCCATTACTTCTTCCTAAAGAATAGCCGTATCGGCACACCACTAAAGTCATATCGCTCTCGGAACCGATTCTCTAAGAACCGCTTGTAAGGCTCCTTGATGTACTGCGGCAAATTGCAGTAAAAAGCGAATGTGGGAACCTGAGATGGCAATTGCGTGATGTATTTAATGCTCACGCTTTTTCCCTTGTAAATCGGTGGCGGCTGATCCTTTACGATCGGCAGGAATTCTTCATTCAATTCAGACGTCGGAATTTTCAATCCCCGCTGATGGTACACATGAATCGCAGCCTCAAGTGCCTTGAACACCCGCTGCTTTGTTAAGTTGGACGTGAAAATCACGGGCACATCTGAAAACGGAAGCATCTTCTCCTCCAGCACAGCACGATATGTGTTCATTGTGTGCTCATCCTTCGCCACCAAGTCCCACTTGTTCACCACAACGACCACACCCCGGTAGCTGTCAAGCACATGCCAGAAAATACTCTGGTCCTGCTTTTCCATGCCTTGCGTGGCATCCAACAACAACAGACACACGTCACTTTGGTCAATGGCCTTGATGGTCCGGACCGTGCTGTAGAACTCCAAATTGTCGTCCACCTTTCTTCTCTTCCGAAGACCGGCCGTGTCCACGATCTCAAAATCGAAACCAAAAGAATTGAAATGACTGTGGACACTGTCCCTTGTGGTGCCCGCAATGTCCGTTACAATGTTTCTTTCCTCTCCGAGCAGCGTATTGATTAGCGTACTCTTTCCAACATTGGGCCTGCCCACGACGGCCAACTTGGGCAATCCTTTGTCCTCCTCCTCATCCTTTGGCGGCAACATCTTAACCAGGCCATCCAAAAGGTCTCCCGTACCATATCCGTTGTTCGCGCTGATTCCAAAGAGCTCCTCGCCGAGACCCATACTGTAGAAGTCAGCCGTCGTATACTCCAAAGCCCCAGTGTCCACCTTGTTCACGATCAACATGACGGGCTTGCCACTGCGACGCACCATTTGCGCAATGTTCTCGTCCAAATCCGTGATGCCCGTCTGACCGTCTACCATGAATAGAATCAACCCGGCTTCTTCCAGGCTCAATTCTACCTGCTTCCGAATGACCGCCTCAAATGCATCCTCAGTCCCTGTTGCGTATCCGCCGGTGTCAATCACGGTAAACGTTCTTCCACCCCACAATGCTTGACCGTATTTACGATCACGTGTGGTTCCTTCAGTAGGATCTGTGATGGCGTCCCGTGTTTCTGTCAAACGATTGAACAACGTGGACTTGCCCACGTTCGGACGACCTATAATGGTAACGAGATCATTCATGTTGTTCAGCTTGGCTTATGTGCTTCCGTTTGAAGCGACAAAATGGGCATAAAAAAAGGGGCCCCCGAAGGGGCCCCAAGGTGGCGTCGACATACTCTCCCGCAATAGCAGTACCATCTGCGCTGGTGGGCTTAACTTCTCTGTTCGGAATGGAAAAGAGGTGGACCTCACCGCAATAGACACCTATCGTTCATGTTGAATGCATTGGGCCGTTGCCTTGCAATCAACAAATGTGTTGACATATTGGTAGAGTAATCAGCTTCATAAGCTTTTGAGCAATTAGTAGCGCTCGGCTTTGATGTCACCATCTTTACACCTGCGCCCTATCAACGTGGTAGTCTTCCACGGCTCTCAACGAGATCTCATCTCGCGGCGAGTTTCGCACTTAGATGCTTTCAGTGCTTATCTCATCCGTACATAGCTACTCTGCAATGCAGCTGGCGCCACAACAGATACACCAGAGGTACGTCCATCCCGGTCCTCTCGTACTAGGGACGGGTCCGCTCAAATCTCGAGCGCCCACAACAGATAGAGACCGAACTGTCTCACGACGTTCTGAACCCAGCTCGCGTGCCACTTTAATGGGCGAACAGCCCAACCCTTGGGACCTTCTCCAGCCCCAGGATGTGACGAGCCGACATCGAGGTGCCAAA
>Ga0209092_10000059_pt1 | contig 88588 bp, 78 predicted proteins | sample FraStrMetagenome_FD_187446 | JGI IMG/M metagenome (GOLD analysis project Ga0209092, IMG submission 187446) | Marine eukaryotic phytoplankton communities from Arctic Ocean - Fram Strait ARC3M Metagenome (SPAdes) (version 2) | ecosystem: Environmental > Aquatic > Marine > Oceanic | place: Fram... | reverse complement strand
TGATTAAAGACGACGTTACTGTGTTTGGTTGGTTTTGGTTTGTTCACACTCGGTTTCCTTGGTCGGAAACCACCCAAAGCCAACCACTTTTTTTAACTCAACAAGCCATTCCTATGGGATGGCTGTGTATTAAAGTCTATTTTCAGTTTGTACGTTAGGGTATATTAGGGTTCTGAATATAGGATTTATGTTTCGTTAGTGTTGCATTTTATTTTAGTATTAACATTTTTTAACTGCAAAAACTGTCGCTAGGATTCAATTACCATATATAAACTATGCCCCAAAAATCTAAACCCATCGAGTCTCCTGTTATTGAGGAGTTTGAATCGACCCCTGTTCCTGAACGCGCGCAAAAAGGCTCTAAAGCTTTTTGGGGCATGTATGCCGGTGAACATGCCGCAGGCACGGAGTTCATGATCGGACCGCTCTTTCTACTTGCTGGAGTGAGTTTGCAGAACATCTTCTGGGGCTTGTTGCTGGGGAATTTCTTAGCGGTGTTGAGCTGGCGATTTGTTTGTGCGCCGATTGCCACGAAAGCGCGTTTAACCCTGTATTGCCATTTGGAGAAAATCGCTGGTAAGAAACTGGTTAAGATCTACAATTTGGCGAATGGTGTGCTCTTCTGTTTCCTCGCTGGCGCGATGATTACCGTGTCCGCCACAGCAGTAGGGATTCCGTTCAATTTGGAAATGCCAGCCTTTGATGCGATTTATCCGAACAGTGCATCCTTCATTATGATTGTGGTGGCTGTGGGGGTAGTGATTTCGGTGGTCGCCAGTTTTGGTTATAATGCGGTGAGTCGTTTTGCGAATATTGCAGCCCCATGGATGGTGCTGGTTTTCTTGGGCTGTGGCATCGTTGCGCTCAAGCAATTAGGCGTCGATTCCTGGGCTGGGCTAAATGCCATCTGGACGGAGTCGATCAGCTTTGCGCAAGGGGGCGAGGTGACTACCTCGATGGGATTCCTCGAAGTTGTTTTATTTGCATGGTTTTGTAATGCCGCGATGCACGTCGGCATGTCGGACCTTTCGGTGTTTCGTTATGCTAAAAAGGCCTCCAGTGGTTGGGCCACAGCAGGTGGTATGTATGTCGGGCACTATATGGCTTGGATAGCTGCAGCGTTGATGTTGGCGGCGCAGATTAAGTTGACTCAAAGTGCCGATCCAGTTCCCGGCCCCATGGCTTTTAACGTTGTCGGTATCGCAGGTATCATTTGTGTGGTGGTTGCTGGTTGGACGACTGCCAACCCCACGATCTATCGCGCAGGTTTGGCGTTTCAGGCAATGCTGCCTGGCACGAGTCGCTTGAGTATGACCTTACTTGCGGGGGGTGTTGCTACCACTGCCGCGATTTTTCCAGCCTTTGCATTTAAGTTGCTCGGTTTTGTCGGTTTATATGGCACGATTCTCGCACCTATGGGCGCGGTGATCTTCGCCGATTGGTATTTGAGCAAACGCATCGGAGTCACGCCTTTTCACGCCGAAGCGAGTGGGTGCGGTGTCAATAAATCGGTTTTATTCGCGTGGCTGCTTCCGGTGACTGTCTCGCTCTATTTTATTTTCGCGCAAGGCGTGACCACTTGGTATTTCGTTTTACCCGCATGGCTTGCATGCGGTGTCTTGTTCCTCGTCTTTAGTCGTTTGAGAGGAACACCACAGTCATCAGTTAAGAAAGGATATCTCGTATGAAAAATACCTGTAAATGGATCGGACTGTTATCGATTGCGGTGACTTTTATTCTCCCGCTCGCGTTCTTCGTTGAGCAAATCACATTGGCAGCGATGAAGCAGGGCTTGTTAATCTCGACGCTAGTTTGGTTTGGCACATCGGTGTTTTGGATCGGTGGGAAAACACCAGAGCAGCCAAAAGGTGATCCGATTCTTTAATCCTTAGCGATTCTGGGCAGAGTAGTGGTTGTTGCCGACTGCTGGCTTCCACCTCTTGCTTAGTTGTAGCAGTGCCTGCCCGCTACGCTCTCCCCGCTACGCTCTCCCCGCTACGCTTTCTGAGCTTCGCAGGACATACCTAAGACCTCCGTCGATGTTGAACCTTTTTGTTGCAACAGGGAGGGTTCGCCTTCGTGCGAGCCGTAGTTAGATAAACTCAGGGGCAATGCGGACGACACGGAGGTCATCCCTGTTAATTTTACTTCTAATGAATCTCCTCCAGACTGCCATACCTGCCGGTTTCTATCTCTAGCTGGCCCATTCTCGAATTATTGCTGAATATTACGGGTGGCTGTTGACCTTCGGCCTGAATTCGTGAGCATTTTCGGATGGAACCGAATTATTCGAAATTAGCGAAGGTGTTGACTGGATTCTCGACGAATCTGCAAAAAGGAGAGCGTGTGCTGATTGATGCGTTTGATATCCCACAGGCGATGGTGGTCGCGTTGGTGCGCGCTGCACGCGAGCTCGGGGCCATCCCGTTTGTGAATTTACAGGATGCGCGTATCAGCCGTGAACTGGTTAACGAGATCGATTTTGAGCAGTTTGAGACGCAGGCGACTTGGGAATTGGCCCGCATGCAGAAGATGGACGCCTACATCGCGGTGCGTGGTTCGGATAATATTTTTGAGATGTCGGATGTGGATCCTGCCAAAGTATCGCGCGTGATGAAGGCGATGAAGGCAGTGCTCGACTACCGCGTGAATAAAACGAAGTGGGTGATTCTTCGTTGGCCAACTCCTGCAATGGCGCAACAGGCGATGATGAGCACAGAAAGCTTTGAAGACTTTTTCTTCCGTGTCTGCACACAGGACTACTCACGTATGGTGAAGGGGATGCAGAGTCTAGAGACGCTGATGGCCAATACTGATCAAGTGCATCTCAAGGGGCCAGATACCGATCTGCGTTTCTCGATCAAGGGCATCGGCGCGGTCGCTTGTGGTGGCTCGCACAATATCCCGGATGGTGAGGTCTTCTCTTGCCCAGTTAAGGATTCGGTCGAAGGCGAGATTACTTATAACGCGCCGACGATTTATCAGGGCGTTTCCTTCGATCGGATCCACTTGAAATTTGAAAAGGGTAAGATCGTGCACGCAGACGGCAGCAATGCAGAGCGCTTGAACGAGATTCTCGATTCGGATCCGGGTGCACGCTATATCGGCGAGTTTGCAATCGGGTTTAATCCACACATTCTCGAGCCGATGCGTGATATTCTGTTTGATGAAAAGATCGCGGGCTCGTTCCACTTCACGCCAGGTCAAGCGTATGAAGAGGCGGACAACGGTAACCGCTCACAAGTGCACTGGGACATGGTGCAGATCCAACGCCCTGAGTATGGTGGCGGTGAAATCTGGTTTGATGGCGAGCTGATCCGTAAAGACGGCTTGTTCGTAAAAGAAGAGCTGAAGACGCTTAACCCAGATTACTTGCTCAATGGGTAACCGTCTATGAATGCTGGAGGGCAACGCTCCGTCGTTGCCGCATGCGCTGAGTGCGCGTCGTCTGGCGATGTCCTTGGAAACGACGGAGCGTTGTTTTCTTTTGATCATGTCGCCTGCGGCTCGGGACCCCCAAATTTCCTTTATTTAATATGCACCCTCCGATTCTGCCAAAAACTGCTGACTTCATTCGGCGTCTTCCCAAAACTGAAACGCACTTACACATTGAAGGAGCGTTACCGCATCAACTGTTGCAGCAGCTTGACCCCGAGCAGTTTAGCGAGCCTCAGGCGTGTTGGGCGCAGGATTTTAAGTGGCAGTGCTTTGAGGATTTTGAGCATCACTTGATCGAGCATGCGATGCAGTGGTTCACCACGCCTGAGCGCTATTACGAAGCGGCTAAAGTGATTTTCGAAGGGCAACTCGCGCATAATGTGCGTTACGTGGAAACCTCGTTTCATGCCGGCATGATTCAATTCATTGATATTCCGGGGCCGGAAATTTTGGCGGCGATTCGTAGTGCGGTGCCTGCCGGGATGGAAGTGCGGGTGTTCATGGGCATGGCGCGTAATTCTTACAACGAGGTGTTGGCTCCAGTGCTGGAGGAATGTGTGCATTGGGACGGTCTCGCGGGACTCGACCTGCACGGGGTTGAATATTTACCTTTGGAAGATTGGACGCCGAACCTGTGGGCGAAAGCTCGCGATGCTGGCTTGGAGATGAAGGCGCACGCTGGTGAATTTGGTCCGGCCTCCAATGTGCGTGAAGCGATTGAAGTGCTGGGCGTGCGTCGTATCCAACATGGCGTGCGTGCGATCGAGGACGATGCGGTGGTGGACTTAGCAATTGAGAGTGGCACGACCTTTGATGTCTGCCCGATCAGCAACGTGAAGCTCAATGTGGTGAAGGAGCTCGAACAGCATCCGATCCGTCAGCTGGTGGACCGTGGCGTGCGCTGCACGATTAGCACGGATGATCCTTTTTCCTTTGGTAACAATGTCGAAGATGAGTATGCGGCATTGAGTGCTGGCTTACAGTTTAGCCATGTCGAGCTTGCGCAGATTGCCAAGAATGGCTTCGAAGTAGCGCTAGTAGATGAGGCGACACGTGCGCAGTGGATCGCCGAGGTGGACGCGGTGGTGGAGTAGGGCGGGAGTGGTGAGGCAGGCAATGCTGTCTGTCTTTATAATAGCGATCCAGGCATTGCTACGCCATCTCCGGCTGACCTCCGTCCTGTCTGTCAGCTCTGAGTCACAGACAGGAATGTCTGTTTCACTCGTTTAATGTTAAGCTGTGCCTATTTCGCCGTATTGGCTCCTGACTTATTTAATTTTAAAAATCTAATGTTTGACATGGGTGCTCTTATACTTTGACAAGTCAAAGTCATGAGCAGCTACAGCACATTATTCACGACACTTTCACTTTCGATCGCTTGCAGCGGTCACTTACTTGCCGAGCCATTGGTGACGGATCGCCCGGATGCGACGGAGTCTAGTTCGGTCATCGCGCCTGGCTTTGCCCAGTTTGAGGTTGGCACGACGGCCTTTGAAGATGCCGACGGCGAATCAAGCGTCGAGTATGGCGGTTCATTGCTTCGCGTTGGCCTAGCTCAAGACTGGGAGCTGCGTTTGGGTTGGGGCGGGTATCTCGACTCGGATGTAGATTCCGGTGCGAATGATGCCATGCTTGGCTTCAAATACTACATCGCCCCGGAAGGTGATACTTGGCTGGAACCAGAGATGGCGATCCTTGTGCATGCGAGTCTACCGATTGGTGATAGCGATATTACCTCCGATCAGGTGGATCCCGATTTCTTGTTGGCATTCTCGCACACCTTGTCCGAGCAATTCTCACTGGGTTACAACCTCGGCGCGAAGCTGGAGACTTCGGAGAAAGACAATGGCAATGACACGACACTGTCATCCGGGCTGTATTCCGTGGCGTTGGGCTACGGTGCGACTGATCAATTGGGTCTGTTCATCGAGGTATTCGGTGCAGTTGGCTTGAGTGCCGAGGAGTCGCCTGCGTCGATCGATGGCGGGATGACTTGGCTGTTTAACGATAACTCGCAGTTGGATATGTTTGCAGGTGTCGGCCTCAACAATGATGCGGGTGAGTTCTTCGTCGGCATCGGCTATTCCATTCGTTGGGGACTGTAGGGCGTCAGTAACAGTCTAGTCGTGGTGTGCGAGCTTGCTCGCGCCTGTAAGGGAGTTGCGTATCCGAACCTAAGCGCGAGCAAGCTCGCACGCCACGTTTTTAAGCCTCTGTGTGGTTGAATGTTCAACGTTCAAAGTTCAACTTCGATGTTAGCCGGAGAGCACTAGTGGGCTTCCAGCCAGTTATCGCCGAGGCCAATGTCGATCTCGATCGGGCACTTTAAGTCGAGAGCTTTTTTCATGCCTTCGGTAACTAGTGTGCGCACTTTGGTCTCTTCACTAGGGTCGAGGTCGAAGATCAATTCGTCATGCACCTGCAGCAGCATACGGGTATTGAGATTCTGCGCGACCAATGCGTTTTGCACGTTCACCATCGCGATTTTAATCATGTCGGCGGCGGTGCCTTGGATCGGCATGTTGATCGCATTGCGCTCGGCAGCGGCGCGGATGGTGCCATTCCTGGAATTGATATCCTGCAGATAACGTCGTCGTCCAGTGATAGTTTCGACGTAGCCTTTGGCTTTGGCGCTGTCTTGCATGCGCGACATGTAGCCGGGGATGCCAGGGAACTGCGCGAAGTAGTTGTTGATAATCTCCTGCGCTTCGGTGCGCGAGACGGTGCCGAGGCGTTGCGCCAGGCCGAAGGCGGAAATGCCGTAAGGGATGCCGAAGTTCACCATCTTAGCGGTGCTGCGTTGCTCGCGTGTGACTTCGTCGAGTTCAACCTCAAAGATTTTCGCAGCGGTGGCGGCGTGAATGTCGCGGCCTTCACGGAAGGCGTTGAGCAGGCCTGCGTCTTCGGTCAGTGCAGCGAGAATGCGTAGCTCAATTTGCGAGTAGTCGGCCGAGAGTAGTTTCCAGCCAGGGCGAGCGATGAAGGCTTTGCGGATCTCGCGACCCTGCACGCTGCGCACCGGAATGTTTTGCAGGTTGGGATCGTTTGAAGAGAGACGACCTGTTGATGTTTGCACTTGCCCGTAGTTGGTATGCACGCGGCCGCTCACTGGATCGATCGAGTGCGGTAATGCGTCGATATAGGTGCTTTTCAGCTTTGTGAGCTGGCGGTATTCGAGAATGTTGGCGACGATCGGGTGCTTCGGTGCGAGCGAGGAGAGCACTTGTTCGTTGGTCGCGTATTGACCGGTCTTGGTCTTCTTCGGCTTTTCGACCAGCTTGAGTTCGTCGAACAGAATTTCGCCGAGTTGCTTGGGGGAGTTGAGGTTGAACTCGCGTCCTGCGGCGGCGTTGATCGACTCGCGCAGTGTTTCGATGTGGCCTTCGAGCGACTTGCCGGTATCAACCAGCGTCGCTTCGTTCATCAAAATACCTTCACGCTCCATCGCCACAAGCACGGGGAGTAGGGGTGTTTCAATTTCGTAAAAAACTTTGGCTTGGCCGCTCTCTTCGAGCTTTGCTTTAAACAGTTCCCATAGTTGCAGCGTGACGTCGGCGTCTTCGATCGCGTAATCCGCAAGGGCTTGAGGTTTGACCGATGAGTAGTCGATGGGCTGCCCCTTCTTTACTTCAGGCACGAGTTCGCTGAAGCGGATCGTAGTGTATTGCAGAAAGTCTTCCGACAGTGTGTCGAGGTTGTGCCGTTGCTCGGGATCGATCAACGCATGTGCCAGCATGGTGTCGTAGCACTCGCCCGCGACGTCGATGCCTTGCTCGGCTAGAATCGATAGGTCGAACTTTAAATTGTGGCCGATTTTAGCGAGGTTGCTGTCGCTAAAGACGGGGCGCAGTGCTTCGAGCACTGTGGCGGAGTTGCCTTTAGAAACAGGCACGAACCAGCCGCTGTGCGCTTTGATTGAAAATGAAATGCCGACCAGATCCACGCTGCGTGGGTTGAGGCCGGTGGTTTCGGTATCAAAGGCAAAGCTGCCGGCGCTGCGGAGCTCGTCGGTCAATTGCTGGAGCGTGTCAGCGGAATCGGCGATGCGGTAATCGGTCTTTGTATCTGTAAAGGTCGTGTAGGTGACTGCTGGAAGTAGATCAAGTTGTAGATCGCCGGAACTGTCAGCGGCGGGTTGCTTGGCCTTTGTCTTCTCGTCGTCCTCACTCATCAGCACCAGCTCGGAGCTGGCTTCTTGGATAGTGAAATCACTGCCGAAGATACGCTTGGCTAGCGTGCGGAATTCAAATTCGGAAAACAAAGGCACCAGCTTGTCCTGGCTCGGCGCGTCGAGGCGGAGGTTATCCCAATCGGCATCAATTGGCACATCCAGTTGGATCGTGGCGAGGGTCTTGGAGAGGCGGGCCTGTTCGGCATTGTCGCGCACGCGTTCTTGTTGCTTGCCTTTGAGTTCGTCGACGTGAGCGATGATGTTGTCGACGTTGTCGTAGGCCGCGAGTAGCTTGGCTGCGGTCTTGGGGCCGATGCCGGGCACGCCGGGGATGTTGTCGGAGACGTCGCCACAGAGGCCGAGCATATCAATGACTTGATCGACGCGAATGATGTCCCACTTCGCTTTGATCTCATCGACACCTAGAATTTCTGCGCCGTCACCTTGGCGGGAGGGGCGATACATTTTGATCTTTTCGGTCACAAGTTGGCCAAAGTCTTTATCAGGAGTGACCATGAAGACTTCGTCAAATCCATCGGCCTCAGCACGGTGAGCGAGGGTGCCGATAATGTCGTCGGCCTCGTAGCCATCCATCTTGAGTACAGGAATCCCGAACGCTTCGGCGACACGGCTAAGGTGTGGCATCGCAGCGGCGAGGTCTTCTGGCATGGCTTCGCGCTGCGCCTTGTATTCAGGGTGCAGAATGTGGCGTGCGGTTGGGGCAGAGGTATCAAAGACCACCGCGAGGTGGCTGGGTTGCTTCTTGGTGATCAGCTCGATCAGGGTGCCGGTGAATCCAAAGATAGCCGACGAGTTGAAGCCTTTGGAGGTATAAATCGGGCTACGGATCAGGGCAAAGTGCGCGCGGTAGGCTAGGGCCATACCATCGAGAAGATAGAGCGTTTTGGGCATTTAAAGAACGTCCAACATCAAACGCCGAACGTCGAACCTTGAATCTGATTTTTTATGGAGGGTAGGTCATAATCATACACGTAATTTTATTCCTAATCAGCTGTGAGTAGATTAAGAATAAGATTACGAGTCAGATTAAGTGATTTGCTCAGATTACAGAGAGGTCGCGCAGGCGCGTCCCGCAACGCATCCTGTGCAAATTGTCTGTGTGCAGTGCAATCGAGTGCGGTGCGGGCACCCAAGGGCATAATAAACGCACCTGCGCTACCTACTGGCAAAGCGCGTCAACGGCTTTGCGTGTTGGCAGTGCGCTGCGGGCGCCGGCTCTGAGGCAAGTGAGTGCACCAGTGGCGCAGGCACGGCGCATGTTCTGCTTGGTTTTGAGCCCTTCGGCGATCCCGAGGGCAAAGGCGCCGTGAAAGGCATCACCGGCTCCGGTGGTATCGACCGCTTCAATGTCAAATGCGGGTGTATGGTGTTGGCCGTATTCGTCTTGCCAATACACGCCGTCCGCTCCCCAGGTGCAGGCGATGAGCGGGGCTGCGCCATCAAGCGCCGCCAGAGCGGTGCGTGGATCGTCTTCGCCGCTGTAGTGCTTAGCAAATTTCGCAGAGGTGATCAGGTAATCGACCTTGTTGTAAAGTAGTTGGGTGCCGTCGTTGATCGAACCTGCGTCCAATATTGAAGGAATGCCCAGCGCTCTGGCCTCTTCGACGAGTGTTAGGGATAGCAGTGGCTGGTGGCCGTCGATCAATAGCACCTTGGCGGGAAATTTTGCGAGGCTGATGGTGTCCTCCGCTGCGAGCGCAGAAGGGGCACGATAGTCGATGATCGAGCGCTCGCCGTTGGGCTTGATCGTGACTGCTGCGACGGGTGTGGGTGCATCGCCGCGATGTAGGGCGTCGGCATGCACGCCATGGTTGGCGAACTCGCGCAGGTGCGCGTCGCCAAAGGCATCGTTGCCTAGATAGCCGCTAAAGCGCGCTGAGCCGCCGAGCCGTGCAATGGTGACTGCTGCATTGGCCGCGGGGCCGCCGCCACAGGTGTGCATGTTGGTGGCGCGCAGTTTTTCATCCGCTGTCGGGTGGTGCGCTACGTTAAAGTTAATATCCACACACGCATAGCCTACGCAAAGAACGTCGACTGGAGTGGGGGAGGACATTTAATAAGGAGCTAGAAGTTGGAAGTCAGGAGTTAGAAGTCCGATCTGAGGCTTCCTTCTGGCTACTACCTTCTATCTTCTTTTTTAATACACGTCGCGCAGGTAGCGTTTGTCGGCCTTGAGCTGCTTGACGTAATCGGCGGCAGCTTCTTCGCTGAGGCCTCCCTCTTGGGCGATTACATCGTGCAGGGCTTTATCGACATCATGGGCCATGCGGGTGGCATCACCACAAACGCAGAAAGAGGCGCCTTGTTCGAGCCATGCATACAGCTCCTTGGCGTTTTCACGCATGCGGTCCTGTACATAAACTTTCTCGGCTTGGTCGCGGGAGAAGGCAACGTCGAGCTTGGTGAGCACACCGTCGCTCAAATAGCTTTGCCACTCGGTCTGATAGAGGAAGTCGGTTAAATAATGTTGATCGCCGAAAATGAGCCAGTTCTTGCCCTTGGCTTCGGTGGCTTGGCGCTCTTCGATGAATGCGCGGAACGGGGCGATACCAGTTCCAGGGCCGACCATAATGAGTGGCGCGTCTGGATTAGCCGGAACTTTGAAATGTTTGTTCGCCGTGACGAAGATGTCGACTGTACTGCCTTCCTCGATGCGGTCAGCGAGAAAGCTCGAGCAGACGCCCTTGCGCTCACGACCATTGCTATCGTAGCGGACGACGCCGACAGTCAGGTGGACTTCGCCGGGGTGTGCCTTCAGGCTCGATGCGATCGAGTAGAGGCGTGGCGGCAATTTCCGCATGGTGCTTGCGAGCTGGTTCGCGGTGATCTCGTTTGCGGGGAAGTCGACTAGCACATCAATTATTTCGCGACCGTGAATGTAGTCATTCAGTTTTGCCTTGTTGGCTGGATCGATCAATTTAGCGAGTTGATCGTTTAGCGCAATTTCGTTGTAGCGCTTGAGCACTGGCAAAGAAATCGCAGTCGCGTCGAGCTTGCGGGTGAGGGCGTCGCTGAGTGTACATTCACCGTCTTTAAGTGTGACTGTGGCGCTGCCGTCGAGCTTGGTTGCTGCGAGGATCGCATCGACCACGTCTTGCGCGTTGTGAGGAATCACCGCGAGCGCGTCCCCCGCCTCATATTCGAGGCCGGAACCCTCGAGGCTAAACTCCAGATGGATTGTTTCCTTGGCAGAGCCTGCGCCATTGAGCATCACGCGCTCGGTGAGCTCAGAAGGAAAAGGATTTTTGCGCGAGTATTTGACGGTGGCAGTCGCCGGTACTGCTGCGGCACTGGCTGGTGCGGCTGCTGGGGCGGCGAGGGCTGAAAGAGCGGCGATAGCGCCGGTGCTCCATGCCGCGTAGTCATCGTCAAAATCGACATCGCAGTCCTTGCGGTCGAATACACGCTGTGCACCTAGGGCTTCGAGGCGGGCGTCAATATCGATGCCCATTTTGCAGAAATGCTCATAGCTGGTATCGCCGAGACCGAGTACCGAGAAACGAGTGCCTTCGAGTCTCGGAGCCTTGTCGCTCATCAATGTTTGGATGAAATCGATCGAATTCTCGGGAGGATCGCCTTCGCCCCAAGTGCTGACGAGCACGAGTAGGTTTTCGATGCCCTTGAGCTTCGCTGGTTTGATGTCGCTCATGCTGACAGCCTTCGCTTTGAAGCCTGCCTTTGCCGCGGTTTTTACAGTTTGATCTGCGAGGCTTTCAGCGTTGCCCGACTCAGAGCCGAACAGAACAGTTAATGTCGGCGCTGTCGCAGGTACAACTGTCGCGGCGCCACCTTGACCAACACGGAGGCCACTGATAAAGCCTTCCATCCAAATCAATTGGTCGGGTTGAAGATTCGGCAAGAATCCGTTGAGCCATTGCACCTGGTCGGGTGTGAAGGGTGCTGTGTTTGGTAGGGAAGCGTCAGAGTTGCTCATGATAGTTCGCGGTTTGGAAAGTGTGGAATGAAAGCATTGTACGGCTGAAATGCTAGCACGAATTCGGGCTGTTGATTCTTTTCTTAGGTTTATGAGTGACAAACTAAAGAAAGGAGCTAGTGTCAGTGCAAGTTTTATCTGCGGATCCAGTAATCTTCGATATTTACAAGGGTCCGCTTAATGCATTTATTCCGACTTCTATTATGATTTCCGACAGTCAAACACCGCAGAAACTGCACAAAAACGAAGGCATCAAAGATAGCAGCGACTATCTACGTGGCACCATCCTGGAAGGGCTTGCCGATGTCTCCACTGGTTCGATCGCAGCCGATGACCAGCAGTTGACTAAATTTCACGGTCTCTACCAGCAAGACGACCGCGATGTACGTAGCGCACGTCGCAAGCACAAGCTCGATAAGGCCTACTCGTTCTTGTCCCGGATCTGTTTGCCAGGTGGTATCTGCACGGCTGAGCAGTGGCTCTTAATGGATGAACTGGCTAACTATTGCGCGTTTAACACGTTAAAACTGACGACACGTCAGGCTTTCCAGTTACACGGTATCCTCAAGGGTAACCTCAAGGAGGTCATCAGCCGTTGTAATGACGTGGCGATGACTACACTTGCAGCCTGTGGTGATGTGAATCGCAATGTGATGTGTAATCCCAACCCCTTTGCTTCCGAAGTGCATACTCAGGTGCAACAAATCACTGACGAGATTGACGCGCACCTCAAGCCGCAGACACCTGCGTTTTCTGAAATGTGGCTTGATGGTAAGCCACTCAAACTGACTGTCCCGCAAGCAGCTGAGCGCTCTCTAGACTGTGGTGGCACTGATGTGGAGCCACTTTACGGTAAGACCTACCTGCCGCGTAAATTCAAGATCGCTGTGGCGGTTCCGCCTTACAACGACGTTGATATTTTTGCGAACTGCCTCGGTTTCATCGCAATCCTCGAAGACGGCAAGCTAGCTGGTTTCAATGTGACTGTCGGCGGTGGCATGGGTATGACCCATGGCAATGAGAAGACCTTCCCGCGCTTAGCTGATGTCATGGCATTTTGCAGCCCTGAGCAAGCAGTCGCAGTGGCAGAGAAAATCGTCACGATTCAACGCGACCACGGCAAACGTGAAGCGCGCACCAACGCGCGTTTCAAATACACCGTCGAACGTTTTGGGGTGGACTGGATCCGCAACGAGCTCGAGTCACGTCTCGGTTACAAGCTCGAAGATGCGCGCGATTATAAATTCACCAGTACGGGCGATCGCTACGGCTGGTGCGAAGGCACTAACGGCAAATGGAATCTCGGCCTGTTCATCGAAGGGGGTCGTATCGTTGATACTGACGGTAGCCCACTGAAGACTGGTATGCTCGAAATCGCTAAAGTGCACACGGGGGACTTCCGACTCACTGGTAATCAGAACGTGCTGATCGGCAATGTCGATGCCGCTGACAAGGGCAAGATCGACGCCCTCGTTGAGCAATACAAGCTGGATGCCTACAAGACTGCATCCGGCATGCGTCGCAGCCAGATCGCTTGTGTATCGCTGCCAACTTGCGGACTCGCACTTGCTGAGTCTGAGCGCTATCTGCCGACCCTAGTCACCGACCTCGAGGTGATTCTCGAGGAAGCCGGGCTCAGAGAGGACGAGATCGTGATTCGCTCAACAGGTTGCCCGAATGGCTGTGGCCGTCCGTATCTTGGTGAGATCGGCTTGGTTGGTAAAGTTCCCGGTAAGTATAACCTGTATCTCGGTGCTGGCTTCGACGGCGAACGCTTGAACAAGCTCTACCGCACCTCGATCACGCACGAGCAAATCATCGAAGAGCTACGTCCGCTACTTCTGGCTTACGCCAAGGAGCGCAACGAGGGCGAACGCTTCGGCGATTTCGTGATTCGTAAGGACTACGTGAAAGCAACCACTGCGGGTAATAACTTCCACGCGAACGTAGCAGGGTAGTTCGACACGAACTCGCACTAATTTCCATCAGCCAATGTTCACATGAGCATTGGCTGATTTTGTATACTCTGTTTGAGATTGATCGCTAATTCAGTGGAAACGAGGAGCGTTTCCCCTACAGAAATCCTTTTTATGTCCTACTGCAGCATCGCTCGATTTTATAAACTGATTGAATCAGTGACGATCGGAGGTTCGTTGCTAGATGCACGGCTTGCCCACCTACAGCACCTAGCCGAAGGGCCTGCGATTCAGCACGCACTCTTAGTCGGTGAGGGCAATGGTTCCTTTCTACTGCCGTTCGTTCAGCAGTTTCCCAATACACTGATTACTGTGCTCGATGAAAGCGCTGCGATGTTGCGGGTGGCACGAACTAGGCTCGAAGCCGCAGGCATCGACACCGATCGCATTGCTTTTCAGCAGGCGGATATGACCACTGAGAAGTTGCCCGAAGGTCGCTACGATTTGATCGTTACGCTGTTTTTTTTCGATAATTTCGATGCCGCCACCGTTCGGCGGGTCGTGCCAGTCCTTGAGCGGGCCAGCACACCGGCCGCCCAATGGTTACTCTCGGACTTTCAGATTCCCGCCAGTGGTTGGCGACGACTCCGCGCCCGCATCTGGCTCACCATCTTGTATGCCTTTTTTCGCTGCGTGGCAAAGATCACCGCCCGTACTGTGCCACCCGCTGAGGCGATCCTAGCCGCAACCAGTTTCAAGCAGGTCGCGCGTAAAAATTATAGTGCCGAAATGCTCTACAGCACGCTGTATGAGCGGGCGTGATCCGGATATTGGCATTGGTATGAGGCCAGGCACTGCGGATGTTTGTAGCGAATGGATTGATGCCAATACGATTGCTTCATTCGATTCCGAGCCTTTGTGCATGTATTTTGTCATGGAGTGAGGGCGACCCGCCCTCATTGTTTGTGGACGTGGGCGTGTCGCCCACACCCCTTTAACTGTTCATTGTAACGAAGCGGGTCGTTTTTATCCGCAGATATATAACTGATTTTCCAGTAATTGACGAAGTGTCTAAAAAAAACGATAAATAGCTGGAACTTCTTCACCGTAGCGGATACTAAACAGGGGTCATGCATTGCATGGCTTTTTCATATGTTAGTTAGGGGTAACTAGTAAGGTAAAAAACAAACTCCCCGCCTCTCTTCGGAGGGGTGGGGTTTCATTTGTCTGGGCTGCGGGTCTGGCTGGGAAGCGCTTTAATGTGTGCGAGTTTAAAGATAACGGCATGACGCTTTCCGAGTTTGATGCTGTCCGATTTTCCGAGGGGGCACGGACCTATTATTAGCCTTTCTTCTTTAGGCGTTTAGCCTCTTTTTTTTCCTTAGCGGTTTTTTGTGGAGCCTTCTTGGTCTTACTTTTTGCGTCGAGTGATTTTGCCATAATAGTTTGTCGGTTGTTTTTGGAATTTAAGGAGAGGTGTGAAGTCTAGTCGATTCGTATTCCAGAGCAACCCCAGGCTTTCGGAGAATGAGCAACGCAAAATGAGCTGAGACTTGAGCGCTGAGGCTAGGCGAAAAAGCAAAAAAAAGCGCTCTATAAAAGAGCGCTTTTTGTATTAAATCCGATTGGATTTCTTAGTCTGTCAGACCTTTGACTGCGTCAGCAGCTTTGTCGCCGGCTTCTTCAACCGCATCAGCTGCTTTGTCTGCATCGCTTTTTTCGCCACAACCAGTGAGGAAGCTAGCACTTGCAAGTGCGATGACAGAGAAGAGAAGAGTGATTTTTTTGAGTTCCATAATAATATGTATATACGTAGGTTGTTGATGATTTCGACCTGAATTGGTCTGAATCTTAGGTATTTAATATGTAGTTAGGATTCCGGAATGTCAATCGTAGTCGTTAGGAGCTATCAGTTTAAAAATAAGAGTTAATTCAATGTATGAGAGTGACTTCTGTATATTGTAAGTTTTACGGAGTTGACGCGGATACAATCTGCATCCACGCAATGATAGTATGAATTTTTCGTTGGAAGGTCTGCGCTATGAGGCGCTAGAGGCACAGCTTGCAGAATCAGGAGTCAACCCGGTGCATGCCAAGCCGCTGTTTACTGCCGTGCAACGTCGCCTGCTTAGAAATGATTTAGAGTCAGCGGAAGGCATCCTACCACCGCTTCAGCGTTGGTTGGCGAGTGCGCAGGCGGTCAAGCCCTGTGCAATGGAACTAGTTGACGATACGGCCAGTTCGGACGGATTTACGCGTAAGTATCTGCTGCGGCTGCACGATGGCACCGAAGTCGAGTCCGTGCAGATGGGCTTCCCGGGTCGCTATACTGCATGCCTTAGCAGTCAGGTCGGTTGTGCGATGGGCTGTGTCTTTTGTGCCACCGGGCAGATGGGCTTTTCGCGGCATTTAACTGCTAGCGAGATCGTCGCACAGGCGCATCACGTCGAACGTGAACTGCGCCGCACTCAGGGGAGTACCTTGCGTAATATCGTGATGATGGGGATGGGCGAGCCGTTACATAACTTTGAGCCAACCATGGAGGCGCTGGATATCATCACCGATGATCGTGGTATGAATATTGGGCCGGCGCGTGTGGTGATCAGCACGGTGGGCTATATTCCTGGCATTCAGAAACTGACCCGCCACCCGAAGCGCTATTCACTGGCGGTGAGCTTGCATGGCGCGAGTGACGAAGAACGCGGGAAGTTGATCCCAATTAATAAGCGTTGGCCGTTGGCTGAGTTACTCGAAACGTGCCGCGAGTATTCAGCGATCAAGCGTGCCCGAGTGTTCTTTGCGTGGACTCTCATCGGCGGCGTGAACGATAGCGACGGTCATGCTCAGCGTTTGGCCGAGCTATTGAAAGGGATGGATGCGCATGTAAATTTAATCCCGCTTAATCCGACGGAAGGTTTCGATGGCACGATGCCGTCGGAGGAACGTTCACAAGCGTTCCAGAAAATCATTCAGGAGGCGGGAATTCCGAGCACAATCCGCCAACGTCGTGGGATTGATGTTGCGGCTGGCTGCGGTCAGTTGAAAGCGCAGCGCGTAAAGCGCGTAAAGCGCGCAGGCGTTAAGTCTGGTATCAATATTCCGATGGGCGGGTCGTAATAACAGGCTCGGCATGCACATATAGTAACCCGTTTTGGCACGGCTTTAAGTCGTGTAGGACTATCATAGCGGTGTCGGTGATGTCTTTAGTAACTGCCGTGGTGAAGCCGAATGTGGCGGCTTAAGTATTCTACGCGGTACGTCGTGCTTGCACCGCCTTGGCGAGTGCATCGAGGATCGCTTCGGTGGCTGGCATGTCGATGCATTCGTCAGTGATGCTTTGGCCGTAAGTGTTGTCGCCACTCACGTCGTAGTTTTGGCGGCCAGCGACGAGGTGGCTTTCGAGCATGACGCCAGCGATGCCTTGTTGGCCGGCTGAGATTTGTTCGGCGAGTGTCTTGGCGACTGCGGTTTGGCGGGTGTAGTCCTTGTTGCTGTTGCCGTGGCTGCAATCGACAATCAGCTTTTGCGTCAAGTCGACGGCGGCGAGTTGCTCTAAGATTGGTTCGACATCCTTGGCCTCGTAGTTAGGGCCTGTACGGTTGCCGCCACGTAGAATTAGGTGTGCCGATGGGTTGCCTGTTGTTTGGAAAATTGCGGTCACGCCTTGCTTGGTGACGGACGGAAACCAGTGTGGTTGAGCCGCAGAACGCACCGCATCAATTGCGATTTGTACGTTGCCGCTGGTGCCGTTTTTGAAACCGACTGGCATGGAGAGGCCAGAGGCGAGTTCGCGGTGGACTTGGCTCTCGGTGGTGCGTGCGCCGATCGCGGACCATGCGATCGCATCGGCGATGAACTGTGGAATGATGGTGTCGAGAAATTCAGCGCCGGTCGGCAGACCGAGTTCAGCGATATCGACCAGTAGTTTGCGGCCGATGCGTAGGCCGGAGTTGATTTCGAAGCTGCCGTCGATGCTGGGGTCGTTAATGAGCCCCTTCCAGCCAACCACGGTGCGTGGCTTTTCGAAATACACGCGCATGATCACTTGTAGCTCGGCTTTATACTTCTCCGCGAGAGGCAGAAGCTGCTCGGCGTATTCTATTGCCGCCTTGGTATCGTGAATTGAGCAGGGACCGACGACGACGATCAGGCGATCGTCTGTGCCGTTGAGGATGGCTTCGCTCTCGGCGCGTCCGTTCTCAACTACAGTGGTTGCTTTTTCGGTGAGCGGGATTTCTTCGATCAGAATTGCTGGTGGCAAGAGTGGGCGGTTGCCGGCAATACGGCGGTTGTCGTGTGTGGTGGACATGTGTCAGTTAGAGAGCTGAAAGTTGAGAGCTGAGGGCTGAGTCTTGAAATGTAACAGGCGAAGTGTGTTACTAAAGATTAAATGCGTTGGTGTTCGGGTTTCAGGACACCAATACAAGGGAGTTGGCGATAGCGCTCGGCGAAGTCGAGACCGTAGCCGACGACGAACTCGTCGGGGATTTCGAAACCCACGAAGTCTGCTTCGAATTCAACTGCGCGGCGGGCCTTCTTGTCGAGCAGCACACAGGTCTTGAGGCTGGCTGGATTCATACTCCGTAGCACTTTGGAGACTGCGGCGAGTGTGTTGCCGGTGTCGAGAATGTCGTCCATCAGTAGCACATCGACACCTTCAATGTTGAGGCGGATGCGGTCGATGATTTCTGGCGCTTGCTGAGGCGATGCACTATTGTGATAGCTTGAGACGCGGATGCAGTCGAGTCGCAGTGGGATATTCAGCTGTCGAATGATGTCGGCGACAAAGATCACCGCACCATTGATAATTGCGATGACGGCGATCTCACGACCGGCATAGGCTGCATTAATCTCAGCACCTAGCTCTTTTAGGCGCGTGTTGATTTGCTCCTCAGACAGCAGAATGCTGGCGAGATCGTTGAGTTGAGGGTGAGGGGGGGTGTCTGTTGGCATGGCGTGTTTGGCTTGGTGCTAAACCCTGGTGTGATTACATTCCAGGAAGGCCGGGCATGCCGCCTCCTTCTCCCATTTGCGCCTTCATGGCTTTCATCATCTTACGGCCTTTACCGCCGTTCATCATTTTCATCATCTTTTGCATCTGCCCGAATTGCTTGAGCAGTGCATTGACGTCGCGCACTTTCACGCCAGAGCCATCGGCGATGCGCTTGAGGCGATTGCCACGAAGGATACGTGGCTGGCGGCGCTCTTTCAAAGTCATCGAGAGAATAATGGCTTCGGTGCGGGCCATTTTCTTTTCCTCTTCGTCGCCGACTTGGATGCCGCTGGCGCCGGGAAGCATACCGACGATGGATCCGAGTGAACCCATCTTTTTAACCTGCTGCATTTGCGAGAGGAAGTCTTCGAGGTTGAAGTCGGCCTTGCGCATTTTCTCTGCAAGTCGCTCAGCTTCTTTCTCGTCGATGTTCTCCTGCGCCCGCTCGACGAGTGAGACGACGTCACCCATGCCTAAGATACGAGAGGCGAGGCGATCTGGATGAAAGACTTCGAATTCGTCTGGCTTTTCGCCAAGCCCCATGAATTTGATCGGCACTTCAGTGATGGACTTCATCGAGAGTGCCGCACCGCCGCGGGCGTCACCATCGAGCTTGGTCAGAATAATACCTGTGCAGCCGACAGCTTCGTGGAAGTGCTTAGCGACATTGACCGCCTCTTGACCGAGTGCCGAGTCGGCAACGAGTAGAATTTCGTCTGGCTGGACGGCATGCTTTAGTTGCTTGATCTCCTCGATTAGATCGGTGTCGATTTGGAGACGACCAGCGGTATCAAAAATAATGAGGTTAGCGTCAGCTGATTTCGCAGCCTCGAGGCCGCGTTTGCCGATTTTGATGACGTCTTTCTCTTCGCGATCGCCGTAGAAGGTGCAGCCTTCGTTCTTGGCCAGCATCTCGAGCTGATCGATCGCGGCGGGGCGATACACATCGCAGGCGATGAGAGCGGGGCGGTATGCACGTTTTTTGGCGAGATAGCGGGCGAGCTTACCACTGCTGGTAGTCTTACCTGAGCCATGTAGTCCGACCATCATGATGCGCAGCGGCTTCTTGTCTTCGAGGTCAGTGGCCCCTTCGCCGAGAAGCTTCGCTAACTCGTCGTGGATAATTTTAATGACTTGTTGGCCAGGGGTAACTGATTTCAGTACTTCCTGACCGACACACTGCGCCTGGACATTGGCGACAAACTCGCGTGCCACTTTGAAATGAACATCGGCCGAGAGTAGGGCTTTGCGCACTTCTTTGAGTGCCTCGGCCATGTTGTCTTCGCTGAGTTTGCCAACACCGCGAAGGTTTCGGAGGGCTGAGCCCAATTTGTCTGTAAGATTTTCGAGCATTTTCGTGGTAAAATTAAGGTTCTGGAGCTAATAGGCACTTACGCTAGAGGCAAAGTAATTTTTCAGCAGATCGCCTGCTGCGGGTCGAATTGTCTGAGATTACCAGCAGTCTCAGCCCTCCGCTCATTAATATGGGCTAAATTCAGGTTAAAACGGATGCTTTACATGTAGCGCGCTTCTCGTAGTTTAATCCGCTTTAGCTCGCTTGACCGCCTCTCAGTCACAGAGCCATATATTTATAAATAGTATGAAGCAACGCACCATTCTCAGAGAAGTTTCGATCAGTGGGAAATCCTTGCACACGGGTGAAGAAGTTCAACTGACTTTGAAACCAGCAGCCGTGAATCACGGTATCGTCTTTCAGCGCATGGATCTTTTTGGAAAACCAGAGCTGAAGCCCCTGGTCGAATTCGTGACCGATCTAGTACGTAGCACCACGATTGCTGATGGGCATGCGAAGGTAAACACCGTGGAGCACGTCTTGAGTGCATTGAGCGGTTGTGGGGTGGACAATGTTCTGGTCGAAATGGATGCCAGTGAGCCGCCGATTCTGGACGGTTCTGCCAAGCATTTTGTGAATTTGATCCAACAAGCCGAACCAGTTGAGCAGGATGCGGAGCGTGAGTATTTCGTACTGGATGAGCCGATTTCCGTAACTCGTGGGGCTAGCTCCATCATTGCGCTGCCACATGATGGTTTCCGCGTGACGTGTACATCCACAGATGATCGCGGCATTCACACGCAGCACTTGAGCCTCGATATTGATCCTGAGTCGTATGTAGCACAGGTCGCGCCGGCTCGTACCTTTACTATTTATGAAGACATCGAAGAGCTATTGAAGCTTGGTAAGATCAAAGGTGGCAGTCTCGACAGTGCGATCGTGATCAAGGGGGACAAGATTCTCTCTAAGGAGCCGCTTCGCTTTAAGGAAGAATTCGTCCGTCACAAGATCCTCGATATCGTCGGTGATATCGTGTTGGTCGGTATGCCGATCAAGGCACACTTCATTGCGGTGCGACCAGGCCATGCGCTGAATGCAGAACTCTCTAAGGTGCTTCGCCAGAAAATGCTGGAGAAGATCAAGGGAGCAACGAAAGCTGTAGCACCTAAGAAGGCCGCCACAGTAATGAATGCGCCTGAGACGGTGATGGATATTCGTCGCGTGATGGATCTGTTGCCGCATCGCTATCCTTTCATCATGATCGATCGCGTGATTGAGGTGGTGAGCGAAGATGAATTGGTGGCATTGAAGAATGTCACGATTAACGAACCGTATTTCCAAGGTCACTACCCAGGCCGTCCAGTCATGCCTGGTGTTTTGCAAGTCGAAGCAATGGCGCAGGCTGCCGGTGTTTTGCTGCTGCGTAAGTTACCCGTTGAGGAGAACAAAATCGCATTTTTCATGAGTGTGGACAAGGTCAAGTTCCGTCGTGCGGTGGAGCCCGGCGATTCAGTCGAGATTCGTGTGAAACTTGTCAAGATTCGGGGTAACAAGATCGCGACTGCGACCGGTGTTTGCTCCGTTGGCGGTAAGGTCGTTTCCAGCGCTGAGCTTATGTTCATGCTGGCAGATGTTTCGGAATAAGGGAAACAAATCAAATGGCTACAGACGTTCATCCTTCTGCAATTATAGAGCAGGGTGCCGAACTTGACGAAGATGTCAGTGTCGGTGCCTATGCGTATATTGGTGCGCAAGTCAAAATCGGCAAAGGCACTATAGTGATGCACCACGCGACAGTCGATGGTGTGACCACGATGGGGCAAAGTAATGAGGTGCACCCGTATGCCTATGTCGGTGGCAAGACTCATGACTTGAAATATCGGGGTGGTGTGCATCGTTTGCAGATTGGCGCGCACAATGTCTTTCGCGAATTTACCACAGTGCACTGTGCTACATCAGCCGAGCAACTGACGGTGGTCGGCAATCATAATAACATTTTATCCTACAGTCATATTGCCCACGAATGCGTGGTCGGTGATCATTTGGTGATGAGCAGTCACGCCGCGCTAGGTGGGCATGTGACCGTTGATGACTATGCCAATATTGGCTGGGGCGCTGGTATTCATCAGTTCTGTCGAATCGGCACACGCGCAATGGTTGGTGCAACTTCGAAAGTCGTGCAAGACGTGCCACCGTATGTGATCAGCGATGGTAATCCAGCTGTCGCGCGCACCATTAATAAGGTCGGACTCGAGCGCGCGGGTTACAGTAAGGAAGATATTTCTTTAGCGCGCCGTATTTTTAAAGCGTTTTTTAAAGACGGCCTGAACCGCAGTCAGGCAGTCGAGTGGTTGCGCGCCAATGAAGATATTGAGCATCGCATGGTGAAGACCTTCTTGGACTTTACTGCAGATAGTCAGCGCGGGTTGGGTTGAGGATTTCCCCAGAAGACTGTTCTCTATTCTAGCTGTTATTCGGTATCGTCCCTAATCCTCGCACGAATTGATGCGCTCAGCGGCGAGTATCTATAACTGATGTGGTAGTCTGAGAGGGCTGAGAGTCGGGTACAAAAAAGCTTCGTCCGGTTAAGGACGAAGCTGATTTAAAAGGATGCCTATTAGGCTTACTGCTCGTCGAGTACTTCGGCTGCTGAATCTTCGCTGATACCACGAGCGACTAACTCGCTGACGAGTGCATTGGAGCTGACGTAGGATGCATAGCGTTTGAGAAAGTCTTGTGCTTGAGTGAAGTTTTCGTCGTCAGCACTGATTTCCGGCACGTTCTTTTCTTCGACGTAGACGAAGGTGCCAGTCGGGCCGCTTGTCAGCATTGGCGAGATTTCTCCTGCTTCCATGCTTTGTGCTTTTTGTAGCGCAGCTTGGTTGAAGGTGCGTGGTGCTTCGCCAACCTTGAAGGCTTCGTTTGTTGAAGCTTTGAGCTCAAGTGCTTCAGCAGCTTCGACGAAGGTGCTGCCTTCGGCGATTTTGGCTTTGAGTGCGGTTTCCAAGCGCTCGCCATTTTCGTTGAAGAGACGGCGCTTTTCTTCGGCAGTGTAGTCGACAGTGACAACTGCTTCGACTGTTTCGAAGGCGGGGATCTCTGGCGCGATGCGACCTGTGTAGATCAGCACGCCGAAGCCTCCGTCAATCGCATAGGCGTCTGAGAAGTAGCGGCTCTTGGAAAGTGTGAACGCGGATTCGAGCATCTCGGTCGATAGAGCACGACGAGCAGCACCTTCAGCGGTGTAAGGCGCAATCTCTGTGAGTGTCAGGCCAGACTGGTTGAGCAGCTGATTGAAGGCGGCCGAGTCTTGCTCGACGTTGTCGCTGTAGAGTTTGTAGGCAAAGCTCTGTGCGGCTTCGTTAGCCAAGCGCTGTGCGCCTTCAGATGCGAGGTCGGTCGCGACCGCATCGCGCACATCCTCAAAGGTGACGGCAGGCATTTCTGCCGCGGCGTCCTCAGCTTTTGGTTGAGTGGCCTTGTAGGCTGCGATGAAGCGAGCGCGGTTAGCGATAAAGTGGGGGCGTAGATCAGACTCTTGAGCGACGATGACTTGGTCGGCATAGTTGGCTGCGGAAAAGATAATGTAGCTGGCTTGGATACGCTCGGCAATTTCGTAGCGACTGTTGTTGGCAGTGTAGTATGCAATCAGTGCTTCCTCAGTGGGTGTGACTTCTGGAGTGAATTCAGCATAGCTGATCTCGGCAGTCGCGAGTTTAAGGGATGTTTCATTGCGCTGTGTTTGTGCCAGTGCTTCGGAAGGCAGTAGGTAGCCTGGACCGGAGAGGGCGCTGCCAATTTGATCGATACGATAGTCTTCTTCGAGGACGACAGCGAAAAGACCTTGCGGCATGCGCGGGTTGGATTCGATGTTGTCTACGAAGCTGGTGTAGGCATCGCGGCTAAACTGATCATCGGCGCCACGGAAGGCAGCTTTGGTCATAATGTAGCCTTCAAGTGTCTTCTGGTCGGGGGCTGGCACACCGATCTCTTCTGCTAAGTGCAGGAGGGCAATGCGGCTGGTGACCTGCGACTGGAATTGTTGCTCGTTCTGGATCGGACGACCTGTGTTGAGAATCGCACTTAGCGAAACCTTTTCACTGATGATGCCCATTTCGTGAGGTGAATTGAGGTCGTAACCATAGAAGTTTTGCTCGCGGTAAGCGCTTTGGTCAGATGTGCAGCCCGGCGTGTTACCAATCGTGAAAACGAAGGCGACGATAATGACCGACAAAAGAGTGAGGAATATCCAGCGGCCGTGGCGGATGAGGTGGTTTTGGATCCAAGAAATCATGACAAAGGTAGTAAGAAAATGCGAAGGTTAGATACAGCTTATGACCTGTCAATCCCTTGCTTACATGTATCTCAACGGATTCGAGACAGATTGGATTTGTGTGACTAGCGACGAATTAGATCGCGGATCGTGAGTGTGGCCTTGGGGCAGTCCTTCAAACTGATGATTTCCTCTAAATAGGTGTGCAGCTCGGGTGTGTGCTGCACGACCAGTTCGGCACCGTCATTGTTACCGTAAGATTGGAATGTCTGCTTAAATGCGCCGAGCGTAATCGATTCAAGCGGGTGCCCTGGTTGGTAAGCATGGTCGCGTTCGTCTTCAATTGATTTGATGGCGACTGCGGTGAGGTAGCCGAGTTCGCACAGACGATTGATACTTGAATTTAATATGTGGCTGGGTACCCGAAGCTGTTTGTGGAGTTCGCTAGCACGTGAGGGGGAAGCACCTGCCTGAAAGCGCTTGCCGACGAGAATCAGTACAGCCAGTGAAATGATCTCTTGAGTGTGTTCACTGGTTTTTTGCCAGGCATTCTCATTTGTCAAATAATCGGCGTTTTGCACTGCGTAGGTTATCTGACCGCCGAATAAGATGAGCAACCAGAAGACGTAGAGCCCAAGCATGAGCACGACGATGATGCCGACTGAGCCATATAGGCTGCGGGTATCGATCACACGCTGCACATATAAAAATGAGAGCATATTATAAAGCTGGAGCAATACGACGACTAGGGTTGCTCCGGTGAAGGCTGCCTTCCAATTGACTTGAGTGTTGGGGATAAAACGGAAGAAGACCGCGAGCAGTGTAGTGATTAGAATAAAAGCAATGATGGGGCTCAAGAAGAGGGCAAGAGATAGAAATTCGCCGCCGAAGGGCAGATGCTCCATTAATTGTGCGATCTTTGTGACTGTGACCAAGGTCAGCGCTGCCGCGCCCATGACTGCTCCGAGGCTGATGAAAGTCCAATACACCACGATGCGCTCGCCGAGTTTTCGGCCTTGATCGACGCCCCAGAGTGAGTTGAACGAGGCTTCAATCGAGGAGAGTACTTGGATGCCGATCACAAACAACATAAGCGAGCCGACGACGCCGACGGTGCCGGACTGTGCTGCGGCGATAAAGCTATTGATCATCTCGGTAATTTCAGGGGCTAACTCAGCGTTATCGATATCATCATCGTTGGTATCGATTGAGAGTTGAGGTGCAGCGTAGGAGATCGCAGTTTCGATCCATTCCACTGCACGGTTTTCGGCGGGTGATTCGCCATTAGTCGGATTCGCTGGGGATTGGTCGATCACGAAGCTGGAGACCATAATACCCAGTGCGATGAGCGGGCCAATACCGATCAGCGAATAGAAGGTTAACGCAGCCGATTGCACTGGTAGTTTATTCCTCCGGAGCCCTTGGAATGTGAGCGTGAGGATGCGCAGTAAAAGATAGAAGCGAGCGCGTGCTGTTTTACGGCCGAGGTGCTCTAGCTCCCATATGTCTTTGTTCATCAGGTCGCGGGTACGCGACAATTGCTTGCGTATGCGCACGGACCAGTTGGCCTCTGTTTGCGGAGGCGCGGCGTGTTCTTTACTAGTCAAAATAATTAGCTTCGAGTGTTATCCAGACGGTATTAGCTCGAAATACATGCTATCGAAAAATCCTGCGAAGTGGCCGCTGATTGCTAAGTAGGCGAGGGTTGCGTTGCCGCCGATGCCGAGTGTCATCGCCACGAGCATAGTCGAGAGGCTTTGCGCGATGGTAGCGTAAAAAATCCCAAAACCAGCCGCTGCGGAGGCGATTAAGATGATCGGGTCGCCGAGTGCCCAGCCGACATAAATGCCAAAGCCCAGGATAAGCATGGCGCGGCCACGTAGCAGCGGATAGACCTCAGTGACAGCGAGGAACAACAGCGCCGCCATGATGAAATCAAAAAGTCCGACAATCATGAATGGGTAGTTGAAGATCGTGCTGACTTTTCCTGCTGAGATGGCTTCGTTGATAGCCGAGAAGTGCGGTGCTAGCAGGGCGACGGCCGAGAGCATCATCATCAGGCCGAGACTGGTGGCCGAGAGTGCTGCGGCTTTTTGAAGGCTCTCTTCTTTCTTTTTAAGGTGGCGCGTCTCTTCAGAGTCGCGTTCGGCTGCCGCGAGCATGTCGGTGACTTTGATGCCGCCTTGCTCAGCGGGATTATGCTCGACTTCGGTTGATGCGTCTTCTGGCGGATTAATTTTAAGCGAAAGTGTTTCGTTTTCAGGAAAAACCTCTGCCTTGAGTTGCTGGTTTAGCCCAATCGGTATCCATTCTTCTTTGCTTTCGTCGTAGTGGAGCGTGTTCTCTGTAATTTGGCCCGCTTCAGCTAAGGTCAAAAGTTGTGACGCATCGAAGGGGCCACGAGATTCTTCGCGCTCGGGAGTGCGGATGTAGTAGTCTGCCATGATTTAAAGTGGTGCGACTTTGTTGCTAAGTCTAGCTCTGCAATATTGGAATGGCATATAAGTAGTCATTCAAACGGCTCTTCAGCAAGCGAAAATAAATGGTTCCCGTATGCTGCTGATCTTCGGATGACGTGAAATAAGAAAAGGCTCATCACTTTTTCGCGTCAAATGCTTCCTGATGGAGCCCTGCCAGAGCGACCGCAATAGGAGGGTGGGCGATTCGGTTACGTAGATTGTGTGTTGCTGCAAAGGAGGGCGAGTCTCCCTGCTTCCTTTAGGCTTTCCCTGTTCATGCCGATGAACCTAAGCAAGGTTCTTCGGCAAATCGAAGGGCTGTTGTGCTAAAATGTGACTGGTTGGATCAGACTGCTGAATCGCCACCATGCTAGCTGTAAACACAGAGCTTCTTGCCAAGTTCTTTTTCGATCACAGCAACTGAAGCTCGAACTTCAGCTGCGAGTGTTTTGGCTATTTGCGACCATTGACTAAAAAGTAAGAGCAGATCTCAGAGGTGATCGTGACGCCTGGGGGCACTGGTAGGAGCAATCCGGGACATCTAAGCGAGATTGGCACCCATATCGCCGAGACGTTCGCTAAGTTTAGAGCTGCCATCAGTTTTTTGACCGAAGTCGTAGCTGTATTTGACTGTTCTCGCAACTGTGCGCTTGGCTGCTTTTTTTGTGACTTTTTTAGCTATTTTAGCTGGCATGAAAAACGAACTAAATTGGTTCGAGTTACGTGCTAAGGTGCACCGCTTTTAAAATTTTCCAGCAAGCGTAAATAGTTTTAGCGAATGAATTTTCGCTATTTCTGTCGATCGATTAGAGGCCCAGTGGTTGGGCTTACTGAATAATTTATTTATTCGGCGCATTTTCAGTGTTGCGATCGCACTGTGATCTTATTCAACAGTTTTCACATTTATGACGGAATATCCAAACAGTGACGAAGACGATTTTTCAAGCAGTGACGAAGACGATTTTTCAAGCAGTGACGAAGGTGAGTTTAATTGGGACGATGGGTTACAGGTAGATCCGGAAGAGAATGGAATGTCGTTCTTGGAGCATTTGGAGGATTTTCGTTGGACGGTCGGTCGTAGTATTTTAGCATTCCTTCTCGGTGTTGTGATTGTTGGTTGTCTAATGCCGCATGTCGGTGCGTTTCTGCAGATGCCTTTAATTAAGGCTTATGGCTCGGCGGAGTTGGTCGGAGAGAAGTTGATTACTTATAAGCCGATGGGGGTCTTTTCGGTTTTTATCCAAATTGCATTGTTGGGGGGCTTAGTACTGTCGATGCCTTTTGTTTTGTATTTTATGGCATGCTTCATCGCTCCTGGGTTGACGGATCGAGAGCGCAAAGTGGTGCGTCCTGCTTGTTTCGCTGCATTTGTTTTGTTCCTTTCCGGGGTGGCGGTCGCATTTTATGCGATTCTGCCGCTCACCCTGGCTTTCTCGGTTAAGTTCAACCAAGTGATGGGCTTTCAGGTGCTGTTGGCCGCGTCGGAATATTATAACATGGTCGTCTGGTTTTCCTTGGCGACCGGCGCGATCTTTCAGTTTCCGCTAATTATAGTCATCTTGATCTTCATACAAGTGTTAGCGGTTGAGAAGCTGAAGGCGATTCGTCGGGCGGTTTTTGTCGGGACGATGATCTTTGCGGCGCTGCTAACTCCTGGCGGTGACTTTCTATCTCTGCCGTTGACGACGGGGATTCTATATGGGCTCTACGAGCTGGCTATTTTGGTCGGTTCGCATATTGAGAAGAAGCGCCGTGCTGCTGAATTAGCAGAGCTCGAAGCCGAGGAATAATCGCTGTTCCGAATTGTCGAGGAGTGGCTCGCTCAGCGGGCACCGCGTGGCCTCCGATCTGAGATGGCCAAGGTCTGCCTCGATGGCGCGGCGCAACTGCTAAGTTTAAAGGCAATGCGGACGACACACAGGTCTTCCCTTCCCGTGATTCGATTCCTAATGCTCGCCGCTAGGCACGAGGTCTGCGGGTGTCACCTCTGACCGATTCTTAACCAGTGTCTCTCTCTGCCATCAACCAAGCGCAGGGGCACAAAAAAGGCCGCATCCTGGGTACAGGATGCGGCCTTGTCTGAAAATTAACTAGAGCGTAACCTACTGAGCTTCTTTGTTGCGCTTACGCTGATCGACTAGGACGAGCATGAACATGTGGCATGCAAACCAGAAGGTTGCACTGATCGGGATCGCGGTGAAGCAAGCCTGTAGCTGTGCAACTGTCGGGTCAGTCGAAAAAGTGAATGGGCGCAATAGGAACGACATTAGGATGAAGACTCCAAGTGTGAGGATCGCTCCAAGAGCGATGTGGCCTTTAGTGAGTAGTTTCTGGTAAGGTGCGTTTTCCATTTATGCGCATCAGAAAATGCAGTCAGGGGCGACTGTCAAAGCGAAATTCATCAATTATCTAAGGAGGCGCGATCAGATTCGGTGTCTTTTTATGGGGCCAGGGCCGTTTCTGTTGAATTTATCGCTTGAACTCGGGTGCGCACTGCGCAATTTAGCAAGTTTTTCTAATTCCCATCCGCGATATTTTATGAGCGCCTTATTCATCAGCCTTCTCACTCTAGTTCTTATTCTTATTTCTGCTTTCGTCATCCTGCTGGTCTTGATGCAACGCACTAGCCAGAGCGGAGGTATGGGAGCGGCGCTTGGAGGCGGTGCGGCTGAGTCGGCATTTGGTTCGGATACGAGCAGTATATTAACTAAGGGTACGATTTATGGTATCATTGCTTTCTTCTTAGTGGCATTGGGATTGTTCCTTATGTATCAATCTGAGGCCTCCAATCGTACACAGATCGTCAGTGCGGGTGAGTTAATTAGTGCTGAAGAGGTGGCCCCTGCCGCTGAGATAGTGGTTGAAGAGTCTGTCGTTGAAGGTGCGGGCAGTGCTGTGGTTGAAGGTGTTGTTGCTGTCGTTGAAGACACCGCGGCAACAATTGAAGCGCTTGTCGATTCTGTTGAAGTGGTTGCCCCAGCCGTTGACGCAGAAGCGTCGACGGCTGAGACTGTGCCGACTTCAAATTAATGCATTCAATAAAGACACCTACATTTTTCTTTAGACTAAGGTCAGCTGTTCTCGGTTTTACCGCAGCTGGCCTTTTCTATGTCTGGTTACCTAGTTTCTCTAATGCCCAGCGAGCTGGAGATAGTGCTCCACGGTCTTCGATTATGGAGAAGATTGATGCCGAGGAGGGAGCCAAGCGTATCGCGTCTTTTAGAGCGCAGCGCTTGAGTGGTGATTTCTGTTTCAAGTTTCAGTTGGAGCATAAACCTAAGGGGAGCAGTCGAACTGTCCGATATAATGGTGTCATGTTTGGTTCGTGGAATGAGCGTGGGCCTGTTAATCGGTTTCAATTATACCCGGAGCGGGTAAGGCGAGGCAAACTTGTTGAGGTTTCTCCGATTGAGTTGATCGTGCAAAACGGTGTCTCGCCTGAAGTATGGATTCGCCATGGCGCTGCCGAACCATTTGTACGCATTCAAGATAGGGCGTTATTTGAGCCTATCTTTGATGGTGTGATTTACACCCCCTTTGATTTACAAATGCCATTCATTTATTGGGATGACTATGCATACGAGGGCCCCGCGAATGTCTTGAGTCGTATCGGCCAGCGTTTTCTCATGAAGCCACCTGAAGGTTCATTGTCTGCTCGACATGGAATCTCAGGCGTGCGGATTGCTTTAGACGATATGTATGATGGGTTACTTGAAGTTGAAGTCTTTGGTGTGGATGGCGAGCCACGTTCCGAGTTCACGCTGCGGAGCTTTCAGAAAGTGCAGGGGCAGTATATCGTAAAGGAAACCGTATTGTCCGAGGTCGATGGTGGTAAAGTTCAAGGCTCCACTGGTTTTAGGGTGAAGGAAGCGAGCGTTGGTTTGATTTTCGACGCAGCGGTTTTTAGTCCCGACTGTGGCGTGGATGCTCCTGAGATTTCTGTGGCACTTTTTGATGTTTTGTAAGTTTAATCGGGCTGTTTTTTTGCGGGGATATTTGTATAAATCTATTGTATTGACATAGTTGCTACACTTTGCATCTTCACCCGTGTCCTATGCGACGTAATTATGAGTAGCGAAACTACCAGCCCCTTAACTTTCGACCTCCAACAAGAATTGCTTGATAAGCTCAAGCAGTTACAAAAAAAAGTCGGCGCACGCTCACTCAGCGAAATTGTTCGCTATGCAGTGAGCATTTTTGATTCTTCAGATATTGATCTGAAAGCATCCGTGCACCGTCAGATCTCCGTGCGTTTATCTTCAGAACTTCGTCAGCGACTTACTCGCTTGAGTCAGCAGAAGCAGGTAAGCGTTGGAGAACTGTTGCGTGCAGCACTTGAGTCTCTACCAGCCGAATTGTCGGATTTTAACCCCAAACAAACTATGCCTAAGAAGAAAATAACTACTAAGAAAGCGACCAAGAAAATCGCTAAAAAAGCTCCAGCCAAAAAGGCTGTTAATAAAAAGGTAGCACCTAAAAAAGCTACAAAAAAGACAGTCGCTAAAAAAGCAGCGCCAAAGAAAAAGGCTGTAAAGAAGGCAGTTAAAAAAGCAGCGCCTAAAAAAGCTGTTAAGAAAGCAGCACCTAAGAAGGTCGCTAAAAAAGTAGCACCTAAGAAGGTCGCTAAAAAAGCAGCACCTAAGAAGGTTGCTAAAAAAGTAGCACCTAAGAAGGTCGCTAAAAAAGCAGCACCTAAGAAGGCAGCTAAAAAAGCAGCACCTAAGAAGGCAGTTAAAAAAGCAGCACCTAAAAAAGCTGTTAAGAAAGTAGCACCTAAAAAAGCAGCACCTAAGAAGGCAGCTAAAAAAGCAGCACCTAAGAAGGTCGCTAAAAAAGCAGCACCTAAAAAGGTCGCTAAAAAAGCAGCACCTAAGAAGGTAGCTAAAAAAGTAGCACCTAAGAAGGTCGCTAAAAAAGTAGCACCTAAGAAGGTCGCTAAAAAAGCAGCACCTAAGAAGGTAGTTAAAAAAGCAGCACCTAAGAAGGTCGCTAAAAAAGCAGCACCTAAGAAGGTAGTTAAAAAAGCGGCTCCTAAGAAGGTCGTCAAGAAAGCGGCTCCTAAGAAGGTCGTCAAGAAAGCGGCTCCTAAGAAAGCTGTAAAAAAAGCAGCTCCTAAAAAGAAGGCTGCCAAGAAAAAGGCGAACAAGAAGTAATCGCATTTTTCCTAGAATATTAGGCTAGGCTTGCTTTTGCTTAGGCAGAGGTTTTGATTCTGCGCTCTCGATACGTTGCTACCCGTGCAAACGTGCCGAGAGCGCATTTTTTGTTATGACTAACCAAGAAAAACTATCCTCCTGGGCCAGCAACATCGCTCCATCACCAACGCTGGCTGTTGATTCTAAAGCAAAAGAGCTCAAGGCAGCTGGCGAAGACGTCTGCGGCTTTGGTGCTGGCGAACCGGATTTCGATACTCCAGAATTCATTAAGGAAGCCTGTATTCAGGCGATCCGCGAAGGGAAAACGAAATATGCGCCTGCTCCAGGCATCCCCGCGCTACGCGAGGCATTGGCGGCGCATTATCGTAATAACAACGGCGTCGAAGGTGTGACTGCCGCACAAATCGTGGTCAGCCCTGGCGGTAAGTATTCCTGCTACCTGGCGATTCTCGCCGTGGTGAGCCCTGGCGACGAAGTCATCATCCCTGCGCCGTATTGGGTGAGCTACCCTGAAATGGTAAAACTCGCTGGGGGTGTGCCGAAGACGGTGTTCGCCGGCATCGAAAGTGGTTTTAAGATTACACCAGAGCAATTGCGCGCGGCCATTACGCCGAAAACTCGCATGGTGATCATTAACAGCCCGTCAAACCCGACTGGTGCGATCTATTCACCAGAAGAGCTTAAAGCGCTCACAGAGGTAGCGGTTGAAGCAGGCATTTACATCATGTCCGACGAGATCTACGAGTATCTCCTCTATGATGGTGTAAAGCATGTCAGCCCAGCATCCTTTTCTAAGCAAGCTGCGGACCTAGTGATCACAGTCGCTGGCTTTAGTAAGACTTTTTCAATGACAGGCTGGCGTCTCGGCACATTGATGGCTCCCTTGCACATTGCGAAGGCGGTCGCGAACCTGCAGAGCCAGACCAGCTCGAATGCCACCACGTTTGCACAGTACGGTGCATTGGCTGCGATGCAGAACTGGGACCAGTCGATGCAAGCGGTCAATGGCATGCTCGAAGTCTTTGATGCACGCCGTTTACGCCTTCTCGAAGGTTTGCGTGCGATTCCTGGCGTCGAGTGCGCGCGTGCTCAAGGTGCGTTCTATCTCTTTCCCAATATTTCGAAGCTCGGTTTAACTGACAGCGAATTTGCGGCACGTATTCTCGAAGAGGAGAAGGTGGCAGTGGTTCCTGGTAGTGCATTTGGAGCCGACGGCTACATCCGCCTCAGTTATGCGACTTCAGACGATGTCATCGATAAGGGCCTCGAACGCCTAGCCCGTTTCTGCGCGAAACTGGGCTAAACGAAAGGCGGACGCGATTGTCCGCCTTTTTGTTGTCTGTCTTTCAGGCACATCTGTTAATTTTTCAAAAAACTAGAAGAACATCTCATTATGAGCGATAAAGCTAAAATCATTTACACCATCACTGACGAAGCGCCGGCTCTTGCCACGCATTCGCTGCTGCCGATTATTGAAGCCTATACCAGTGCCGCTGGTGTGGCGGTTGAAACTCGTGATATTTCCCTGTCGGGTCGTATCCTCGCAAACTTCCCAGACGCATTGACTGCAGAGCAACGCGTCTCCGATGCCTTGGCTGAACTGGGTGACCTCGCGAAGGCGCCCGATGCGAATATCATTAAGCTGCCAAACATTTCAGCTTCGGTGCCGCAAATGAATGCGGCGATTGCTGAGCTACAGGCAAAAGGCTACGCACTTCCAGAATATCCAGAAGTGGCAACGACCGACGAAGAGAAGGCTGTTAAAGCGACCTATGACAAGATCAAGGGGAGTGCGGTGAATCCAGTTCTGCGTGAAGGGAACTCCGACCGCCGCGCCGCTGGTGCCGTGAAGCAATACGCTAAGGATAACCCACACCGTATGGGTGCATGGAGCGCGGATTCCAAGTCCACTGTCGCGAGCATGACTGCCGGCGATTTCTTCGATAACGAAAAGTCGGTCACCATTCCTGCTGCGACCACTGCCAAGATCGAATTGATCGCAGCGGATGGCAGTGTAACTGTGTTGAAGGACGGTCTCGCTCTCCTCGAAGGTGAAGTGCTCGACTCCACTTTCATGAGTGCTCAGGCACTGCGTGACTTCCTCGCTGGCGAGATCGCTGCTTCGAAGGCTGCGGACATCTTGTTCTCGCTGCACATGAAGGCGACCATGATGAAAGTCTCCGATCCGATCATTTTCGGTCACGCCGTCACTGTGTTCTTTAAGGATGTATTCGAGAAACATGCAGCTCTCATCGCTGAACTTGGTGTGGATGTGAAAAATGGTTTCGGCGATTTGTATGCCAAGATCGAATCACTGCCGGCTGACAAGAAGGCCGAAATCGAAGCGGATATCGCTGCGGTTTACGCCTCGGCTCCTGACATGGCGATGGTCGATTCCGACAAGGGCATCACCAATCTTCACGTTCCGAGTGACGTGATTATTGATGCGTCCATGCCAGCAGCGATTCGCACCTCAGGTCAGATGTGGAACCTCGCCGGTTCATTGCAAGACACCAACTTCGTCATCCCTGATCGCTGCTATGCCGGCGTCTATGCGACGACGGTAGAATTCTGTAAGAAGAACGGCGCGTTCGATCCAACCACAATGGGCACCGTGCCAAATGTGGGACTCATGGCTCAAAAGGCCGAGGAGTATGGCTCGCACGATAAGACATTCGAAATCCCAGCAGCTGGCACCGTTCGTATCTCAGATGCAGCAGGCAAGGTGTTGCTTGAGCACACTGTGGAGCAGGGCGACATCTGGCGTGCTTGCCAAGTCAAGGACGCACCGATCCGCGATTGGGTGAAACTTGCTGTCACACGCGCTCGCGCAACTGGCACACCTGCGATCTTCTGGCTCAACTCAGAGCGTGCGCATGACGCGCAACTGATCGAGAAGGTGACTATTTACCTGCAGGATCACGACACCACTGGACTCGACATTCGCATTCTCGCACCAGTCGAAGCCACCGAGCTGACACTGCAGCGCACGAAGGATGGCGAAGATACAATTTCCGTTACTGGTAACGTATTGCGCGACTACCTGACTGATTTGTTTCCGATCCTTGAGCTCGGCACCAGTGCCAAGATGCTTTCCATCGTTCCATTAATGAACGGCGGCGGACTGTTCGAAACAGGTGCTGGAGGTTCCGCTCCGAAGCACGTGCAGCAGTTTGAAAAGGAAAACCACTTGCGTTGGGACTCTCTTGGAGAATTTCTCGCGCTCGGGGTATCTCTTGAGCACCTCGCGACTGTGTTTCACAACGACAAGGCTCAAACGCTCGCCGATACACTCGACTTGGCCAATACCAAGTTCCTCAAAGAGAACAAGTCACCGTCCCGTAAGGTCAACGAACTCGACAATCGTGGCAGCCACTTCTACCTCGCACTTTACTGGGCGCAGGCACTCGCTGCTCAAGATAAGGATGCCGATCTAAAAGCCCGTTTCGCACCACTTGCTGATGCGCTTACTTCGAACGAAGCGAAGATCGTCGATGAGTTAAACGCCGCACAAGGCGTGGCGATGGACATCGGTGGTTACTTCCGCCCTGATCTCGCTAAGGCTCAAGCAGCCATGCGTCCGAGCGCGACCTTTAACGCCGCACTCGCCGCGTTGTAAGACTGCCTCAACTTCAAATGCAAAGCCCCCGTCGCAAGACGGGGGCTTTTTTGTCGAAAGTATTGAGCCGCTCAAATCTTTTTTGAACGCTGGGCGCTCAGGCACGTCTAAGCTTATATATAAACTTAGTATGTAGTAACTTTGTTTGTTGTTTGTTAAGAAGCGTCGTCCGATTGATCGGGTGGCGCTTTTTGTTTGGACATTACTGAGCGACCAAAGCTATTGAGCGATCAACGCTGCAGCGCCTAAAATTGCGGCATTCCCCATGGGGAGGGTGGACTCGATGATCTTGATCTTATTCTTATAAGTGGGGATCAGGTGTTGCTCAAACGACTTGCGGATTGGATCTAGTAGGATCGGGCCAGCTTTGACTGGGCCGCCAAACAAGAAAAAGGCCGCTGGGCTGGTGACGAGTGCGGTGGAGGCTAATGCCTCGCCTAGTAGACGCCCGGTAAATTCCATCGTGGCTTTAGCGACTGGATCGCCTTTTTCAGCGGCGTCGGCCACGTCTTTGGAGTTGAGTTCTCCGATGTTGAGGTGGTCCAGTGCGGTTGGGCCGCCGAGTTGGGCCAGCATTTCAAAGAAGGTGCGGCAAATTCCAGTCGCGGAGCAGTAGTTTTCCAAACTGCCGCGACGACCGAAACCACAGTAGCGGCCATCGGGAATCACACTGATATGGCCGACTTCGCCAGCAAAGCCATCGTGGCCATAGACAAGTTGGTTGTTTACGAAGACACCGCTGCCTAGGCCGGTGCCCAGTGTGATCATAATGAAATCGGAGTAATCCTTGGCAGCACCGAATTTTTTTTCTCCGATGGCTGCGGCATTGGCATCGTTGGTGAGGTCAACCGTCGGGAGCTTGAGCCGCGCCTGCATCAATTCGACGAGCGGTGTGATGCCTTTGAAGTTCAAATTCGGCGGATGTTCAATGCAGCCACTGCGGTGGTTGCCGTTGGGCGCGCCAATGCCTAGTCCGAGCCATTCAAACTGAATCTCGGGCTGTTGACTCTCGGTTTGTGAGATGACTGCACGCACGGCTTCGGCCAAGCGATCCGCATAGGCGGTGCTGTCGCTATAATCGCTGGTTGAGAAGGTTTCTTTATGCAGCACCTTGCCGTCTGGAGAAACTGAGCCGACACATGTGTTTGTGCCGCCGATATCGGTGCCGAGTGAAATTTTCATAAAAGTGATCAGGTTGAACGCCTAGTTGCCGTTTATCGTCAGGAACTCAAATTGTGGATGCCTCCACAAAGCGAGGATTTTGCATGATTGGAAGCAGAAAATTGGTTTACTTCGAATCGTGAGTGATTCTTGCGAACTGCGCAGAGTCAGTATAACAAGTTCATTATATGAATATTTATCTTTTGCGCCATGCCCAAGCGGAGTCGAGCTACCCAGATAGTCAACGTATCTTAAGTGCGCAAGGGCGTGCGGATGCCGAGCGACTGGGCCTGTTTTTACACTCTAAGGAGACGGCTCAGCCTTCGGTTGTGTGGTGCAGTCCATATCGACGGGCGCAGGAGACCGCAGCAATTATCTTGAATGCTTGGGGAGGTACGGTTGAGCAACGCCGAGATGAGGCATGTTTGGAGCCTGATATAAACCCGGCATCGGTGGCTGAGGGCTTGTTGCTGTTGCAGCGAGACGTGCTCGTCGTTGGGCATAACCCAAGCATTTCAATGTTGGCCTCGCTGCTCCTGAGCGCCGAACGTGGGCGTACACGGACTAATTTCAATACCTGCAATATGGCATGCCTTTCGGTGGCTCCGATCCCGAATTTTGGAGAAGTGGGGCCGTGTGAGTTGAATTGGATGCTGGACCCGCGGATGTTGTAGCTTTTTATTGCTTATGAGGTTGAGTGCTGCCCGTCCTTTCCGTTTGGTGTGCTTCCATGATGCGCATAGAAACAGATTTACAGCAACGCAGTGCTTGCAGTTGCGAGCTATGCGGCGCGGCCGAGGCCTTGGCAGTGTACCAAGTGCCACCGACATCGGATGGCACCGCAGACCAGGCGCTGCTAATCTGTGGTACATGTCGCGAGCAGATCGCTGATCCCGAACAGGTGGATGTACATCATTGGCGCTGTTTGACTGAAAGTATGTGGAGCGAGGTGCCGGCGGTACAGGTCATGGCATGGCGACTGTTAACTCGTCTCAGTGTGAACGAGGCATGGGCGCAGGATTTGCTCGATACGCTGTTTCTCGAAGAAGATGTCCAGACGTGGGCCGAAGCTGAAGCCAAAGAGGCGGATGCGGTGCTCAAGTATATCGATTGCAACGGTGCGCTTCTCGAAGCCGGCGATACGGTGACGCTGGTTAAAGACCTCGTTGTCAAAGGCGGCGGTTTCACTGCAAAACGCGGCACTGCGGTGCGCCGTATCCTATTGGACCAAAGAAATGCGACGCAGATCGAAGGCCGTGTGAATGGTCAGCATATCGTGATTTTGACGAAATATGTGAAGAAGGCGTAGGCGGCGAGGTTGCTGCTTGATCGTCGTTTTTCTGTGTGGTGTCGTTGCTTGCAACGGCCTCACCGTAATCCTCTGATGCTGCCGATGGTCGTTGCAAGCAACGACGTCCCAGCCACTGAATTACTGAGCTACCAACGCATCGAGCATCGCAAACAATACGGTTCGCATGTGCTCGTAGGTCGAGTCGGGCTCGGCGAGTATCCTATCGGCGTCTTGAATATAGGGGGCATTGACTAGTTCGTTGCGACCAGCCGCGATCAATAGCTCCAAGCTCTGTGGCGTCATCTCCATGTGGTATTGTAGCCCCAGCACGCGGTCTCTGTAGAGGAAGCCTTGATTCTCACAGGCGTCACTGAATGCGATGGGCTGTGCGCCTACTGGAATTTCGAACGTATCGCCATGCCAGTGTAAAACGCGTAATTTGTCGGGGAGTGGCAGCGAGTCTGGGCAATTCCCACTCCGACGAATCGGGAACCAGCCGATTTCTTTGTCCGCACTTTTGCTGACGGTGGCTCCGAGTGCATGTGCGATCAATTGTGCGCCGAGACACACGCCAATCACATACTTATCAGCTGCGATCGCATCACGGACATAGGATTTTTCTTTCGCCAGCCATGGATAGATTGCGTGTTCATCAATGTTCATCGGGCCGCACATCACGAGCAGCGCATCGAATGTTTCTGCTCCCGGGAGTGGTTGATTTTGGTAGACGGAAACGACTTCGAGATCATGGCCTCGTGTTTGTGCCCAGAGTGCAAAGGTGCCTGGGCCTTCGAATGCGATATGTTTTAAGCAGAGTATTTTCATGCGTTGTAACTTTGTGTCGTTTGAAACTATAAATGCACTGTGAATCGAGTTTGTTTTTCTCGTTTTTTACGTTAATTAAAGATGTGATAAAAAATACTCGTGGATTCCTGATTTTGTGCTTTCTGATGATTGTCGGTGCATGCATTGGCCTATTCTTATCGAAATGGCAACCTAGCGAGGAGGGGCAGGATATTATTACAGATGCACCTTCTGGTGAGGTGGTGATTCATTTTCCGGAGATTCTCGATGGAATATCTGCAACTTGGGATGTGGTTTTTCCTGAGGATGCGATTCCGGCCGAGATGGTGATGCATTTTACCAATCGTAAAGATTATCTGGAGTATTTGAGCACACTGACCGAGGCAGGCTTGGCTCCGCTCGGACAGATCGATGAGTTACTGGTCGTGCGCATTGGTAAAGATGCGATGTCAGGGCCGAATCCCGGATTGTATGGTGGCGAGGGTAGTTTTTCGTATCGTGTGCAGCGCCCGTTGCCACCAGTTGCAGTGGCGCCCGAGCAGTATGCGCAATTGCGGGCATTTGATGAGTCCGCTCGATCAATTGTCGGCGGTCCAGTTGAAGGGGATGGTTCGGGGGTGCTGGTTGGGGTTTTGGATTCAGGTATCGAAGCGCATCCACAATTTGATGATGTATATATTGTGCACATTGACTTGGCTGGCGGCGGTGTGGCTGGTCCTGGTGCGGCACATGGAACTGCCGTGGCTTCGATCATCGCAGGTTCAGAGGGGATCGCTCCCGCAGCAGAACTGTTAGTGGTTCGCGTTCTAGATGATGCGGGAATGGGCAATAGCTTTCACGTGGCCGAGGGCATCGTTCAGGCGGTGGACCTGGGTGTCGATATGCTGAACATGAGCTTGGGCGTGTATCAAGATACGCAGCTGATGCGCGAGGCGATTCGTTATGCAGAAGATCATGACGTGATCATGGTCGCTGCCGCTGGCAACGATGGTTATACGCAGATGCCATATCCTGCGGCATATCCGCAGGTGCTCTCGGTGACTGCAGTGGATAGCATTGGGCGACAGGCGCTCTTTCCGAATCAATCCAGTTCGATCGATTTCGCTGCGCCAGGCGTCGGCGTGCTCACTGCCAAAGAAAATGGCGGTACGATGTTGTTTTCCGGCACATCCGCTGCCGCTCCTTTTGTGACTGGCACATTGGCTTCGATCCTTTCGTCGGAGACTGCACGCAGTCACCAGGAAGTGGTCGATTTGATGAGACGCACTCTCGACGAGGCCGGTGCACCAGGTGTCGATCCAGTCTATGGCGCAGGTGTGGTCAATTGGGATCGATTACGCGAGCGTGACACTGCTGCGATCCTGGATGTGGCGCTCGCTGAAATATACCTGCCTGCTGATGCGTTGCCCGGTACCACGATGCCGGTCGAGGTAATCGTGCAAAACCGTGGCACGTCTTGGCTGACGTCTTCCACGTTGACGGTTATTGTGGGCGAAGGAGAGCCAGTCGATTTTACCATCGGCACACTTGGTCCTGGCCAAACGACAACTCGAAAAGTTTATACCCAGGTGCCTTCGATAGATTCCGCAGACAGCCTGAACATCGCTGCTCAGGTCGTGACGGAAGACTCGCTGGACGATGTGCGCTTAGATAATAACACCAAGGCGGTCTTTTTTCGGCCGATTCAAAAGTAATCGGCGATCGCGAGTTGTATTATTTCGAGAGTGCCGTTTCTAAAAATTCGACTGTACGCTGCTCGGACCAGTAAGACCCATTCTGGTTGAATTGAACAAAGCCGATGTGGCCACCTTGTTTAGGCATTTCTAAATGAAACGATGCGCTGTTCTTGGCTTTGTCTATCGGATAGCAGCTAGGTGTTAGAAACGGATCGTCTTGCGCATTAATTAGCAGCGTTGGGATGGCAATGTCCTGTAACTTTGTGGTGCAACTGCATTGCTGCCAATAATCGTCGGCGCTTTTGAAGCCATGAATCGGTGCTGTGTAGGCGCCGTCGAATTCTCGAAAGGTGCGCATTTGATCAAGTCCGTCATCGGTAATTTTGCCTGGAAAGCGTTGCATCTTTTCACGTACTTTGCCGCGGAGTGATTTGAGGAAGCGCCGCATGTAGAGCCGGTTGCTAATATGTTCGAGCCGCTCCGAGCTACTGGCCAGATCGCACGGTACGGAAAGTGCCACTGCAGCTTGTATGCGTGGGTCGAGCTGCATCGCAGTGTCACCCAGTAATTTTAGCATGAGATTGCCGCCGAGACTAAAGCCCACTAGAGCGACTTTTTCGAATGATGCCGTCTGTGCAGTATGCTCAATCACAGTCTGCAGATCATCGATCGCGCCGCTATGGTAAGAGCGTAGGCGGTGGTTGGGCACGCCGCTGCAGTTGCGCAAGTTCCAAGTTAGCACGCTCCATCCTGCTGTAGCCAATGCGCGCGCCATGCCCTGTAAGTAGGCCGCGTGTGCGCTGCCTTCGAGCCCATGCGTGAGAATTGCTAAACGAGTGGAGTGCGGGGCCTTGGTCCAGATTAAATCCAAGAAATCGCTATCAGGTGTCGTGATCCGCTCATGCTCGGTAGTGACGAGTGGAACCTTGCGGAAGAGTGCGGGGTAGAGAGTTTGTAAATGCCCATTAAAGAGTCCGAAGGGGGCTTGGTAGCTAGACTGTTCGATGAGTGGCATGTGGGAAGTAGTTTACAGACTCAGTTGCGTCTGTGAATCTTAGAGTGTGAGTTAATAATTAAGAAACGGTTGCGCCTATTCTCGATGCTAAGCGTTGAGTGCTAATCATATATTCATGAGTGGTCGCGAGTTGCTGCGACTTCTACAGATTTGCGTCGGTAACCGATTTCGATTCCGTTCTGTGCTGCGGCCACTATGGTAGGTGCTTGATGGCTCAAAAAACTAATAGCAGTTTGTTTCAGGGCGCGCGTATTCGACCGTATGGAGAGCGCGGTTATTTGCTGGATCAGTTAAGCATATCGAAGCGGTTTGTGATCGAGCAAGCGCTGTCAATGACTCCACCCGATGGTTTTGATGAATACGTCATAGGTGCAGACAATCTTTTGATACTGTTTCAGTGGCCTGAATCTGAAGGCGTGTTGCATGAATGGCTGTCTGGTTTGCAGTGTGAAATACTGGACGGTTTAAATCATTCGCGACGGATCGAAGTGCCTGTGCGCTATGACGGCCCAGATCTAGCAACGGTGGCAGTCGCGACTGGTTTGAGTGAAGCAGAGGTCGTTGCGATTCATTCGGCGCCGGAGTATCGAGTGCGAATGATGGGGTTCGCGCCGGGCTTTCCCTATTTGGATGGGCTGGATGAACGTTTGCACTTGGAGCGCAAGGCTTCGCCGCGTGATCGAATCGAGCCGGGGTCCGTTGGCATCGGTGGCAGTCATGCGGGAATCTATTCGGTGGCCAGTCCTGGAGGGTGGCACTTGTTGGGTCGAACTGATTTTCCGTTGTTTCAAGCTGAACAGGCGCGTGGCACCGTGAGTGATGCACGCCAGGTCTTTGCGTTGGCCGCAGGGGATACAGTTAAATTTTTGGTGATCTAGTATGCCTGTGATTGAAATCATATCCACGGGAGTTGGGCTCTCGGTTCAGGATTACGGCCGCCCCGGGTGGCGCCGGTTTGGCGTGCCTCCAGGCGGAGTGATGGATCGTAGTTCGGCTGCGGCGGCGAATCGATTACTGGGTAATCGTGCAGATGCGCCCGTGCTGGAGGTTTTGATGCAAGGTGCGAAGTTGCGCGTTTTGGAAGATACATGGATTGCAATTGCAGGTGCTGATTTAGGCTGTGCGATTGCTCCATGGACGGCGTGCGCGGTCTCTGCCGGTACGATACTGCAGTTTCCGATGAATCGATCAGGTTTGTGGGCTTACGTTGCGGTGCCGGGAGGATTTGATGCAGATCGATGGTTCGGCAGTGCGTCGGTCGATTCACGTAATGGATTGGGGAGGCCCTTAGAGCGTGGTGTTCAATTGTCAGCAGTGACGTCCGCGTCGTCGTTTAAATATGAGCGGGTGGGGCGGCGCGTGCTCGCGGCTGAATTACAACGCGATTTCTCAAGACCGATGGAGTTCGAGTTATTGCCGGGGCCGCAGTTTGATTTATTTTCGTCTCAAGCACGTGCCGATCTCGTGTCGTCAGAGTGGACGGTGTCGCCGCGTTCGGATCGGACTGGCTTTCGCCTAGAAGGACCAGCGCTTAATGTGCCTGATTCAATTCGTAGCGAGCCAGTACTACCGGGGAGCTTTCAAATTCCAGGGAGTGGCCTGCCAATTGTGACCATGGTCGACGGCCCGACGGTTGGCGGCTATGCGAAAATTGCGATTCTACGAGAAGCAGATTTGGATTGGTTGGCACAATGCCGACCGGGAACGAAAATAGGATTTAACTTATGTAGTTAGGGATTGCGGTGAGGGCTTCGCGTCAGGGCTGTCGCTTGATTAAATCTCACAATTAAAAAGTAGCGAAAGGGCCCTTTCTTGTCCCATCAATTGTTAGATTTGTCTCCCTGCTGAGGCCAGAGATGTTCATGCAAAACGGCGCTACCCTATAGTCGGTCTCTATTTGAAGACTCGTCACTTGAATTACGATGCTTTTCCTGTTGAGTCTCAGCCTTCTTCACGCGGATCTTCAGGCCGTTAACAGTTTTGTTATTTAGGTTTTTAACGGCAGCTTTAGCTTCACCAGGTTTTTGCATTTCAATAAAACCAAAACCTTTAGACGTTCCACTCTTTTGATCCATTACCAAGCTGCATTTTAGAACAGTGCCAAATTCTTGAAACAACTTTTCAAGTTCTGCTGCTGTAGTAAGTCGATTCAGATTGCGTATTAATAATTTCATAGTTGTCCCGGTCAGGTTTGTTAAAGAATCATAAGCTTTGATTTACTCAATAAAGTCGAGACGTATCGATGGAGTGAAATTGGGATATTCTCCTGCCTCATTATCCACCAGAATTAACTGATCTCCTCGATCTTTCGACCCCGTTGTATCCTCATCTGAAGATCTGCGGTTTGATCACGCAAAGGCACTCAAAAGGCAAATTCTATACAGCTGTCCTAGTTTTGCGGCTGTCCGTCTTGAGCGAAGCGGATATTAGAGATTTTGATCATTTCTTTAGTCTTTTCAAAATCTATTGAGCTTCGTTTGAGCGAAACCGATGAGTGAGTCCTTTGAGGAAATTACGCAGGAACTGATCACCGCACTTCATGAAATGTTTGTGGGACGGTGCCCGGAAGAGGGAGCTTAGTTCGCTCTTAGAAATGCGCAGTCCTACGCTTTCGATGGTGGCAATGAGGTCAGTATCTCTCATTTCAAAGGCAATACGCAATTTCCTTAGGATCGTGTTGTTATCGATGGTTGAAGTGGGGAATTGTTTAGCGGGTCCATCGCTCGGTCCGCGACGTTGTAGAATCAGTCCATCTAAAAATGCGTGAATGGTTTTCGCGGGGCATCCGAGATATCCTTCATCTTCTTCGTTTTTGAGGAGATTCACCACATCGAGAATAGTCAGTTCTACGCCACCTGATTGGATCATCTGCAGCACTTCTTTGTTTTTAATTTCTAGCGTGTAGCGCACGCTTTTCATCACTTCGTTATTCGTCATGCTGTACTTAGTGATTGGATTAGATTAAAATCGGCAGAATTGAGGCTATCGAAAATATTAATTCTCGGTATTAAAATACTTTTTCTGCTAAGCCCTCCTGAAATAGGGAAATCAGTAATGAATCATCGAGGCCTCACGCCTCAGCGTTTGGCTACAGCGACCGAAGCACGATGAATCAGCTCGGTCGGAAGTGAGGCTTTTTGGTGAGAAAGTTCGGGGTTCTCAATACGATCGATAATCATTTTCGCACCAGTTTGGGCGAGTTTAATTTTGTCAATACGTACGGTCGAGATTTGCGGCTTGGACTTTTTACTATCTGCGTCATCGTTAAAACCGAAGACACTCACATCTTGCGGAACTGAGTAGCCGTCTTTTTGTAGCAAATCGACCAATTCAACCGCGAGGGTATCATTAACCGCGACTATTGCCGTCGGCGGGGTTTTCGATTCAAGCATATACTTGATCATCTCATAAGCCTCTGCGGTGTTACCGATATCCCGTATATTTCTGCATTCGGCAAAGGATAGTTGATGCTTCCCGACAGCAGCAAGGAATCCCGCTTCACGTTGGTTTGCGTTGGTATCCTCGTGATTATAGGCCACAAAGGCTATGCGACGGTGCTTCAGTTTGACTAAGTGATCGACGATCTGCTCGGAGGCCGAGTAGCCGTCAGACGTGACATAATCGACCTTTAATAATTCACGAAAGCCATCCAGCTGCATTAAGGGTATGCCATAGTCGTTGAGTGCGATGACCCGCTTGCGGGGAAAACGACCTAATAGAATGATTCCGTCGACTTTACCTTGGCGCAGAAATCGTGGCGATACGCTATGCTCAATGGAGCTGTCGTGCCCAGATAAGAGCAGGTCGTATCCAGCGCGCTCCAACTCAAATTCCAGTGCCTCCATGATTTCCGCGTAGTAGACATTACGAAAAATCGCCGAACTTGAGGGGTAAAACATTAGACCAATCGTCTCATTCTTTCGGCGGCGCAGATTTCTGCCCGCAGAATTGGGGATGTAGCCGTGTTTCTGGCAAATATCTAAAATATGTTGGCGAACTTCTGGCCGAATCCGTCCTTTATCGTTTAAAGTGTTAGAAACAGTCGCGATTGAATAGCCCGCTAATTTAGCGATTTCCTTAATCGATGTGATACGTTTTGAACCATTCTGTAGCATAAATATAATGTTAGTTAAACAAAAGGCTAACCTAACATGCAAACCCTTTAATCCTCATCTCTTTAGTACTGTGTAAAGCTTTGAAAAGTAAGGTCAAATTTCCTCGCTGAATATTTTTTCGGTCACCCGCCAAAACTTCCCCTGCTTGCGAGCGATCACAAAGGAAGGCATACGCAGCTGTGGTCGTAGTTTGACTGCGTCGCTCACCGAGCTGATATTGAGCTTCAATTCAGGCTTTCGCATGTGCGATCTCAGAAAGTTGATAGCAAACTTCTTCAGACTGGTGGCATTGTTTAAATAGTACATTTCAGCGACGAACTGTGCGTCGTAATCGTAATACTTTACCTGCAGGTAGGGCGTTCCTTTTTTGTCAACGCGCTCCAGCATCTCAATCGAATCCGGGGTGAGCACATGGGCGTCTTTAGAGAGCCTCGCCTGTTTGAGCTTTGTGTCGGGGTCGATCAGTACACAGCCGCAGCTGCGACAATCACGAGCGCTGATATCATTTTGAGCCGAGCATTGGGTGCAGATCTTGAACCGAAAAAGATAGTCGCACGGCGTCAATTCGTAGGTGTCCGCATTGACATGCCCCCCTCGACACTTCCGCCCGAAGTGTTCAACCAGATTGCCATCTTCGTCGACGATTCCCCAGAAGTCATTTACAAATCCACATTCGGGGCAGGGTACTTGGACTTCGACTGATTCCGATGTCGGCTTCTTTTCGCCGATCTCAGGGCTGAAAATGCTATGCCCCATACCAGTGTAATCTAACACCAGACAATCCTTTTTATTTGTGTCCAAACGCAAACCGCGGCCAATGATTTGCTGATACAAGCTAATCGATTCCGTTGGGCGTAGGATCGCGATCACATCGACATGCGCTGCGTCGAATCCGGTCGTCAACACGGATACGTTCACTAAATACTTAAACGCTTTTTTCTTAAAATCATGCACGATCTGGTCGCGCTCACTCAGCTCGGTGGTTCCCACGACCAGCCTGGCCTGTTCAGGCGGAAGATGATTCATGATCTCCTGCGCATGTTTCACCGTTGAGCTGAAAATCATCACCCCCTGCCGCTGGTCGCTCTCCGTAATATCAATAATGTTTTTGATAATCAGGGGCGTGAGTCGTCTTTGCTGGTGAAGCGCCTCCTCTAATTGAGCCATTGTGTAAGATTGGCCACCTTCTATGAGCTCTGAGAAGTCATAAGAGGTCACAGGTATGTCTACCTTTACGGGGGGCGTCAGATATTTGTTGCTGATCATATACTCCAGTGGCAGGTCGTAGATGCAGTGCTTAAAAAAGCGAAGATCCTGAGTTTTTGTCTCCCCGCGGAGTGCGTAATTATAGATCCAGCCGAGCCCTAAGCGATACGGGGTGGCGGTCAGCCCCAAGATGCAAATACGCGGATTGTTCAGCTTGAGCTGCGTGATGACTTTCGCGTATTGACTGTCTGGCTCTAAGCCGACGCGGTGACATTCATCGATCACGACGAGTGTGAAATCTTTAAAGAAGGCATCTTTAGCCTTAGCGACCGACTGGATGCTACCGAATATGACCTTCTGCTCGCTATCTTTTTGATTCAATCCCGCGGAATAGATCCCCGCATGTAGGCCATAACTTTCATACTTCAAATGGTTTTGCTCAACCAGCTCTTTCACATGAGCGAGCACCAACACGCGGCCTTTGGCTATTTTAGCCAACTCAGCAATTACCAAACTTTTACCTGCACCCGTAGGCAGCACGATCACCGCAGGGTTGCGTCGCTTTCTGAAGTAATTGAGAGTGCTATCTACCGCTTCTTGTTGGTATGTCCTGAGTGTATACATGCAGCGAACAAGCTATTTGAAGCTCACCTCAAAGTATAGGAAATTTGCCTGGTACCGAAGGATTCATCAGAGGGATCCGATGGCGGTAGTAAAATATTGAAATTAAAGGCTCCATTTATTTTCTGTAAGGCTGCTAGTTCGATGCCTGGACCTTTGGCTCATCGGCGTAAGGGCTTTGTAGAGAGAGCGTCGGTCATGAGGTCGCTAAATTAATCTGGGTGACGGCAAAGATCCGGAGCCGAGGGCGTTGACTTGTTTGATCGGATGCAGCAAATGCGGTTGCCACTGGGATTTTTAGTTAGCTAAGTGAATGCAAATGGGGGCGTTGATTTTAAATTGTGATCTGGGGGAGGATGAGTGCGTGGCGCAAACCGAACGGCTGATGGCGCTGGTCGGTGCTGCGAATATTTGTTGCGGGGCGCATGCAGGGAATCTTGAGAAAACGCGGGCGACCTTAGAATTGGCCAAGCGTTATAGCGTGCGGGTGGGCGCACACCCAGGGCTGGCGTTCGCCGGTGGTCGTGGCGCTGCCTTACCTTCGGTTGCGGCGTTCGACGCGTTGTTGCGTAATCAGCTCGAAAGCTTTGCTCGTGTCGCAGCGGAGGTCGGCGTGCTGGTGAGTTATGTCAAGCTGCACGGCACCTTGTATCATGCGGTCGAGCAAGCCCCCGAGCTGGCTGAAGTCTTTCTTCGACGGATCCAATTGATGCAGCCCTCGGTCGGTATCTTTGCGCTGGCAGGTGGGACATTTGCGCCGCTCGCTCGGGCATCGGGGATCCGCGTTTGGGAGGAACTGTTTGCCGATCGCGGCTACACCGCCGACGGACAGCTGATGCCGCGCGGCCAAGCGTGCGCGGTGATCGATGAGGTGGCGGTTGCTGTGGAGCGCATTCAACAGTGGTTGGAGAGCGGCCAGATGGCCGTTGAAGGCGGTCAATCGATCGCGCTGACGGGGGAGACCCTGTGCGTGCACTCCGATACGCCGCATGCGTTACAGTTATTGGCGGCCTTGGGACGGCTCGTCGGTTGATGGGTTGTCATCGATGGATGGAATGTTCGGTGTCTTTTTTGACGCGCCTGGCAACAAAATGACGTTCATTTTTTCAGCGCGTTGCGTAACGATGGCCATTACGTCGCACAGTCGTCGCGTGCCGCTTTAGCAAAGTGCGTGCTGGCCCCTGGGCCGGGGCTCTGTGCGTTCGCTAAAGCTTCACGCTGCGGGGTGTTAGGATTTCCCAGTGACAAGGATTTTTAGGGATAGGCAGTTTACACCTGACAAGGGATTTTTCAGGGACACACAGTTTGCAACGGACAACGTTTATTTAGTTGTAGGCCCCAAGCTTGCTCGATGCCGCATAGAATTTAGCCTTCGCCCGCGTTATGCATGCGGCGCTCAGCTAATGGAGGCCGTACGGTTCAGCACGCCATCACGGCGACGTCGAGCGTGTGCTGCGGCAGAATGCAACTAATTGGGGCAAGCAACTAATTAGGGACAGGCTCAATATGAAAGCCTGGCTGGACATTGTGTGAAAGTGAATTTCCTTGTTTAATATGAGGACGCGACGATTGAAGGTAAGGGGAGGGTGTACTGCGGTGTATCACTGCATGACCCGAGCTGTAAATGGTGAGCGGTTGTTCCATGATCGTGAGAAGGAGATCCTGCGGAAAATAATCTGGCAGGTGGCTGATTTTAGCGGAGTGGAAGTGCTGACCTACTGCGTCCTGTCGAATCACTTTCATGTACTAATCCGGGTGATGGGAGATCAGGTTGTCTCGGATGCCGAGCTGATGCGACGCTTTCGGGTGTTATGCCCGAAACCGACCAAGTATCAGACTGAGTCGGCTGAAGTGATGGAATCGCAACTGTGTGCTGGGGGTGTGGAGGCGGATGCTATCCGACGAAAGCTGTTGGCGCGGATGTCGGATGTGTCCGAGTTTATGAAAGCGGTGAAACAACGTTTTTCGGTCTGGTACAATAGATCACATCAGCGTTACGGGACCTTATGGGCGGAACGCTTTAAGTCGGTGCTTGTCGAGGGGAAGGGTAATCCACTGCAGACGATGGCTGCTTACATTGATCTCAATCCTGTGCGTGCGGGATTAGTCGCAGATCCGAAGGATTACCGTTTTTGCGGCTATGCCGAAGCGGTGGCGGGGGTGCCAGAGGCGAAGCGGGGGATGATCCATGTTTGGAGTGATCACGGTGTGAAACGGGTCGATTCGGCGCTGCGCGCGCATCGGATGTTGATTTTTGGTAAGCATGCCTCGGGTACTGGGCTGTCTAAAATGACGCGTGAGCGTGCCTTAAAGATTCTGGATCATGAAGATGGTCACTTGCCGAAGACGGTGATACTTCGCTGCCGGGTGCGGTATTTTACCGATGGTGCGATTCTCGGTTCAGCGGATTTTGTGCGTGGCTTTACGGGTGCGTGGCAGAGGGAGCGAGGGCGTAAGTACGCTCCAAAAGTCAGTGGAATGCGTGGCTCGAATTGGGGAGACCTTGCGGTGATTCAAGGTCTGCGTAGGCGAGTCTTTTCCTGATTTTACTAAGCGGGACAGAAAACTGCCGAAGATGGTGTAGCCATGCTCTTATCGCTTACAGCAGCAGTCCAATCAGGATTTTGGTAATAAGGATCATTACGATCAACGCCACGGGATAGGCGGATACATAACTGATCACTGGCACCTGCGAATCGGTCTTCGCAGTGATGGCTCCAAGAGCCGGGGTCGATGTCATGCCGCCGCAAATACCGCCGAGGGCTTGGAGTGGGTCCAGCTTGAAGAGCTTACGAGCCAGTGGCCATGCGAGGATCAGTGGTACGACGCTAACGAGCATGCCGAGTCCAAACAGTGTGATGCCATATTGCTGTACTGTGGCTACTAGCGAGACGCCGCCTTCAACGCCTGCATTGGCGAGGAAGAAGACTAGGCCTAGATCTTGTAGGAGCAGGCGAGTCGGGCGTGGAATATGGCCGACGATGCGGCCGACTTTACCGAAGTGCCCGAGCAAAAGTGCAACCAAGAGTGGGCCACCGGCTAGGCCGAGTGTAATCGGTGTGCTACCGGGTAGGCCGATTGGAATCAAGCCAGCGACGATGCCGAGCGTCAGCCCGACAGAGAGTGAGAGTAGGTCGGTCGAATCGATTGCAGTGCTACGGTGGCCGATCGCTTTGGCAAAGACTTTGAGGTCTTCAGTGCGCCCGACTGTGGTGAGATTGTCGTGGGCCTCAATGAGTGTGGCCGTGTTTGGCACGAAGGTCAGTCCACCACGGGTAATGCGTGTAATGACGACGCCGTAGTGTTTGAGTGATGCAAGCTCACGGATCGATTTGCCTGCGATCTTATGCTCAGTCACAAGGAGGTTCTGCCGCTCGTTCTCGACATCTTTCAATAGATGGCGATCACTGCGGTGGCCGAGGGTGTCGATCGCGATGGTGATTTCCTTATTGAGTCCGACCAACAGTAGGAGCTGCCCTTGGCTAAATTCATCACTGTAGCTGAGTGGTATAAGTTGGCCCTCTTTGAAGATGCGTGAGACCCGGCAGGCGTTGAGATTGCTAATCCCTGCTTCAGCTATTTTTTTGCCGACTAAGTTCTGGTTGGTCACTTCGACTAGCACCGTAATAACACGTTCATCGGTATTGTCCTCCGCTTCGTGCTCGGCGGCGATGGCGTTGAGATCATGCTTCAAGAGACGTGGTAGTAGCTGCACAAACAGCACGACACCGATCACGCCAAAGGGGTATGCGATTCCGTAGCCGATACTGACACCTGAGGCGGCGTCTGTTAAACTTTCTGTGGCAGCGGCGAGTGCCGGCGTACTGGTCAATGCGCCAGCGAAGATACCAGTTGCCAAATCTACTGGTAGATCTAGGAGCTTCGCGCCTGCCCAAGTGATCGCACCGCCAGTCGCGACGATGACCAGCGCGAGTTTTCCCAACGTCGCGCCTTCGCGGGCGACCGATGCGAAAAAGCGTCCACCCGCGCCGATGCCGACGCAATAGACGAATAAAACTAGACCGAGGGTGCCAATGCCTCCAGGAATGCTATAGCCGAGGTGACCAGCGAGTAGAGCGGTAAATAAAACGCCAGAACTGCCGAGATTGATCCCTTTGATGGTGAAGCTACCGAACAGTAGGCCCGATGCAATGATCGCGAATAACGCGATGAGCGGCTGATCGAGTAGCAGTTGATTAACAGCTTCTAAATTCATGATTGATGCGAATATTGGAATGGTTCAAATGATTCGATATAATCGCAGCGTTTTGGTATTAGCTAGCACTGATCAGTTCTTGAAAAGCGCTTTCATCGAGTATCTGAAGTTCGAGTTTTACCGCCTTGGCATATTTCGAGCCACTGGCTTCGCCAGCTAGCACGTAGTCGGTCTTTTTACTGACACTGGAGCTGGTGCGTCCGCCGACCTTTTCGATCATCGCGCTGGCTTCAGTGCGGGTGAGATTTGGCAGTGAGCCTGTGAGCACGAAGATCTTGCCCGCGAGTGTGCTGTCGCTGGTATCTATGCGGGCGGATTGGAAATTGAGCCCATGCTCGCGCAGGCGGTCAATTAAGGTGACGTGGTCTGGCTCGCTGAACCATGCGTGCAGGCTTTGCGCCATGATAGAGCCGACGCCGTCGACTTCCTCTAGCTGCTCTTCAGTCGCGCTGGCGATGGCATCGAGAGACTCGAAATGTGCTTCGAGATCTTTGGCGGATTGCTTGCCAACATGTGGGATGCTGAGGCCGTGGATGAGTTGCCAAAGGGCGCGTGTCTTACTCACTTCAAGGGCTGCGATTAAATTGGTAGCCGACTTTTCGGCAAATTTCTCGAGTTCGAGCAGTTGCTCGGTGTCGAGTGTGTAGAGGTCGGCTTGGTTCTTGGCGAGTCCGCGCGAGACGAGTTGCTCGACCACGGCGGTGCCGAGATTCTCGATGTCCATGCAGACGCGACTGGCAAAGTGCTGGAGTGCGCGTTGTTGGCGGATTGGATCGTCCTTACGGGTGATACGCCAGACAGCTTCGGTGGGATCGCGTTCGGCGACGATGCCGAGTGATTCTAAATGTGCACCGAAGTCGAAGGGTTGGCTATCGGCTGGGCGCTTGCTCTCGATGACGCTCAGGACTTGTGGGATGATCTCACCCGCTTTTTGCACTAACACGGTATCACCTGGCCGAATGTCTTTGCGGCGGATTTCGTCTTCGTTGTGCAGTGTCGCACGCGACACCGTGGTGCCCGCGAGCTGCACCGGTTGGAGAATCGCGACCGGAGTGACGGCACCCGTGCGTCCGATCTGGAGGCTAATTTCTTTGAGCAAGGTTTCAGCGCGTTCGGCTTCGAACTTATAGGCAATCGCCCAGCGCGGAGCTTTAGAGGTGAAGCCTGCTTCGTCTTGCAAGCGGAAGTCGTCTAGCTTGACGACTGCGCCATCGGTCGGGTAGGTGAAATTTTGGCGAAGTGAATCCAGTTCTTTAATACTCAGCCAAGCCTGTTCGATGCCATCGGTCAGCCAGATTTTTTCTAATACGGAGAAGCCCCAGCGTTTGAGTTTTTTTTGAATCTCGGCTTGATGGCTAAAGAAGCGGGCGGGCTCACATGCGCCGACGCCGTAGAGCACCATGTCCAGTTTGCGCTCACGTGCTTCGGCTGGGTCGAGGAGCTTAATGGTGCCTGCTGCGAGGTTGCGCGGGTTGGCGTAGAGCTGTTGGCCCTCGGCCTCGCGAATCGCGTTGATACGCTCGAATTCTTCGTGGCGCATGTAGATCTCGCCACGCACTTCGAGTAGGTCGGGAGCATTTTCAATTGTATTGGGCAGGCCTGCGATAGGGCGGACGTTCGAAGTGATGTCGTCGCCTTCAGTGCCATTGCCACGTGAGACCGCGCGGACGAATTTTCCTTGTTCGTAGCTTAGGCTGACGGCGACGCCGTCGATTTTTGGTTCAACTAGATAGTTGAGTGTCTGCTCGGGGAAGCGCTTTTCAAGGCGGCGGCCGAACTCGATCAGCTCTTCCATGCTGTAAGTATTGTCGAGGCTGAGCATCGGCATACGATGCGTGTAGCTTGCGAAGGCCTCAAGGCGGTCATCACCGACAGATTGTGTCGGCGAGTCGCCGAAATTAAATTCAGGGCTGGCCGCTTCGAGTATGGCGAGTTCGGTCTTTAATCGGTCATAGGCCTGATCATCGATGCTCGGTGTGGCATCTTTGTAGTAGAGGCGATCGTGCTTGGCGATCTCGGCGTGTAGCTTGGTGATGTCTTTTCGTGCGTTGGGCATAGTGCGTACGTAGCTGAATTCTAAAAAAGAGGGACTATTGTTTGAGCGCAGCTTCGAGGCAGTAGGTCACGGAAATCCCAGTTCGGTAGTTACCTGCCAGATGGAGGCCGTGGTGGTCCTGTTCGATGCGCTCCATATCTGCGAGTTGTGCTGCGTAGCCGAGTTGGTATTGTGGGATGGCTTTGTCCCAGTGCTTGTGGTGCACGAAAGTGGGTTCACCTGTGATGCCGAGGAGCTGTTCCAGCTCTGGTAGCACGGTTCTTTGGAGTGTTTTGGTGTCAGCTGTGGCGCACTCGGGCTGACGCTCACCGCCGACGAATACGGTGAGTAGCACTTCGCCTTTGGGGGCGCGTTGCGGAAAGATACTGGAGGGAAACAGCACTCCGAGGATCTTGCGGCCTTCGCACTCTGGCACGAGTGCGCCGAAACCGTCAATCGGGTGCGCGACGTCGGAGCGTTTAAAGCCGAGGGTTAGCACTGAGACCGGCGGATAATCGATTGCATCTAGGCGGCGAAGTTCACCTTGAAGGGCCGCATCGAAGGGCAGGTGTGAAAGGCGATGTGCGGGAATTGTCAAAATGAGTCGATCAAAGCTATCTTCGATCGTGGTGCCGTCTGGGCTCGACCATGCGACAGTCCATTGTTCTTCAGATTTGCGTATCGAGCGAATGGATACGGCGGTGTGCACGGATTGGCCGAGTGCGGCGGCGAGCTTTTCGGGTAGCTCTGCCATGCCATTCTTAAATGAGATGATACGCTTACGCGGCTTGGGGCCTTTGTTGGCGCGGGCGGCTAGCATCTTGGCGATGCCTCCGCGAATGAGTCCGCCGTGATTCTGGTCGAGTGCGTGTAGTTTCGGGAAAGCGTGCGGGAGTGAGAGCTTTTCCGGATCACCAGCATAGATGCCACCGACCAGTGGATTGATCGCGTAGCGGTAAAGCTCGTTGCCGAGCCGGCGTCGCGCGAAGTCAGCTACGCTTTCTTCGACCTCGGCAGAAGCAACTTTGACGAATGGTTCTTTGAGCACGCGGAGTTTGCCGGCAAATGACCAAAGTGGGCTGGTAATCGCCGAGATTGGACCCATGGGAACCACGTGGGGTTTGCCGCTGCGCACGATGAAGCGTTTGTTCGCTTCTGGTCGAGCTTCGATCATGGAGGAGTTCAGTCCTGGAATGCTGTCGAGAAAGGCTTCGATTTCGAGGCTGTTGAGTAGGATTGAGTTTGGCCCTTCTTCTGCCAAATAGTCGCCTTGGCGGTGGCTGCGCATTGCTCCGCCGGGGAGGGCTGATTGCTCTAGCACGGTGCAGGATTCGCCGCGCTGTTTCAGCTGCCAAGCGCGGGCCAAACCGGATATGCCGGCACCGATGATGCAGGTCTTTGCCGCTGAATGGTGGTCGGAAGCGTCCATATTTGTTTGATTCTGAGTAGGGTTTACGCGTGTGTCGAGTTTGCACCTTGTGATTTTGCCGATGCATGATTCGATTTACGGAGATGAAATATCGTAAATTTGGCAATCTCGGATGGAACGTTTCAGAAATCGGCTTCGGCGCTTGGGCGATTGGAGGGAGTTGGGGCACACAAGGCGACCCTGATTCGATGGCAGCGCTGCATTGCGCGGTCGATTCGGGCGTTAATTTTATTGATACAGCCGAGGGCTATGGCAACGGCCACAGCGAACAGCTGATTGGCAAGTTTTTGAAAGCGCGATCAGAGGAGATTTTTGTCGCAACCAAGACGCCGCCGATGTCGGGGCCGTGGCCGCCCAGTCCGTATTGCCACTGGGAGGATCGCTATAGTGAACGGTATTTACGTGAGAATGTAGAGCAACGCCTGCGTCAGTTGAATGTGGAGACGATAGATCTATTGCAGCTGCACACCTGGACGCGTGCATGGAACCGTGATCCGAAGCCGTTGGAGATCCTGCAGAAGCTGAAGCAAGAGGGGAAGATTCGTGCGGTCGGCATCTCGACGCCCGAGCATGATCAAAATTGTGCGATTGATTTGATGCGTATGGGGATTATCGATTCGCTGCAGGTGATTTATAATATTTTTGAGCAAGAGCCTGCGGCAGAATTATTGCCCGTGGCCGAAGAGCACGGTGTGGCGATTATCGTGCGTGTGGTTTTTGATGAAGGGGTGCTGACGGGCAAATACACCGAGGATCATCAATTTTCAGCGGGAGATTTTAGGAATGATTATTTCGCGGGTGATCGCTTGGCACGGGCAGTGACGCGAGTAGACCGGATTAAATCGAGTCTCGGTGAGGGTGCTCGCAGCATGCCAGAGACGGCGCTAGGTTTTGCACTCGCCCATCCTGCCGTGAGCACGGTGATTGCAGGCACGCGCAATTCGGAACAAGCCGCCGCAAATGCAGCAGTCTCGGACATGCCGCCACTGGATGTGAAGACCTTGAAGGCGTTGCAGTCGCATAACTGGCGGCGAGCTTTCTGGTATGGGGGTAAGTAAGAGGGTTTAGGTGTCCCCTCCTGAGGTAACCCAGTCGCTACGGTATTTGTCACGAGCGGGTTTATCCCGCGATGGCGGGTGAGTGGTTGCTGCTCGCTTACGCGTTCTTCTGGCCGGTCACGACTTCCATCAGAGCTTCGACGCATTCGATCTTGGCGCTCGGTATCATACCGTGGCCGAGGTTGAAGATGAAGCCGGGCTGTTTGCCTGCTTGATCCAGCACACGCTGCGCTTCGATCCGAGTAATCTCAGGGGTCGTCGTCAATACGACGGGGTCGAGATTACCTTGGATCGCGGTGCCGTGGTTAAGTGTGCTGCGCACGCGGCGCAAATTCATAGTCCAGTCGAGGCTGAGGACCGAGGCGCCAGTATGGATTTGATCGGCGGCTTTGTGCCCCATCCCTTTTGCATAGAGGATTACAGGTACGCGTTTTTTGAGCTCCTTAATAATGTGGCGAATCCAGCGCAGCGACCACGCTTCGTAATGCGTAGCTGGGCAAATTGCGCCCCATGAATCGAAGATTTGCAGGGCATCGGCACCTGCGTCGATCTGCATGTGCAGGTATTCGACGATCGCATTGGTGAGCTTTTGCATGAGTGCTTCGAACTGCTCTGGCTGATCCCATGCGAGTTTCTTGATGGCAACAAAATCCTTGGCTGAGCCTCCTTCGAGCATGTAGCAAGCAAGCGTCCAGGGGGAACCGCAGAAACCGAGCAGTGCTTTTTCGTCACCCATTTTAGTGCGAGTGAGTTTGAGCGCTTCGGCGACGTAGTTGAGCTTCTCAGTGATTTTTGATGTGTCGAGTGCGGCAATCTTCTCAGGTGTATCAAGCAAGTAGTCCATGCCGATGCCCCCTTGGTCGCGAAAATGATAGCCCTGGCCGAGTGCTTCGGGAATCACTAAAATGTCCGAGAAGATGACTGCGGCATCAAGTGGGAAGCGTTTCAGCGGCTGCAGGGTGACTTCGGCGGCTAGTTCCGGTGTGCGCACCATCGTGACGAAGTCGTGCTGTGCCTTGAGTTCGCGATATTCTGGTAAATAGCGGCCAGCTTGACGCATGAGCCAGATCGGTGGGCGATCGACAGGCTGGCAATGGGCGGCGGCGAGAAAACGTTGTCGAGAGTTCATTATGAGAATTAGAAATTAGGAAGGGAATTAGGAATGGATAGAGAATTCGATGGAGATCAGCCAGAGATGGCAAAGTAATTTCTAATGCTTAATTGATTTCAGCCAGTCTTTTGGTTTCAGAAAGACGTCGTAGAGCGCGGCTTCGGCAGAATCTGGTTCTGGGTGCCAGTCGTAGTCCCAGCGCACGAGTGGCGGGAGTGACATGAGAATCGATTCGGTGCGGCCTTTGGACTGCAGGCCGAAGTGAGTGCCGCGGTCATGAACGAGGTTGAACTCGACATAACGGCCACGGCGGTAGAGTTGGAAATTACGTTCGCGCTCGGTATAAGGCGCGGCTTTGCGCTTAGCGACGATTGGCTGATATGCTGGCATGAAATGGTCGCCGACGGACTGCATAAAGGCGAGGGCCTGCTCGAAACCACCTGCATTGAAATCGTCGAAGAAGATGCCGCCGATTCCGCGTGGTTCGTTCCGATGCGGAAGGAAGAAGTATGTATCGCAGATATCTTTGAATTTTGAATACAACTCACTGCCGAAAGGAGCGCAGGCGTCGCGCGCGGTTTGATGCCAGTGCACGGCGTCTTCGATGTGCCCGTAGTAGGGGGTCAGATCAAACCCGCCGCCAAACCACCAGATGGGTTCACCTTCTGGTGGTTCTGCATAAAAGAAGCGCACGTTCATGTGCGTCGTCGGCACATGTGGGTTGAGGGGGTGGCAAACGACTGAGACACCCATCGCTCGGAATGGTGCACCGGCCAACTGTGGTCGAGTCGCAGTGGCAGAGGGGGGGAGACTGGCTCCCTGTACATCGGAAAAATTGATGCCCGCCTTTTCAAACACGGCACCGCCTTCGAGCACGCGCGAGCGACCGCCGCCACCTTCGGGGCGGTCCCAATTGTCTTCGCTAAATTGGCAGCTGCCGTCCTCCGTTTCGAGAGCAGTGGCAATGCGGTCTTGGAGGTCGAGCAGGTAGCTGCGGACGATTTCTGGATCTACGATTAACATGAAAGGCAGGAACTTGTTGCAGATTTCGCCGGGGCACAAATACTTTTGAAGATGTCAGAACATCTTTTACCAGACGAGCTCGTCGCGAATTTGCCGAAATCGGTGATTATTTTTGGGTGTGGTTATATCGGCACCGCTTTGGCGGAGGTGTTGTTAGCGGCTGGCGTGCGAGTCGGTGCATTGACCCGCAACGTCGAGAAAGCGGCGCGACTGCGGGAGCTGGGCGTGCACGAGGTGATTGTTGCTGATTTAGATAGTGAGGCTTGGCATCGTCAGTTTTCAGGGGCGTATGAGTCAGTCGTGAATTGCGTGAGTTCTGCGGGTGGCGGCATTGATGGCTATCGGAAGTCCTATCTGGAGGGGCAACGTTCAATTCTGAAATGGACAAAGGGGCGCGGCATTCAGAGTTATTTGTATACTAGCAGCACGTCAGTCTATCTGCAGGATGGCGGCGTGAGGGTCGATGAAACTGCGGATACTACGGACGCGCCGCTGACCGGACAGGTGCTGTGCGAGTCGGAGCGTCTGCTGGCGGATGCTGCTGATACCTTTGGTGCGTGGTATGTGTTGCGCCTCGCAGGTATATATGGACCGAGGCGGCACTATCTGCTGGATTTGTTGCGCTCTGGGGAGTCGGTGATTCCCGGAGTCGGAGACTATTTTCTGAATTTGATCCACCGCGACGATGTTGTGACAGCTATTTGCACTGCGCTGTCATGTCACCAATCGGCAACATCTGGTATTTATAATGTCTCAGATGATCAGCCTGCCTCCAAAGCAGAGCTCGCTGCTTGGTTGGCAGAGCAATTGGGGCAAGTGTCGCCGCGTTTTGATCCTGAGCATGTATCGCCTCGCTTGCAGCGCCGGGGCGGGCGGATGCCGAGTCGTCAGATATCAAGCGCGAAGCTTCGCAAGACATTCGGATGGTCGCCGCACTATGAGGATTTTCGAGTTGGCTATCGCGATCTGTTAGGCATGGAAAAAGTATAAACCCATTTGGAAACTGGAGTTGCCAGTTGCAGAGAAATTTCTATATTTATTACTTATGCCTCTAAATAAAGTTTCTGTTGCCATTCTACTTAAAGAGAAAAGCACTTCCGTCTATTGTATTGCGGTCAATTCGACAGTCAAAGCAGCGGTTTCTGAGATGAATCGGCAACGTGTCGGTTCGATTATTGTCAAGGATGCCGAGACAGTGGTCGGTATTTTTACTGAACGTGATGTTTTGACACGAATCGTAGCTGCTGGGCGTGATCCGAAGACGACTACAGTGAGTGAAGTGATGACGCCGGACTTCCTTTCGATTACGCAGGTTACTTCGGTGGAAGACGCAATGCAGATGATGACCGACAAACGAGTGCGTCACTTACCTGTGATTGATGACCAGCAGCTAATCGGCCTAATTTCGATCGGCGATGTGACGCGTTGGTTGTTAAAGGTGAATGAGATGGAGGCCGAGAATCTCCGTAATTACGTCTTTGGAGAGTATCCTGGTTGATTTATTTTGGTTGAATACTTTTCCTGAAACTTCCGCAGCAACCTCTGCTGTAATTTTTTCTATTCCTAATGAAAACTGAACAATTTGTAGCGGGTGTCCGTATCTTTGCTCAAGGTGACTACAGCGAAGAGGCTTATCGTATCGTGGATGGCAGTGTTGAGATCTCGATCAATGAGGGCCGTTCAAAGGTAATTCTCGCGACACTCGGAGTGGGGGAAGTCTTTGGTGAAATGGGGATGATCGAGCGCATGCCACGATCTGCGACTGCTCGAGCGCTGGATAATCTGACTGTCGAAGTGATTACTGAGGAGGCATTTAATGAGTCGCTTGTTAGCGGAGGCGATATCTTAGTGCCTTATTTGACGACTATTTTTGACCGACTTCGGGTCACGAATGAGCGGCTACGCACTGCGCATGAGCGGCTCGATACGCTACGAAACCCGGCACTTGATGCGAAAGTGACATCGGGTGGCCCTGTGGTTGTAAATGCTGGTAATCTTCTCATCGAGCCAGACTCTGACGAGACTCGCAGGCAGTCTGGGCTAAAGAAACAGACACTCACCAGTTTTCCATTTATACTCGGGCGGCGGGCGGATCTTGCAGCCTGTGTGGATGTCTTTTCGAAGATCCGTCTGTTGATCGGCGACCGTATGCCGTTTCGAGTTTCCCGTTCGCATTGTGCGATTGAGCACGTCAAAGGGGCTTATTTCATTCAAGATCGAGGTAGTAAGCTCGGTTCGATTGTGAACGGAATTCCGATTGGTGCTGCTGCAAAGGACGATCGTGTGCGTCTGCGAACAGGCAGGAATACACTGGTGCTGGGGCCTGCAAAAAGTGAGATACGTTTTATTCTGACAGTGCCTGACTTGATTTCGTCGAGGCCTGAGGCAGATTCGTGGACTTCAGTCGCTCAATCGGCTTGACTCAACCTCTGAGCTTCGTGGACACTCCCGCCCTTTATTTCACAGATTTTAACCCAAACAAAAGAACACTATTATGGCAGGAGTTGGTAAACTAATGAAGCAAGCCCAGAAAATGCAAAAGCAGATGGAGGGCATCCAATCAAAGCTCGCAGATCAGGTCATCGAGGTCTCCAGTGGTGGCGGTGCGATCAACATCAAGATCAACGGTCAGGGTGAATTTCAGGCCTTTAAGATTGATCCTGAATTCTTGAAAGAAGATGCTGATTTCATCGAAGAAGCTTTGCTTGGTGCAGTGCAGGAAGCAGCAGCCAAGGCCAAAGAAACCAGTGAAGAAGCCATGGGCTCTGTGACCGGTGGCATGGGCGGATTTCCTGGATTTTAAACCACTGTATTTGTGACTCCCGCCTTTGAGAAGCTCTTGCAGGAGCTAAAGCGCCTGCCAGGTCTAGGCTTTCGATCCGCCGAGCGCATCGCGATGCACTTACTCGTCGAACAGCCTGAGGCGCTGGAGGACTTGATGGAGTCCATGGGGGAGGCGCGCACTGCGGTTCGACGTTGCGATACCTGTGGTAATATTGCCGAAAGCCCCAAGTGTGCAATTTGCGAAGATCAGCGGCGTACTGCTTGCTCGCTCTGCGTGGTCGAGCACGTGCCGGACCTGATCGCGATTGAGCGTTCGGCCGCATGGAAGGGCCAGTATCATGTTTTACATGGTAAGCTCTCGCCGATTCATGGCGTCGGCCCAGAGGATCTTAATTTACAAAGTTTAAAGGCACGGCTTGAGTCCGGCGAAATCACTGAATTTGTTTTAGCGCTGTCGAACGACATCGAAGGGCAGGCCACTTGCCACTATATTCAAGAAGAGATCGTCGGGCAGCGCCCGATCAAGGTCACTCGTATTGGCTTCGGCCTGCCCAGCGGCGGCGGAGTCACTTACGCTGATTCCGTGACATTACGCAGCGCCCTCGAAGGACGGCGTGAGTATCACTAGCGCGCCCTGCGCTCTGCGGGCGAGTGGATCGTGAGAGTGGTAGTGAATCGTGGACGGCAGGGACAGGCAGGACGGAGGTCTGCCGGAGATGGCGTAGCAATGTCTGTTTTACAAATAGAATGTGACTCGGCATTTCTGCCTATGATCTGTTAACGCTCAAAGCGCTGGTGGTGTCGCACGCACTCGAACAGCAGAATAGACACGAAGATCAGTAGCATGCCGACGAAGGCCACGCCTTTGGGTGCAGAGCTGCTCAGTATCCAGTAGCCAATGAAGGGCGCGAGGGTGCCACGAAAGCCAGTGAGTGCCATGTGGATGCTCATGTAGGAAGATACCTTTTCCTGGGGCGCGATTTTTGTCACCCACAGGCTCCAGATGATTTTGCCGCCACCGGTGGCGAGGCCAACCAAGATCATCGCAAAGGTGAGCAGTATGATATTCTTGGTGAAAAAGAAGCAGGCGATGCCGAGCAAGAAGAAGGCGTTGAGTAGATTACGGGTGGTAATTAAGTGTAGTTTATCGAACAGGCTGCCCCAGACCTTAGTGCTGAGGATGCGTGCTGCGGAAGGCACGACGACGAGTAGAAAGGCAATCGTGGCATTGTCGGCATTGATGCCGAATTCCGGATTGGCAAGGTATTCCACGCGGATCGGCATGGTGATGAGGTTGCCCAATCCGAGGAGCATCCAGCTGCCCAGCAGATAACCAAAGAGGCGATCTTTCCAGATGAGACTAAAGTTTTGCCACGGGTTGCCGACATGGTCGGTGGAGAGTGGGATGCTGGGGATACGATTGGTCGCCCAGCCACAGGCTGCCGCCGCGAGCACCATGATGACGAACAGCAGATGGTAGTAATTGATCGAGATGTCCAGTAACCAACCTCCCAACAGTGAAAACAGTATCATGCTCAAGGCGGTGAGTATGAAGGGCGTCGTCATTCGCTTGCCGCGCTCATGCGCAGGATAGTTCTCCGCGTAGATTTGAATCATCAACGGGCCTTGTTGCACGGTGGCCATTTGGCTGGTGATGATGAATACGGTGAACAGCGTTAAGCTTTGGATGACTGTCGCACCGACCATGAGCAGGGCAGCCAGTGCGAACATGCAGGCCGAGGCCAAGCTGGGGCGAATTTGTCGTTTCGCTACAAAGTAAAGCGTCAGCGGCGTGAGTAGAAAACCGATCGGCCACGCGCCTGCGATGAATGCTTTATAGGTTTCCGGTGCGTCAAAGTGGCGGATCGCAATCAGCAACGCAAAGGTCGACCAACCCGCTTCGAGTATCCCGTAGAAGGGCGCGCGGAGTACATCGTTACGATAAGTCGCAGCGGCGCGGTCGTCGTCGGTAGAGGAGCGCGGAGGGCTGAGATTTGCACCCAAAGGCGTAATGAAGGGCTGAGACATAAGAGGGGGCGTGAATGTTATATGGAAAACATCAGACCATTAAAATCGGACATTGAAAGTTGGACGTTCCCCAACAGTAAGCTCAGGATTGAGGTGTTTCGTGCCTCAAGTCTCAGCTCTCCCACCTCAGCTCTCTGCTACTTGCTCCAATCAAGCATGCGCTTGAGTGGCACGTAGGCTTGTTGACGCATGTCTTCGTCCATCTCGATTTGTGGGCTCATGTCGCGTAGGCAGTCGCGCAGTTTGACGATGGTATTCATTTTCATGAAACGGCAATCGTTACAGGCGCAAGTATCCGTGGGGCCCGCGATAAAGGTTTTGTGTGGTGCTTCACGTTGCAGGCGGTGAATCATGCCTGTCTCGGTGATAATGATAAACTGCTGCGCATCGCTGTTTTGGCAGAAGCCGACCATCTTCTCAGTGCTGCAAACGATGTCGGCATTGTCACGCACGGTTTCCACGCATTCAGGGTGGGCAACCACTAACGCTTCTGGGAACTTGAGTTTGAGCGCTTCGATGGCTTGCTGGGTGAAGAGTACGTGCGCGTAGCACGAGCCTGGCCAGAGCTGCATTTCGCGGCCAGTTTGCTTGGATACCCATTGACCCAGGTTTTGATCCGGCACGAACAGGATGTCGCGGTCGGCGGGGACATTATCGATGATCGTCTTCGCGTTACCGCTGGTGCAGATCACGTCGCAAAGCGCTTTGACCGCTGCCGAGCAATTGATGTAGGCGACCACGTAAACATTGGGATTCGCTGCTTTGTACGCAGCAAGTTTCTCGGCCGGGCAAGAGTCGGCGAGTGAGCAGCCCGCGTTCATATCCGGGAGGAGCACCGCTTTGCTCGGATTAACGATCTTCGCAGTTTCTGCCATGAAGTGCACGCCGCAGAATACGATTGCGTCGGCATCCGCCTCGGCTGCGCGATAAGCGAGTCCGAGTGAGTCGCCGACATAGTCAGCGACACGCTGAATCTCATCCACTTGATAGTTGTGCGCGAGAATGACTGCGTTGCGCTCTTTTTTAAGTGCAAGCACTTCCTGTTGGATCGCAGAGAGAGGTGCTTCTTCGCCATTACGCGGGTTGAAGACCATTGGTTCGTAGTTGAGAGTGGGTGTTGTCATGCGGCTCGTTGGAAAAAGCGGGTCAGAATCAAGTGAAGCGGTGTGCAAGTCAAGCGTCAAGCTGCGCCTGCGGGCTCGGCTGCGCCGAGAGTGAAGAGTGAAGAGTGAAGAGTGAAGAGTGAAGAGTGAAGAGTGAAGAGTGAAGAGTGAAGAGTGGTAGTCACGAGTGAAAGGTGGCGTCCGCACTTGTGCGGGCCAGCAGAGCAGCTTGATGAAAGCCTGAGCAAGCTCAGACGCCACGAACAGAAGCGACTCGCACTCACCTTTCAAGTCTCTTACCTCAGTCCTCAAGTCTCTGGTCTTACCCAAGCGACGCGCCCAGGCCGACTGCGGTAAGAATTTCGAAGGCCCTTTGGCTGTGCTCGATCAGTTTGTCGAGATTGCGCAGGGTGAGCAGCTGAAAGCTCATTTCGCTCTCGCTGACCTTTATTTCGAGGTCGAGTGGGATGAGCCTGAGCTCGAAGGCGCTGCCGTCTGGCTCATAGGTCAGGTATTGAGCGATCTCGTCAATGTCTTCGATCGCGTCAATTTTTTCGGCGATGTTGATCGAGCCGGGGAATTCGACGATCAGGGTTTCGCAGTGATGAGTGAAGCAGGTGTGAAAACGGTCATCTCCAGCAATCTCAGGATTGTGCAGCGCGACGATCTCGGTGCTAAGCTGGTAATTTTTGGGATCTTCTGGGCTCTGGTCGATTCGGACTTGAAGGTCAAAGTCGGGTGTTTTGATGCAGCCGAAACCATCTTCGCAGGTGTAGTGGAATTCGCGGCGCTTGTAGCCGAACAGGCTGCGGATGTCGGTATAGAATTGGTCAACCAGCTCTTTGACATTCTCATGGCCGACTTTGCGTACAAAGGCTTGCGCCGCGGGGTGGTGGCCGTCGGGCAGGTGATGGCTTTTTTGATAGCCTTTGAGGCGACGCACGCGTCCCTCAACCATGCCGACGATACGGCTTTGGAGGGCGGGGGAGTTGCAATCTGAAGTGTCAGTGCTGATAGCGAAAAGGAAAGAAGGTGAATCAGAGCGGGAAAAGTGGCGGGTGGGAAGTGGAAAGTGGGCTGTCTGTTAGAAATAGTGGGTCAGTTGCCATTTTACCTAGATATCCGCATCGTATTATTATCGCGGACAAGTAGGACTTGTTTGAGCCATTGACCGCAATAGGAGTGTGGGCGACTCGCCCACGTTGACCCTGTGTTGCCGCAAAGGAGGGCGACTCGCCCACGTTGACCCTGTGTTGCCGCAAAGGAGGGCGAGTCTCCCTCATTGACCCTGTGTTGCAGCAAAGGAGGGCGACTCGCCCACATTGACCCCGTGTTGCAGCTTAGGAGGGCGAGTCGCCCTCCCTCCTTTAACCTTTTTTCACTAATCGACGAACAACCATTAAAAAGGGGGTATTGAGTCGATTACCTGCTGGGATCTTAGTTCCGATATGAAACCATTTTGATTTTATCGCTTTTAACCCTTTACAAGCCGCTTCAAAAGCTGTGTTTTCCCCATCTTTTCCAACTTTCTCATGCAGAAAACACGTAAATCCATCGCCAAACGCTTCAAGAAGACAGGTACCGGTAAACTCTTGCGTCGCACGCCAGGGCACCGTCACCTCCTTCGTAACAAAAGCACCAAGCAACGCCGTCGTGCGGGTCAAAGCAAACTGGTCGCCCCCGGCCAACGCGCTAACCTCATTCGCGGATTGCCTTTCGCTTAAGTCGAAGAACGTTTGATACTAAAACTCACGCTAGTCGGGTAACATGAAAATGGGCGACCCGACAGCGACCAAATCGAGAGATTAAAGAAACATGCCTAGAGCAACTAATGGTCCGGCAACCTTAAAACGCCGCAAGAAAGTTCTGAAAAAAGCCAAAGGCTATTTCGGAAATAAATCACGTCTCTTTCGCTATGCGAAGGATGCAGTCGACCACGCGGAAGTTTACGCTTACCGCGACCGTCGCAAAAAGAAGTCCGAGTTCCGTTCACTCTGGATCGTTCGTATCAATGCTGCATGCCGTGCAAATGGCATCAACTACAGTCGTTTCATCCGTGGCCTCAAGGCTGCTGAGATCGATATGGACCGTAAGCAGCTTTCCGAGCTAGCGATTCACGATGAAGTCGCTTTCAACACTTTAGTTGAAAAGGCAAAAGAAGCGAACACAGCACCTGCTGCTTAAACTTCGGACTTAACATAAGTCTTTCTTAAGGCCGTCTCTTTCTTGAGGCGGCCTTTTTTATGTGCGGTTTTTGGGAGGGACGACCTCCGTGTCGTCCGAATTTGCCTCTGCGTTCATCCTCTGCGGTACGCGCGGAGGAGGACCCTCCTTTGTCAGTCGCTTCGATCTGGTGCTCTATGAAGAGCCCACAAGAAAGCCCGCCTTGTGAATGGGCGGGCTTTCGAAAGAGTTTGATGAATCGCTTAGATCTTGCCCACGTTTGCATCGCCACGGTGCTCTGTCGCTAAATTATAAGCGACGCGGCGCGTCGGCAGCAGATCGAAGGCTTGCTCCGAGACGGTGGAGTCGTGGTGGAGGTTCATTTTTCGCGGATGAACGCCATGCCTATGGCATTATTATAGGCCCGCAAAGTTTACTTAGTATTATGACTAAAATAGCCTTTGTTGTGTTGTATGAAGGGCAACAATTAGGAGGCCCAGTGTAGGGGATCTGTCCAGGTGTGTTTAACGAATTAAAGTGGCTAGCAATAGTTTGAGTATAAATGCACTGATTGGTGTATTTAAATCTCGACCGCTTTGTAATTAAATTTGACCATTATGAAACACGTAATTTTTATATAATTTAATAATTAACGATTTTAAGATTAATATTTTTTGTATAAAAAGTCGTTATAAACTTAAACAATCAAAAGGTCAATTTTATGAAACTTTTAGTGACTACAGTTCGACGGATTCTAATTGCTTTTCTTTTATTCCTCGGCGGAATTTTTGGGTATGATTACTATGAGGCTCAATCAGTTGGATTACCTCAGGAAATGACACTATGGGATACCCAGTATCGACGCGTAAATGCTCGGTTGTTGGAGGTATGTGATTCATCAGTTCGATTTCAACGTCTAGAGGATGGTCGATACTTTACCGTTCAATTCGACGACTTGTCTTTTTTGAGTAGTCAACGTGTACAGCTGTTTGAAAATTCTCAGGCAATCAATGGTTCAACAGCGGCTGTCAGTCGAATTGCGCGTTTACAAAGCGATCGAAAGGAGCTCCTGCAGCGTATTGAATATTTTGAAGCACGAGCTGAGCAAACCACTTCAGCGATAGAAACGCGTACGTTGGATCGTGACGTCGAACGCTTGTTGGAAGATTTACTCGTGGTCGAGAGACGACTAAAGGAAGCTGGTGTTGAGTTGGACTATACGGCATCGATCAGTCGCAAAGCGACAAGTGGCATTCAAGATATGGGTACGCGGCTCATCGATTTTGGATCTAAAATTTCAGGGAAATTACGTTGAGTCTCAACCCATATGGTCCGGCCATCGCACAAAAAAGCCCGCCAATCGCGGCGGGCTTTCGAAATAGGCTTCGGATCGCTTAGATCTTCTCGATGATCGCATCGGCGAGGCCATAAGCGATCGCTTCTTTTGCGGTCATGTAGAAGTCGCGATCCGTGTCTTGCTGGATCTTCTCGAGCTTCTGGCCAGAGCTGGCGGCGAGAATCGCATTGAGCTCGTCGCGCAGACGTTCCATTTCCATCGCTTGAATATGGATGTCCACCGCGACAGCGACCATTTGGCCGGAGATGAGCGGTTGGTGGATCAATACACGAGAGTGCGGGTAGAGGAAGCGGTTGCCTTTGTCAGCGCCGCAGAGCAGAATCGAGCCCATGCTGGCGGCCATACCGGTGACGATGACTTTGATCGGTGAGCTGATCAGCTTCATGGTGTCATATACTGCCATGCCAGCCGTGATCGAGCCACCCGGAGTGTTGACGTAGAAGGTGATCTCTTTACCCGGAGCGTCTGCTTCGAGGTAGAGGAGCTTCTCGGTGATGTCGCGAGCGGATTTATCCGAGACTTCACCCCAAAGGAAGATTTTACGCTCCTTCAGGAATGTTTCCTGGATTTTTGGGCCTGCGCCTTTGTCTGCGTCTTTTGTTTTTTTGTCTGCCATGAGAATTATTTGGTATCGATTAAATGTGAAAATGCAAATGTGGGAGGTGGCTTAGCCTTCGATCTTGTCGACGCGGCGTTGGTGGCGGCCTCCTTCGAAATCAGCGTCGAGCCAGATGCCGACGATCTTGAGCGCCATTGCTTCGGTAACAGGGCGGGCGCCGATGGAGATACAGTTGGCATTGTTGTGCTCTTTAGTCATCTGCGCGGACCATTCGTCCCAGCAGAGGCCGCAGCGCACGCCTTTGACCTTGTTGGCGACAATGGCTTCGCCGTTGCCGCTACCGCCGAGCACGATACCGTAATCGGCTTTGCCTTCTGCCACCGCCTCAGCCGCAGGGCGGATGAAGTCGGGATAGTCGCAGGACTCGGTGGAGTCGCAGCCGCAATCGATGACTTGGTGGCCACGGTCGCGTAGAAATTGGATAATTGGCGCCTTGAGGGGGAAACCTGCGTGGTCGGTGCCGATTGAAACTGTGAGGGACGTTTTGCTCATTGGAAGCAAACAGTAAAAGCGTGCTGCGACGGTGAGGGCAATACGTAATCTAATGAAATACGAATCGGTTTATTTACCTTTAAACAGAGCAGCATCCAAAGTGGACCAAAGGTGGATGATCCAGCCGAGCTGAATGATGCAGAGAGCCGCAGTCAGGATAAATTAAACGATGGCAATGAGTCGGCGGCCTTGCACGAGCTGTCCGAGTCCTGGGATGAAGGAGCTGCAAAGGGCGGCAAAGGCGCTGCCTGCGGATCCTTGTTGTGTCATATCATTCGGATTTAGGAGGGTGAATCGAAGTGAAGGTCTGTTTTTGATCGAAGTGTTCAGTGATTCCAAGCTCAGGTCAGGTCGATTTTATTGAAATTCAGATGAAAAAAGAGTTGCTTCAGCCTCTGAAGCACCTAACTTCCGCTCTTTTTCCAAAATCCAATAGAGAATTTTTAGTATGGCAAGAGAGCACGTAATGATCGAATGCACTGAGGCACGCGCCGAGGGCAAACCAGTATCCCGCTATATGACCAGCCGCGATAAAAAGCAGCAGCCAGATCGCATCGAAAAAAAGAAGTATAACAAGTTTCTTCGTCGTCATACACTGCACCGCGAAATCAAGAACTAATCCTTTTTGGCGTTTGTGCCTATTTTTGAAAACCCGCCTGAGAAGGCGGGTTTTTTTGTGCCTGTGTGTGGAGGGAAATGCTCCGTCATTTCCATTAGTTAAATCAGGATTCACTGAGTCTCTCGGTGGCAACGACGGAGCGTTGCCCTCCACGGATTTAGACCTACTTGAGGCAATGCGGTCGACGCGGAGGTCGCCGCGCCCTTATCGCTCTTTGTAGTCGATCATTCCGCCTAAAAAAAAACCTCAGTCGTATCACTGAGGTTTTTGAAAGTTTATTTTTTTCTGGGTGATCGCTCGCTGCGCCAGTTCTCGCGGTGCTTTCGAATCCAGTCGAGCAGGGCGCGTTCGAAACCGATATCTTTACCCTTTTTTTCCGATTCAATCCATTTGTGACGAAGGATTTCTTCGCGCTCTGCGAGGAACTCTTGATACAAGCTAGAACGCTCTGCGAAGCCTTTGGAGGGCTTCGCGTCCGTGGTGGTGGGTGACATGTCTTTTTTATCCTTACTCATTACAGGCAAATTGCCTTTGGGGTGAACGCTATGACTTGATACTTAGTGACAAGGCTTTCGGTGGCTAGTTCAAAATCAAAACAATGCAGTTTTAACCAGATACTATGCGTTCAATTGTTCGATGATCTGGCGGGCGACTTTGAAGAATTCTTTCGCTGCCACTGATTCGGGCTCGCTGACGACAATCGGAATGCCGTTGTCGCAGCCGATACGAATCGAGGGGTCGATTGGTATTTCGCCCAAAAGTGGCGTGCCGAGGCTGTTTGCAGTGCTTGCGCCGCCACCTTTACCAAATAACTGCTGGCGTGTGCCATCAGCATTTTCGAGGTAGCTCATGTTTTCGACTACGCCGAGATAGGGCACGTTGACCTTTTCAAACATGCGTGCGCCGCGGCGAGCCACATTGGATGCCGCCGGTTGAGGCGTCGTCACGATCACTGCACCGTCGAGCGGGATGGTTTGCACTAAAGAGAGCTGTGCATCGCCAGTGCCTGGTGGCAGATCGACGACGAGGATTTCTAATTCACCCCAATTCACGTTTTGCGCGAACTGTTGAATGGTCTTCATTATCATTGGGCCACGCCAGACGACTGGAGTGTCCTCGTCTACGAGGAAGCCCATGGACATGGTGCGGACGCCAAAGTTTTCCAGCGGCACGATCAGGTCGTTCTCGATTTCGGGGCGTCCGGAGGCACCGAGCATCAGAGGAATGGAGGGGCCGTAAATGTCGCAATCCATGATGCCGACGCCGGCTTTGCCGTCTGCTTGAAGCAACTGTTGTAGTGCGCAGGCGAGGTTCACAGTGACGGTGGACTTGCCCACGCCACCCTTACCACTGGCAACTGCGATGGCGTATTTCACCTTCTGCATCGCTGCGCTGTTAGTCGGAGTGCTACCGTTGGCTCCACCAGTCGGGCTGGGTTGATTTTTTGGCTGGGAAATTTCCATGCGGACTTTGACGTCCTGTATGCCATCGAGCACGCCCACTGCTGACTTGATGTCGGCCGCAATTTGCTCAGGGATTTTCGTGTCCGCGGTCGTGATTTCGACGCCGATCATGGCTTCGCCATCTTTTAGTTCGACCTCTCTGACGAGGCCGAAGGAGATGATGTCACGGCTAAACCCTGGGAATTTGACCGTCTTAAGAGCTGCTTTGATGCTTTCTGTGTCCACTGTATGTTTTGGTTGAAGAAAATCGATCAGAGTGAAACTCTCTGGCTGCGACTCAACACGAATCGAAAAAATATTCGCGAAAGAGTGGGTTTTGTTGAGAATGAGCAGCCAGATCTCCGTCCCACCTTATTAAAAAAGCGTAGCTTCTGAACCTTGCTGCGTGTCCGAATGATTAAATAAATATTTGTTGAAGTGGATTTGCGTTTGCGGTTCTTGCTAGCCTGCGACTATTTATTACATATGCGCATGTTTCATCATCTTTTGTTTCTTATTGCTTCGTTTTCTCTGCTGACGACTGCCGTTTCGGCGCAGGTGATTGATATCGGCGATGCTGTTCGCCAAGGTGAGGGTCGTTTGGGGATCGCAGTCGACAGCACAGATGCGGCGCTTGCGAAGTTGGCACGACGGGCGTTTGCTTTGCATGGCGGTTATACGGTGACGACCGCAGCGAAGTCGGCTTACACCTTTCAAATCGAGCGTGCCAGTGGCTCGTCGGTGACCCTCACGATTGGCTCTGGTCAGCCTGCGCAGGAACAGTTGCGCCGCGTGGTGCCTGGGCGCGACTTGCAAAACGCCACCCTTCGCGCCTGCGATCTGGCGGTTGAGGCAACTTTGCATGTAAAGGGGTTCTTTGCGGGCAAGCTGGTTTTTATTGGTAAGCAGCGTGGAGTGTCCGAGGTATATACGAGTGACTTGTTGTTTAATCGTGTGCGTCCGTTAACTGCGGATCGTGCGTTGGCGACTGGACCTAATTGGTCGCCAGATGGCACCAAACTGCTCTACACGACTTATTATAAAACAGGTTTTCCCGATATTTATATGATCGATCTGCAGAGTGGTCGTAAGATCCCTGTAGCGACATATAAAGGCACGAATTCTGGCGGCGAGTATAGCCCGAATGGGCGGAGTATTGCGATGTCGCTCACGAGTGCCGGTAACGCAGAGATTTTTGTGACTGAATCGATCGACAAGAAGCCGCGCCGTTTGACGACCAATAAAAGCTTAGAAACGTCGCCGACATGGTCTCCGGATGGTCGCCGTTTGGCCTTTACTTCGGATGCACGTGGCAAGCCTCAGATTTATGAGATGTCTGCCAATGGTGGACCGATGCGTCGCATCCCGACCAATGTCAGTAGCTATTGCTCCGAGCCGACATGGAACCCTATTAAAGAGAACTTGATCGCCTTTACTGCCGCGGTGAGCGGTGGTTTTCAAATCGCGTTGTATGATTTTAAGACTCGTTCGAGCCAGATTCTGACCACCGTGTCACAGTCTGCGGTCGAGCCAACATGGATGAATGATGGTCGTCATTTGGTGTTCACACAGCGTCAAAACGGGCGAATGCGCCTGATGTTGCTGGATACTGAAACCAAAAAAGTTAGTTCGCTGCATGTGCCAGACTTTGGTGATGCCTCCTCAGCTAGTTTCGCGTATTAATTTGTAATACCGAAAAGTTGTCACAATCGGTTGTTGAAGGTCTCTGACTCAGTGGCGTCTGCGCTTGCGCAGGCCAATTTGAGCGGCTTGTTTATCTTCGGACCGCGGCAAGCGACGACATCACGTAAGAATTTTCGCAATGTCACTAAGTGACTTATGTGGTAAAACAGTGACGTTGCTTTTCGGTTAAAACCCGTCCTATCTTGTCGGCATGAATTGGAAAAAAGTCCGCGAGTTTGAAGAGATAATTTATGAAAAGTGCGATGGTGTTGCGAAGGTGACGATCAACCGCCCGCATCGTCGCAACGCATTTACGCCGGATACGGTATCCGAAATGATCGAGGCCTTCACAGATGCGCGTGAAGACACGTCAGTCGGTGTCGTGCTGCTGACTGGATTTAACCCACAGACCGACGGTAAGTTCGCATTCTGTGCGGGCGGCGATCAAAAGATTCGCGGCCATAAAGAGGGCGGCTATATCGGCAAAGATGGTGTGCCGCGCCTGAACGTGCTCGATTTGCAGAAGTTGATCCGTTCGATGCCGAAGGTCGTGATCGCTCTGGTGGCTGGCTTTGCGGTAGGCGGTGGTCATGTCTTGCACGTGGTGTGCGATATGACGATTGCGGCGGACAATGCGGTGTTTGGTCAGACTGGACCAAAGGTTGGTAGCTTTGACGGTGGTTTTGGTTCGAGTTATTTGGCGCGTATCGTCGGCCACAAAAAGGCGCGTGAGATTTGGTATTTGTGCCGTCAATATAATGCGCAGGAAGCGATGGATATGGGCTTGGTCAATAAGGTCGTACCTTACGAGCAACTCGAAGCCGAAGGATTTGAATGGGCGCAGCAAGTGATGAATCATAGCCCACTGTCGATTCGTTGCCTCAAGTCGGCGTTCAATGCGGATGTCGATGGTCAGCAAGGCCTGCAAGAACTCGCAGGTAACGCGACGATGCTTTACTATCTCACCGAAGAGGGCGAGGAAGGCCGCAAGGCCTGGAACGAGAAGCGCGCGCCCAATTTCAGGAAATATCCTTGGCTGCCGTAGCGTGCTGTCTTAATCCTACTCATAATCCTCATCTTAATCGATTCGTTGGGGATTAGGAGTAGGATTACGAGTAAGAGTAAGAGTCCCTCCCCTACAATTGCACCTCCACCGCGCTCGATGCGCGGCAGGCTTTAGTGCGAGCGGTATCGATCGTCTCGGCGCGGGCTAGGGCCACGCCCATGCGCCGCTTGCCGTTGACCGCTGGCTTGCCGAACAGGCGTAGCTGTGTGTCAGGTTCGCTCAGTGCTTGTTGCAGATTGCCGAAGCTGACTTGCTCCGAATTGCCTTCGACGAGGATGACGGAGGAGGCGCTGGGGCCAAATTGGCGAATACTGGGGATCGGCAATCCTAGAATGGCGCGGGCATGAAGTGCAAACTGCGTTAAGTCCTGCGAGATCATGGTGACCATCCCTGTATCGTGCGGACGTGGGGAAACTTCGCTGAAGATGACGGTGTCGTCCTTAACGAAGAGTTCAACGCCGAACAGACCGTAGCCGCCGAGGTTGCCAGTCACCGCTTCGGCCATTTGCTGGGCGCAATTAAGTGCGGCGTCGCTCATGGCTTGCGGTTGCCAAGATTCGCGGTAGTCGCCATCGACTTGGATGTGGCCGATCGGCGCACAAAAGCTGGTGCCATCGACGTGGCGCACGGTGAGCAGGGTAATCTCGTAGTCGAAATCGACAAATCCTTCGACGATGACCTTGCCCTTGCCCGCGCGGCCGCCTGCTTGGGCGTAATTCCACGATACTTCGATGTCGGCTTCAGTTTTCACGACGCTCTGACCTTTGCCGGAAGAGCTCATGATTGGCTTAATGACGCAGGGCATGCCAATTGCGTGAATCGCAGCGGTGAAGTCTTCCAACGTGTCGGCGAATTGATACGGCGAGGTGAGGAGGCCCAGCTCTTCGGCTGCGAGGCGGCGAATGCCTTCGCGGTTCATCGTGAGTTGGGTGGCGCGAGCGGTGGGGATGATGGTGGTGAGGCCGTCCTTTTCAATCGCGGCGAGTGTATCAGTGGCGATGGCTTCGACTTCGGGCACCACGAGGTCGGGCTTTTCTGCTTCGATCACGGCTCGGAGCGCGTCACCATCGAGCATGGAGATGATATGCGAGCGGTCGGCCACTTGCATGGCTGGTGCGTCGGCATACGCATCGACGGCAATGACTTCCACGCCGTAGCGTTGTAATTCGAGGGCGACTTCTTTGCCCAGTTCGCCTGAGCCGCAGAGCAGCACTTTTTTTGCAGTCGATGTAAAAGGAGTTCCGATGGAAGACATGTAGCGAGTTAATGGCAGGTGAGGTTCGGCTTCAACTCAAACTTGCAAATGCCTGCAGTCCGCTTCATTTTATAATTCTTCCTGTCTAGTGCTGCTTTTTTATCGTCACTTCAAGCGTTATTCTTGCCGGCTGCAGCTGGAGACTCTGTTAATTTAAACTACTGTTATTATGACTATTGGACTGATTTTTTTTGGTGTGTGTGTGCTGCTTGTCGTCTTCATGGCATTGTGGGTGATGGGGATTTACAACGGTCTGGTGACCTTACGAAATCGCTTTAAGAATGCGTTCGCGCAGATCGATGTGCAGCTGAAGCGCCGCTATGATTTGATTCCGAATCTAGTCGAGACTGCCAAGGGCTATCTCTCGCATGAGCGCGAGACGCTGGAGGCGGTGATTACTGCGCGCAATGGTGCGGCTTCTGCTGGCCAGGCAGCGGCGAGCGATCCGAGCAATCCAGACGCGATCAAACAGTTAATGGGGGCCGAGACCGCGCTGACCGGTGCAATGGGTAAATTCTTTGCGTTGTCGGAGGCGTATCCAGATTTGAAGGCCAATCAAAACATGATGCAACTCACAGAGGAGCTGACTTCGACGGAGAACAAGGTCTCGTTTGCACGTCAGGCCTACAACGACTCGGTGATGACATATAATACCAAGCGCGAAGTGTTTCCTGCCGTATTATTTTCTGGAGTCCTAGGGTTTCGCGAAGCGCAGCTGTTTGAGATTACCGATGAGCGCGAGCGCGAGGCGGTCAAGGTTAGCTTCTAGTCGCGGCCAGTTTAAAAAATGGATTTTTTTGAAGCCCAAGAATTGGCTCGTAAGCGCACCCGCCTGATGGTGGTGCTGTTTGCGATGGCAGTGCTGAGTATCGCTGCTGCGTTGTATGGCGTTGTGGTGTATGTGACAGGCGCGGGCTTCCTTGATGCGGAAGGCGCGCTGCGACAGCCGATGCAGCTGTGGCAGCCGAATCTATTTTTTGGCACCTTGGCGGCAGTGGTCGTATTAGTCACTGCTTGCTCGCTGTTCAAAGTGGGACAACTGCGTTCGGGTGGCGGTTATGTGGCACGTTCCATGGGTGGGCGTGAGATCGAGCATACGACACAGGATGCCGATGAGCGCATGTTGATGAACATCGTCGAAGAGATGTCGATCGCCTCTGGTGTGCCGATGCCTGAGGTCTATTTGTTACCAGAAGATGGTATCAATGCCTTTGCCGCCGGGTTTAGTCCTGCAGATGCGGTAGTGGCGGTGACGCGTGGTTGTGTGCGCACCTTGAATCGTGATGAATTGCAGGGCGTGGTCGCGCACGAATTTAGCCATATCTTGAATGGGGATATGCGCATGAATATCCGCCTGATGGGAGTGCTGTTTGGCATCATGGCGATTGCAGTGCTCGGGCAACTTGTTTTCAGAGGTACCGCGCAGGCCAATTTCTTGGGTGGCGGCCGACGTCGCAGCAAAGAGGGTGGCGGCGCGTTGATCGTGATTATGGTGATCGGCATCTCGGTGATGACGATTGGCTATATTGGGGTATTTTTCGGTCGTATGATCCAGAGTGCGATTTCGCGGCAGCGGGAGTATTTGGCGGATGCCGCGGCGGTACAGTTTACTCGTAATCCGGAGGGCATCGGCGGCGCTTTGAAGAAGATTGGTGGGGCACCGTTGCATGGCGCGGTGGCGAACGCGCACTCGCAGGAGGCCGCGCATTTCTTTTTTGCCAGCGCGCTCAAGTCAAAAAGCGTCAGTCTATTTGCGACCCACCCGCCGTTGGAGCAGCGAATCGCGGCGATTGAGCCAAATTGGGATGGAAAATTCGTCAGTGGCGAGCGCCGACAGTCAGCGCGTCGATCCACTTCGAAAAAGCCAGAGGCGACGCCAGCGCCTTTGCAGGCACACGATTTTATCAACACAATCGGTCAAGTCAGTGCTGCGGCAATTCTGAGCGCGCAGGAAATACATGGCCAGATCGGTAATGATCTGGATCGCTTACACCAGAGCCGCGAGGCTGCTGGTGCGGTGTTGATCGGCTTGCAGATTTCGGCCAGCGCGGTCGACGATGATGCGGCTCAATTACTGACGGCAAAGAAGCGCCTAGATGGAGCGGTGTATCGCGAGACCGTGGAGTGGTTGCCACGGCTACGTGCGCTTAATTTGAATCAACGCTTTGCCTTGTTCGACGCGGCCTTACCGATGGCGGTGGGGCGAGATCTTGAAGCCTTCGTTCCAATTTCAGAATTGATTCATGACCTAGCGCACAGTGATGGCTCGATTGAATTGGAAGAACTCGCACTGTTACGTGGCGTCGCTGGCTATTTGCAAGGTCGTCGCGAGCCTAGGCGCAAAGTAAAGCCGCTTAGCCCTGTAAAAATTGAAATGCCGCTCTGTGTGTTGCTCTCGGCGATTACTTATACTGCGGCCGTTGAGCCTGCTGCGCGCGAGTCTGCTTTTCAGCAAGGCGCGCGCAAATGCAACCGCTACATGTTGAAGGAATCAATTCTATTGCCCGAAGAGACGATTACTTTCGAAGCCTTGGAGGTCGCACTAGATTTATTTATGCACTTACCGTTGCCACAAAAAAAAGTTATTTTTGAAGGTGCCTTGGCTGTTGTGTTGGCCGATGGCAAAGTCGCTCAAGACGAACTAAGCTTGGTTAGGGTTATCGCTATCAGCCTGGGCTTACCAATGCCACCGCTGATCAGCGAGTGACATTCAACGTTACAGCGGGGCTCTCCACTTGCCGTGTTCTTTGATCAAATCAATTAGGCGGTCGAGGGCTTCTTCGGCGGGCACGTTATACTTTACGCATTGTTTGCCGACGTAGAGATTAATTTTGGCGGGGGCGCCACCGACATAGCCGAAGTCAGCATCAGCCATTTCGCCAGGGCCATTAACGATGCAGCCCATGATCGCGATGGTAACACCTTTGAGGTGGTCGGTCCGTGCGCGAATGGTTTGGGTGACACTTTGTAAATCAAACAGGGTGCGACCGCAGCTTGGGCAGGCGACGAATTCGGTTTTGGTGATGCGTGCGCGTGCGCCTTGTAAAATATTATAAGCGAGCGTGGTGGCTTTTTCGAGGAGTGGTTCGGTCTCGATGCTGATCGCGTCGCCGATACCATCGCAGAGCAGAGCGCCGCTGAGAATGCTGCTTTCGAGTAGGCGATCTGAAAAGTAGTCTTTCGGCGCAAGCGTGTTCGTTAGTGTATTACGTATCCAGATCGGTGCGTCCGGCACGAAGGCTTGGGCAGCTTCGGCAAGGGTACGGTAGCTGCCGACGGGGTGGTTGGGCGATTCTGATGCAGAGCCCGAGTAAGCTCGAACGCCACTGGTTAGAATGAGTCGCTCGCTGCCCATCGGGGCAAGTTGTGCGCCGATCTCCTCGCGCAGGGCGTCGGCTTGGCAGTCAATGGCGCAGTTGAAACCTTTTTGGCGGCAAAACTGTAGTAGGTTGGTCGCGTAGTAGGCGTCTTCCTTTTCGATGTGTTGCAGCAGGGTGATGCCGGCGAGGCCGTCTTCGGGCCATTCGAATGCTTCGAGGTCAGTGAGGTCGACTGCGTCCGAAAGTTCGAGTACGAAGGCTTGTACCACACTATGCAGGGCTTCGTGTAGTCCAGTAAATGCGGTGAGGTCGCCGCTGCTGTTGATCTCCACTTGGAGGCCTTCGAGCTTACTTTCTTTGAGCGAGCTCTGGGTGCGGCAAACGTCTTGGATGATTTCGCTCGTTGCGCTGATCGGGTGCTGTGTTTTGACGATCACGGCGGGGACGACGTCGCCGCCGATGCTACATTTCGGGCCGAGCTCAATGACGCGGGCGCTGCGGCGATTGAAGTCGAACGGGTTAATGCTGTCTTTGCTTTCGGCCGAAAGTGGTAGCTCCGCCTGCTGGTCCCAGAGCGCCATTGCTTTGTCGGCGAGATCGCGGGCAACGGGCACTTCGTAAATGGGATCTTCGGTAAGTGAGACGCGGATGGTATCGCCCAGACCATCGTTGAGCAGTGCGCCAATACCGATCGCGCTTTTGACGCGGGCATCTTCGCCGTCGCCAGCTTCGGTCACGCCGAGGTGCAGCGGGTAGTTCATGCCTTCTTCGGCCATGCGTGCGGCGGTCAGACGGTAAGCCTCGATCATGACTTTGGGATTACTCGCTTTCATCGACAGGCAGATGTCGTGATAGTTGTGACTTTCGGCGATACGGATAAATTCGAGGGCGCTTTCAACCATGCCGAGTGGTGAGTCACCGTAGCGATTCATAAGTCGGTCAGAGAGGGAACCGTGGTTGGTGCCGATGCGCATGGCGCGGCCAAGCTCTTTGCAGCGCAGAACGATCGGCGAGAACGCTTGGTGCAGGCGCTCGAGTTCTTCGGCATAGGCGGCGTCGGTATATTCGAGGACGGCGAACTTCTTTTTGTCGGCGTAGTTGCCTGGGTTGATGCGGACTTTTTCGACGTGCAGCGCGGCTTCCATTGCAGCGGTTGGCAGGAAGTGGATGTCGGCGACCAGTGGCACGTCGCACTTAGCGGCACGAAGCTTCTTGGAGATTTCGCCGAGGGCTCTGGCCGCGGCTTTATTGGGTGCTGTGATACGGACGATCTCGCAGCCTGCTTCAGCCAAGGCGAGCGTTTGCGCCACGGTGGCGTCGACGTCCTGCGTGTTGGTCGTCGTCATCGATTGAATGCGAATCGGGTGGTTGCCGCCGATAGCGACATTGCCGACGTGGATGACACGTGAATCGCGACGCTTCGCCTGGAAGCGCGATGTGCAGTAATCGAGATTGGAGAGAGCTGTCATTGGAAACTGTGGTGCGCGGTGTTGCATAATCGCGGGATAAACCCGCTCGCTACGAATAATGGTATTGATCGCGGGGTAAACCCGCTCGCTACAAATAATGGTATTGATCGCGGAGTAAACCCGCTCGCTACAAATAATGGTATTAATCGCGGAGTAAACCCGCTCGCTACAAATAATGGTATTAATCGCGGGATAAACCCGCTCGCTACGAATAATGGTATTGATCGCGGTGTAAAACCGCTCGCTACAAATAATGATATTGATCGCGGGATAAACCCGCTCGCTACAAATAATGGTATTGATCGCGGGGTAAACCCGCTCGCTACAAATAATGGTATTGGTCGCGGGGTAAACCCGCTCGCTACGAATAATGATATTGATCGCGGGGTAAACCCGCTCGCTACGAATAATGGTATTGATCGCGGGGTAAACCCGCTCGTTACGAATAATGGTATTGATCGCGGGGTAAACCCGCTCGCTACGAATAATGATATTAATCGCGGGGTAAACCCGCTCGCTACAAATAATGATATTGAACGCGGGGTAAACCCGCTCGCTACAAATAATGGTATTGATCGCGGGGTAAACCCGCTCGCTACAACAAACGTAGCGACTGGGTTTACCCCAGGAGTTTTTTAAGTATTTCTTCTATTATTCAGCGCTTTCAGGCGCCTCGATGGCTTTGACTTTTTCGACGACTGGTGTCGCCGCAGGCGCTGCTTCAGGCTCTTCGCCTTGGCCGATGCCGATGTCTTGGCCGACGCGCTTGACGTCGAAGAACGAGACGTAAATCACAAAGGAGAGTAGCATGACGATACAGGCGGTATACGCACCTTCCATTATTTTACGAGGCAGCGGGCGGCCGGTGGTTTTTGAGATCGTGGCGAATAGCATGTGGCCGCCATCAAGCACAGGGATTGGTAGGACGTTGAAGATCGCGAGATTGACGTTGATCAATGCGAGGAACCAAACGAGGTCGATCCAGCCATAGCGGGCCATCGCAGTGAGACCGTGCACGATGCCGACGGGGCCACTCATGTTGCGCACTTTGACGTCCGATTTCTGGCTGACGAGCGCGACGAGTGTCATCTTCATGGTGTTGGCCATGATAGTGATCTGCTCAAAAGGGTTGCGATGTACCCGCTCGGTTTGCGCTTCGTAGTAATAGGCGAATCCAAAACGTGGGGATTCTTCACCAGGTGCGATTCTAGGCTCGATCGGCAGGATGACTTCTTGGTCTTCACGTAGGAGGGTGACCTCGATGCTGCCGCCTTGATGGTTTTTCAGATAAACGCTCAGAAAGGCTGCGGAGGTAATCGGCTCGCCATTGAGGGCAATGGGTTGGTCGCCAGGCAACATGCCTGCTTCAAATGCGGGCATATTCTCTTGCACCATGCTGACGACGAGATCGGTACCAGGTTGTACGCCGAGGGTGCGGATGTCTTCGGAGGTGACGAGCACCGGGTGAGCAGTGAGGGTGAGCTCTTTATCACCACGCAGAACAGTGACTTCGGTGGTGGGGATGCCTGCGCCGTTGCGACCGGTGCCGGTCATCACCGCATTTTGTAGCTGCATCCAATCGCCGATCCGCTCGTCATCGATTTCGAGAATGGTGTCACCTGCGAGAAGGCCTGCTTCGAAGGCTGGACCAGGCACGATTTCGCCGGCGGAATTGACGATTTGCTCCGGGGCGACGTCGACTACAGTGGTTTTAATAATGTCGCGACCGACACCCCAAAGAATGAGGGACAGGCAGAATGCGAGGATGATGTTAAACACAGCGCCCATCACGGCGACGATCATCTTATCGGCATAAGAGATCGGTGGGAGGTCTTCGGACTCGTCTTCTTCGCCGCCTTCGAGTCGGCCCATGTCGGCGAGCTGTGGCAGTGAGACATAGCCGCCGAGCGGCAGCAGTGAGATGCGGAAGTCGGTGCCGCGCCATTTCCAGCCGAATAGGCGCGGGCCGAAGCCGATTGAAAAGCGGTCGGCGATCAAGCCGCGCTTTTTAGCGGCGATAAAGTGGCCGAGCTCGTGGATGAAAATACAGAAGCTCAGCGCGAGCAGTGCAATGGCGATATAGAAGATATTGAGAAGCATGGCGGAGATGAGAGACCTGAGGGCTGAAACTTGAGATCGGAGGCCCGAGGTGGGAGAATTGAGAGCCGAAAATTGAGGTTCGAAGGCTGGGACGAGTTACTGTGATTTAAAGTCGCGGGCGACTTGTCGTGCGCGGTGGTCGATCTCTAGCAGTGCGTCGAGGTCGGCGGCGGAGGCAGGGTTGATGTTACTGAGAGTTTGCTCGATCACGCGTGGGATGTCGAGATATGGAAGTTCGTGGGCGAGGAAGCGCTCGACGGCGACTTCGTTGGCCGCATTAAAAACCGCTGGGGCACTACCGCCGGTGCGCATGGCATCGTAGGCGAGTTGCAGACAAGGGAAGCGGGCTAAGTCCGGTGCTTTGAAATCGAGTTGAAAGGTTTTGCTGAAATCCATGGTGGCATCCACCCCCGGCGCGCGGTCGGGGTAGAGCAGGCAGTGCTGGATGGCAAAGGTCATGGAAGGCGGGCTGAGCTGCGCGAGGATCGAGCCGTCGATAAATTGCGCGAAGGAGTGGACGATGCTCTGTGGGTGAATGACCACCTCGAGGCGACTTGGTTCCAAGCCGAATAGCCAGTGTGCTTCGATCAGTTCGAGGCCTTTGTTGGCCATCGTTGCGGAGTCGACAGTGATCTTCGGACCCATTGACCAGTTGGGATGCTGGGTGGCATCGGCTGGTGTGACGCTGGCGAGCCGCTCAATCGGTGCGTCGCGAAATTGTCCGCCAGATGCGGTCAGGATGAGCTTGTCGAGATGTTGCTGTGAGTGGCCTTCGATGCATTGAAAGATGGCGTTGTGCTCGCTGTCGGTCGGAAGTAGGCGCACACCTTTGCGCTTGGCTGCTTCGATCACGAAGGCTCCGCCGAGGACGAGAAGCTCTTTGTTGGCGAGCGCAATGTCCTTGCCTGCTTCGATGGCTGCCAAGGTCGGCTTGAGCCCACAGGCTCCAACCACGGCGACCAGTACGATGTCGGCTTCGGCTAAGGTCGATATTTCGAGTAAGCCAGCGTCACCGCAACCGAGTTGAGTGTTGGCGGGAAAGTTGTTGGCTGCTTTGGCTTCGGCGTAGGCAGCTTGGCTGGAGAGCGTGGCATGCGCTACATTGAATTCGTGACAAATAGCGGCGAGTTCGACGTGGCTGGAGTGCGCGGCGACGCCGACGAGTTCGAGGCGGTCCGGATGTTCGCGCAGGACGCGAAGGGTGCTACCTCCGATTGAACCAGTCGCACCGAGTAGCACGACTTTTTTTTTCGCGGTTTCGACCATTTAGAAGATGAAGTATTTGAACATCAAATACCCGAGCGGTGCGGTAAGCAGCAGGCTGTCGGTCAGATCAAAAATGCCGCCGATGCCGGGGATGATGGTGCCGGAGTCTTTGACATCGGCTTGTCGTTTGAAGGCGGACTCGACCAGATCGGATGCGATCGAGGCGATGCCGATTGGGATCGCCATCAATGCGGAACGCCACCAGGTGAAACCTTCGGGGGCATAGGAATTAAAGATGCCAAGAATGAAGAGTCCGATGAGCATGGCAAAGACGATGCCGCCAGCGGCGCCTTCGAAGGTCTTTTTAGGGCTGATCACAGAGAGGGGCGTTTTGCCGATTTGCATCCCGACGAGTAGGCCGCCGACATCGGTGCATTTGGCAACCGCGACGATCCAGATCGTGAGAAAGATACTGGTGGCGTCGGTGAAACCGTGGAACTCCGCCATCTTCACTACTTTTACGAAAAAGTGGAGCATGAAGGGCACGTAGAGGAGCCCGAAAAGCGTCGGCATGAAGCTGCGTAGGCGGCCTGCTTGTAGATCTTTAATAATGATCGTCAGCGCAAGTGTTAGAAAGCAGAGGATGAAAATATCGGTGCCGGCATCGACTCCGCCGAAGTAGTAGGAGCCTAAAATGATGATGGGGCCGCAAGCAAGTCCGAGCGACTTGATCGGCTTGAGCCCCATTTTGTCGAACAGTTGGTAGAGCTCCAGTTGCGTAAAAAACGCCAGACCTGCGAGTAGCCAGACGCCTGCGTCGATGCCGAAAATAAGTAGTGAGACTGTGACGATCAACCAGAGGATCGTGAAGCTGAAGATTCGTTGCTTCATAATAAAATAGTGAGAGTGGAAGTGAGAGTGAGGGTGGAAGTGAGAGTGACGAAGCGCGAGTAGTGCGTAGATGGTCTGTGAGGTCTGCCGAGCTGGCCCCGCAGGGATGGCTGAACTGGGTGCCTTTTGGGCAAGTGAAGGAACAAATTGAAAATTAGCTGTCTTGCAATTGTTCGGCAGTTTTACCGTAGCGTCGTTCGCGGGATGCGTAGTCAGCGAGTGCGGCTTTAAAATGTGATTCGTCGAAGTCTGGCCATAGCACGGAATTAAAGTAGATCTCGGCGTAGGCGGCTTGCAACAGTAAGAAGTTGCTCAGCCGTGCTTCACCTGAGGTGCGGATGACTAGATCGGGGTCGGGCAGGTCGTTGGTGTAGAGGTAGGGGCGCAAGCTGTCGTAGTCGAGTGTGTTGGGATCGACGGTGCCAGCTTGTGCGGCTTGAGCGATGGCTTTCACGGCGTCGACCACTTCGGTGCGTGAGCCATAGTTAAGTGCGAGCGCGAGGGTATGTTCGGTAAATTGTGCGGTGGCGGCTTCGGACTTGCGCAGCCGGTTTTGAATGTGCTCAGGGAGTTCTTTATAACGGCCGACCATGCGTAGGCGGATTTTACGCTTAATCAGTTCGGGCAGTTGATCGGCAAGAAACCGATCCAGTAGGCCCATGAGCGCATCGACTTCGGCTTTTGGGCGGTTCCAATTTTCGACACTAAAGGCATACAGGGTGATGATTTCGACGCCGTTTGCCTGAGCGGCTTTGAGGGTGCGCTTAACTGCCTCTGCGCCGCGCCGATGGCCTTCGATGCGAGGTAGGCCACGTTCTTTGGCCCAGCGACCATTACCATCCATGATGATAGCGACATGTCTGGGGGGGCGATCCTTCGAGATTGGAGTGGAATTCACGGTGATGACTATGAGGAAAACGTAAGATGGGGCTCTGTGTGGCTGGTTGGGTGAGCTTGATCTGAAAGATTTTATAAAAAGCCCTGCACGCTCGGGTGCAAGGGTAGAGCGTCTAGAGTGGTGTGTTGTAGAGCATTTTTTTTACCGCCGACATTGCTAAGCTTCAGATTTCTCGGCTCGCATCTTTGCTGGATGATCGATCCACTTTAGCGATGCCTGTGGGCACGGTTGAGGCTGAGTGCGCTATGCGCACGTTAAAAGGTAGGAAAGTGGAAAGGTGGGAAAGTTGCAGGTTTTAGGTTCGCACCTCCATACCTTCGCCCATTCTCACCTCTGTCTTCGTCAGATTTTATATCTGATAATCCGAATCCGCGTTGGATTCATGGAGTCCACATTCGCGCTTAAGGCCACCGAAGCGTGTATCTTCGGCGCTCATGCCTTCGCCGAGTTTACTGGTGCTGTGCCAGTCGCCGATCGATACATAACCTTCATCCCAGAGTGGATGATAAGGCAGGTTGTTTTCAGTCAGGTAATTGTAGATGTCGCGCTCGTTCCAATCAACGATTGGATACACCTTCATGATCTTGTTTTGCTGTTCGGCGACGGTGCGCTTCTCGCGCGAAGAGGATTGGTGCCTGCGTAGCCCCGAGAGCCATGCAGACGCGCCGAGTTCTTGAACCGCGCGGTTCATTGGCTCGACCTTGTTGATTCGATTGTATTGACCGAGGCCTTCGACGCCTTGTTCCCAGAGCTTACCATGCACTGCTTCTTGTTGAGCCGCAGATTGGCGCGGAAAGTAGGTCTTCAGGTTTAAATTCAGCCGTTCGGTCAATGCCTCTGCAAACCGGTAGGTTTCGGGAAACAAGTAGCCCGTATCGATGAAAATGACCGGAATATTTGGAATCTGGGTGGTGACGAGATGCAACATGACCGCGCTTTGGATACCAAAGCTAGTGCTAAGAACCAGCTTGTCACCATATTGTTCATGCGCCCAACGCACACGGTCAACAGCGGAGGCGTTTTCCAAATCCGGCGCTGTGAGGCGTTGAGTTTTAACTGTCTGGGGGTCATGCATTAACTTTATCTTTAGTTCTTGACTAATAAAGTCAAGATATAGCCGTGCTTTATTTCTGAGTCGGGTGGCTTGTGGGTTACAAAGACGTTGGCTGTGTCTCTGTATAAAACACAAAAAAGGCGGACATTGCTGTCCGCCTTTTCGATCAAATGTGCTTCGCGCGGTGCTATTCAGGCTTCTTGAATCGGCGTGCTGGCTTCTTCACAGGAGTGAAGTCTTTGTTGCCGCCGCTGTTGCCTTGGTAACCACCGCCAGCGCTATTGCCGCCGCCTTGGTAGCCGCCACCGCTATTGCCGCCGCCTTGGTAACCACCGCCACTTGCTGCGCCTTCGCCGCCAGCGCTGTGGCCGCCAAATTTACTCTTCGTTTTAAATGGGCGCTTAGGGCGTTCGCCGCCTTGGTAGCCTCCACCGCCACCGCGGCTGTCGTTGCTGCGGTTGTCGTTACCACGGTTGCCTTGATAGCCACCGCCACCGCCGCTACTGCGGTTGTCGTTGCCACGGTTGCCACGATAGCCACCGCCACCGCCACCGCCGCGATTGCCGCCTCGGTAGCCACCGCCACCACCACCGCCGCCACCTTTGCCGCGGTTGGGTGTTTCAGAGTATGGCTCGGTGTCTTCGGCGATTTTTTCGCCGAGCCCGCCATCTTCCTTGTTGAGTAGGTTAAAGAGTGCGCTGGCGATGTCGGTCGGTGTGTGACCAGCGTCGAGCAAGCGATCGACCAGTGCGTCGTGGCGCTTGAAATTACCTGCTTCGAGGAGGCTCTTCACTTGGGTGAAGACCTTGTCGGCTTTGCGGCCTTCCACATCTTCCATGGTTGGAATCTGCATGCGACGCACGACTTGGCGTGTGTAGCGCTCGATCGCTTCGAGCCGGTAGATGTCGCGGCCGTAAACAAATGTGACGGATTTACCGGAACGTCCAGCGCGGCCGGTGCGGCCGATACGGTGCACGTAGTCTTCTGGGTCGTATGGTAGGTCGTAGTTGAACACGATATCGACATCGTCGATGTCGAGGCCACGTGCGGCGACGTCGGTCGCGACCAGTAGTTCAACTGAGCCATCCTTGAAACGCTTGATCACGCGTTCGCGGTTGCCTTGCGTGATGTCGCCGTGGATGCGGTCGGCCACGTAACCGCGTGCGGCGAGTGCTTCAGTTGCATCTTCGACCATTTGCTTGGTGTTGCAGAAGACGATGCCGCGTGGCTTGACTTCAAGATCCAAAATACGGCAAAGCACTTCGATCTTCGAGCGGTTGCGCACTTCGTAGTAAGTCTGCTCGATCGTATCAACGGTCAGCGACTTGCGCTCGATCGAAATTTGTTGGGCATCGCGGCTGAATTTGCGGATCAAGCCTTCGACGCCGCGATTCATTGTTGCGGAGAAAAACAGTGCTTGGCGCTCCTCGTTCATGTCGCCAAGGATGATTTCCATGTCTTCGCGGAAGCCCATGTCGAGCATGCGGTCAGCTTCGTCGAGGATGCAAATCTTGATCGCATCGGTGCGCAGCGTTTTGCGGCGAAGGTGGTCCATAACACGACCAGGCGTGCCGACGACGACGTGCGCGCCGTTGCGGAGTGCACGCATTTGACGGTCGATTGGTGTGCCGCCGTAGACGGGGATCGAAGTGAAGCCGCGAAGGCAAGAAGCGAGACGGTTGATCTCTTCGCAGACCTGCACGGCGAGCTCACGAGTTGGGCAGAGCACGAGGACTTGTGTCTCTTTACGATCGATATCGATCATATTGAGCGCGGGCAGGCCGAATGCGGCAGTTTTACCCGAGCCAGTCTGAGAGAGGCCGACGATGTCTTTGCCGCTGAGCGCGACGGGGATCGTTTCTGCCTGAATAGGAGAGGGTGATTCAAAGCCGAGGCGTTGAATACCTTCGACGAGTTCTGGGCGTAGCCCGAGATCGGTAAATTTGATGTCCATAGTATCTGTAATATGCCCGTCGACCGGATATTACCGATACTTGAGCGAGTGAAGAAAGCGCCTATAGTTGAGGGCTTCCCTGAAGTGAGGCGGAGGGCTTTGACAGGTCGTTGCTCGATGACAAGGCTTTTTAATGAGAAATGAGAAATGAGACCTGAGATCTGAGGATGTTTAAAGTTCGAAATCCTAATTTCTGTCACCAGCTCTCGAACTTTCTTCTTGCTTCGGGGCTTCTAACTTTAATACGTCCCATTCTATGTCTGAATCTTGGAAAATAGCTGCGTTTTATCATTTTGTCGAATTACCTGATCGCGATGAATGGGCGGAGCGACTGATCGACCACGGTCTGCAGGTGGGGCTGCGTGGCACTGTCATCTTTGCCAGTGAAGGGATTAACTCAACCTGTGCGGGCTCGCACGAAGCGGTCGACGCCACGATTGCATTGCTCAAGTCAGACCCACGCTTTGCGGCAATGGAGGTGAAAGTCTCGTATGCGGACTTTTGCCCGTTTCCGAAGTTTAAGGTCAAAAAGAAGCCGGAGATCGTGACTTTCCGTCAGGATGGAGCCGACCCGCGTGATGAAGTCGGCACCTATTTAGATCCAGGCGAGTGGAACGAGCTGATTTCTGACCCTGAGGTAATTACTATTGATACCCGCAATGACTATGAGGTTGGGGTGGGGAAGTTTAAGGGCGCGATCAATCCGAATACGGACGATTTCACCGGATTCGCTAAGTTTGTCGATGAGCACCTTGCTGCGCAGAAGGACCAGAAGATTGCGATGTATTGTACCGGCGGCATACGCTGCGAGCGTTCCACTGCTTATTTAAAGCAGAAGGGCTTCACCAATGTCTACCATCTAAAAGGTGGAATTCTGCGCTACATGGAGCTGATGCCGAAGGACAGCAGCCTATGGGAGGGCGATTGCTTCGTGTTCGACTACCGCGTGGCACTGGATCACGACCTCAAGCCTGCCAAGTGGAAGATTGATCCAGAGACAAGTTTCCCAGCGAGGATGAATGAGGAGGACGTCGAGCGTATCGCCGAACG